>JACDJB010000210.1_pt1 | contig 76424 bp, 55 predicted proteins | sample 7454121 | NCBI WGS metagenome assembly JACDJB01 (sample SAMN14253290, study PRJNA609438) | sludge metagenome | isolation source: sludge after 25d culture with pyrite | collected 2018-12-20 | reverse complement strand
CTGGTGGTGATGAAGTGCTCGCCGTCCCAGTCGTTGTAGCCCATCTCCTCCCCCGAGGAGAGGGCCAGCTGCAGCCCCTTGACGGTGACAAAATCTTTCCGGCCCATCTTTTTGGCGATTTCCGGCGTGGTGACGATGGCGCAGGCCGCTCCGTCGCTGACTCCGCAGCAGTCGAAAAGCCCCAGGGGATGGGCGATGATGGGGGCCGCCATGATCTGCTCTTCGCTCACCGCCTTGCGCAGGTGGGCCTTGGGATTGAGGACGCCGTTGGCGTGGCTCTTGGCCGAAACGTGGGCCATGGCGCGCTTGAGGTCCGGGTCCTTGACCCGGTACTTGGCCGCGTAGGCGCTGGCGAGCTGGGCAAATGAACCGGGGGCGGTGATGTTGGGGAACCACTGCCAGGTGAGGCTGCCGGAGTCGGAGCCGACAAAACTCGGCAACCCGCCGTAGCCGGTATCCTTGAGCTTTTCCACCCCCAGGGCCAGGCAGATGTCATAGGCCCCCGAGGCCACCCCGTAGCAGGCCCCCCGGAAAGCCTCGGTGCCGGTGGCGCAGTAGTTTTCCACCCGGGTTACCGGAATCAGGGGCAGGCGCAGGGTCATGGAAAGGGGCAGGGCGCTTTTGCCCACGCTGATGTTGTCGAAGCAGGTCCCCAGCCAGGCGGCTTCGATCTCCTTTTTTTCGATACCGGCATCGGCCAGCCCCTCTTCGAAGGCCTCGACCATCAACTCCTCGGCGCCCACGTCCCAGCGCTCCCCGAAGCGCGTGCAGCCCATGCCGATGATGGCGACCTTGTCGCGTATACCAGTGGCCATATTTTCCTCCTGGCGGCTTGCGCCGCGTCATTGGTCATTTGTCATTGGTCATTCGAAGATGCTTCAGCGGACGAACAACTTAGACAAAAGAAGAATTTTCAAAGCTTGAAGAGCTTGCCGATGAGCTGGGACTTCATCACATCCCCGCTGATTTGCAGTTTACCCGAGGTGAAGGCCTGCATGGCCGGCAGTTCGCCGCCGATCATGCGCACGAAGTCGGCCGCGGCGATCTTCAAGGTACAGGTGGCCTTGGCGGTTTTGCCTTTTTCCACCGTGCATTTCTGGTCCTTGACGGCAACGGTCCATTCCCCGCCGCCCGGTCCGGCAATGACATACTGGAAGACCGCGTCTACCCCGGCGGCCTTGTCCGCCTGGAAGGCGGCGGGCATCTTGTCGAAGATGGTCGCCACCTCGATGCCGCCGGGGCCCGCCTCGGTATTGGCGGGGTCCGTGGCCGCCTTCGCCGCCGGCATTTTTTCCGTCATCAGGTCCATCAGGGCCGTGTTGGCATCCGCCAGCGCCTTGGCCCCGGTCAGGTCGTTGATTTCTTCCCACCGGTTCCAGATGTCTTCAGCGCTGGGCGGCTGGCCGGCATCGCCGAGCTTGGCCCCCGGGCCGGTGAGGATCGCCGCCCGGTTGTAGTAGCCCATGCCGGCATTGTAGATCTCGCCGCTACGGTTGCAGTGCTCGCTGGCAAGATACAGCACCATGGGGGCGACGAACTCCGGGCGCATCTTTTCGAAGATCTCCGGCGGCATCACATCCTCGGTGAGCCGCGAGGCGGCCAGGGGAGCGATGGTGTTTACCTTGATGTCGTACTTTTGGCCTTCCAGCTTCAGGGTGTTCATCAGTCCCACCAGCCCCATCTTGGCCGCCGAGTAGTTGGCCTGACCGAAGTTGCCGTAGAGGCCGGCGGCCGAGGTGGTCATGACGATGCGCCCGTAGCCCTGGTTTTTCATGGCCTCAAAGGCCGGCCGGGTGACGTGGTAGGCCCCGTGGAGATGCACCGCCAGCACGGCGTTCCAGTTTTCCGGGGTCATCCTGGCAAAGCTCTTGTCCCGCAGGATGCCGGCGTTGTTGATCACGATATCGATGCGGCCGAAGGCCTCCAGGGCGGATCCGACGATGTTGGCGCCGCCGTCCACCGTGGCCACGTTGTCGTAGTTGGCCACGGCCTGGCCGCCGGCGGCGCGGATCTTCGCCACCACCTGGTCCGCCGGCGAGCTGGAACCGGCCCCTGAGCCGTCCCGGGCACTGCCCAAATCGTTGACCACCACGGCGGCCCCCCGGCGGGCCAGCTCCAGGGCGTAGGTGCGCCCAAGGCCGGCACCGGCCCCGGTGACGATGGCCACCCGGCCGTCGAAGCGGATCTTGTTCATCTCCGCCAGGGCGCCGGGCACTGGCACCGCTTTCCAGAAGTAGTTGACGAAGCCGCGCTCCTTGTCCACTCCCTTGCGCTTGAATTCCATGGTCACCGGCAACCCCACGCGGATATCGGCCAGCTCGCAGTCGGTGAAATCGGCCATCATGCGGCCGCCGTTGTCGAATTGGACCATGCCGTAAATGGCCGGCGGGTCCACCGAGACGGCCAGCATGTCCCCGGTGAAGGTTTTGACCTTGGCCGCGCAGTCGGCAAACTCGTAGTCGTCCTGGGAGTGCAGGGCGCCGCAGGCCGGGTTGACGCAGATCTCGGATTTGGGGAACTGGGGGGCGCCGCATTCACGGCATTTGCCGCCCACCAGGCCCAGGATCATCTTGTTCTTGCGATAGAGCACCGTGGTGGCCGTCTGGGTGGGCGCTTCGGCCCGGATGCCCATCTCGACATTGATCAGCTCGCGGAACTTGAGCCACTTGGCGTAGTTGTCGATGGTCTTCTTGTTGGCCAGGCTTCCGGTCAGGCCGTTGCGCGATCCCAGGCGGGTGATGTTGTCGGTGACCTCGAAGAGCAGGGCGTTGGCCCCCTGGCCGTAGCCGGCCACGACGATCTTTTCCCCCGGCTGGGCGGTCTCCAGCGCCTTGATGAGCAGCAGGAAGCTGTGGGCCGCGCCGCACTCGCCGCAGACTTCGTGGAGGTTGTCGATGAGGGTTTCCGGTTTGGCCCCCAGGGTCTTGGCGATCTTGCGGTGATCCGCCTTGAAAAAGCACGGATAGGCGAGCCGGTGGATGTCGTCTATGCCGAGACCTTGCTTGTCCAGCAGCCCCTGAATGGCCTCCGGCATGATCTTGCCGTAACCCTCGTCACGGTTCCAGCGCTCCTCCCAGACGTAGTCGTAGGTGTTCCGGGCGCCCCGGTAATGGTCCACGAAGTCGCGTTCCAGGGAAAACGATCCCTTGAACTCGGCGATGACGTCCGTGTCCCCCACGGTGAGGGCCGCGGCCCCGTCGCCGAACCACATCTCGTAGAAATAGGCCGTCTTGGTTTCGCGACGGTCGGTGGCCGTCACCAGCACGTCGCGGCGCGCTCCACCGGCCACCTGTTCCAGGGCCGTGATCAGGGCCGTGGTAGCGGTCTTCTGGCAAGCGGTGAAATCGGCGCAGGTCAGTTGATCCTTCAGGTTGAGGGCCGCGGCCAGGATGCCGGCGTTCTGGCGGTCGGCAAAGGGCAGGGTGGTGGACGCCAGATAGACGGCATCCAGGTTTTGTTTGTCCCGGCCGCGCAGGCAATCGCGGGCCGCGCTCACCGCCATGGTGATGCTGTCTTCGTCCCAGTTGCACATGGACCGCTCGCCCTGGGCAACGGTCATGATGGCCGGGGCGAACCAGCCCATGGCCTGGACGATGGCCATGCGGTTGAGCCGCAGCCGGGGGATATAGGCACCGTAAGAGGTGATTCCGATCATCTTCCCACTCCTTTGTAAAATCGCCTGCGATTTTGAAGTTTGAGAATTTGGCCAACGATCCGGTGGGTCAGCGTGTCCCCGCCGTGGTCTTGGTTTTGGGCCCCAACTTGGCCGCCGGGGCGGAGAAGGCCGCCAGGACATCGCCGAGCTGGTCGTTGAGCTGGAAGTATTCCTTGCCATCGGTCAGGGTGGAGATTTTGTCCATGGCCGCGGCCACATCGTCAACGGTGGGGACCTGTTCGCCTCCCCCCACCACCGTACCCGGCCCGGTGACCACGGCGGCGCGGTTGAAAAAGCCCATGCCGGCGTTGTAGATCCGGCCGCTCACCGGGCAGCGTTCCGAGCAGAGGACCATCACCATGGGGGCCACGTATTCGGGGGAGAGCTTTTCCAGCAGATCCGGCGGCAGGATGTCCTCGGTGAGCCGGGAGGCGGCCACCGGGGCGATGGTGTTGACTTTGATGTCGTACTTTTGCCCTTCGAGCTTCAGGGTGTTCATCAGGCCGGTGAGGGCCAGCTTGGCGGCGGTGTAGTTGGCCTGGCCGAAGTTGCCGTAGAGGCCGGCGGCCGAGGTGGTCATGACGATGCGCCCGTAGCCCTGGCGCTTCATGATCTCGAAAGCCGGGCGGGTGACATGGAAGGCGCCGTTGAGGTGCACCGCCAGCACGGCGTTCCAGTTTTCCGGAGTCATCCTGGCAAAGCTCTTGTCCCGCAAAATTCCGGCGTTGTTGATGACGATATCCACGCGACCGAAGGCCTCCACGGCGGTTTGGACGATGCTGGCACCGCCTTCGGCCGTGGCCACGTTGTCGTAGTTGGCCACGGCCTGGCCGCCGGCGGCCCGGATCTCCGCCACCACCTGGTCCGCCGGCGAGCTGGAACCGGCCCCTGAGCCGTCCCGGGCACTGCCCAAATCGTTGACCACCACGGCGGCCCCCCGGCGGGCCAGCTCCAGGGCGTAGGTGCGCCCGAGCCCGGCCCCGGCGCCGGTGACGATGGCCACCCGGCCGTCGAAACGGATCTCGTCTCTGGGCACCGGACCGATTTCGCAAACCCCCATGTCGATGACCACATCCCCGGTCTCCGCGTTGACGGTACGCCACACGGCCTTGCCGTCGCCGGTTTTCCAGATCCGGGTTTCGATGGGCACCCCGGGGTAGAGGGGTTTGGAAAAACGGCCGTCGAAGCGGCGCACCAGTTCGGGTTGTCCCGGGCAGAGGCTGGCGATCAACGCCCGGCAGGCGAATCCGTGGGTGCACAGGCCGTGCATGATCGGTTTCTCAAAACCGGCCATGCGGGCGAATTCCGGGTCTGCGTGAAGCTGGAAGATGTCCCCGGAAAGGCGGTAGAGCAGGGGTTGGTTGGCGGCGGGGGTTTCGGTCACGGTGAAATCGGGGGCGCGATCCGGGAAAACCACGTGTTTGGACGGGGCTTCAGGACCGCCGAACCCGCCGTCGAGGCGGGAAAAGATCGTGGCCGTGGCGGTGAAGAGCTTCTGGCCGTTGCTGTGGCGGGTGTCGCAGGTGGCCACCACCAGGGCCCCCTTGTCCTTGCCCTTGTCGTAGTAGGCGGTGATGGCGCCCTCGGTGATCAGTTCGCCTTCGGGGGGGATGGGGTTGTGGAAGACCAGTTCCTGCTCTCCGTGGAGAACGCCGGCCAGGTTCACGTTGGAGGCCGCGCCGACGTGGGACAGGAAATCGAAGACGGCGGCGATGGAAAAGCTGGGAATCACCTTGAGGTCTTTTTCGTAACAGTAGTCCAGATCGGAGAAGCCGGCCCCCACGCCCAGGGCGTACAGGCTGCAATCCTTCCAGGTGTACGCCTTGGTGAGCGGTCCGATCTTTTTGCCGATCGCGTCCATGTTCAGCGCCATGGTCTTGCCTCCTTTGTCCGATGAAACTCACCTTGATGGAAACGATGTCTTCCCAATGGGTTGTAAAAATTGAAGCCTGTTCGACGGGGGCGAAAAACCCGCCTTTTCCCCGTTGCCCGATTTCCGGCATCAGGCTGCCGGCGGCAGGGTGAAGGCCGGAATCAGGATGAATTTTAGGGTTTCCTTGACCACGGATCGATATTCATCGCGGTCCACCCCGAGCATGGGCAGAAAAAAATCTTCGCCGGCGGTGAAGTTGACGGCCGAGTTCCAGACGGTGAGCACCCTGGCATTGGCACGGGCCGGTACCCGGGTGCGGTCCAGTGCCAGGCCCATGGCCACGGCGATGTTGGCGATATGTTCCTTGATGGGCACATGGGCGTCCGGAGCGCTGCGCGATTTGCCCATGTAGCTCGACAGCATCAGCCGGGCGGCCTCGGGATGGTCGAAAAGCCAGTCGCACATCACATCGATGGCCACTTCCAGTCGATGGGAGAGGGTGGCGCCGCGCACCATGCCCTCGATTTCCCTCAGCTTGGCGCGGATTTCACAACTCAGGTCGGCCATCACGGCGTCGTAGAGGTCCTGTTTTTCGCCCCAGTGATAGTAGAGGGTGGAGATGTCGATGCCCACTTCCCGGGCCAGCATGCGGGTGGTGACACCGGAAAAGCCGTATTCGCCAAACAGGCGGCGGGCGGCTGCCAGGATGCGCCCTTTCATCGATTCGGGTTCCTGGCGGGCTTTCTCAAGGGGGGAAGGCATGATCCGATCCTGTCCGCGGTCCCAACGGTAGAATTCCAACATAGGTTTCCAACAAATGATGGAATTCTCTATGCAGAAAAAAATTGGTTGTCAAGACCTAAATGGGATTCGGCGATCAGTCGGTGGCGGATTCCTCCTGGCCGACGATGTATTTCTTGACGGTGCGTCGGTCCAAACCGGTCCGGCGGGCTACTTCCTCGAAGGTGCCGTGACGTCGGTAGAGGAGGGTGCAGTAGCCGGAAACCAGATCCGCGGCGGCGATGTCCCCCCGGGCGATTCCCTCGGCGAGGTGGGATTCCAGATCCGGCGCCGTTGGGCCGATGTCTCCCTCATAGCCGCGGCGCAGCAGGACCCGGCGCACGCACTGTTCCAACTCGCGGACGTTGCCGGGCCAGTCGTAGCCCGGTCCGAGATCGCGTTGGATGGCCTCGTGCACCAGCACGGCCAGCTCGGGGGACGGCTGACCCACCAGGCGCTCCAAGGTGAAGGCGATGAGGTCGTCGAGTTCGGCGGGTTCTTCCACGATGCGCTGGCGCAGGGACGGCACCGTGATCATGTCCGAGCAGAGGCGGTAGTAGAAATCGTCGCGGAACAGCCCCTGTTGGCGCAGTTCGGCGATGGAGCGGTTGGTGGCGGCGATGACCCGTCCCTCGAAGCGGCTCTTCTCATGGCTGCCCACCGGGGTGAAGACCCTTTCTTGGAGGACCTGCAACAACTTGATCTGGAGGTGGTTCGGCACCTCGCCGATCTCGTCCAGCAAAATGGCGCCGAAGGGGCTGCAACGTTCGAAGATGCCGCTGTAGTTTTTCACCGCGCCGGTGAAGGCCCCCTTCTTGTGGCCGAAGAGTTCGGATTCGATGAGGGTCTCGGGAAACTGGGAGAGGTTCAGCGATACGAAACTGCGGGTAAAGCTCTCCTCGAAGCAGCGTTTTTTATCGTTGTAAGGGATGAAGCCGGAGCGGCCGATGGCCATGGCGGCCGTCCCCTTCCCGGTCCCGGTTCCCCCCAGGAGCAGGGTGGAGAAGTCCTCCATGCGGTTCCATAGATAGCGGTCATAGAGGGCCAGGTTGTGGGTGAAGACGTTTTCCCACAACTGGCGGCGAAGCTGGCGCATCACGGGACTGCGGCCGATGAGGTGGCGGTTGATGAAGAAGTAGGCCCGCCGCAACTGGTAGCTCAAGGCGAAGTAGCGGCGGGTGTCGCTTTCCGAAAAACCGCGTCGCAGCAGCAGTTGGTAGGCTTCCTGGGCGAAGGTGACCCGGACCGGAGTGTCGCCGGCCTGGATCTGGTCGATGATCAACTGATCGAATTTTTTGCGCAGACCGTAGAAGAATTCGAAGAGAAAGACCGCCCGCACCAGGCGCCGGTCGTCGCCGTCGTAGCGGCTGGCATCGGCCCGGTTTTCGGATTCCAGGGCGGCGATGTGCCGGGCCACCGCCTCGGTGGCCGCGGCGGTGCGCTCGGCCCGGGTCGCGTCGGGGTAGAGCCCGGCGATTTTCAGCTCGATTTCCTCGCGTTCGTGGCCGAAGGGGTTGGCCGCGCCCGCCTCGTAAACCAACTGGAAGAAGTCGCGCTCCGCGCCGGTGAGTTTTGCCTGCCTTTCCATGCACTCGATGTAACCCAAGTGTACACCGGATGTCCAATTGCATTTGCGCCAAGATGGGGTCGAGATAGTGTTGAGACAAAAATTTTGTTCTTTGATGGCGATGGGTTGGAACAGGTGAGGCGCTGTTGGCACAAAGGTTGAAAGGGTGGGGCCGGTCATAGGACTTATAAAAACCGATTTTTCGAAAACCGGGCGAAACCTCAACCCATCGCCCAACAGGAGCCAACACGCCCATGTTCAAACGCCTTTTCTCCGCCAAGCTTCCCCTGATGATTTACAATCCGCCCGCCGTGGCGGCCGTCGATTATCTGTCCGCCGTGCACCGTGCCGGAGCCCTGCCGGTGCTGGATACCGAGTTTCTGGATACCGCCGGTGTGTCGGCGGCCGTGGCCGAACTTTCCGGCCGCCAAGTCGTTTTCGGGCTGCGGCTCATGGTGGACCGATGCGACCTCTTGGACTGGCTGGGCCAATCGCCGCCCAAGGGGCTCGACACCCTGGTGTTGGCCTATCGTCGCCCTGAGGACCTGAAGGATCTGGATTTCACCGGAGCTGCCTGGCACCGGTTAGTTGAAGTCCGCGACCTGGAAATGGAGGCGTTGCTGACCCCTCTGGCGCCCCATGGCCTCGTGGTGCGCGGCCATGAAGCCCCGGGGCGGGTGGCCTCGGTATCCAGTTTCATTCTCATGCAGGCCTACCTCAGTGCCGGCCCCTGGCCGGTGGTGGTTCATGGCGGAGTGGGGTGGTTTACCGCCGCCGGCCTGTTGGCCGCCGGAGCCAGTGGTCTGATCCTCGACGATCAGCTCTATCTTTGCGACGAGAGCCCCCTGGCACCTCGCTTCAAGGATCTGATGACCCGCGTGGAGGAAAAGGACACCGTCGTGGTGGACACCGGCGGCGAAGGCCCCTGCCGTGTTTTCGGTCAGCTGGGGACCCGGGTGATCAAGGCGTTGAAGACCATGGAAGCCGAAGCGCTCGAGGACCCCGGGGCCGCCAGTCGGTTGCGGGAGGCGCTGGTCAAGGGAATGGCCCCCATGGACGACCCGGCCGCCGATCCGGCCCAGAGTCTTTTTCCCCTGGGGCAGGATGCTGTGATGGCCCGGTATTTCGCCGGTCAGGGGCCGGATCTGAAGGCGATCATCGAGACCTTTTTCCGCGACACCGGCCGGCGCCTGGCCGATATCGACCTTCACGATCCCCTGGTGGCCGACAGCCCGCTGGCTTGTTTCCACGGCACGCGCTATCCCATCGTCCAGGGCCCCATGGCCAACGTGAGCGACAGGGGAGCCTTCGCCCGGGCCGTGCTGGACGCCGGCGCCCTGCCGTTTCTGGCCATGGGCAGTCTGCCGCCCCATCTGTCCGAAGCCATGCTGGCCAAGGAGACGGATAATCTGCCCCGTTTCGGCGCGGGGCTCATCGGCATTGAGGCCCTGAACCACGGGTTGCCGGCGCATCTGAAACAGGTGCGCCGCCACCGGGTCCCCTTTGCCCTCATCGCCGGAGGACTGCCCACCCAGGTGCGGGCCCTGGAAGCGGACGGGATTCCCACCTATCTGCACACCCCGTCGCTGGCCATGCTGGAAAACGCCATCGCCGGCGGGTGCCGCCGCTTCGTCTTCGAAGGGGCCGAGGCCGGGGGGCACGTGGGGCATCTGTCGAGCCTGGTGCTCTGGGAACTGGTCACGGCGCGTCTGGCCGCCCAGGACGATGAGACCCTGGCCCGCCAGACGCTGATCTTTGCCGGCGGCATCGGTACCGCGTTGGGCTCCCATTTTATCTCCGGGCTTGCCAGCCATCTGGCCCGGCGCGGCGCCCGGATCGGCATCCAGGTGGGCAGCGCCTACCTGTTTACCGATGAGATCGTGGCCAGCGGCGCCATCACGGCCCTCTACCAGAAGGTGGTTTGCCGGGAGCGCTGCACCCTGGTGATGGGCCGCACGGTGGGCTTGGCGGCGCGCACCGTGCCGACGCCGTTTTCCCGGCGCATCGTGGCCGAGGAATACCGTCGGTTGCGCGAACGGGTGCCGTTGAAGGAACGAAAGGAGGCCTTCGAACGGGACAACATCGGGGCGCTGCTCATCGGTGCCAAGGCCTTCTGCCCGGATTTTCAGCACCCGGGAAAGACGGCCGACGAGGCTTGCCTGACCTATTTCGAAGAAGAGGATCAGTACCAGCAGGGCAATTTCATGGTGGGCGAAGCCCTGGCCTTTGCCACGGGGTCGTTTTCCATCGCCGATCTTCACCACCGGCTCATGGGCGGCAAGTCGGCCCTCTTCCATCGGCTGAACACCCTGGAGCTGGCCACCGTCGCCGACGGCCAATTCAACGACGAGATCGCCGTGGTGGGCATGGGCTGCATCCTGCCCCAAGCCGCCGATCCCCAATCCCTGTGGCAACTGATCCTCGATCGTCGCAACGCCATCGGCCCCATGCCGGAAAAGCGGTTCGATCCTGAGCTCTACTACGACGCGGATCGGTCGGCCGCGGACAAGTCCTACAGCCGCATCGCCGGGGTGGTGGAGGATTTCGTCTTCGACGGCCGGCGCTTCGGCTATTCCCCGGAGAAGGCGGCCCGTTTGAGCCGCAGCCAGCGGATGATTCTCCAGGCCGCCTACCAGGCCGTTGTCGATGCCGGTCTGCTGGATGCCCAGGACCACCTGGTTCAAGAACTGAGACCCCGAACCTCGGTGATCGTGGGAAGCTGTCTGGGCAACGAGCTGAGCAGCGCCCTGCACCTCAAGTACGCCCTGCCGGAAATCCGCGCCCACCTGGAGCAGATCGAGGCGTTCCAGGCCCTGTCACCGGAGGCCCGGCAGACCTTGATGGAAGCCCTGGCCCAGGGGCTTTTCAACGGCAGCCCCTATGAGCCGGTGCACGGGGTAGCCCTGAACATGGAAGCGTCCCGCATCGCCCATCACCTGGGCGCCACCGGTCGATCCTACGCGGTGGATGCGGCCTGCGCCACTTCCCTGGCCGCCCTGGACTGCGGAATCAAGGAGCTGATGACCGGGCTGTGCGACCTGGCCGTGGTGGGCGGGGTCAACACCAACCTGGCCCCGGAGTCCTTCGTGGGCTTCTGTAAAATGGGGGCTCTTTCGGGCACCGGGTCCTTTCCCTTCGACGAGCGGGCCGACGGATTCGTCCTGGGGGAAGGGGCGGCGGTGGTGGTACTCAAGCGCTTTCGCGATGCCCGGCGGGACGGAGACCGGATTTATGGCCTCATCCGGGCCGTGGGCAGCGGTAGCGACGGCAAGGGCAAGGCCATCGCGGCCCCCAGTGCCAAGGGGCAGGCCATGACCCTCAAGCGTTGCCTCGAAGGGGCCCGGCGGGCGGTGGACCCGGCGGAGGTGGGGTTCATCGAGGCCCATGGCACCGGTACCCGCATGGGGGATCTGGTGGAGTTGGAAACGCTGAAAAAGGTCTATGGAGGCGAAAAGCCCACCGGCATCAGCTCCATCAAGAGCCAGATCGGGCATCTGCTCGGCGCGGCCGGCATGGCCGGATTGATCAAGGCCCTGTTGGCCCTCAACCACCGAACTCTGCCGCCCAACGGCGATTTCCAACGGCTCGGATCCAAGCACGACCTCTCCGGCAGCCGTCTTTTCATCGTGGAAGATGCCGTTCCATGGACCTCGACAGACGGCCAACCGCGCCTGGCGGCGGTGAGCGCCTACGGGTTCGGCGGAATCAACTACCACCTGGTGGTGGCCGAGGACACCGCCGACACCCGGCCTCTGCCGCGGCGCATCTTTGCCGACCCCGGTTTCGATCCCGACGAAAAGCGCATCGTGGTCTGTGGGCTGGGGACGGTGCTGCCCGGGGCCACCGATGTGGCGCAGTTCTGGCAGCGGCTCGGCGAGGGGACCCCGCGGTTGCGGCCCATGCCGGCCGAGCGCTTCGACAACCGGGCCTACGCCGCCGAGCCGGTGGACAGCCCCGCCCATATCCCCTTGGTTCAGGCCGGGATCGTGGACGACTACCGCTTCGACCACGCCCGTTTCCGCATCCCGCCGACGGCGGCCCGGTTCATCGACCGGGCCCAGCAATTCACCCTGGACGCCGCCGGCCAGGCCATCGCCGCCGCCGGGCTCGAGACCCGGCTGGCGCCGGGCAACCGGGTGGCGGTGATCATGGGCACTTTGGCCGGGGAAAAGTACGTGGAAAACATTCTGCGGACACGGATTCCGCTGCTGGAGCGGCTCATCCGCCAGGCCGGCGAAATCGATCCCCAGGCGGCCGCCGCCATCGCCGACGCCTTGGCCGGGCGGCTGCGGGACCGCTACCTGCCCAACACGGAGGACACCATCCCCGGTCTGCTGTCCAACATCGTCAGCGCCCGGGTGAGCAAGCACTTTGGGTGCAACGGGGCCAACTTCACCGTGGACGCTTCCTGCGCTTCGGCCACCGTAGCCGTGGACCTGGCGGTTCGGGGACTGAAGACCGGGGATTACGAGGCGGCCATCGCCGGCGGGGCGGACGCCAACCTCATGCCGGGCACGCTTTTGGCCTTCAAGCGCCTGGGGCTGATCAGCGACGGCGAATGCCGCGTCTTCGACCACCAGGCCAAGGGGTATGTGATGAGCGAGGGAGCCGCGGTCCTGGTGCTGGCCACCCTGGGCTACGCCCGGCGCCACGGTTTGCCGGTGCTCGCCGAGATCTCCGCCATGGGCTTTGATGCCAGCGCCCCGGCTCATCTCCTCTCGCCTTCTCCCGAAGCCTACAGGGAGGCCATGCAACGGTGCTACCGCCAGGTTCCGGTGCATCCGGCCGATGTGGCCCACCTGGACGTTTTCGGCGTGGCCAACCCCTTCTTCGATGCCCTGGAGGCCCATGCCGCGACCCAGGTCTTTCCCCGACCGGTGGGCTTCGGCAACGTCAAGACCGAGTTCGGTTACTTCAAGGCGGCCAACCCGGCGGTGGTTTTGGCCAAGCTGACCCTCATGGCCAGTCGGCGCCGGCTGTTTCCCTTCCACGGCTTTCGGCCCGAGACCACCATCGTGGAAAAGGACGCCGTGCTCGTGGCCCGGCGGCGTATCGAAACGGTGCCCGTCGGCCGGCCCATCCACCTGGCCGCCAACGTCAACGGCATCGGCGGCAACCACGGTCACGCGTTGGTTTCCACCCTGCCGGCCCACTTGGCATCGGCCGTCGACCAGGCCGATGCCGAGGCGACGGATCCCACGGCCGCGGGACAATGGCGACCGGTGGAAAGGGGCCTGGCGGTCCTGTTTTCCGGTCAAGGGGCCCAGTCCCCGGGCATGATGGCGGAGATCTACCGCAGTCGCTCCGAGGTGCGCGCCGTGATGGACCGGGGGGAGGCGATTTTCAAGGCCCGTTGCGGCGGTTCGCTGCTGGAGATGATGTTCGACGGCCAAGGCGCGGCGGCACTGAACCGCACCGAAACCACCCAGCCGGCGGTGTTCCTGGCCGGCGCGGCCCTTTGGGACCTGATGGCGGCCCGGGGGCTGAAGCCGGATTATGTCGTGGGGCACAGCCTTGGGGAGATCACGGCCCTGTATGCCGCCGGGGCGCTGGCATTCGAGGATGCCATGGTGCTGGTGATCGAGCGGGGAAGGTTGATGCAGACGGCCGCCGAGCGCCACCCGGGAAAGATCATGGTGGTCTTCGAAGCCCCGGACCGGGTAACGGAGCTGATCCGGGAAGCCGGAACGGACGACGTCCGGGTGACCAACAAGAACAGCCGGCGTCAGACGGCGGTTTGCGGACCCATCGAGGCCATGGAGGCCTTCGGCCGTTATCTGAAGGCCCAGGGGGTGGTGGGCAAGGTCTTACCCCTTTCCGGCGCCTTCCATACCCCGCTGATGGCCGAGGCCGCCGCGGGGCTGCGAGCTTTTCTGGAGCGGATGGAATTCCGTCCTTCCGGCTTGGAGCGGGTGGTGGCCAACGTCACCGCCGCCCCCTATCCGGGGGATTCCGCCGGGGCCAAGGCGCTGCTGGTGCGCCAGCTCGTCTCCCCGGTGGAATTCGTGGCTTCCATCGAGGCCTTGCACCGGTCCGGGTGCCGGTCCTTCCTGGAGGTGGGACCGGGGAAGCTGCTGGCCAACCTGCTCAAGGACATCCCCCTGACCCAATCCGAATGTTGGCCGGCCATCGATCCCAAGGCCGGGGCCGAGGCAAGCCTGGAAACGTGTCTGGGGCGCCTGGAAAAGGAAGGACGAATCCGGCAGTCGGCCGGGGCGGCGGTCCAGGCCCAGTCTGCACCCGTGCCGGCCAAGGAAGCCATGCCTGGGGCCCTGGACGGGGCGGAGCCCGGGTTCCAGGCATTTCTCGCCGCTCACCCGGACCGGGTGCGCCGATTGCTGGAAGCCGAGTATGAAAAGCATCGCCGTGATCAGGCCCTGGAAGACCTGGAGCGGTTCGGGTTCTACGGCCAGCCCATCGTCATCGCCGGTGCCTCGGTGGGACTTCCCGGCACGGGGAACAAGGTTTTCAACGACAACAACTTCGACAAGCTGCTGGCCGGCCGCAATTTCATCGAGCCGCTGACCCGGGATGAAAAAGAGCGGATTCTGGACATGAACATCACCCGGGTCTTCAAGGAAGCCGACGGCTCTGCGCGCCTGGTGAACATCACCCGTATCGAGGAGGTGATCCAGCTTGCCGGCAAGCTCGGATATTTCAACCTGAAGAGCGAGTACGGTATCGAAGCCGACTACGATGTCACCATCGGATTGTCCATCGCCGCCGGCATCGAGGCCCTCCACGATGCCCACATTCCCCTGGTGCAACAGTTCCGGGACACCTCCGCGGGGGGTCGGATACCCGACGGCTACGGGTTGCCCTCCGACATGCAGGCCACCACCGGGGTGATCCTCACCAGTTTGTTCCCCGGTTTCGAGACCCTCATCGAGCAGATGAACAACTACTATTACAACAAGTTCTACGTCAAACCGTACAAGGACCTGGAGAAGATCTACTACCACCTCATGGAGAGCGTGCGCGACGAGGAGATCAAGGCGCAGATCACCGACTGGTTCTTCAAGATCAAGGAGCGCCGCAAACGTTACGGCAACTACAAATTCAACCGCAACCTGCTCTTCGATGTGGTGCCGCTGGGCTCGGCCCACTTCGCCCAGCTCATCCGGGCCAAGGGGCCCAACATGCAGATGAGCGGGGCCTGCGCCTCAACCACCCAGGCCATCGGCGTGGCCGAGGACTGGATCCGCACCGGCCGATGCGAACGGGTGATCATCATCGGCGGTGAGGCCGCCACCAGTCCGGTGCAAAGCCCCTGGATCGCCTCGGGGTTTCTGGCCATGGGGGCGGCCACGGTCAAGAACGTGGTGGAAGAGGCGGCCAAGCCCTTCGATGCGGAGAGAAACGGGACCATCCTGGGCAGCGGCGCCGTGGGGCTGGTGGTGGAGCGGGCCGACACGGTGGCGGCCCGGGGGCTGGCCGGCCAGGCCGAGATCATGGGCAGTCGCATCGGCAACAGCGCCTACCACGGCACCCGCATCGATGTGGACCACGTGGCCGGTGAGATGCAGCGCTTCGTGGCCGACGTGGAGCGGCGTCACGGCCTGCGTGCGGCCGATTACGCCCCCCGGATGGTGTTCATGAGTCACGAGACCTTCACGCCGGCCCGGGGCGGCAGCGCCGAGGCCGAGGTCGAGGCCCTGCGGCGCACCTTTCCGAATCATTACCCCCAGATCGTCATCACCAACACCAAGGGCTTTACCGGCCACACCCTGGGGGCGGCCATCGAGGATGCTGTTCTGGTCAAGGCGCTGCAGCAGCGACGGGTGCCGCCCATCGCCAACCTGAGCCGGGTGCCCGAGGCCTTCGCCGACCTGAAGTTTTCCAGCGGACAGGCCGGGGATTTTGAGTACGGATTGCATCTTTCCGCCGGGTTCGGCTCTCATTTCGCCTTTTTGATGCTGCGGCGCATCGAGGAGAAAACCGCCGCCGGCAACCCGGTCTATCAGCAATGGCTGAGGCGGGTCACCGGCCTGGAAGACCCGGTGCCCGTGGTCTCCAATCACACCCTGGTGGTGGAAGCGGCGCCGCCGGTCCTTCCGGCCTCGCCGCCGGCCACTGAAACGGCGCCGGTGAAAGTGCAAAAGGCCATCCCGGTGGAGGTGGCACCCGTCGCGCCGCAGCAGACGGGCAATGGGCCGGCGTCGAACATCAACGTGGTGGCGGCGGTGCAGCAGATTATCGCCGAACAGACCGGCTACACGGTGGACATGCTGGATGCCGCCCTGGATCTGGAGGCGGACCTGGGCATCGACACGGTGAAACAGGTGGAGACCTTCGGGCGGATCAGCCGGCATTTCCATCTTACGGTACCCGAGGACCTGCGCCTGGCGGAGCTGAACACCATCGACAAGATCGCCGGTTACATCCGCTCGCAACTGGGCGAGGGTGTGTCCCCGGTGTCGGCGGAACCTGCGGCCGCCCAAAAACCGGCGGATCAACCCCCTGACGCTGGCCAAGACGTGGTGGCGGCGGTGCAGCAGATTATCGCCGAGCAGACCGGTTATACCGTGGACATGCTGGATGCCGCCCTGGACCTGGAGGCGGACCTGGGCATCGACACGGTGAAACAGGTGGAGACCTTCGGGCGGATCAGTCGGCATTTCCATCTTACGGTACCCGAGGACCTGCGCCTGGCGGAGCTGAACACCATCGACAAGATCGCCGGTTACATCCGCTCCCGGTTGGGGGAATCCTCCCCGGTGCCCACCGAAGTAGGGGCAGATGCCCCTTCGGATCCCGGCAGAGTGGTGCAAGGCGAGGTTTCGACGGAAGAAACGGCCTCGCCGATGGTTCTGCGCTTTGAACCCCGGGTCACCGCCCTGGAAGATCTCTTGCCCGGGCGGACAAGATCACTGGTCGGGCGCAAGCTCCTGGTCACCTGTGACGGTCATGGCCTCTGGGAGCGGGTTGCGACCCGTTTGGGGGCCGCGGGCGCCCGCCTGGTGACCCTGGGCCGGGGACAGAAGGTCCATTATCCCTGCGATTTCCTCGATCCGGTGGAAACCGCCGCCGTGATGGACCAGGTGCTGGCGGATCATCCCGATCTCAACGGACTGGTGCATCTTTTGCCGGTGGATGCCTTCCTCGACGGGGGCAGCGGCGAAAGCCGGGCCGAGATCGCCGTGGCGGTCAAGTCGCTGTTTGCCGCCGTGCAGCGGCTTCAGCCGCGCCTGGCCAGGGACGGACTGGTGGCGGCGGTGAGCTTTAACTCGGTGGTTTTCGCCTATGACCAAAACGACCGACCGGTCTACCCGGCCTTTGCCGGCATGGCCGGCCTGCTCAAGACGGTGGCCCGGGAGATTCCCGAGGCCCGGGTCAAGACGGTGGACCTGGCGGCGGATGATCCGGCCGGGGCCCTGGATGAAGCGGCTGAAGCGCTGGCGGCGGAAATCGGCGGTTCGGATCGGCGGGTGGAGGTCGGCTACCGCGACGGCCGGCGTTTCGGGCTCTGCCTGTTGCCGGCGGCGCCGGCCGCCGACGGCGCCCTCCTCGTCGACGGAGATACCGTGCTGGTCACCGGCGGGGCCCGGGGGATCACATTTTTCATCCTTCAGGGGCTTGCGGCGCGCTGGCACGGTGAGCTGGTGATTTTCGGGCGCAGCGAGATCGAGGAAGAAGCCCCGGAGTTGGGGGCGGCCGCGGACGAGGGGGCGATTGTTTCTCTCTTGCGCCAGCGCCATCCCCGGGCCAAGCCGGTGGACCTCAAGCGCATGGCGGCCAAGGTGATAGCGGCGCGACAGTCCCGGGAAAACATCGAAAAGCTTCGCCAGGCCGGGCTCCGGGTGCGCTACCGGGCCGTGGATGTCACCGACGGGGATGCGGTGGGCAAGGCCCTGAAAGGCGAGACGAAGATCGATGTCCTGATTCACGCCGCCGGACTGGAGGAAAGCCAGCCGCTGGCCAAAAAAAGCCTGGCGCAATTCTCCCGGGTGTTCGACACCAAGGTCGCGGGATTGGGCCATCTGCTCGAAGCCCTTCAGGACCATGGTCTGCGCAGTGTCATCGGATTTTCCTCGGTCACCGCCCGCCTGGGCAACGCCGGGCAGGCGGACTACACCGCGGCCAACGACATGCTGGGCCGGCTGCTCCAGCGTTTCCAGCAGCGGCACCCGGAAACCGTCTGCAAGACCCTGGCCTGGACCGCCTGGGACGGCGCCGGCATGGCCACCGGTGAGACGGTGCGTCGGGTGCTCGCCGAGCGGGGGTTGACCTTTCTGCCCTTGGCCCGGGGGGTAGCGTGCTTTGTCGACGAACTGGCGGATGCCTCGGCCCGGGAGGCGGTCTTCACCGGTCGGGACCGGGCCATGGATCCCGACGGCCTGTTGGGCTCGCCGGCGCCTTTCATTGACACCAGGACGGTGCGGACTGCCGGAGAAAGTGTCTTTGAGCGCACCCTGACGATGGCGAGAGATCGGTTCCTCGACGATCACACCCGGGCCGGCGTGCCGATTTTTCTCGGCGCCACGGGCATCGAGGCCATGGCCGAGGCGGCGGTCCTCCAAGACGGTTGCGGCCGGGTGCCGGTGGCATTGACCGAATTTCACATTCCCTATGGCATCAAACTGCTCAAGGGACGGCCCAGGACCATCGAGATCAGCGCCCGTCAGGATGGCGATGCCACCTACCGCTGCGCCATCGAATCGCGCTTTGTCGATCCGGCGGGACATCGGGTGGGCGAGGCCAAGCGGCACTTCGAGGGGCGTTTTGAGGTGGCTCAGCGCTGGCCCGGGGCGCCACGCGTGCAATGGCCAGATTTGCCCCGGCCGGCGGCGCCGGAAGATGTCCAGGCGCTGCTCTACCATCCCAAGCGCCTGTTCATGGACGGGCTCTTTCGCACCGTCACCGCCGTGGACGGCTTCGATGGGCAGCGACTGCTCGTGCGCATCGCACATCCCGAGCCGCGGGAGTTTTTTGCGGGGGAACCAACACCCCGTTTCGTCACCGACGTGCAGCTCATCGACGCCATGTTCCAGACCGGCGGCATGCTGGAGGTGCTCACCAGCGGCGATATCGTGCTGCCCTACAGCATCCGGCATCTGCGTTGGTACGGCCCGCCCCGGCGCGGTGCGGTGTATCGCTGCCTCACCGAACGGATCGCCAGCGGGGAAAAGACCATCACCTACCGATTGACCCTGGCCGATGAAGACCACCGGGCCGTGGTTGAGATCGAGGGTTTCGAGATGGTCAAGGTGGATCGCTTGCAGCCCGAGGACCGCATCGCCGAGCGACTGGTGGGAGACTTGCGCAAGGCTTCTTGAGGGAGGACGAATTCCGGGACAGCGTCGCTTTACGGATCATCGTAAAAAAGTGACCGTGGGACCAGTGCCTTGCCATGACACGGTTCAACGGCGAGGCTTGACCCGTGGCTTGTTTTACCATAAGGACATTCTTGCCGCCGCCCGGCTCAAGGCTGTTCATCGGCTTTCCTATGCGGATGCATTTGCCGTTGGCTTGGCTGAAAAACTCGGCGCCGTCATCCGTATCGGCGATCCCGAAATCGTTGGTTTGTCTACAACCATTCAAGTGACGGCGTTGTCGCGGGCTTGATCGATGCCGAATTGCCGCTCCGATCCGGATAGTGCCAACATGCCGAATGCCAGCCCCAACCGCTTGCCGCCCTGCGCCGTTTCAGAAATCGCCCAAGACATTCGCCTCTGCCAAGTGGAAATCGAAGCCCTGGTGAAGGACTGGTTCGGCGATCTGGAAATCGGAGATCTGCGTCGGCCGGCGCGGGATCTCTCATTCATCGCCGCGCTTCGGGACTGGTTGGCACCGGGGGAGTGGGAAGCCGTTCAAGGCTTCAAGGCCCTCAAACGCCAGGTGGAATGGCTGGCCGGACGCCTGGCGGTGAAGGCCCTGGTGACCGCGTGCCTCGATGCGCGTCTGGCGCCCGGAGCGATCACGGTGGCCTATGAAGCCCACGGCGCGCCGTACCTGCCACTGTTTCCGGACCACTGCCTCTCCATCACCCACGCCGGCCGCTGGGCCGCCGCCGCCCTCAGCCTGGATCCTGCCCGGGCCGTGGGCATCGATATCGAGCGCCGGCGTATCCCCACCAACCCGGCTTTTTTGCAACTGCTTCTCAGTGACCGCGAACAGACGGCCCTCGATGGGAGCGACGCCCTGGCCCTGGTTCGCACCTGGACTCTGAAGGAAGCCTATCTCAAGTACATCCGCCAGGGGTTTCACCGGTCTTTACGGCAGGTGGCGTTTCTGGACGGCCGGCTGCTGGAAGGCGGCCGCCCGGCACCGGTGCGGTGGAATGCCTCTGTCCTGGATTCCGACCACCTCTTGGCCGTGGTGGACGGACCGCATCCGTCCAGGGGCGCTGCAATCCAAAACCCCGTCGGATAACAGCCGGCGCTTTTTCCAGACCTGCCCGGCCGTTGTGCGGCTGTCGGCGGTTTTTCATCAACCTTTCCGGGCGGCAAAGAAGCGTTTGACATCCCCGGCGGTAAATGAAACCTTTTCCATGCGAACCGCTCAAACTAAAAAAAGAGAGGCTTCCATGGTCAATGATCCCGGTCTCAACCACTCCCCCCGGAAATGCCATCACCACCTGAAAATCATCGGCCGGATGCTTTGTCTGGGCCTGTTTCTGTCTATGGCCGCCTGCCAGAGCCCGCCGGTGCCGGACACCACCGCTGTGCTCTGGACCCGGACGGCCGCCGAATACGCCGCCGGCGGCTACCAGGCCTACAACGCGGCCCGGATGAACCTTGAAGCGGCCCTGGCCGATCCGGGCTGGACCGCGGCCCTGGAGCAGTCCGGAGACTATGCCCATCTGCCGCCGGCGGTGATTTTCGACATCGATGAAACCGTTCTGGACAGCTCTGAATTTCAAGGTTGGCGAGCGATGCACGGCGGCGCGTTCAACAAGGCCGAGTGGGACCGGTGGGGACGCTTGAACCGCGCCCGGCGCATCGCCGGTGCCGTGGATTTTCTCCGCCATCTCCAGGATCAAGGGATTGCGGTATTTTTCATCACCAACCGCGCCTGCCGACGGGGCGCGGACGGTGCCGTGGCCTGTCCCCAGGCGCTTGAAGCCATCGAAAACCTGAACGCGCTGGGAATTTCCGGAATCACGACGGAGCACCTTCTGCTCAAGGATGAAGTGAGGCAATGGGGCTCGGACAAGACCCACCGAAGGGCGGTGGTGGCGCGGGGATACCGGGTACTGATGCTCTTCGGCGACGATCTCAACGATTTTATCCCCGGTGTCCGGTCCGGGATCACCCCCGAGGAGCGGCGGGAAAAGGCCGGGATGTACAAGGATTGGTGGGGCCGCAAGTGGTACATTTTACCCAACCCCGTGTACGGTTCCTGGCGTCGGGTGCTGGCCGAGCCGGTCCGGCAGTATCTGGAGGCCGATTTCTGAGGGACCGGGCCGATGGAAAAGGAGAGCTTCAGATTTTTCGTGTCAAAAAGAACGAAATGGGACCCCTGGTTTTCCCCGACGCCAGAAACCCTGATGCTGCTCAAAGATGAGGAGGGATGAAAATGAACCGCGGGCTTCTGATGGGCGCTCTGATGATGGTGGGGCTGTTGACGGCCGGCGCGCCGGTCCAGGCCGGCTTGCTGGATGTTTTCCGCGCCGACCTGGAACTCACCGTGGTGGTGGATCGCATCGAGGGACTGCGTGCCGGTGATCCGGTGGAGTTCCAGGACAACGACGGCCGCAGGGAGATCATCGGCCGCATCGATGCCATTCCCGATGCCCACGGCGGCGATCCGGTAATCTCCGTGCATATCGAGGCCCAACACAAGGAGCGGGTGCGGGCTGGCTCGCGGGTCATCCTGGAACGGCCCTGGAGGAGCGACGGCGCGGCGCGCATCAGCATCTTGCCGCCGGCCGGCCAACCGGATACCGAGCCCATGCGTTCGGGGGCGGTGGTGATGGCGCGTTCCCCCGCCTCCGAAAAGGCCGAGCGGATGACCGAACAGGTCCAGCGTTTCATGGAGGCCCTGGGCGAGCGTTCCCAGATGTACCTGGAGCGTTTCAAAGACGAAATCGACAGCGGCCGGTTGGACCGTTTCATGAACCAGCTGGATGAAACGGTGCGTTCGGCGGAAAGATACAGTCGGGAGCAAAAGGAGCGCTTCACCAGGGAAATCCTACCCGAACTGGAACGTCTAATGGATTCGGCGCGTCGACGTTTCAAGGAAAACCCCGACCCCCAGCAGGAGGAGAAGCTGGAGCGGGAGTTCAGGCGGCTCAAGGAAGAACTGGCGGTTTGACCCCTGTGGGGGCCGTCGGCGGTCTAGGGAAAGAGGCCATAGCGAACAATGCAGTACAGCGCCTTGACGCCGTCTCTCCAACCGATCTTTTTGCCTTCCTCGTAGGAGCGGCCGTAGTAGGAGATGCCCACCTCGTAGACACGGCACTTGAGCCGGGCGACCTTGGCGGTGAGTTCCGGCTCGATGCCGAAGCGATTCTGACGAATCCGGATGGATCGGATCACCTCGGTGCGAAACACCTTGTAACAGGTCTCCATGTCGGTGAGATTGAGGTTGGTAAAGACGTTGGAGAGCAGGGTGAGAATCCTGTTGCCCACGTAATGCCAAAAGAGATGGACGCGGTGGGGGCCCTCGCCGGTGAAGCGGGAACCGTACACCACGTCGGCCTTGCCCTCGACGATGGGGCCGATGAGCTTTGGGTATTCGCCGGGGTCGTACTCCAGGTCGGCGTCCTGGATGACGACGATGTCCCCGGTAACATGTTCGAGGCCGGAGCGGATGGCGGCCCCTTTCCCCCGGTTGCGCTCGTGGTAGACCACCCGGTCCACCAGGGCTTCGATCTCGGCGCGGATCAGTGCCGTGGTGCCGTCGGTGGAGCAGTCGTCCACCAGAATGAGCTGCTTGCGGGGCACGGGAGATTCCCGTACCCGCCGGATCAGGTCGGCCAGGGTGTCGCGTTCGTTGTAGCAGGGGATCACGACGGAGAGTGTCGGATCCGAAATCATCGTCGGTTCCCGCGGCGGTAGAAGGCGCGGGCCGCCGCCAGGGCCAGGGGATCGTCCACGCCCATGGTTTCCGATTCGTCCTCGGTGGTGAGGTAGGCGACCCGGTGGTCGGCCGCCACCATGGCGGCCACCAGGTCGGTGATGAAGTACTCCTCGATGGCGCGCACCTGCCCATCCACCTGCTTGTGCACCACCTGGGGGCTTGCCGCCAGGGTCGGCAGGTGGGTGAGCAGGGCCTCCCGCCGAACGGCGTAGATGCCGGCGTTGCAGATCTTCAAGGCCGCCTGGCGCTCGGCGGGATAGTCCTTCCAATACTTCCACTCCGTGATGCGGCGCACCGTCTCCCCGTCGATTTCCAGAACCCCGTACTGTTTCTTGTCCACGGGGCAGAAGCCCAGTACCGCCATGTCGCTGAGGGCCAGGGCGTCCACCAGCCGACGGTAGGTTGCCGGACGCACGAAGGGAACGTCCCCCATGGTGATGATCCAGTGCGGACAGACTGTTTGGCGAATGAAATCGGCGGCGGCCAGAATGGCGCCGCCGGTGCCGTTGAGCACCGGCTGATCGATATAGGTCAGCGGCAGGTGGCCGGTGGCGGCCATCACGTCCTGCTTGCAGTGGTGCACCACCAGGCCCCGGGGGCCCGGGGGCAGGTTGTCGAGGATTTCCATCAGCAGGGGACGGCGCCGGGCCGGGTCCGGAGCCTCGGGCATCAGCGGCAACAGGGTCTTGTTGCCACTCTCAGCGCTCATGCGACTGCCCCGGCCCGCCGCCATGACGATGGCGGCCACCGGGACATCGTTGGGAAGGGGGGCGTGCACGAAGATCTCCCTTTCGATTTGCTTTTCGGTTTCTTTCTCCGACGGTTAAAGTGCCGAATCGTCGAGTGGCCTTCCTTAGCACGAAAACAGCGAAGAACGAAGCCCCGAATCACCGCCGGAAGGTGATTATCCCGGGGTGCTTACGCCGGCTTCCTCGAAGGTGTGCATCTCGGAGAAGATTCGTAGCGCCGCGTCCAGGATGGGAAGGGCCAGGGCGCCGCCGGTGCCTTCGCCCAGGCGCAGCCCCAGGCTCAGGATGGGCGCCAGGCCCAGACGGGCGAGCATGTGCCGGTGGCCGGGTTCTTCGCCGCAGTGGCCGGCAAAGAGGTAATCGGTAACCGTGGGGCACAGGGCCCAGGCGACCAGGGCGCCGGCCGTGGAGATCAGCCCGTCCATGACCACCGGGCGCTTGGCCGCCGCCGCCGCCAGAATCAGTCCGGCGATGGCGCCGATTTCAAATCCCCCTACCTTGGCCAGCACGTCCAGTCCGTCACCGGGATCCGGGCCGTTGCGCTGAATGCCTTTTTCGATGGCGGTGCGCTTGCGCTCCAGCCCGGCGTCGTCGATGCCGGTGCCCCGGCCCACCATTTCCTCGATGCCGCAGCCGGTGAGCACCACGCCCACCGCCGCCGCCGCGGTGGTGTTGGCGATGCCCATGTCGCCGGTGCCCAGGAGGCGGTATCCGCCGTCGATGAGCGCCGTGGCTTCCTCCCAGCCGGCCAGAACGGCCGCCCGGGCCTGATCACGGCTCATGGCCGGTCCCTGGGCGAAGTTGGCCGTGCCGCGGGCCACCTTGCGCACCCGGTAGTGGTCGGCCCCCGGCAGGCCGGTGGGGTCGAGATCCGGGATGATCCCCGCATCCACCACGAAGACCTCGGCGCCGGCCTGGCGGGCCAGGACGTTGATGCCGGCGCCGTTTTTCAAAAAGCACCTGATCATTTCCCCGGTGACGGCCTGGGGAAAAGCGCTCACCCCCTCGGCGGCGACCCCGTGGTCCCCCGCCATGACCACGAAGGCCCGGCGGGAAATGTCCGGCGCCAGGGTTTCGCCGATGGCGCAGAGCTGCTCGGCGATGGGGTGCAGGCGGCCGAGAGCCCTTGGCGGCATCACCAGCCGGGCCGTGCGGGCCTCGGCCTTGGCCTTCCACCGGGGGGAGGCGGGGGTGATTTTTCCGATGAGCGGATTGAGATCCTGCATGGTCGATCCTTTCGTTGCGGTTGCACTGTTGTGACATAAAAAAAGCCCCGGAGCTGATTACAACCAATCAGCCCGGGGCTTTGCCATCACCTCGGATTCTCGCATGCACCGTCGGCAGGTCTTCTGGCTCGTGGATCAACCGCCTGGCCGCGCCTTCCCATGCCGCTTCGGTATTGCTTCCTGCGGCACAGTGGCATCTTGCGACTGGCGTCCCCACTCACAGCGGCGGGTCCGCACCGGTATCGCACCGGTTTCCCTATTCAGCCCTTCGGTCCTGTGCTGTTGGGCAAGGGGCCGAAGGGCACCGACGGGCATTTGCCCATGTTGCAGGTGCCAGGGGTAGTGGAATCGGCGGCAATTGTCAACCCAGGAAAGATTTTTAAACAATGTCCCGCCGCGCCGCTGCGAGGGGGATGTTTTAGGGAAGCTCGACGGCTGTGGGCCGCCGCTGTTTGGCGCGCCCTGCCTTCGACCCCGCGGCCTTCGCTTTGAATCGTTGACATCGATGCCGGGGGCGCATAGTCTAACGCCTTCGGCGCGCTTTTGCCCCGAGGCGGGCAACGGTTTTTTCTTGAGATCAAATAGTTCTAACTTACAACCAGGAAATGAAAATATGCCACTTCCGAAAGGTTTTGTTCAGGTTTATACGGGCGATGGCAAGGGAAAAACCACCGCGGTGATCGGCTTGGCGGTGCGCGCCATCGGGGCCGGGCTGCGGGTGTACCTGGCCCAGTTCCTCAAGCAGGGCGACTACAGTGAAGTCAAGGCCCTGGGACAATTCAAGGACCGGATCACCATCGTTCAGTTCGGCACCGGAAGCTTCGTGCGGGGAAAACCGTCGGATACCGACCGTGCCCTGGCCGCCAAGGGGTTGGCCGCCGCTCGCCAGGCGTTGACCTCGGGCGATTACGACGTGGTGATTCTCGACGAGGCCAATGTGGCCGCTACCCTGGGGCTGATTTCGACGGAGGCGATCCTGGAGCTGGTCAAGCGCAAACCGGAGACCGTCGAGCTGGTCATCAGCGGTCGTGGGGCTGATCCGGCAATCATCGCCGCGGCGGATCTGGTCACCGAGGTCAAGGTGATCAAGCACTACTACGAAAACGGTGTCCAGGCCCGTACCGGGATCGAAAAATAGGGATGGCGGCGATGGGGTCAGCGTCTATCCTGGTCATCGGCGGATGCCGCAGCGGCAAGAGCCGTCAGGCCCTGGCCCTGGCGGCGGGTGCCCACCAGCGGATTTTCGTGGCCACCTGTATGGCCCGGGACGATGAAATGCGGGCCCGTGTGCAACGGCACCAGGCCGAGCGCGATGCGTCCTGGCAAACGGTGGAGGAGGGGGAAGATCTCGTGGCCGTCCTCGATCGGTGGGACCAAGCGGATCGGGTGATGGTGGTCGACTGCCTCACCCTTTGGACGAGCAATCTGCTGGTGGCCGGGCTCGGCGATGCCGAGATCGAGGCCCGGGCGGAGGGGCTGGCGTTGCGCCTGAAGACGATTCGGGGCCGGGTCGTCCTCGTGGCCAACGAGACCGGCGCCGGCATCGTCCCGGAAAACCCCCTGGCCAGGCGGTTTCGGGATCTCTCCGGCCTGGTGAACCAGAAAATCGCCGCCGCCTGCCAACAGGTGGTGTGGATGGTGGCCGGCATTCCGGTGACGATCAAACCCGCCGGCATTTGAGCTGAGCCTTGACGAATTGAGGCGGAAAGGTGCAATTCCATTGAATAAAGGCAGTGAGCGGCCACCGAAGTTTCTCCTGTCGGCCGCGTTGGACGATCTTGCCGGAGCCCTTCAGTTCCTCACCATTTTGCCCCTTGGACCGGCCCATCGCTTCGATCCCCGGCGGGCCATGCGGTTTTTCCCGGTGGCCGGTATCGTGATCGGATCCATTGTTTCCGCCCTCGACGCCCTGGCGTCCCTCGTTTTGCCGCTGCCGGTGGTCGCCGCCCTGGACGTGGCCCTGATGGTGCTGATCACCGGTGCCTTGCACCTGGACGGGCTGGCCGACACCGCCGACGGACTCATGGGCGCCCATGATCGCACCCGGGCGCTGGCGATTATGAAGGACAGTCGGGTGGGGGCCATGGGGGTGGTGGTGGTGGCCGTGGTGCTCATTGTCAAAACCGTCGGGTTGGGGGCGGTCTCCCATCACCGGGGGCTGTCCCTGATCCTGGTGCCGGCCTTTGCCCGCTGCGCCATGATGATCGCCATGACCGTGATGCCTTACGCCCGAGCCGAAGGCGGCACCGGGCAGGCCTTTTTCCATCCGCCGGCCCGGGGGGTGGACTTGGCGGCCATCGCCTTGCCCGTTGGGTTGAGCCTGTTTCTGGGCTGGCGCTGCGTTGTGTTCCTGGTCGCCTCTGGGCTGGTGACGGGCCTGATGTTGCATTTTTACCGGCGGCGCCTGGGGGGGGTGACCGGCGATTTGATCGGCGCCCTGGGGGAGGTGGTGGAAGCCGGACTCTGGGTGGTCCTGGCGGCGGGGGGGCTGTCATGATCCGCGGCCACGGGGGCAATGTGCTGGAACTGGCCGGTCGCCTGGGATGCCGTCCGGCGGACATCTGCGACATGAGCAGCAACGTCAATCCGCTGGGGCCCATGCCGGAGTTGATGGCGCACCTGCACCGCCGCCTCGATCTGATTCAGGCCCTTCCCGAGGTGGATGCCGCCACCATGACGGCCGCCTTCGCCGAGGCTTCGGGCCTGGACCCCGACGGGGTGCTGGCCGGAAACGGCTCCACCGAACTGATCTACCTGCTTCCCCGGGTTTTGGCCCCGCCGCGGGCCGTGGTGGTGGGGCCCACCTACGCCGATTACACCGATGCCTGCCGGCTGGCCGGCGTGCCGGTGGTGCCTGTCACGGCCGTTGCCGCCCAAGGCTTCGCGCCACCCCTGGAACAGCTGAAGAACGCCCTGGAGCCGGGTGACCTCGTCTTCATCTGCAATCCCAACAATCCCACCGGCGTGCTTCTCGATCCCGAAGCCATCTCCACTTTGGCGGCGGGCAGACCGGACTGCCGCTTCGTGGTGGACGAGTCTTACCTGCCCTTTGCCCCTGAAGCGGAATCCCTGGCCCACCGCGGTGCCGACAACCTCCTGGTGCTCAGTTCCATGAGCAAGATTCACCGCATCGCCGGGCTGCGCATCGGATTCCTCATGGGGCCGGCGCCGGTCCTGGCGCGGCTCCATCCCCACCGTCCTCCCTGGAGCGTCAATGCCCTGGCCCAGGAAGCGGTGACCTTCCTCAGCACCCACCCGGGGCCGGTGAAGCAGTTTCTCGATGAAACCCGATCTTTTCTCGAAACGGAAAAGCAGCTCCTGAACCAGCGGTTGCAAGGCTGCCATGGGTTGCGGGGTTTTCCCAGCCGGACCTCCTTCGTGCTGCTGCAACTGCCGGCGCCGGCCACCGCGGCCCATGTGTGCCAGGCCTTGGCCCGGGAACGGATTCTGGTACGCGATTGCAGCAATTTCATCGGTCTCGACCCGCGCTTCATCCGCATTTCCCTCAAGGACGGCGATGCCAATCGTCGGGTGGCCGAGTGTCTGGATCGGATCCCCGAGATGACGGGAAAGATGTGAGCTGTCATGTTCGTCGGTGATTCATGGGTCGTCATCGCCGCCGCATTTGCCTTGGACCTGATCCTGGGCGATCCGCCCTCCTGGCCCCATCCCGTGCGCTGGATGGGGCGGGCGGCAAGGATCCTGGAGCCGTTCCTGAGACGCTGGCGGCGCCGACCTTTTGCCGCCGGTGTGCTCTTGGTACTGCTTCTGGTGCCCACCACCTGGGCGCTGGGGTTTGGAGCGATCCTTGCGGCCGGGTACCTGTCCCCGGTTCTGGCCCAGGCGGTGCAGGTGGTGATCCTGTGGACCTGCCTGTCCACCCGTGCGCTCTACACCGCCGCCATGGCGGTTCAGCGGGCGCTGGTGCGACAGGATCTGGGGGCGGCGCGAAAAACGGTGGGGATGATCGTGGGGCGCGAAACAGGTCATCTTGACGCCGAAGGCGTTTCCCGGGCCGCGGTGGAAACGGTGGCCGAAAACCTGGTGGACGGGGTGGTGGCGCCGCTTTTCTTCGCCGTGTTGGGAGGGGCTCCGCTGGCGCTGGCCTACAAGATGGTCAACACCCTGGATTCGATGGTGGGCTACCGGTCGCCGCGCTATCTCCAGTTCGGCCGGGCCGCGGCCCGGCTGGATGACGCCGCCAACTATCTGCCGGCCCGCCTGTCGGTGGCGCTGATCGCTGGACCGGCGGCGATCCTGCTGGGTCGTGGCCGCCAATCCTGGCGAATGGCCCGGCGGGACGGAAAGCGTCATCTCAGCCCCAACGCCGGATGGTCCGAGGCGGCCTTCGCCGGGGCCCTCGGGGTGCGCCTGGGCGGGCCGAACCGCTACCATGGCCAGATGGTGATCAAGCCGTATATTGGCGCCGAGCATCGCTCCGTGCAGGTGACCGACATCGCCCGGGCCTGCGACCTGATGCTGGCTTCGGCCCTGCTGGCGGCCCTGCTGGCGGTGGGGCTATTGCTGGTGCTCGGCGGATCGCCGTGAGCTCCGGGCTTGCGGTTCCGGCCTCTGTTGCTATCTTTCTTCAGAGTGTCGAGGCCCTGTTGTTTACCGTAGAAGGATAAGGAGGTTGCCATGGAACTGAAGGGAAAACGCGTGGCCCTGCTGGTGGAGGATCTGTTCAACGTGTTTGAATTCTGGTACCCGTTTTATCGGCTCAAGGAGGCCGGTGCCACGGTAACGGCGGTGGGTACGGGGCGCGCCCCGGTGTTCACGGGCAAGCCGGCCACCGAGGTGCGGCCCGATGTCAGCGCCAAGGACGTGTCGGCCACCGATTTCGACGCTGTGGTGATTCCCGGCGGATACGCCCCGGACATGATGCGACGGGATCCGGCCATGGTGCGCCTGGTCGCCGATATGGATGCGGCGGGCAAGGTGGTGGCGGCCATCTGCCACGCCGGCTGGATGCTGGCCTCGGCCAAGATCCTTTCCGGCCGCAAGGTAACTTCTTTCTTCGCCATCCGGGACGACCTGACGCATGCCGGTGCGCAGTGGACGGACGCCGAGGTGGTGGTGGACGGTAACCTCATCACCAGTCGCACCCCGGACGATCTGCCGGCGTTCATGCGGGCCGTCATCGAAGCGTTGAAGAAGTGACGGGGGGTGTTGGTGGACTCAGTGGACTTGGTGGACGACGCGGCCGTTGTGCGCCGGGTGGGCACGGTGGACGGTTGTGGACCCGGCCGACCCTGGTGAAGCGCTGACGGATCACGTCTCGCGCCCCATGTCCACTTTGTCCACCAGGTCCATCCAGTCCACTGGGTCCACTTTCCCCTATTTCTCTCCGTAATCGAAGGTCAGTTGATCCTCGCTCAAATCCACCGCTACCCGTCCACCCTTTTGCAGACTGCCGAAAAGGATCTCGTTGCTCAGGGCGTCCTTGATGTGGGTCTGGATCAGTCGGCCGAGGGGACGGGCGCCGTACACGGGATCGAATCCCTTGTGAGCCAGCCAGGAACGGACCCCCGCGCTGATTTCCAGTGCCACTTGGCGTCCGGCGAGCTGGGCGTTGAGCTCGGCGAGAAACTTGTCCACGATCCGTTCCATGATGGGAATGGAGAGCGAATTGAAGTTGATGGTCTCGTCCAGGCGGTTGCGAAACTCGGGGCTGAAGAGCTTCTCGATGGCCTGCTTGCCCTTGCCGACGGTGTCGGTGGACCGGTCCCCGAAGCCGATGGCGGCCTGGCTCATTTCACGGGCCCCGGCGTTGGAGGTCATCATGAGGATCGTGTTGCGAAAATCGGCCCGTTTGCCGTTGTTGTCGGTCAACGTGGCGTGGTCCATCACCTGCAACAGGATATTGAACAGATCCTCGTGGGCCTTCTCGATCTCATCGAGCAGCAGCACCGTGTAGGGGTGTTTGCGGATGCCGTCGGTGAGCAGCCCCCCCTGTTCGAAGCCCACGTAGCCGGGAGGTGCGCCGATGAGTCTGGCCACGGCGTGTTTCTCCATGTATTCGCTCATATCGAAGCGCATGAAATGCACGCCGAGGATCCGCGCCACCTGGCGGGCCACCTCGGTCTTGCCCACCCCGGTGGGGCCGGTGAACAGGAAGGACCCGATGGGCCGCTCCGGACTGCCAAGCCCGGCGCGGTTGCGCTGGATGGCGGTGACCAGGGCGTCGATGGCCGCATCCTGGCCGAAGACCACCTCCCTGAGGGAGGTTCCCAGGGTTTCGAGCTTGAGGCGATCCGGGGTCGAAACGCTCACCGTGGGGATGCGGGCGATCTTGGCCACGATCTTCTCGATGTCCGAAGGATGGATCTTGCGCCGCCGATGCCCGCCGGACAGGCGAACGAAAGCCCCGGTCTCGTCGATGACGTCGATGGCCTTGTCCGGCAGAAACCGGTCGTTGATGAACTTGGCCGACAGCTCGCAGGCGGCCCGCAGGGCCGCGTCGGTGTAGGCGATGCCGTGGTGGGCCTCGTAGTGGGTGCGCAGTCCCTTGAGGATCTGGTAGGCCTCTTCCACCGAGGGTTCGGCGATCTCGATCTTCTCGAAGCGCCGTGACAAGGCCCGGTCCTTTTCGAAGTGGTTCTTGTACTCCTCGTAGGTGGTGGACCCGATGCAGCGGATTTCCCCGGAGGCCAGCACCGGCTTGAGGATGTTGGAAGCGTCCATGGACCCGCTGCTGGTGGCCCCGGCCCCCACGATGGTGTGGATCTCGTCGATGAACAGGATGGCGTTCTTCTTCTCGATCAGCGCGTTGATGACATCCTTGAGGCGCTGCTCGAAGTCCCCGCGGAACTTGGTGCCGGCCAGCAGCCCGCCCATGTCCAGGGCGTAGAGGCGCATGTCGGCCAGCAGATCGGGAACCCGCTGGGCGTGGATCAAACGTGCCAGTCCTTCGGCCATGGCCGTCTTGCCGACCCCCGGATCCCCCACGAAGATCGGGTTGTTCTTGCGCCGACGGCATAGCACCTGCAAAGTGCGTTCCAGCTCCATCTCCCGGCCCACCAAAGGATCGAGCCGTCCCTCGGCGGCCATCTGCACCAGGTCGGTGGTGAACTGGGCCAGGGGATCGGCCTTGCCTTTTTTGCCGTCCGCCTCGCCGCCGCGGGCCGATCCCCGCCCGGGCGCCATCTGGGGCGATGGGCTGTGGTGGGAGATGAAGTTGAGCACGTCGACGCGTTCGATGCCTTCCTGCCGCAGGAAATATTCCGCGTGGGAGTCCTTTTCCTGAAAGATGGACGCCAGGATGTCGCCCACGGCCACCTCGGGTTTTTCCGCGGACCGGGCCTGGTTGACAGCCCGCTGGATCACCCGCTGGAACCCGATGGTTTGTTGCAGGACGTACTCGTTTTCTTCGGGAACGCGTTCGATGCGTTCATCGAAAAATTGTTCTAGACGGTTCTTGAGGCTGTCCACGCTACCGCCACAGTGGGTGATGATCTCGGTCCCCGAGCCGTCGTGTAGCAGGGCATAGAGGACGTGCTCGATGCTGACGTATTCATGACGGCGCCGCTTGGCTTCGCGCACGGCGAAGCCGAGGGTGGCGCTGAGTTCCTTGCTGATCATGGTCAATCCTTCTCCATGGTGCAACGCAGGGGAAATCCGTGCTCCCGTGCCAGGGTATGCACGGTGTTTACCTTGGTTTCCGCGACTTCCCGCGGGTAGGTGCCGCAGACCCCGACGCCCTGGCGATGCACGTTGAACATGATCCGCGTCGCCTCGGCGGTGGGCTTGTTGAAGACGTGGCGCAGCACTTCGACCACGAAATCCATGGTGGTATAGTCATCGTTGAGCAGCAGCACCTTGTAGAGGGGTGGTTCATCGGTTTGCTCATCGGTGCGGCTTTTCTCGATTACTTCCGGATCGGCGAACTCGGCGCTCATGATTCTTCTCCGGCGTTGAGCGGTGGAACGGCGCTTCGGCCGGTGTCGACCCGCGTCTTCTGATTGGACACTCCTGTTTATATAACCATCCAGACGCGGGGTTGTAAAGGCCCCGGGCCGGCCGGCGGCGCGTCTATCGGCCGCAGCACTTCTTGTATTTTTTCCCCGATCCGCAGGGGCACGGGTCGTTGCGGCCCACCTTGGCGTTCTTCCGTTGGGTCGGTTGACGCCGGGGCGCCTCACCCCCGCCGCTGAACTGCATCTCCTGGGGCTTGGGCCGATGCATGGCCACCGTCTGCTCCGGCTCGGCCAGCTCCACCCGGAACAGGATGCGCAGCGTCTCTTCGCTGATGCGCTCGATCATGTCCTGGAAGGCCTCGAAGCCTTCCTTCTTGTAGATCATGAGCGGATTTTGCTGGGCGTAGCCCCTCAGGCCGATCCCCTCTTTCAGGTGGTCCATGGTCAGCAGATGGTCTTTCCAGCGCGCGTCGACGGTCTGGAGCATCACGAAGCGTTCCAGTTGGCGGAACGCCTCGGTGCCGAAGCGTGTTTCCTTCTCGTGGTAGCGGTCCAGGGCCTCCTGATAGATGAGCTGGGACAGCCCTTCACGGGTCAGGTTGTCCAGAACCGCCTCCTCCAGGGGGGTGAGGTGGAAGGCGAACTGGGTGTAGACGGCCTCGTCGATGGCGGTGAAATCCCATTCGGCTGCCGGGGCCCGCTGGTCGACGTGATCATCGGCGATGCGCCCGGCGGCTTCCTGGATCATTTCCTCGATGGCCGGTCGCAGGTTCTCGCCCTCCAGGATTTCGTGCCGCTGGCGGTAGATCACCTCGCGCTGCTGGTTCATCACGTCGTCGTACTCGAGCAGCTGTTTGCGGATCTCGAAGTTGTGGGCCTCCACCTTGGATTGGGCGTTTTCGATGGCCCGGCTGATGAGGTTGTGCTCGATGGGTTCGCCTTCTTCCATGCCGAGGCGTTCCATGATCCCGGTGATGCGCTCGCCGCCGAAGATCCGCAGCAGGTCGTCTTCCAGGGCCAGGTAGAACCGCGAGGAGCCCGGGTCGCCCTGGCGGCCGCTACGGCCCCGGAGCTGGTTGTCGATGCGCCGGCTCTCGTGGCGCTCGGTGCCGATGATGTGCAGTCCGCCCAGTTCCACCACTCCCGGGCCCAGGACGATATCGGTGCCGCGGCCGGCCATGTTGGTGGAGATGGTCACGCCGCCGCGCTGACCGGCCATGGCGATGATTTCGGCCTCTTTTTCATGGTTTTTGGCGTTGAGGATCGTGTGGGGAATGCCGCGTTTTTTCAGCTGATCGGCGACCATTTCCGATACGTCGATGGAGACGGTGCCCACCAGCACCGGCTGTCCCTTCCGGTGGAGTTCGGTGATCTCCTCGATAACGGCGTTGAACTTCTCGCGCCGGGTCTTGTAGATCACGTCGGGGAAGTCGGTGCGGATCATCGGCTTGTTGGTGGGGATGACGGCCACCTCCAGCTCGTAGATTTTTTTGAACTCCGCCGCCTCGGTGTCCGCCGTGCCGGTCATGCCGGCCAGCTTGTCGTACATGCGGAAGTAGTTTTGAAAGGTGATGGTGGCCAGGGTCTGGTTCTCGTTTTCGATCTTGACGTTTTCCTTCGCCTCCAGGGCCTGGTGGAGGCCGTCGCTGTAACGGCGTCCCGGCATGAGCCGGCCGGTGAATTCATCGACGATGATCACCTCGCCGTCCTTGACGATGTAGTCCACGTCACGCTTGAACAAACTGTGGGCCTTGAGGGCCTGGTGGACGTGGTGCAGGATTTCGATGCTGGACGGATCGTAGAGGTTTTCCACCCCCAGAAGGGCTTCGGCGCGGGCCACGCCCTCCTCGGTGAGGGTGGCCGATCGGGCCTTTTCGTCGATGACGTAGTGCTGCTCCCGGCGCAGTTGGGGAATGATCCGGTTGGCCTGGTAGTACATGTCCGTGCTCAGTTCGGCCGGACCGGAAATGATCAGGGGGGTGCGGGCCTCATCGATGAGGATGCTGTCCACCTCGTCGACGATGGCGTAGTGCAGGTGACGCTGGACGAGGGACTGGCGCTCGAACTTCATGTTGTCGCGCAGGTAGTCGAAACCGAACTCGTTGTTGGTGCCGTAGGTGATGTCGCAACCGTAGGACGCCTGTCGTTCGCGGTCATCGAGTCCGTGGAGGATGCTCCCCACCGAAAGGCCGAGAAAGCGGTAGATCTGCCCCATCCACTCGGTGTCGCGCCGGGCAAGGTAGTCGTTCACCGTCACCACGTGGACCCCGCGGCCCGTCAGGGCGTTGAGGTAACAGGGCAGGGTGGCCACCAGGGTCTTGCCCTCGCCGGTTTTCATTTCGGCGATCATGCCCCGGTGCAAAACCACCCCGCCGATGAGCTGGACGTCGAAGTGGCGCATGTTCAAGGTCCGGCGCGAGGCTTCGCGCACCGTGGCAAAAGCCTCGGGCAACAAATCCTCAAGGGGCTCCCCGTTGTCCACTCGTTGGCGAAAGCTCGCCGTGCGGGCCTTGAGGGCGGCATCATCCAGTTGGGTGATTTGGGGTTCCAACTGGTTGATCTGCTCGACCAGGGGCTGGATCTGTTTCAATAATCGATCGTTCTTGGTGCCGAAGACACGCGTGAGCCAATTCATCCACATGGGCGTTTAATCCTTGATGATCCTTGATGCCGCCTTGTTTTTTCGGGCGGCGCGGGGTTTTACCGTTTCAGATGGTCGCGGGAAGATCCCGCCGGCACGAAGCCAACACAAGAAACCATAGCCTTCCGCGGTATCTCTGGCAAGGGGCCATCGGTACGGAAGGCGGGCAGGGACGCCGGCGCACCGGCCCGGCGTTGGAAACCGATGAAGAATTATGAATTGCAATTCACTGTCGTTTTTCCATCTTGAGTTCGATTCGGCGATTGCCGAAGTGGCCCCACGAAAAAATTAAATTACTGGTTTATCTATCACTTATAAAATTTTCAGCCGGTATTGAAAACCTTGGTAGTTTCCTCTTGACAGGAATTGAAGGGGTTGGTAATGAATGAGCGTTCATTCATTGATAGGTCAGGCCTACCAGGAGGTGCATTATCGTCAGTAAACCGCGCAACCATGAAAAATTTCATCGGATCCTGGAAGCCGCGGTCAGGGTTTTTGCCGAACAGGGGTTCCACCAGGCGACCATTGCCCAGATTGCGCGTCAAGCCGGCGTCGCCGACGGTACCATCTACCTGTACTTCAAGAACAAGGACGATATCCTGGTCCATATCTTCAACGAGCGCACCCGGCTGGTGTTCAACCGGTTTCGCGAGGCGGTGAAGGAGGCCGACGGGGCGGTGGGCAAGCTCAAGGCCCTCGTGGGGAGCCACCTGGCCGAATTTCAGGCCGACGTGCACATGGCGGCCGTTTACCAGGCCTGGACCCACCAGTTCCAGCGCATGGCCGAGCCCCAGATCAAGGAGATGTCCAAGATGTACCTGGACATTGTCGCCGAGATCGTCGAATTGGGGCAACAGGAAGGCACCCTGCGCAAGGATCTTTACATGGGGTTGGTGAAGCGGTTCATCATCGGTGCCGTCGATGAGGTGATCAATACCTGGCTCCATGCCGGCGGACGCTACGATCTGTCCTCGATGGCCGATCCGTTGGTCGACCTTTTTATCCGGGGCATCGGGGTGGCTTCGGACGCGGCAGTCTCTCCCAGGCCGGAGATGGATGTCGGCGACTGACCCCGGTTTTTTGCGGCAACCCGTCGATGACGGTCCGGATTGCGGGCACGGCATCGGCAAGTGTTGATTTTCCAATTCATCTTTTTTCAAACTAGGGAGTCTAACATGGCACAACAAATCGCGGATCGCAGGGATGTGGATTTTGTCCTCCATGAACAACTGGACGTGGCGCAGCTCAGCGCTAACGAAAAATTCGAGGAATTCAACCGCAAGACCATCGATCTGGTGGTTTCCGAGGCCCGCAACCTGGCCATCAAGGAGATCCTGCCCACCCAGAAGATCGCCGACGAGGAAGGCTGCCGTTTCGAAAACGGGCAGGTGACGGTGCCCGAGCCGTTTCACCGGCTCTACGATCTGTTTTGCGAGGGAGAATGGCTCGCCACCAGCGAAGACCCCCAATGGGGCGGGCAGGGGATGCCGCGCACGGTGGCCATGGCCTGCGCCGATTACTTCAACGGCGCCAACTACGCTTTCATGATGTATCCGGGACTCACCCACGGGGCCGGCAAACTGGTGGAAGCCTTCGGCACCGACGAACAGAAGAAGCTTTTTCTCAAGAATATGTTCACCGGCAAGTGGACCGGCACCATGCTGCTCACCGAGCCCGGCGCCGGGTCGGACGTGGGGGCCCTGGAAACCACGGCGGTCAAAAACGAAGACGGCACTTACAGCATCAGCGGCAACAAGATTTTCATCTCCTCCGGCGAACACGACCTGGTGGAAAACATCATCCATCCGGTGCTGGCCCGCATCGAAGGGGCGCCGGCCGGCACCAAGGGCATCTCGCTGTTCATCGTGCCCAAGATCTGGGTCAACCCGGACGGGTCCCTGGGCGAGCCCAACGACGTGGTGTGCACCGGCATCGAAGAGAAGATGGGCATTCACGGCAATTCCACCTGTTCGCTGACCCTCGGCGGCAAGGGCAAGTGCCGCGGTCTGCTGCTCGGGGAAGAGAACAAGGGGATGCGCGCCATGTTCCTCATGATGAACGAGGCGCGTCTGCTGGTGGGGATGCAGGGATTCTGCTGCTCCTCGGCATCCTATCTCAACGCGCTGGACTACGCCCGCCAGCGGCTCCAGGGCAAGAATCTGCTCCAGATGATGGACAAGAGCGCGCCTTCGGTGCCCATCATCCAGCATCCGGATGTGCGGCGGATGTTGCTGACGATGAAAGCCTACGTCAGCGGTATGCGCAGCCTGCTCTACTACGTGGGATTCTGCGAGGACATGAAGCACCTCACCGATGATGAAGCCATGGCGGACAAGTACCAGGGGCTCATCGAGGTGCTCACCCCCATCGCCAAGGGGTATGTCACCGACCGGGCCTTCGACCTGTGCAACCTCGGCATGCAGGTTTACGGTGGTTACGGCTACATTCGCGAGTACCCCCAGGAGCAACTGATGCGCGACTGCCGCATCACCCAGATCTACGAGGGCACCAACGGGATCCAGGCCATGGACCTGCTCGGCCGGAAGCTCGGCATGAAAAAGGGCAAGCCGGTGATGGACCTGTTCGGCGAGATCCAGGCCGTCATCGCCCAGGCCAAGAAGGTGGAAAGCCTCCAGGCCGCGGCCGAAAAGGTGGAAAAGGCACTGAACAAGCTCGGCGAGATCGCCATGCACATGGGCGCCACCGCCATGAGCCCCAAGGTGCTGGCCGCTTTCGCCCACGCCTATCCGTTCATGGAAGTCAGCGGTGATGTGGTCATGGCCTGGATGTTGCTGTGGCGCGCCGTGGTGGCGGACGAGAAGATCAAGACGGCCAAGAAGAAGGACCAGGATTTCTACGACGGCCAGTTCAAGCAACTGGACTTCTTCGTCCAGTCGATCCTGCCCACCACCCTGGGCAAAATCGAGGCGATTCGCAATACCTGCGAGGCGGCCATCGAGATCAGCGACGAGGCCTTCGGCGGTAAATAATCCAGCCATGGAGCGCCCGACGGCCGTGGGAATGCACCACGGCGGCCGGGCGCTCAGGCAATTTCCCCTTGACCGCCCCCCGGTCAAACCGGTATTGAACAAAGCTTCATTCCCGCGCTTGCTGAATCGACGCGCCCGGGTCGCTTTCACGAAAACGGCAACGAGGTATCAGTGATGGAAACTGTTCTGATTTCGCCCGCCAAGGCTTGGCTTTTCTTTATTCCGACCTGGATTTTTTCCTTTTTGATTCCGTTGGTCGGTGTGGCGGTGTTCACCTACCTGATCGCCCTGCGCCTGGCCCCCCTGGTGAGGGCCGCTCCGGACCGTCGCTTCGACCGGATTCCGGAGCGCTTGATGCAGGTGCTGAAGATTTGGCTGGGGCAGTGGCGCCATCCGCGTTACATGCTCGCCGGTGTTTTGCACATCATCCTGTTCTTCGGTTTTCTCACCCTGTCCATCCGCTCGTCGCAGATGGTGATCCTCGGCATGGTGGACGGTTTCGTCTTCCCGGGATTCGGCGGCGTGATCGGGACCATTTACGACATTCTGCGCCAGATCATGGCCACGGCGGTGTTTGCGGTCGCGGTGATCGCCGCGGTGCGCCGGGGTATCTTCAAGCCGGCCCGCTACGCTGTTCCGGCGCGCTACGGCAAGGATCATACCGCCGAGGCGGTTTTCGTTCTGGGGCTCATCGGCACCCTGATGGTCACCGAGGCACTTTTCGACGCTTCCATGGCCGCCGCGGCTCATCAGAAAGGGATGCACGCCGAACTCCTCGTTCCCATGAGCCTGGCCTGGATCTTCACTCAGATGATGGCCAGCACGCCCGTGGAAAGCCTGCAAACCCTCCACCTGGTGGCCTACTACCTCCACGACCTCACCTTTTTCTTCTTCCTGTGCTTTCTGCCGCTGGGCAAGCATTTTCACGTTGTTACCTCGATCTTCAACGTCTTCTTCATGCGCCTGGACAAGGGCAACGTCAAACCGGTGCGCTACGGGGTGGCGGACGACAAGCTCGATGACCTGGAGTCTTTCGGCGTCAAGAACATCGAGGATTTCACCTGGAAGCACATGCTCGACTTCTACAGTTGCGCCGACTGCGGACGCTGCTCGGACAACTGCCCGGCCAACGCCGCCGGCCGGCCCCTGTCGCCGCGGTTCATCACCATCAAGGCCCGGGATCAGATTTTCAAGAGCTATCCGGTCTTTCCCATCGGAGCGCCCATCACCAAAGCGCCCCCGCTCATCGGCGGCATTTTCAGCGAAGCGGAGATCTGGTCCTGCACCACCTGCGGCGCCTGTGAGCAGGAGTGTCCCCTGGGTATCGAATACATCGACAAGATCATCGACTTGCGTCGCGGCATGGTGGATGACGGCAACGTGCCCCAGAGCCTGCAGAAGCCCCTCAGCGCGCTGGAAAAGCGCGGCAATCCCTGGGGCAAGATGGAGAAGAAACGGGCTGACTGGGCCAAGAACAAGGAGTTTGCCGCCGACTGCGAGGTGAAGCTGGTGGAAGCCGGCGACACGGCCGAAACCCTCTACTTCGTCGACAGCATCACCTCCTACGATGACCGCATGCAGATGATCGCCCAGGCCACGGCCCGGGTGCTTTCCGCCGCCGGAATCGATTTCGCGATTCTCGGCAAGGAGGAAAAGGACAGCGGCCACGAGGTGCGGCGTTTCGGCGAAGAGATGCTGTTTCAGGACCTGCGCGCCCACAACACCGAAATGATCCAGGAGTCGGGCGCCAAGCGCATCGTCACCGCCGATCCCCACGCCTTCAACGCGCTGCTCAAGGACTACAAGGACATTCCGCCCACCGAGCACATCAGCCAGACCATCCTGCGCAGCATCCGGGAGGGCCGTTTGCGCCTGAAGCCCATCGACACCGAGGGCAAGATTTACACCTACCACGATCCGTGCTACCTCGGCCGGCACAACAACCTCTACGAGGAGCCGCGGGAGGTCCTGGACGCCATTTCCGGCCTGCATCGGGTGGAAATGACCCGGAGCCGGGATCGCAGTTTCTGTTGCGGTGGCGGTGGCCTGATGCTCTTCTACGAACCCGAGGAGGAGCAGCGCATGGGGGTGATCCGGGTCAAGATGGCCGCCGATGCCGGTGCCAACGTCATCGTCACCGCCTGCCCCTTCTGCCTCGTCAACATCGAGGACGCCATCAAGGTGGCCGGACTGGAAGGCAAGATGGAGGCCATCGATCTGGTGGAGCTGGTGGAGCGGCATATTGAACGGTAGAGGGGGAAGGGGTTGAAGTTACGAGTGAATAAAGTGACTAAAGTGACTAAAGTTACGAGTGACTAAAGTGACTAAAGTGACTAAAGTTACGAGTGACTAAAGTTACGAGTGACTAAAGTTGCGAGTGACTAAAGTTTCAAGTGACTGAAGTTGCGAGTGCGTAAAATGACTAAAATTGCAGGCGGTTGAAGTGAAGGAAGGTATTGGTGACTGAAGTGAGGCCTTGCGGCGGTTTTGTTTCAGGAAACCTTCAAGGCATGAATGATACTCGACAACGGATAACCGACAACTGATAACTGATAACCGATAACCGATAACTTTTAACCGGGAGCAGAAAAACCCAACTCGCGGGAGGAAAATCATGGAGATTTTGGTTTGTATCAAGCGGGTGCCCGACACCTCGGAAAACGAGATCGCCCTCAACAGCGCGGGCAATGACATCGAGAGAGACGATCTGGTCTATTCGGTCAATGAATGGGACAACTATGCGGTGGAAGAAGCCATTCAGATCGTGGACCGGGTCGGGGGCAGCGTGACGGTGGTCACCGTTGGCGATGACGAGTCCGAAGAGGTGCTGCGGCGCGAGATGGCCATGGGCGCCAACAACGGCTTGCTGCTGTCCGACGACGCCTTTGCGGAAACCGATGGCCGGGGCATCGCCACCATCCTCAAGGCGGCGGTGGAAAAGGGCAACTACGACCTGATTCTCACCGGCGCCCTTGCCGACGACGGGGCCGGCCAGGTCGGCGGCATGCTGGCCGCCATGCTCGACTATCCCTTCGCTTCCGTGGTGAACAAGATCGAGACCGGCGACGACAAGAAGCTGAAGATCGGCCGCGAGATCGAGGGCGGCAACCAGGAGATCAGCGAAATCGAACTGCCCTGCGTGCTGTCGATCCAGACCGGCATCAATGAGCCGCGTTACGTGGGCATTCGCGGGATTCGCAAGGTGGCCTCGGTGGAGATCCCCACCATGGGCGCCGGAGACCTCGGCGTGGATGCAGCCGCGTTGGCCCCCAAGGTCAAGCGTCTGGACTACTTCGTGCCCGAAATGGGTGAGGGGGCCGAGATGCTGGAAGGCTCCACCGAAGAGATCATCGCCAAACTGCTGGAAATGCTCAAGGCTAAAGGAGGGCTGAAGTAATGGCACAGATCTTTGCATACATCGTTCACAAGGACGGCGTGGCCGACGATACGGCCCTTGAACTGCTCACCGCCGCCAAGAAAATTGATCCGGCGGCTTCCGTCACGGCCATCGTTGCCGGCAATGGCGCGGGACTGGATGCCGTGGCCAACGAGATGGCCAAGGCTTATAACGAAGTCTGGAAGCTCGACGATCCGGCCCTTGCCTATCCCAACGCAGAGCTGGTGCGGCCGGTGCTGGTGAAGATGATTCCCGCCGGCAGCATCGTGCTCGTCGCCCACGACACTTTCGGCATGGACTTGGCGCCGGGGCTTTCCATCAAAATGGACGCGGCCTTCGTGCCCGACGTGGTGGACATCGAAGGTCTCGAAGGCGACACCTTGAAGGTGGTGCGCCAGGAATTCGGCGGTCAGGTCAGCACCCACGTGACGGCCAACATCGCCGGTGGTGCCGTGCTGACGCCCCGGGGCGGGGTCTTTGCCGCCACCGAGGCCGGCGCTTCGGGGTCGGTGGTGGACAAGTCCGGTGACATCGGTGGGTTGTCCGCCAAGCGTCGCTTCATCGAAGTGGTGGTGGCTGAAGTGGGCGATGTGGACATCACCAAGGAAGATGTGCTGGTGTCCGTCGGCCGCGGCATCGAGGATCAGGACAACATCGAGATCGCCGAAGATCTGGCCAAGGCCATGGGGGCGGTGGTCTCTTGCTCACGGCCCATCGTGGATGCCAAATGGCTGGAAAAATCCCGTCAGGTGGGCACCTCGGGCCAGACCGTCAAACCGAAGGTCTACATGGCCTGCGGGATCAGCGGCTCATTCCAGCACTTGGGTGGGATCAAGGGCAACCCCTTCATCGTCGCCATCAACAAGAACGCCAAGGCGCCGATTTTCCAGGTTGCCGATGTGGGGGTGGTGGCGGATATCCTCGAGTTCATGCCGGCCCTCACCGAGGCCATCGAGGAAGCCAAGTAGCCAATTTTCAGTCTGAATCAAGTCGGTATAGGGGAATAAAGACGCCGGCCGGTGCTCCGAATGGGAGCACCGGCCGGTTTCTTTTTGGGGACGGAGTTACGAGCGGCAGACCGTTCGGTAGAGATACGGGCGGCGCCGGGGGAGAAAATAGCGCATGCGGTGGCGCCGCACGGCGTCGAGGTATTCGGCTTTCAGGTCCGCCACCAGCAGCCCCTCGGCCATGGAAACCCGTTTGGTCAACACCCGGCCATCGGGCCCCAACACCAGGGCGAGGCCTGGAAAGGTCAGCCCGCTGCCGCCGATCCCGGTCTGATTGCAGGCCACGACAAACAGGGCGTTGTCAAAGGCCCGGGCCGGCAGGTGGCGCAGCCATGAGGCGAGCTTGGCGCGGGGAGTGAGCCGAGGCGAGGCGTGGGGGACGAAAAGGACCTCGGCACCGTCCAGGGCCATGCAGGTGGTCAGCTCGGGAAAATGGGCATCGTAGCAGAGCTGAATGCCGAAATGCACCCCATCGGCATCAAACATCGGGATGCCGGCACCGGGGCTCAGAACCCCCTCCTCGGGCGGTGCGGCGTGAAGCTTGCGGTAGGCGGCGCTTTCTCCTTCCGGTGGAAAGACCCGGTGCTCGGCATAAATCCGGCCGTCGGGGGCCAGGACGGCCAGACCGGCGAGGATAACCAGGTGATGATCCCGCGCCATCTGCTCGACCCGACCGATGACCGGATCGGACTTCGCCAGAGGGGTTTGCCTCAGTTCGTCGCCGAGGGCATAGCCGGTGAGGTTCAGTTCGGGGAAACAGATGAGCTGGACGTCCCGGGCCGCCGCCCGGCGGCACAGGCGCTGCATGGTGGCCAGGTTGCGCTCGAGGTTTCCCGGGGGGCAGCGGCACACCGCTGCGGCGACGCGAATGTCTCGCATTGGTCTCCCTTTGGCGTCCACCCTTTGGGGACGATCTCCGCCTGATGACATGGATGCCTGCCGTTTTTGAGGACCGACAAGCGAGGGCATACCGCTTCGGCACCACCGGGTCAGGGGCGGGACTGCCCGCCTTCCTCCGGCAAACCGGGGAGTGTCGCAGATCGCCTCACCCTGTAGCAATTTACAGCAATGTTCAACTGAATGATATGACAGAAAATAAGTTTTGTCACCGAAAAGGTGGCGCAAATTGCGCCAATTTCTTTGATCTTTGATGACCTCTTTGCTCGGGTCTCCGGTGGTCCTCAAGTAAAAAATAACTATTGGATAAACAGAGAGATAAGTCTTTTTTAGGCCGGCCGGGGCCGCCTTGGCCCGCTTCCTGCTCTACCTCGGGGCAACATTCGTTTTTTTGGACCCAAACCCCCAGGACAGCAAAGGAGGCAACCATGGCAGCTCAAAAATCAACCGGTCGGCCGGTGGTCTACCGCACCGTTCAAGATGAATGCGTCTGGAGCCAGGCCGGGGTCATCAAGCCGATCAAGTGCATCAACGCCTTCGATTGTCTCGGTTGCAGCTTCGACCGTAAGGTGCAAAGGGACTTTCAGGCCCGGGAAAACGCGGCCAAGGGCAAGACGAGCCTCGCCCATACCCCGCCGCGGCTGCGGATGCTGGTCAAGGATCTCAAGTGCCGCCACATGCTCAGCGGACGGGTGGCCTACAAGCTCTGCGCCCACGGCTACAACTGCGTCAAGTGCCCCTACGACCAGATGATCGAGGACACCGCCACTGTTCCGGCCCTTTCCCCACCGGCCTTCGAGTACGTGTCCGGTTTCACCCTGGCCCAGAACTACTACTACCTGCGCGGCCATACCTGGGCCCGGGTCGAGTACGGCGGACGGGTTCGGGTGGGGCTGGACGATTTCGCACTGCGTCTCTTCGGGCCCCAGGATCGCATCGACCTGCCTGCCTTGGGGGACAGCGTCGGTCAGAACCGGCCCGGGGCTGTACTGAATCGGGGCCGTCATCAGGCACCGGCCCAGAGTCCGGTGGATGGCAAGGTCGTGGCCATCAACCCGCAAATCGGAAGGCAGGCCGAAATCGCCAACAAGGCCCCTTACAACGAAGGGTGGCTGATGGTGATCCAGCCCACTAATCTGCGCAAGAACCTCAAGAACCTGCTCTTCGGCCAGGAGAGCTTCGCCTGGCTGGACGACGAAGCCGGACGCTTGAGCCGCAAGGTCAGCGATACCGCCGGTTATGCCATGGCGGCCGCCGGTGGCGAGGTCGTCGGCGACATCTACGGGTCGGTGCCGGGCCTGGACTGGAACGAGCTGGCCGAGTCGTTTCTGTAAAGAAGGGTTGTCCCCTCGCCGGCGGGAGGCGATGCGGGTCGAACCACAGGCCACGGAGAGAAAAAAAGGAATTTGAAAAAGCCCCTCCATCTCTCTGTGGCCTACTGGGGAATCCATCTTGCCCCTTTGTCGCGCCGGGATCAAGACCGGTCGGGGGGGGATTGAATTTGGTGGAAAAGGTTTCGCACGCGACGCCCGATTTCGTAGCGGCAGGTATCGCAGAAGGCCAGCGGCAGTTCATCCACCTGGGCCACGTTGCGCGGGGAGCGCATCAGACACTGCGGTTGCCAGCAGTGGCCCAGTCCGAGAACATGGGCCATCTCATGCAGGCTGATCTTCACCAGCCGTTCCAGTTTTCGCTGGGCGCCGGCGCCGGTGAGCCGATAGGTGGACACCACCGCCATGCGCCCGCCCAGTTGGGACTCCCCCAGTACGTAGGTGAGCACCGGGGTGCCGAGGTCGCTTCCGGTGAGTCCCAGGCCCAGGGTCGGGCCGGGAAATCGCTCCGCCAGGTGTTTGATGATCTTTACGGCGTCAAACTGGCGCCTGGCTTCCATGAAGGCGTCGGGAAAGACCGGGCGGGGGGGAAGGATGTCGACGGTCAGGTCCATCAAGGCCTGGAGGTTGCCGGCCACCACCTGGCAGGACAGCTCGTCCACCGGTCCAAGGGGGATCAGCCGGACCAACGCGGCCACGGCGTCGTCCTCGGGAGGCGGCATTTCCGGATCGGTGGAAGGCATCATGGCCGTTGTAGCCGGTACCGCTTCATCTTGCGCGTCAAGGTGGCCCGGTCGATGCCGAGCTGCCGGGCGGCGCGGCTCACGTTCCAGGCGCAGGTGTCCAGGGCCGCCTGGATATGGGCGATTTCCATCTCGCGCAGCGACATGGGACCCAGGTGGCAAGGTTCATTGGCGCCTTCGAGGAAGCTGAGTTCCTCGGCGCCGATCATCTGCCCTTTGGCCAGCACCACGGCCCGTTCCATCACGTTGCGCAGCTCGCGCACGTTGCCGGGCCAGTGGTAGGCAGTGAGGATGCCCAGGGCCCGCTGGGTGAGGCCAAGGATGCGTTTGCCGGTCTCGCGACTGTAGCGCTCGAGGAAATGGTCGGCCAGGGGCGCAACGTCCTCCAGCCGGTGGCGCAGGGGCGGGATCTCGATGCGGATCACGTTGATGCGGTAAAAGAAGTCTTCGCGAAACCGCCCCTGGCGGATCAGGCCGGGCAAGTCGCGGTGGGTGGCGCTGAGCAGGCGGAAATCGGTGTCGATCCACTGGGTGCCGCCGAGGCGCTGAAAGCGTTTCTCTTCCAGTACCCGCAGCAGGCTGACCTGCATCTGGGCGGAGATGTCGCCGATCTCGTCCAGGAACAACGTCCCCCCGGTGGCCATCTCCAGGCGGCCCCGCCGCGCCCGCACCGCGCCGGTGAAGGCGCCGCGCTCGTGACCGAACAGTTCGCTTTCCAGCAGGGACTCGCTCTGGGCCCCGCAGTTCAGCGCCACGAAAGGGCCGGCGGAGCGCTCGCTGGCATGGTGGATCGCCCGGGCCACCAACTCCTTGCCCACCCCGGTTTCCCCCTGGATCAACACCGGCGTCATCGTGGGGGCCACCTCCTCCATGGTGGCGAACACGGCCTGCATCGCCTCCGACTGGGCCACGATGCCGTCCAGACCGGCATCGTGGCGCTCCATCAACTGTTCGCGCAGGGAGACGTTTTCATCCCTCAGGGCCTTGGTGGCGGCCAGGCGCTCCATGATCAACGACAATTCCTCCGGATCGAAGGGCTTGCAGATGTAGTCGTTGGCCCCGCGCTTCATGGCTTCCACGGCCGTTTCCACCGATCCGTGGGCCGTGATGACGATGGTCAGGGCCTCCGGCTGACGGGCCTTGACGTGTGACAGCAGCTCGATGCCGTCCATGCCCGGCATCTTGATGTCCACCAGGTAGACGTCGAAGAGGCGGTCGGCGATGATTTCAAGGGCCGATTCACCCGAATCGGCCGTTTCGACCCGATACCCGTCCTTGGTCAGCCAGGCGGCCAGGGATTCGCGGATGGCTTCTTCGTCGTCGACCACCAGGGTGGCCAGACCGGATGGCGTCATTGTGGGTCTCCTTTGGTGGAAGCGGTGCTTGCCGGTGCACCCGGTAGGATGACGCGAAAGGTGGTCCCGCGGCCCACCGCGCTGTGGACCGAAACGTTGCCGCCGTGCTCGCGCACGATGCCGTAGACCATCGACAGCCCCAGGCCCACTCCCTTGCCGTCGGTTTTGGTGGAAAAGAAGGGTTCGAAGATGCGTTGCAGATGATGCTCGGCGATGCCCGTGCCCGTGTCGGCCACCTCGATCCATACCTCGCCGGAAGATGGTTGGCGGTGGGCGCCGATGGTGAGGGTACCGCCCTCCGGCATGGCCTCCACGGCGTTGGAGATCAGGTTCATCAGGCACTGTTGGATCTGGGCGTAGTCGCCGTAGATGGAAAACGGCGCCGGCGGCAGGTCCAGTCGGGCCGTCACTCCGGTTTTGGTCATGGCATGGCCCAGCAGCATCAGGATGGTCTGGACCAGTTCCACCAGGTCGAATTGTTTGGACGCGACGCCTTTTTGTCGGGCGAAGGTCAGCAGGTTGTTGACGATCTTGCCGCAGCGCAGGGCCTCGCGCACCGACAGGTCCAGATAGCGCTCGAAGGCGGCCAATCCCTCCGGAGGTAGGCTGTTTTCCCGGATGTGGGTCAACATGAGCTTGTTGAAGGTGGCGATACTGGAGATGGGATTGTTGATTTCATGGCAAACCGAAGCCACCAGGCGGCCCAGGGTGACGAGGCGGTCCTCCTGGATGAAACGCTGCAAGTCGTCCCGGATGGCCCGGGCCCGGGCCTCCACGTGGGCGCTCACATCCTGGGTGATGTCGCGCACCACGTCGACGAACTGCACGATCTCGCCGAAGTGGTTCACCAGCGGATAGGTGGTGACCTGGGAGATGCGTGTGGTGCCGTCGGGCATCTTGATGTTGTGCACCGCCCGGGCCGGGCGGCCGGTTTTGGCCGCCTCGGCCAGGGCGCAGGGGCGGTCGGGGTCGGTGCAGGGGCGAGTGTCGCCGTGAATCGCCTCGAAGCAGTAACGGCCCACGATGTTTGCGGTTCCCTTGCCCATGGTGATCTTCTCGACGTTCTTGCACTGGATGATGCGATAGTTGCGGTCGATGACCATCACGGCGTCCGGCGAGGCCTCCAGCATTGCCGAGGCAAAGGAGGTGGCCAGACCGATGTCGGAGAGCTGATGGGGCTGGCCGCCGTCCCAGTGCAGCAGGCTCAGCAGCAGCTCGGCGGCCCGATGGTCCAGCAAAGCGGTGGCGGGCGGTTTGCAGCGGGCCAGTTCGGTGAGCACCTCGGGGTCGCCGGTCATCTCCAGGATCATGTCCAAGTTGCGATCCGCGGCGAGGAGGGAAGGGGAGGTGAGGATCTCGATCCCTTTTTCGGCGGCCATTTCACGGCACCGGGGGGATTCACCGGTGGTGACCAGGTGGGTCAGCCGGAGACGGACGACCTCGGAGGCCGAGTGCTCGAGGCTGTGCATCACCTGCTGGCAGCGCGCTCCCTGGGCCACCACGGCCACTTTCAGCAGAAGGGAATGCTTGTACCTGGCGTTTGCGGGCATGGCGACGGCAGACCTCTGATGTTGAAGGAAGGCGTCAGTTGTCGAGAAGATCCAGGTCGAACTGCGCCCGAATCTTGAAGACCTGGGTGGCCGGCAGGTTGTGGATGTCCGCCACGCCGGTTTCGCGCCGAATGGCGGCCAGGTGGGTTTCGATTTCGTCCATGGACGGGGCGATGAAGGTAAACCAGACGTTGACCTGGTGGTCCCTGAGGTAGTTGTGGGTCACCCCGCCGTAGCGGTTCACCACCCGGGCGAAGTCTTCGATGCGGTCTGCCGGCACTTCGGCGGCACAGAGGGTGGAGACGAAGCCCACTTTGTCCGGAACGAAATTGCCGCCGATACGCCGGATCACCTCCTCGTGCTTCAGCCGTTGGATTCGGGTGATGACCTCGGCTTCCGGGATTCCCAGCGCTTGGCCGATGGCGGCAAAAGGGCGCTCTACCAGGGGAAAATCGGATTGAATGCGGTTGAGCAGCGTCCGATCGATGTCGTCGATGTCAGCCATGGTTTCCTTGGTTTCGTACCGGCCACCGGCTATTGACCAATGACCAAATCACTCGCTGCGGCCACAAACCGGACCTGTACCTTGCGCGGGCGTGGGCCGTCGAATTCGCAGAAAAAGATCCCCTGCCAGGTGCCGAGGACCGGTTCACCGCTTTCCACCGCCAGCCACTGGGACGCACCCACCAGGGTGGATTTGATGTGGGCCGCGGCGTTGCCTTCGCGGTGGCGGTAGCCGGCCTCCCATGGCACCAGTCGGTCCAGGGCCGTCAGGATATCGGCGGCCACGTCCCGATCGGCGCTCTCGTTGACGGTCACCGCCGCCGTGGTGTGGGGGACGAAGAGCAGGCAAAAGCCTTCGGTGGCCTTCAGTCGCTTCAAAGCATCGCGGACATCGGCGGTGATGTCAATAAATTCCGCTTTTTTCCGAGTGGTTAGGCGTATGGTCGGCATGCTCGGAACTCTGAACGCAAAAAGGCCCTGCAATTGCTGCAGAGCCCTTTTGCCAATTTTCTCTCGATAAACGCCGTCTCGATCAGACGCAACCCGTCGGCTTGGGCAATCCCGCCATCTTGCAGGCTCCCTTGCCCGGTCCTGAGGGGAACAGCTCGTAGATGTGCTTCAGCTTGAAACCGGTGACCTTGGAGAGGACACGCACCATGGGCGCGATGCCGTTTTTCTCGTAGTAGTCCCGCAGGGTCTTGATCACCAGGCGATGCTCATCGTTCAATTCGTCGATGCCTTCTTCCTTTTTGACGTACTGAACCCACTCTTCGCACCAGTTGGCGTAATCGTCAATGAAACCATCTTCATCGACAGTAAAAGTCTTTCCGGCGAATTCCACTTGCGGCATGACAACGTCCTCCTTCAATATTGAGTTTGTTTACAAAACTAGCGTCTGGCCGATGTTCCAGTCTTCCCGATTTCGTTTGATGTTTAGGTATCAAGGGCGTTTTTTAGCGGATATATCCGTGGAAGTCAACATGAATTTGACCACCTCCGCTTGGCGTCGGGTATCACCGAGGGCGCAATCAGTACTCCTTGGGCATGCCGTTGAGCTGCGCCAAGGTGAATACCGGTCCGTCCTTGCAGACGAAGTATTGTCCCACATTGCAGTGGCTGCACATCCCGATACCGCATTTCATGCGGTTTTCCAGACTCATGATGATGTTGTCATGACCGTAGCCGCGGGCGTCGAGCACCGGCTGGGTGAACTTGATCATGATGGGCGGACCGCAGACGATGGCGTAGGTGTTCTCGTCGGCCTCGGGTGCCTTCTGATCGGTGATGGTGGGTACGAAACCCACGTTGTATTTCCAGTTGGGATCGTTGGTGCCGTCCACGGTGATGTGCATGTGGATGTCGTCCCGGGCCTCCCAGGCGGCCAACTCATCACGGTAGAGCAGCATGCCGGGGGTTCGGGCGCCGTAGATCACGTGGATGTCGCCGAAACGCTCCCGGTTGGCCAGCATGTAAATGATGGAGGACCGCAGGGTAGTGAAGGCGAAGCCGCCACCGATGATCACCACGTTCTTGCCCTCCAGCCGCTCCCAGGGATACCAGTTGCCCAGGGGGCCGCGGATCCCCATCACATCGCCGACCTTCATGTTGTGCAGGGCACTGCTCACCAAGCCGACCTTGTTGACGGTGAATTTCACGAACCCTTTCTCGGTGGGCGAAGAGGCGATGCCGATGGGAATCTCGCCCCGTCCGGCGATGGACAGCTCGGCGAATTGCCCCGGGTGATAGGCGAATTTCTCCTCGTCGGCGGGATCGATGAAGGCGAACTTGAAGGTTTTCAGATTCTTGTCCTCGGTTTCAACGATGATGTCATCGATGCGGACCGGGTAGGGCAGATACGGATTTGGTTGCACGGGGGCCCCCTTCTATCAAGCGACCTTGCAAGAGGCGTCTTGGCCGAAACGGTTCATCAGTTGGCACACCTTGCGGATGTCGATGTTGACGGGACAGTACTGGATGCATCGGCCGCAACCGACGCACTGGATACCGTTGCCGTACTTGTCCACGTAGTATTTGAGCTTGTGCATGAAGCGCTGGCGCACCCGCTGCACCTTCTGCCCCCGGGGGTTGTGGCCGGAGCCGTGGAGCGTAAAGAGCGGAAACATGCAGCTGTCCCAGTTGCGCTCGCGGATGCCGTGCTTGCCGTGGACCTCGTCCTGGATGTCGAAACACCAGCAGGTGGGGCACAGGTAAGTGCAGGTGCCGCAGTTGATGCACGAGAAGGCGATCTCGTCCCAGAAGTCGGCGTCATAGAGCGCCATCTGGGGGATTTCAGCCAGCCGGTCCGTTTCAACGGTGGAGACGATCTTGGCTTCGGCGGCTTCCTTGCCCCGGTCAAACTGGGCTTCGCTGTCCGCCGGCGCGTCGGTGGACCAACCGGCGGCGGCCATGAAAGCAGTCCCCTTGGCGGTGATGACCTTGGCCAGATAGGCCTCGCCGGTGTCTTTCAGGAGCACGTCCAGGCCCTGTTCGCTGTAAGGGCCGCAGCCGGCGCTGGTACAGAAGCAGGTGCCGCCGGGTTGATCACAGGCCAGTCCGATGAAGGTGGTGGCCTCGTAGTTGCGAAGCCAGTAGACATCCTTGACATCCGGGGCGTCGAAGTTGCGCCGCACCAGCAGAAAGCTGTAGGCGTCGCAGGGCCGGATGCCCACCGCGGCGGCCGGCTTGGGCGGCGGCGGTGTTTCTCTGAGCACGTTGGCTTCCGGATCCTGGGGATCCAGGGAGTATTCGAAGAGGATTTCACTCTGGGGATAGACGACGGACCGGGCCGACATGCGGGTGTTGAGACCGTCGAGGTCCGGCGTTTGGCCCGGCGCCAGGGGCGCGAAGTTGCTCATCGCGCCTTGCTGTACCGGTCCGAAGAGCCGGTAGGCCTTTTCGGCCGCCGCCAACCCGCCGGCCCACTGCGATTTGTCGATAAGAATGTAGGTCATGGTCTTTGCGCCCTTGTCCTGATTGAATTACTTGATAAAATCCTGCGGGTCATCGGGCCGGTACCAGTCCAGCGGCGGTCGCTGATCCAGGGACAGCCCCGCCTCCCAGCCCCACTGATCCAAGGCTTCTTTTTCAAGCTTCTTGGTAAACATGCGCATGTTGATGCCCATGGGGCAGGCCCGTTCGCAGGAACCGCAGTCGGTGCAGCGGCCGGCGCAGTGATAGGCCCGCAAAAAGTGAAACGTGCGCACATCCACCGGGTTCTGGCTCTTGCCGACCCACTGGGGCGCGCTTTCGTCCACGAAGCAGGTGGGGCAGTAGCACAGCGGACAGGCGTTACGGCAGGCGTAACAGCGAATGCAGGGCGCCAGCAGGTCTTCAAAAAATTGCCACCGCTCATCGGGGCTCATGGCCTCGATGGCCCGCACGTCCTCGTAGCGGTCCACGTTCTGCTGCTCGGGGACCAGATCGGCCACCAGCTCGTCGTAGATCACCGGGTTGCGGTGGATGCACACGGCGCAGTTGGACTGGAGCATGTCCTTGCGGGGGAAGGATTTTTCGAAATCCGCACCAAGTACCCGGACATTTTCCCCGTCTTCCACCACTTCGGTGATTTCCCCGGGGGCCATGGACCGGATGCGCCGCTTGTCGATCATTCCCTTGCAGGGAACGCCGATGATGACCAGTTGCTCGCGTTTGATCTTGTTTTCGATGATGTGGGTGACGATGTTGCGGCTGTCGCACCCCTTGGCGAACACGGCAATCTTGTCGGTGCGGTTGGTCAGATAGTTGGCCAGGTTGATGCCACAGTTGCCGTCCCAGACGAGTTGATCGACGTCGTCGATGCTCTTGACGAGGCAGGGCTCGTTCATCATGGGCATCGAGCCCTTGCGAAAACCGATCACCGTCTCGACCCGGCATTCCTTGAGCAGGCGCCTGGCAATCTCGCGCATCTTTTCGGTGTAAGCTTGCATGTCAGGCCACCTTCAGCTCTTTTTTCACGTATTTCTCGTTGGGGCCGACGGCCCGGACAGCCTCGGTCACCTTCTTGACGACATCGACGAACTTGGTCGATTCGGCCGAGGAGATCCAGGAAAAATGGACGCGACCCGGTTCAACACCCATGTGCTCCAGCAGGCTTTGCAGGAGGGCGAACTTGCGACGAGCGTAGTAATTACCTTCCAGGTAATGGCATTCTCCGGGATGTCACCCCGAGACCCAAACGCCGTCGGCCCCTTCCCGCAGGGCCGCCAGCACAAACTTGGGGCTCATGCGCCCGGTGCAGGGGATCCGGATCACCCGGACGTTGGGCGGGTATTCCATCCGGCTGACGCCGGCGAGATCGGCGGCGGCGTAGCTGCACCAGTTGCAGAGAAATGCGACGATTTTCGGTTCCCACTGAGCCATCTCGAAATCTCCTTGAAGTTGCCGTTATGAACCCGGTGCTCAGCTCGCTTCGTTGAGAGCGAAGAGCTGAGCGAAGATCTGATCGTTGTCGAAGCCCTTGAGATGGATCGCGCCACTGCGGCACGATGCCACGCACAACCCGCAGCCTTTGCAGAGCACCGGGTTGATCTCGGCCCGACCCGGCCAGAAGCGCTCGGTTGGCGCCCGGAACGAAGGGGCCGAATAGGGACAGATGGACACGCACACCCCGCACATGCTGCACAGGGCCGGGTTGACCTCCGCCACCTGGCCGATGGTGCTGATGTGCTGCCGCGCCAGGAGGGTGACGGCCCGACTGGCGGCCGCTTTGCCCTGGGTGACGGCCTCGTCGATGGGCTTGGGATAATGGGCCATGCCGCAGAGAAACACCCCGTCGGTGGCAAAGTCGCAGGGGCCCAGCTTGGCGTGTTTTTCCACGAAGAAGCCGTCGTCGTTGAGGGACAGTTTGAACAGTTGCGCCAGGACATTGTTGTCCGGCGGCAGAATCGCCGTGGCCAGGGAGATCAGGTCGGTGTCGATCTCCACCGGCCGACCGAGAATCGGGTCGGTGAGGCGCACGAGGAGCCGACCGTTTTCGATGGCCACTTGCGGTTTGGCCTCCAGGCTGTAGCGGATGAAGATGACGCCTTTTTCCCGGGCTTCCTTGTAGAGGTATTCCCGTTCGCCGTAGGTGCGGATGTCGCGGTAGAGGATGTAGACGTTGGCCTCGGGGTTGCGGGCCTTGATGGCCAAGGCGCTGTCGATGGAATGGGTGCAGCAGACCCGGCTGCAGTAGGGGCGCTCTGGCTCCCGGCTGCCGACGCACTGGATGAACACCGCCGCCTCCAGTTCCTTGATGGCCGGGTCATCCGCCTTGAGCTTGGCGTCCAGTTCCAGGCTGGTGACGATCCGGGGATCCTGGCCGTAGCTGTACTCGGTGGGCACCAGGGGCTTGGCCCCGGTGGCGATGATGGCCACCCCGTGTTCGATCACCTGCTCCTGGTCGCCGTTTTTCACCGTGGTCTTGAAGTTGCCCACGAACCCTTCCACGGCGGTGATCTCGCTGTTGAGGTGCATCTGGATGTGGGGATCCGCGCTCACGTCACTCACCAGTTGGTCGAGCCGCTGGGCGACAGGGACGCCGTCCGGGGTCTGGAAGAGGTGGCGGGCCTGGCCGCCGAGCAGGGCTTCGCGTTCCACCACATGGGTGGTGTAGCCCTGGGCCCCCAAGGTCTGGGCCGCCGCCATGCCGGCGATGCCGCCGCCGATCACCAGGGCCGTCTGGTTGACGTCGAGCTGGGCCTCCTGGAGCGGTTGCATCAGGCCGACCTTGGCCACGGCCATGCGCACCAGATCCTTGGCCTTTTCGGTGGCCAGATCCGGGTTGTGCTTGTGGACCCAGGAATCCTGGTTGCGGATGTTGCACATCTCGAACAGGTACTTGTTCAACCCCGCCGCCATGAGGGTCTCCTGGAACAGGGCCTCGTGGGTCTTGGGGGTGCAGGCCGCCACCACCACCCGGTTGAGCCCCTTTTCCTTGATGACCTCGGCCATGCGGTCCTGGGTATCCTGGGAACAGGTGTAGAGGTTGTCGGCGGCATACTCCACATAGGGGAGGGTGGCGGCGTAGTCACGAACCGACGGCACATCCACCGTGCCGGAGATGTTGATGCCGCAGTTGCACACGAAAACGCCGATGCGGGGCCGCTCGTTGAGCACGTTGACTTCGGGCACCTTTTCGGGAATCACCGTCAACGTGTCCCGGGCCTCGGCGAGGATTTCGCCGGCCGCGGCCGCCGCCGCGCTGGCGTCCACCACCGATTGGGGGATGTCCCGCGGTCCCTGGAAGGCGCCGCAGACGAAGATCCCCGGCCGGCTGGTGGCCACGGGGGCGAAGGGCGTGCTCTTGGCGAAGTGGCCCGGGGTGAGCTGGATGTCGAGGCGCTTGGCCAGCTCCACGGTTTCCGCCGGCGTCTGGAGCCCGACGGAGAGCACGATCATGTCGAAGGTCTCGGTTTTCAGCTCTCCGGACTCGGTGACGTAGCGCACCGCCAGGTCGCCGGTGTCGCCGACCTTGTCGATGGTGTGCACCCGACTGCGGATGAAGCGCACCCCTTGGTCCTTGGCCTTGTTGTAGAAACGTTCGAAATCCTTGCCGTGGGTGCGCATGTCCATGAAGAAGATGGCGCAGTCCAGGTCGTCGCCGGCATGCTCCTTGGCGATGACGGCCTCCTTCACGGCGTACATGCAGCACACCGAAGAGCAGAAGCTGTTGTCGCAGCGGTTCAGATCCCGGGACCCGACGCACTGGAACCAAGCGATTTTCTTGGGCTCCTTGTGGTCGCCCAGGCGCACCAGGTGGCCGCCGGTGGGGCCGGAGGCCGACAGGATGCGCTCCATCTCCATGGAGGTGATCACGTTGGGGAGCTTGGCGTAGGCGTAACTGTCGAATTTGGACGGATCGAAGGGCTCGAAGCCGGGCGCCAGGATCACGGCGCCGGTTTCCAGGGTGAAGGTCTCTGGCTTTTGGCCGTGGGTTTCCAGGGTGACGGCGCCGGCCTTGCAGGCCGTCACGCACTGGTAGCACTCGCAGCAGACCCCGCATTCCAGGCATCGGTGCGCCTCGGCCCGGGCCGTCTCCTCGTCGTAGCCCTGCTGGACCTCGTTGAAGTTGGCCTTGCGGGTCTCCGGGGACACCATGGGCATGGGATGGCGGGCGAGGTGGGGCAACCCCTCGGTGGGGACATCCTCCACCGGGCGCCAGTCCGTCTTGCGGTCGCCCGCCAGCTCCTCGCCCCGGATGAAGCGGTCGATGGAAACGGCCGCTTCCTTGCCGGCGCCGATGGCTTCCACCACCGTGGCCGGTCCGGTGACGGCATCACCGCCGGCGAAGATGTCCGGATCGCTGGTCTGCAGGGTGACCTTGTCCACGCGCATCGTGCCCCAGTCGTTCAGGGTGCAGGCGCACTCGTCGGTGAGGCAGGCCCAATCGGTCTCCTGGCCGATGGCCGGGATCACCGCATCCACTTCGATCTGGAACTCGGAGCCCTTGATGGGCACCGGCCGCTGGCGGCCGCTCTGGTCCGGGGGCCCCAACTCCATCCGGATGCATTCGATGGCGCGGACCCGTCCGTTTTCGGCGATGACCCGAATCGGGTTGGTGAGGGTCATCAGCTCGATGCCCTCTTCGCGGCACTCCTCGATCTCTTCCGCGTTGGCCGGCATCTGTTCCACGGCGCGGCGGTAGATGATGAACGGCTTCTTGGAGCCGGTGCGCAGGGCCGAACGGACGCAGTCCATGGCCACGTTGCCGCCGCCCACCACCGCCACCCGGTCGCCGAGGTGAATCCGGTTGCCCAGGTTGATTTCGCGCAGGAACTCCACGCCGGGATAGACGCCCTTGTAGTCTTCTCCCTCGATGCCCAAACGCTTGCACTCCTGGGCGCCGATGCCGATGAAGAAGGCCTTGTAGCCCTGTTCACGCAACTGGCCGACGGTGAAATCCTTGCCGATCTCCACGCCGGTCTTGAATTCGACCCCAAGATCCTTGATGACCTGGATTTCGGCCTCGATGACATCCCGGGGCAGGCGGTAGGAGGGAATGCCCACGGTGAGCATGCCGCCGAGCACCGGCAGCTTCTCGAACACCGTGACTTGGTAACCCTCGATGGCCAAAAAGTAGGCGCAGGTCAGACCGGCTGGGCCGGCGCCGACGATGGCGACTTTCTCCTGGCGCTGGGCTTTCTTGGCCGGGACGTACGGTTTGCCGCTGGCGCGGTCCGTGTCGGCCAGGAAGCGGTGGATGTACATGATCCCCAGGGGGGAATCCACCGCATTGCGGGTACAGGCGCTTTCGCACGGATGGGTGCAGACCCGTCCGCAGACGCCGGGGAAGGGGTGATCCTGCTTGAAGAGTTCCAGGGCTTCGCGATAGCGCCCGTCGTTGGTCAGGGCGATGAAGCCTTGAACGCTGACGTGGGCCGGGCAGGTGGCCCGGCAGGGGGCCGTTCCCCGCTTGGTGATGGCGAAGGCACCCGGGATGGCCTGGGCGTAGCGACGGTGGGTGGCCTTGCGTTCCACCAGGCCCACATCGTACTCGCTGGGCCGCCGAATGGGGCAGACTTCGGCACAGTCCCCGCAACCGGTGCATTTGGCCGGATCGATGAATCGGGGCTGCTTGTGGATCTGGACCTTGAAATGGCCCGCTTCGCCTTCGATGGATTGGATTTCGGAACAGGTGAGCAGTTCGATATTGTTATGCCGGCCGACCTCGACCAGTACAGGGGAGATAATTCACATCGCGCAGTCGTTGGTGGGGAAGGTCTTATCCAACTGCGCCATGACCCCGACGATGCTGCTCGACTTGTCGAGCAGGTAGACGTAGTAGCCCGAGTTGGCAAGATCCAGGGCCGACTGCATCCCGGCGATGCCGCCGCCGACGACGAGAACCGAACCGATGACGTCCTTGGACATGGGAACACTCCTTAGCGATGAAATGCGCATGGCAGTATGATTGGAAACCAGCCGCCCGGCTGAAGGCCGGGGACGCGAGAGTGAAAGATCTACCTAACGGTTGATGAAAAACTTGTCAATGAAATTCAGCGTTTCGAAAATCATGTCGCGTTCGGGGCGCGATTCTGGGTTTTAATGATATTAAAACATCAAAAAATCAGTAGGTTATAAAATACCCGAACTGAACGGGGAGGCCCTTGTCACCGTGGCCGGAAAGCGGTTAGGATAATGGGGTTTCAGGTCTTCAGCGGTGAAACCGCCGAGGGGATCCACCGAATTGCGGGACGGAGAGATCGTGGTCGAACAGATACGCCTCATTGTGATTTGCGGGCCCACCGCCAGCGGCAAGACCAGCGCGGCCATCGAAGTGGCCCAGCAGGTAAATGGAGAGATTGTCAACGCCGATTCGGTGCAGGTCTACCGGTTCATGGACATCGGGGCGGCCAAGCCCACGGCGGCCGAACAGGCCCGGGTGCGCCACCACCTCATCGATGTCGTGGACCCGGATGAGCCCTTTGATGCCGCCGCCTTCGCGCGATTGGGCCGGGCGGCGGTGGCGGACATTGCCCACCGGGGCAAGGTGCCCATCGTGGCGGGCGGCACCGGTTTGTACATCAAGGCCCTGATGGGGGGACTGGCACGACGGGCCGCCTCGGATCCCGCGGTTCGCCAACGGCTGCGGCACGACCTTCAAGAAGCGGGGGCGGCGGCGTTGCACGCCCGGCTGGCAGGGGTCGATCCCCCCACCGCGGCTCGGGTCCACCCCAACGACGCCGTGCGGATTCTGCGCGCCCTGGAGGTTTTCGAGGCCACCGGTGAGCCCCTCAGCGTCCATCACCGGCATCATCGTTTCGGCGATGCGCCTTTCAACGCATTTATAATTGGTCTGGCGCTGCCGCGGGAGGCCCTCTACGGCCGCATCGACCGTCGGGTGGAGGCCATGGTGGCCCAGGGGTTGGAGGAAGAGGTGCGGGGGCTGCTGGCCCGCGGCTACGGCGAGGACCTCAAGCCGATGCAGTCGCTGGGCTACCGGCACATGACGGCTCTCATCGCGGGTCGCATCGACCGGGCCCAAGCCCTGGAGACCCTCCAGCGCGACACGCGTCGCTTCGCCAAACGCCAGCTCACCTGGTTTCGGGCCAACCGGGCCATCCGATGGATCGCGCCGGCGGACATCGGGGCGCTGCTGCCGGAAATCAGGGCGTTTTTGACCTGTGACCACGGCTGAGCCCGAATTTTCAGGCCTTGACGTGACGCATCGGGCCAACCGGCGGGACGGGGTTGACGGTTCCTTCAACCCGCCAGCATCACCGCCCGGGAGGTTTTCCCGTCGATCTTGATGGTCAGGGGCCGCTCCAGTCTCAGGTGGCGCAGGAAGGGGGTTTGGGTGAAAACGGGCAGTCGCTCCAGCCACTGCCAGTCGATGAACCCCCGGTCGTCGGCCACGGTGACGTAACCGATGCCCAGGGACGTGATGTTGTGAAAGAAGTGCGACCCCTGGGACGGATCCGCTTTCAAGCTTTCGAGGCTGGTTTCCACGATGGCGGCCACCTCGGAAATCTGGCGCCAGTCCACCGGGATCCCCAGCCACCGGTCCGCCGTGCCCCAGCGACCGGGGCCAATAAGCAGGTAGGGACGGTGCTCGGCGGCCAGTTGGCGGTTGATCCGGCCCACCTCGGCGGCGATGTCCACCGTGCGGGCCGGATCGAAGGTGTCCCGGCGCACGCAGACGATGTCGCGGATCTGTTGCAGCACGCCGTTTCCCAGGGCCTGGTCCGAGCGGCAAAAGGCGCTTGCCAGATCCTCGGCGCTGATGGACACCTCCTGGCGCAACGGGTCGGCGGCCCCCATGGGACGGATCTGCAGCAGCCAGAATTCGGCCTTGGGATGATCCGGGGTCGGCAGGTTGACGGCGAATTCGATTTCCACCGGCCCACCCATGCCCCGGTGGCCGATTTCGAGGATATCGCCGATGAGGGCCGGCAGGGGAAAGGCGCCGTACTTGAGGATCCGGGAGAAGGTGATCACGGGATAACCATCCGGACAGGGCCAGGTGTCGCGGATGCGGTGGTCGGCCGGCAGGTAGCAGCTCGACAGGTAGGCCACCGGCGGGTGGTCGGTGGCCGCCGCCACCGCCAGGCGCACGAGGGTTGTCTCGTCGCTGAACTCCCCTTCGGGACAGACGTCCATGCGAAGGGCGAAAAACTCCCGTTGACCGTGGCGCAGCACCTCGTCCACGGTGGAAAACTGGGGCAGGTGACGCGGGTGGGGAGGGGCGAAGCGCACCGCCTTGCCGCCTTCCACCACGGTCTTTCCCAGTCCCAGGGCAATGGCGGCGATGCCCGCTTCGGCCGTCATGGGCCCCACCGGGTAGTAGTTCAGGGACCGGGCCACCCCGGCCAGGGCCGGATAGAAGACATCACCGTGACGCCGGCCCACCAGGGGCTGGAGAATCACGGCCATTTTTTCGTCCTCGATGCGGTGCATGGTGCCCCGGGCGTAGGATCGCGGGATGCTCATGAAGGTCGAGGCGTAGACCTGGCGCACCGCTCGTGCCAGACGTCGCTGGCGCCGGTCGGCGTCGGGATCGGCGTTGGGCAGCATGAAAGTGCGGTAGATGCCGGCGTAGGGCTGGAAGCGGGCGTCCTCCAGCAGGCTCGACGAGCGCACGGCCACCGGTCCGTGGATCTGGCCGACGTATGCCAACAGCGCCTCCTCGATCCATCCGGGGAGCCTGGCCGTGTCGCAACGGGCTGCGATCCGGTCATCGGTCAACCGGCCGGCCACCACGTCCCCGAGATCGTTTTCCGCCATGAAGGCATCGAAGCCGTCGGTGGCGATGACCAGGGCGGGCGGCACGCCGACGGTCATCTGGGGATAGCGTTCCCGGAGCGTCGGCAAGAATTGTCGCAGCCGGGAAAAGATGAACGCCAGACCGCGGGCCTTGCCGCCCAGGGAGCCCCTGCCCACCTTCACCAGGTCGGCCTCCGGGTCGTAGCCCGACGGGCCCGGCTCGCTGATCACCCCGCGCCGTTGTCCCCGGCGGCGCTGACGGATGCAGTCCACCAGATACTGCTTCAGTTGGGCGATGCTGGCAAAATCTTCCACCAGCACCGGCTTGAGACGATCGGCGAGGTGGATCTCGCTGCGGGCCATGAGCCAACTGGAAAAATCGTTGCGCAGTGCGTGGGCCCGGACGATTTCATCGGGGATGGTGGGGAGCAACCGTTCCATCTGCCGCAGATTCTCCACCCGCCCGATCTCCACCCCTTCGGCGTTGCGGAAGATGAAGGGGCCAAATCCGCAGCGGCGCACGAAGAAATCCCGTATTTCACCCAGCAGATGCGGTGAGCTCTTGTTGACGAACACCGCCCCGAGGTCCTGGGCGGCATCCCGGTGCCGGGCCTCGCTGCTGAAGTTGAGCAGGGGCAGGTCCGGTTGCTCGGCGTGGATCCGCCGCAGCAAGTCGATGCCCGCCTGGGGATCCGGTTTGCCCCGGCGGGGAAAGCGCACATCGCAGAGGATGCACAGTAGGTAGGGCCGAAAGCGCCGCCAGAGGGCCTCGGCATCTTCGTAGGTGCCGGCGGTGACGATCTTGGGCCGGGCCCGCATCCGGAAGAGGCGGTGCTCGTCGTTGAAGGATTCATCCATCACCCGCTGGGTCTGCATGACGATTTCCTTGTAGAGCATCGGCAGCAGGGAGGAGAGGTAGAGGGGCGAGTCTTCCACCAGCAGGATCACCCGCACCAGCGCCCGGCGGGTGTCGAAGCCGATGTTCCACCGGTCCTCGACGCTTTTCACCAGGGCCAGGAGCAGATCCGAGTTGCCCAGCCACACGAAGTGGCGGTCGATGCCCGACCCGGCGATGGCTGCCGGTCGGTCGCCAAGTTGGGCGGCGCTGTGGGTGAGCATGAACACCGGCAGGTCCGGTTGCCGGGCCTTGACGGCCTGGCCCAGGGCATAGGCGTCCATGTCGTTGAGCCGCGGCATGGTGATGACCAGGTCGAATTTTTTTTCGGATAGGGCATCGAGGGCCTCGCCGGCGGTGGACACCCAAGTCAGTCGTGGCGGTCGGGAAAGGTTCAGCCCGCGGTATTCGAGGATGATGCGTTCGGCCAGGCGGCCTTCCTCCTCCATGATGAACGCGTCGTAGGGGGAGGAGACCAGGAGGATGTCGGCCACCTTGCGGGCCATCAGCTCATGAAAGACCTTGAAGGACAGGTCCGCGTCGGCGGCGCCTTCCACCGGCGGCAGGTGGGCCATGATGGGGGTTCCTTTCGTTTCCAGAGCTGTTTTCCTTTCACCTATACACCGATAACACGAGATTCAGGGTCTGGAAAATCAACCGGTTCTCCTCACCTGTTCTTTTTCCGGGGGAGTGGCCGGGGGGCTCGTCTGTGGCTAGGCCCAATTGGCTGAAAAGTTTTCAGAAATCTTCAGTCCTCGCGTTCCGGTAAACATGGATTCCTGATCAAGTCAGGAATGACGGGATAAGACCGGACCTCGGATCGCGCCAAACGCTGTCCGGTATGTTTCAGCCGCCCGTCACCCCGGGCCTCAGACCCGGGGTCCATGTCGATTGGCGGAAGGTAACCCCGAAAGTTCCAAGGCCGCCGTCCCCTGCCTGGCCAAGCCGGCCACAACCGCCGCTGCCACCGGAACCCCGGATTTTTTCACACGGCGCCGAACATCCGGCATCCGGCGCGTTGACACCCTACCGGGCACCATAGTAGAGCAGGCGGTAAAACGAGAAGGTGGTGAAAGGACGGCAGGATGAAAATCGGCATCGCACAGATCAATCCGTTGGTGGGGGATTTTGCCGGCAACGCGGCAAAGATCGTTGACCGGGCCGAGGAGGCCCGGGGCAGGGGCTGCGACCTGGTGGTATTTTCCGAGTTGGTGCTGTCGGGTTACCCGCCCCGGGACCTTCTGGAAAACGATGACTTTGTCCAGGCCGGCCTGGCGGCCTTGGCGCACCTGGTCAAGCGGATCCAGGGGATCGGGGTCGTCTGCGGTTACGTGGACCGCAATCCGGCACCGGAGGGAAAACCGCTGTTCAACGCCGCGGCCCTCTTCGACAACGGGCGCATCCTTCACCGGGCCTGCAAGCGCCTGCTGCCCACCTACGACGTTTTTGACGAAAGCCGCTACTTCGAGCCGGGAACGGACACGTCGGTGGTGGAATTCAAGGGCTCTCGGCTGGCCCTGACCATCTGTGAGGACGTGTGGAACGACAAGGAAATCTTTCAGCGGCCGCTCTACCACAGCGATCCGGTGGCCGCCATGAGCGCCGCCGGGGCCGACCTGCTGATCAACGTGGCCGCCTCTCCCTTCGATCTGGCCAAGCCCGCCTTCCGCGAGCGGATGCTGGCGGCGGCGGCGCGCAAGTACCGGCTACCGGTGATTTTTGCCAACCAGGTGGGCGGTAACGACAGTCTGGTCTTCGACGGGAGCAGCAGCGCCTTCGACCGTGAGGGACGGCTGGTGGTCCGGGCGAACGAGTTTGTCGAAGATCTGGTGGTGTTCGACACCGATAGCTTGACCGGCGAAATCCGCCCCCAAAGCGCTTCCACGGCCGAGGCGGTCTACCAGGCGCTGGTCTGCGGCACCCGCGACTACGTGACCAAGTGCGGGTTTTCCAAGGTGGTCATCGGCCTTTCCGGCGGCATCGACTCGGCCCTGGTGGCCTGCATCGCCGCCGATGCCCTGGGGCCGGCCAACGTGCACACCGTATTCATGCCGTCGCGCTATACCTCCAGGGACAATTTCGTCGATACCCAGAGCCTGGCCGCCAACCTCGGGACCGGCTACCAGGTGATTGCCATCGACGAGATCTTCGCCACCTTCGCCCGCGCCCTCTGCCCGGATTTCGACCCGGCCCGGCCGGGGATTACCGAGCAGAACATCCAGGCGCGCATCCGGGGCACCCTGCTGATGGGTATTTCCAACCGGGACGGGGCGCTGGTGCTCTCCACGGGCAACAAGAGCGAGCTGGCGGTGGGATACTGCACCCTTTACGGCGACATGAACGGCGGCCTGGCGGCGATCAGCGACGTGCCCAAGACCCTGGTCTACGAGATTTCCCGCCACCTGAACCGCCGCGGGGAAATCATCCCCCGGCGCATCATCGACAAGGTCCCTTCGGCCGAACTGGCCCCGGACCAGACGGACCAGGATGATCTGCCCCCCTACGACCTCCTCGACCGGATCCTGGAAGGCTATGTGGAGCGGTCCCGATCCGCCGCGGACCTGGCCGCCGAAGGCTTCGACCGGGAACTGGTCCAGGATGTGATCCGCCGCATCGACCGCAGCGAGTACAAGCGAAGGCAGGCGGCCCCGGGGATCAAGGTTACCGCCAAGGCCTTCGGGGAAGGCCGGCGCGTGCCGCTGGCCAAGCGCTTCGTGCCGGTGGAATAGGTAAGGCGCGATGTTGGAGGTGTCGGATGTCAGGAGATCCCTCGTCGCGTTGCGCCTCGGGATGACAGGCAAAGCCCCGACCATGATGTGGCTTTCCCAACAGTACCTGAAAATTGAAATTTCAGGCAATTCCGAAACCTACGCTTCAGTTTTTTCGGCCGGCCCCGCCGCGCTGTTGTACAACCGCCCCTGAAAGGTTTCCCGTTCTTCCAGTCGCCTGTGGATCAGCGCCAGGGTGTCCCGCTTTCGCAATGCCCAATCCGGTGCCACCAACTCCTCGGGGTGGGGATCGCCGGTGAGCCGCTGGATCACCATTTGCGGCGGCAGGCGTTCGAGAACGTCGCAGACCCGGTCCGCGTAATCCGATTGGGTCAGGCATCGGTATTCACCCTGCTGGTGGAGACGGGCCAGCCGGGTGCCGCGCACCACGTAGAGCAGGTGGATCTTGATGCCGTCCAGGCCCAGGGCCGCCACGGCCCGGGCCGTCTGGCGCATGTGCCCGGCTGTCTCGCCGGGAAGTCCCAGAATGATGTGGGCGCAGGTGAGGATCCCGCGGCCCCGGGTGGCCTCCACGGCCCGGCGGAAGGTGGCGTAGTCGTGGCCGCGGTGGATGGCGGTGAGGGTGGTATCGTGGATCGACTGGAGGCCGTATTCGATCCACACCATGTACCTGTTCGTGTACGATTGCAGCAGATCCAGCACGGCCCCGTCGACGCAGTCGGGCCGGGTGCCGATGGCCAGGCCCACCACACCGGGTACCGCCAGCGCCTCTTCGTAGCGTTTTTGCAATACCTCAATGGGGGCGTAGGTGTTGGTGAAGGCCTGGAAATAGGCGATAAAGCCCTTGGCCTTGTAGCGCTTGGCCATGCCGGCCTTCCCCGCCTCGACCTGCTCCCGGATGGACAAGCCGCGGGCAAAGGCCCCGGTTCCCGATCCTCGGGCATTGCAGTAGATGCAGCCCTGGCGGCCCAGGGTGCCGTCGCGGTTGGGGCAGGTGAAGCCGGCATCCACGGTGATCTTCTGGATCCGGCATCCGAAATGCCGGCGCAGAAAACGGTTCAGATCATGGTAGCGTTTTTCTTCGTTCACTTCGCCTCGCTTGACCCGGGTTCGAGGAATCGGATATCAGAGGAAGGTTCGGGGTTCAAGGTTCAAGGCGCCCAAGGCCGCTTCGCGGCGTTCAAGGTTCAGGACTACCGCCGGCCACGGTGGTGTCCGGTTTGGTCAGGCAAATGACGGCGGCTTTGGAAAATTCCGGATGGGCTTCCGCCGTTTCGTTGCGATAAACATGGATTCCTGCTTTCGCAGGAATGACGAAAAAAGGGCCGGACCGCGGATCGGGGCGGGCTATGGTCAAGCGCGGAATGACGGACTGGGGCCGGACGAATCCGGGTTCCTTTAGTGCCCGTCACCCCAGGCCTTGACCCGGGGTTCATGTCGAAGAGCTGAAGATTTCCAGGAGCAGTGCCAGGCAATTGGGCGTAGTCACAATTTCAGGTTTCCAATTTCAAGTTCCGAGTTTCGCCAATGAGCATTTATCCACGCCGTTTCGACATCATTGTGGTGGGCGCCGGGCATGCCGGCTGCGAGGCGGCCCTGGCCGCCGCCCGCATGGGGTGCCAGGTGCTGCTGCTGGCCATCGACCTGGACAAGCTGGCCGCCATGCCGTGCAGTCCGTCCATCGGCGGCATGGCCAAGGGGCATCTCGTCAAGGAGATCGACGCCCTGGGCGGCGCCATGGCCAAAGCCACCGACCGTTCGGCGATCCAGTACAAGACCCTCAACACCAAGAAGGGGCCGGCGGTCCAGGGGTCCCGCACCCAGAACGACAAGCAGCTCTACCACCAGGCGATGAAGCGCATCGTGGAATCCCAGCCGAACCTGGAACTCAAGCAGGCCATGGTGGAGCGGCTGGTGGTGGAAAACGGGCAGGTGGCGGGGGTGGAGGATGCCACCGGCTACGGCTACGCCGCCCCGGCGGTGGTGCTGGCCACCGGCACGTTCCTCGCCGGGCTGGTGCACATCGGTTTCAAGGCCATCCACGCCGGCCGGGCGGGGGAGTTTGCCGCCGACGGGCTGGCCGCGGACCTCAAGGGCCTCGGTTTCACCCTGGGACGCATGAAGACCGGCACCCCGCCGCGGCTCAAGCGCGCCAGCATCGATTTTTCACGCTTCGACCTCCAGGGCGGTGATGCCCGGCCCCGGGCCTTTTCCTTTGCCGGCACGCCGTCGCCGCTGCCCCAGCTTTCCAGCTACATCGGCCACACCAGCGAGCGGGTCCACCGCATCGTGCGCGATCACCTGCACCTGTCGGCCCTCTACGGGGGGCGGATCACCGGGGTCTCGGCCCGCTACTGCCCTTCCTTTGAGGACAAGATCGTTCATTTTCCCGAAAAGGACCGCCACCAGGTGATCCTGGAGCCCGAAGGGCTGGACACCGAGGAGGTTTACGCCAGCGGGTTGGGCAACAGCCTGCCGCTGGAGATCCAGTTGGAAGTGGTTCACAGCGTCGAAGGGCTGGAGGCGGCCGAAATGATGCGCCCGGCCTACGCCATCGAGTACGACTACGTCAATCCGCTGCAACTGCGTCCCACCCTGGAGACCAAGCGGGTGGCCGGCCTGTATCTGGCCGGGCAGATCAACGGCACCTCAGGCTACGAGGAAGCGGCGGCCCAGGGGCTCTGGGCCGGGGTCAACGCCGCCTGTCGCGTCCAGAACCGTCCGCCGTTCGTTTTGGACCGCAGCCAGGCCTACATGGCCGTGATGGTGGACGACCTGGTCACCCGGGGCACCCGCGAACCGTACCGCATCTTCACTTCCCGGGCCGAATATCGGCTGATGCTCCGGGAGGACAACGCCGACCTGCGTCTGGCGGCCATCGGTTGGGAATTGGGACTGGTGGACAAGGAGATCCGGGACGCGGTGGCACGGCGGCAGGCCGAGATCGCCGAAGAACTGTCCCGGGTGCGGGCCACGGTCATCCGTCCCCATGAGACGGTCAATGCTCACCTGGCGACGCGGGGCTCGGCCCCCATTCGCAGCGGAACCCCGCTGGAGCAGCTTTTGCGCCGTGCCGAGCTCGACTACGACATCGTTTCCACCCTGGCCCCGGCCGATCCGCCACCGGCGCCGCGGGTGGCGCGCCAGGTGGAAATCGAGGTGAAGTACGCCGGCTACATCCAGCGTCAACTGGCGGATATCGAGCGCTTCAAGCACCTGGAGAAGATCATGATCCCGGAAGATTTCGACTACCAGGGCGCCCAGGGGCTTTCCAACGAACTCAAGGAAAAACTCTCCGAGGTGAGACCCGCCTCCCTCGGACAGGCGGCGCGCATCGACGGGATGACGCCGGCGGCCATCGCGGTGTTGATGGTGCTTTTGAAAGGCCGCCGGAAAGCGGCCGGCGCCCCGGTCTAGTGCCGGCTCCACGGACACCCGAGAGCCGTTTCCGCCCATGGATCCGCCCAGCCGCATTGACTTGTGGCGCTTGAGATCTATAGTGTATAGGTGAACAATCCGATTTAACAGAATTTTTTAACATTTCTACCACCGCCCGGTGCCCACTGCCGGGCGTTATCCATGGATGTGGAAAGCCGACGATGGATTACTACAAGGAACTCGGTGTCAAAAAGGACGCCACGGCGGAGGAAATCAAGAAGGCCTACCGCAAGCTGGCCATGAAGTACCACCCGGATCACGCCAAGGGGGACAAGGCGGCCGAGGAAAGATTCAAGAAGGTCAGCGAGGCCTACGCCGTGCTCAGCGACGCGGAGAAACGCAAACAGTACGACGAGTACGGCGCCAACGGATTCCAGCAGCGCTTCAGCCAGGAAGACATCTTCCAGGGGTTTGATTTCAGCGAAATCCTCCGGGAGTTCGGCTTCGGCGGCAAGAGCGGAAACGTGCGGTTCTCCTTCGGCGGGGGCGGCGGTTCGCCCTTCGGTGCCGGCACCTCGGGTTTCGGCGGCTCGCCGTTCGGCGGTAGGAAACGGCGCCAGCCCGCGCCCAAGGGATCCGACCTCGTCTATGAACTCGGCCTCACCCTCCGGGAGGTGGCCGAGGGCGCCACCAAGACCGTGGCCTTCCAGCAGGGGCAAAAGGTCGATCGCATCGAGGTAAAGATTCCCAAGGGGTTGGTGCCGGGACAGAAGCTGCGCCTGGCCGGCAAGGGGGAGGCGAGCCCCTACGGTGGCCTGCCGGGGGATCTGTTCATTCAACCCTACCTGCTGCCGGATCCGGTTTTCGAGGTCGACGGGCTCGATCTCACCGTGGCCAAGGAGATCAAGCTCACCGAGGCGCTCCTGGGCACCACGGTCACCGTGCCACTGCTGGACGGCAACACCGCCAGCCTGAAAGTCCCCGCCGGGGTCAACCACAAGACCCGCATGCGCTTGGCGGGCAAAGGGCTGCCGAGCCTCAAGGGGGGCCGCCAGGGCGACCTGTACGTGCGCATCCATGTGAAGATGCCCAAAAAACTCACCGATTCGCAGCGACAGTTGGTCACGGGGTTGCAGGACAGCGGTTTGTGAAAAAATGCCGGTTCCGGCATCGCCGCCGATCACCACCGGCCGGGTCGGTCTGGTGACGGCGGCTTTGCCGAATTTTTTCACCGGGTCCGCAACGACGGAACAGGGCCGGCGCTGTTTCCGGTTTTTCAGTGCCCACCGGGTGGCGTTCCGTCTCCAGAGGGTAGTAACAATCTAAAATGATTGACAACAGTGCGGCCAGAGGGTAGGTGTTGAATCCATTGGAACCACCGCTAGATACCCGAAACACCTCACCCCGAATGGGCGATACGGATGCCTGAACTCCTTCCTGTCCTGGATCAAGAGGCGGTTGAAAAACTCATCGACGAGACGGCGCAACGGATTTCCCGCGATTACGCCGACGGGCAACTGGTGGTCATCGGCGTGCTCAAAGGGGCCTTCATCTTCATGGCCGATCTGGTGCGGCGTCTCACCATTCCCGTGGTCATCGATTTTGTCGGGACTTCCAGCTACGGGGACCAGACCGTCTCTTCCGGCCACGTCGGCCTGACCCGGGAGATCGGCATGGACCTGCGTGGAAAGGATGTGCTGCTTGTCGAGGACATCGTGGATACGGGCCAGACACTGGCGTTTCTCGTGGCGCATATCCGCTCCCTGGGCGCCCGCAGTGTCAAGATTTGCGCCCTGCTCGACAAGCCGGCGCGGCGCCAGGTAAAAGTGGAGGTGGCATACCGTTGCTACGAAGCGCCCGATGCCTTCCTCGTCGGTTACGGTCTGGATTTCAACGAGTGCTATCGGCAACTGTCGGGCATTTACCGTCTGCAATTCAACACTGAGAGTACGCCATGATCATCACCTGTAAAAATTGCCACGCCAGCTACAACCTCGATGAATCCCTGCTGGATCCGGCCGGATCGCGTGTCCGCTGCACCAACTGCGGCCACGTGTTCGTCGCCTATCCCCCCCCGACGATCACCGTGCCCGACGATGATATCGACGAAGGGGTCGATGTCACCGATGCCGAGGTGGACGAAACCTGGGAAAGCCCCGCTCCCGAAACGACGGAATTCGATTTCGAGGGGACGGAAAAGGCGCTGACCGAAGATGCGCCGTCCGGGGCCCGGGACGGTGACGTGCTGGAGGATCTTGACCTGGACTTGGCGCTTGAGGAGACGGAAGTCTTGTCGGAAGCGCCGGCGGAGGATCCCGATGAGTTGGAATTCGATCTGGAACCGCTGGACAACGAGGGCGCGATCGTCGAGACCGAAGTTTTCGAGGCGCAGGATATCGACTTGGGCGACATCGACAAGATCCTCCAGGACGATGAAGAGACGATGGCCTCGGTGAAAGAAGGCGAACCGGGTGAAAACCCCGATGAGGCGGAACTTGATGCCTCAGGGCTGGAGACGGCCCAGATTGCAGCCGACCTGGTGCGTACCAGCACCTCCGAGGCCGAAGAGGATCTGTATGGAGAAGAGACCGGAATTCCCCGCGAACCGGCCACGGACGAAGAAATCGCCGCGCTTGGAAATGTCTATACCCTCCGAACCGCCACCACGGCCGACGGACAGACCTCGCTGACGGCGGAGCCCGAAGCCATCGTGGGTCGGGAGGCCGGCGCCCCCCCGCCGAAACGACGCTTCACCTGGCTCTGGGTGCTGTTGGTGCTTCTGGGGCTCGCTGGGGGCGGGGCGTATTGGGCGTGGCAGCAAGGGGTGGACCTTTCCTTTTTTACCCGTTTACTGGAGCAGCAGCCGGCGGACGAGGCGGGCAACCTGAAGATCAGCACCCTCTCCATCGACAGCCGCTTCGTGGAAAACGCCAGTGCCGGCCGGTTGTTCGTGATTTCCGGCAAGGCCCGCAACGACTACGATCATCCCCGCACCCAGATCCAGATCAAGGGAAGCCTGTTGGCCACGGGGAAAAAGCTGGTGGCCAGCGACACCGTCTTCGCCGGCAACATGTTGACCGACCTCGATTTGAATCTGCTGGGGATCGCAGAAATCCAGCAACGCCTTGACCGGGTCGCCGAGGCCGACAAATCGAAATCCCGGGTGCTTCCCGGCGGACTGGTGCCGTTCATGGTGGTGTTTTCCAACCTGCCTTCGGATTTGGAGGAGTTTACCATCGAGGTGGCGTCCTCTTCGCGTTGATGGGGCTTTCGGTTGGAGCGAGGGTTTTCCTCTTGACTTGAACCCGGCGGCTTGCTAAAAGCCCCTTTTTACTCGGCGGCCACCGTGCCCGCCTGCCGTGGCGATGTAGCTCAGTTGGTCAGAGCATGCGGCTCATATCCGCAGTGTCCGGGGTTCAATTCCCTGCATCGCCACCATTTGCAAAAAAGCCCTGCAATCTTAATAGGTTGCAGGGTTTTTCAGTTTCTGGTCCCCCCCTCTTTTCCGTCATTTCAGGACAAGCAGCGCCTGCCCCGGTGGCGGTGGTAATCTTGATGGCCTACCGCTCCAAAGCGAGCCCCATGGGGGCTTGCAATCTGAAACCGCCGTTTCCTATTTGCCAGATGACTCTCGCCGCAGCTAAGTTATGTGAAACCAGGGAGAGAATGAGCCGCACATAAATGGTAATCATTGGTGTCTGAGAATAGTTACGGCTGATAAGGCTTGCAATCTGAAGGAGGCTTCAGTAAATTAGTCGGCCTTGAAAGATGAATTAAGAGTCCGAAAATAATTGTAAAAGACTGCGTTTTATGGTACAGAAAATTGCAAGATTTTTCCCCCTCAGTCTTCAAAACCTTGCAGATTTTCGAGCCATGAAGCCAAGAAAACCTCCACAATCGAACAGACAGGGCGACTTGTTCCGGGTAGAGCTTGAACGCATCGTCGATTCCCGGCACGCGCTGATCAAAATGTCTTCCACGGTGCAATGGGATCGCCTGGACGAGCTTTTTGGCCAGACCTTTTGCCCGGACAATGGCCGCCCCGCGGTCAACACACGGCTGATGGTGGCGCTGCACTATCTGAAGTACACCCGCAACCTCAGCGATGAAGGGGTGCTGCTCAACTGGGTCGAGAACCCCTACTGGCAGTACTTCAGCGGCATGAAGTGGTTCGAGCACCAACTGCCGATCAACCCGTCGAGCATGACGCGCTGGCGCAAGCGGATCGGGGAAGCCGGAGCCGAGCAGCTGCTGAAGGAGACCATCGAAGCCGGTTTAAAACTCAAGGCGGTCAGGCCGAGCCAGCTAAAACGGGTCAATGTGGACACGACGGTTCAGGAAAAAGAGGTGCGCTTCCCCACCGACGCCAAACTTTATGACCACGCCCGCGAGAAGCTGGTCAAGGCGGCCGGGGCGCGCGGGATCGATCTTCGCCAGAACTACAACCGCAAATCCAGACAGTGCCTGTGTCAACAAAGCCGCTATGCCCATGCCCGGCAGATGAAACGCGCTAGGGGTTGCACCCGCAAGCTGAGGACCTATCTGGGCCGGGTGATCCGCGATATCCAAAGAAAATGCCCCTCTCCGGACAGCCAACTGCAAGAGCTTTTAGAGATCGCCACCCGCATTCACCAGCAAAAAAGAAAAGACAAGAACAAGGTCTACAGCGTCCATGCCCCGGAGGTCGAGTGCATCAGCAAGGGCAAGGCTCACAAGCGTTACGAGTTTGGCTGCAAGGTCAGTGTGGCCACCACCAGCCGTGGGGGCTGGTTTGTGGGGGCCAAGGCGATGCACGGCAATCCTTACGACGGTCACACCCTTTACCGAGCGCTCAAGCAAGTCGAGTGCATAGCCGGCCTGCCGGAGGATGCCTTTGTGGACATGGGCTATCGGGGGCATTGGGCCGAGGGCCTTTGCCGGGTGCATGTGGATAAACGACGCCGAGGCCGGACATCAAGGAGCCTGTGGCGCTGGATGAAAAGAAGGGCGGCGGTGGAGCCGGCCATCGGGCATTTGAAGCGGGAACATCGGATGGATCGCAACCGGCTCAAAGGCGAGCAGGGAGACATGTTCAATGCCATCCTGAGCGCGGCCGGAATGAACTTCAGCAAGCTGCTGCGGTGGCTGGCAGCAGTTTTGCGGCTATTTTTTGCCTGGCTTCTGGCTTGTCAAAGAGCCAAAACGAGGATGATCGCGGCTATCTGATGAATCGCCGGGGGCGACTGCCGATCACGATTGCCTCGAAAAAGGTCTTTTTCAGAATCGACTAAAATAAAGAGGGGCGAGGAAATAATCAAGTTTGATCCTAAAACCGGTCCGGTCGTCAGACAGGGTGATTTGGTCATATATGATTAATGGTCATATATGATCACTCCCGATGACCGTTTTCGCACTGTCCGCTCCTGCCTGTTCAGTCAAATCTCCTCGTAAAAACAGCTAAATATGATTACACGCGATTTCAGGCACGGTTTTTGACTAGGCAATCCGTAGATCCGTAAAACGGCATACAAGGCACACGGGTATCATGGAGGCTGGCATCATGTTTCGAGGCCCAAAAAAGGAAATCCACAATGGTTGCAATTTTACCATAAAACTCAAGATCGGCTCTGCCGGAAAGCGGTTGCCATGATCATCATTCGAATATCCATGGAGACGTTGCCCGAAAAGCAAAAAGAGGTGGTGCAAACGATTCTCTCATTGATGGCCTCCATGGAAAGAGAGCCAGGTTGTCTAAGCAATGCGTTCTTCTGCGAAATGAAGGACAAAAACATGCTTTGTATGGTTGAGGAGTGGGAGAGCCGCGAGAAGCTGGACAGTTATCTAAGGTCGGACTTTTTCGGTGTTTTGCTGGGGACAAAAAGTCTCTTGCGCCAAGCACACAGCATTAAAATTGACACTGTCCAAAAAACCGAAGGGATTGAAGCTGTGCTCGCTGCGCGCGCTGAAAAAGGGAATTCCGGAAAAGGTCCAAGACTATGAACGAAACGCTTGGCGGATGAAAAAAGAAAGCACCCCAAAAAAGAGCTTGGGATTCAAGGAAAAATAAATGGCGTCCAATGACAAGAAAGATCCACTCGCCAATATGGTGGACAAGTTGCGTTCAATTTTCGGCTTGGACAATCCGCCGAAAAATAAAACGGCATCGCCGGGAAAGCGAGGTTTCAAACTTTGGTATTTCATTTTTGCCATGATTCTATTTTCATATCTGCAGCCGCTCCTGTTTTCTCCAAAAACAGAAACGATTTCCTACGGTCAATTTAAACAGCATGTCGCCGAAGGGATTGCCGGCGAGTTGATCATCGGACCCGAAAAAATCGATGGTGTGCTGGCAGGATCGCCGCAAAGAAGGTTCACCACGGTTCGGGTGAACGACCCCGACCTGGTAAGGTACCTGGATGAAAACCAGGTCGGCTATGCCGGCCGGTACCAAAATCGATTTTTGAGCAGCCTCCTGTCCTGGATCTTGCCCCTTGGCATGCTGTTCCTGATCTGGCGCTTTACCCTGAAAAAGATGGGCAGCGGGATGGGGGTCATGTCCTTTTCCAAGAGCAAGGCCAAGATTTTCGCCGAAAGCGACACCAAGGTCTCGTTTGCCGACGTGGCCGGCATCGATGAGGCCAGAGAAGAGCTCGAGGAGGTGGTCGAATTTCTCAAAACACCGGAAAAATTTCAGAAATTGGGGGGAAGAATCCCCAAGGGGGTGTTGCTGGTGGGCCCGCCGGGAACCGGCAAGACGCTTCTGGCGCGGGCCGTGGCCGGGGAGGCCAAGGTGCCCTTCTTTTCCATCAGCGGCTCCGAATTCGTGGAGATGTTTGTCGGCGTCGGGGCCGCCCGGGTCCGGGATCTGTTCTCCCAGGCCGCGGCGCAGGCCCCTTGCATCATCTTCATCGACGAGCTGGACGCCCTGGGCAAAGCCCGGGGGATGAACGTGATGGGCGGCCACGACGAACGGGAGCAAACGCTCAACCAGCTTTTGGTGGAGATGGACGGTTTTGAAACCAACAAGGGGGTCATCATCATGGCCGCCACCAATCGGCCGGAAATCCTGGATCCGGCATTGTTGCGCCCGGGGCGCCTGGACCGGCAGGTTCTGGTGGACCGACCGGATATCAACGGACGGGAAGCCATCTTGAAAATCCATTCCCGGACCGTGGTGTTGGGCCCCGAAGTCGATCTGCGCACGATTGCCGGGCGCACGCCGGGTTTTGTGGGCGCGGACCTGGCCAACATCGTCAACGAAGCGGCGCTGCTGGCGGCCCGTAACAATAAGGACAAAGTCGAAGCGGTGGATTTCGATGAAGCTATCGACCGGGTGGTCGCCGGTCTTCAGAAGAAAAGCCGGGTGATGAATGCCAAGGAGAAAGAAATTGTCGCTTTTCATGAATCCGGCCATGCCATCGTGGCCGAATCGGTCGAGAATGCCGATCCGGTGCATAAGATATCCATCATCCCCCGCGGCATTGCCGCCCTCGGCTACACCCAGCAACAGCCCACGGAGGACCGCTACCTGTTGACGCGCTCGGAGTTGAACGATCGCCTGGCCGTGCTGTTGGGTGGCCGGGTTGCCGAGGAGCTGGCGTTCGATGAAATCTCCACCGGGGCGCAGAACGACCTGCAGCGGGCCTCCGACATCGCCCGGGCCATGGTCACGGAGTACGGCATGAGTGATCTGCTGGGCCTGGTGAGCTATGAGCGCCCGCGCCAGCCGATGTTTCTGCCGGAAAGCTTTTCCCAGGGCAAACACTACAGCGAAGCCAAGGCCGCCCAAATTGATGAGGAGGTCACGCGCTTTGTGGATGAAGCCCATCAACGCGTGCGCAAAATCCTCTCGCAGCGGCGCTCGGTCCTCGATGATCTGGCCCATCTGCTTTCGCAGAAGGAAAGCGTGCAGGGCGAGGAGCTGAGACGGATGCTGGCGGCGGCCGGAGCACCCGCATCGTTTGTCGGGCCACATGAAAACAACGCCCCAACAGCAAGTATGGTTATGAACATGGATCTACAAGATCAGACCCGGGAGGATTCTCATGAAGCCTAAAAAAATCATCGCAGCGATCCTGGCCGGATTGGTGCTTTTGTTCATCGTGCAGAACGTCGCTGTCATGAATCTGCGGTTTTTATTCTGGACCCTGTCGATGTCCGGCGCCCTGTTGATGCTGCTGGTTCTGGCGGTGGGCGTCATCCTGGGCTGGCTGCTCCACGGCAGCTTCGGCAGAAGAAAAAACAACGCCGAATTCCCTGATGGCTGACAGGCCTACCGGGAAGCGGAGAAGTGTGGATTTGAAGGGATCGGGAAGGAGGCTGCCATGCTTTGGACCATATTTGTCATTCTGTTGGTTCTCTGGGCACTGGGTTTACTGACCGGCTACACCATGGGGGGCATCATTCATGCCCTGCTGGTGATTGCCATCGTGGTGGTGCTGATCCAGGTGATTCAAGGGCGCCGCCGGCTGTGAGCCGCCGCGGCCACGCCACCGGAAATGAAGCATCTAAAAAATAGAGAAGATGGCTTATGGCAAATCATCCGGGTGTGAAACG
>JACDJB010000209.1_pt1 | contig 76607 bp, 76 predicted proteins | sample 7454121 | NCBI WGS metagenome assembly JACDJB01 (sample SAMN14253290, study PRJNA609438) | sludge metagenome | isolation source: sludge after 25d culture with pyrite | collected 2018-12-20 | reverse complement strand
CTCCCCTTAAATATACCATCTTTTTTTAGAGCCGCCCAACTATCTTCAACATAAGCACTCGATATATCTTTGCACATAAAAGATATATATTTTTTACCAATTAGCTCATCTTTTGCATATCCACTTAGCTTGATGTATTTATCATTTATATATCTAATAAACCCATCCTCATCTATCTTAGATATGATAGCACTCTCATCTAAAGCACTCTTATACTCCTCTAAAAGTCTTACATGTTTGTCTATCTCTAGCTCTTTTTGGTAGATACTATCTGTGTAAAACCTTAAAACACCCTCTAGGTTTGTATCAAAAACATAGAGTATCTCATCTAAAATCTCCTTAGAGTAGAGATTTTTCTCATAAACAACACCTATGGTAGCTAAGCGAAAATGTGTACATATACTAAAAAGCTCATCTGCTCGTATATCTTTGTCTTTAAGAAAGACCAAAAGATTTTGCATAGTTGGGCAGTTGCCTATATCTTGCTCATCTTTGAAAACAGATATAAAATAATCAAATACACTACTAGCGGTATTTTGTATAAAATCATCTATGTTTATATTGTGTGCTAGAAGTATTTTTACAACCCTATCATAAGAGAACCATGAGTTTAAGATCTCACTTTTACTCGACATTAAAACCTCAGCATTAGCTTTTAAAAAAGTGATCTCTCTCATCTTAACCCTACCCTTTTATGATTTTATCTACTACCTCGTAAAGATTTTTAGATATATTGTTTTTGGACAAAATATACTCAAGTTCTAGCTTTAGCAAATCTCTATTTTCTACACTTAGCTTTGGATAGATCCTAAAAGATGAGGCAAAAGCAGATGCCATTTGAGTGTTTATGCTATCAAGCTCAACTATCTTAGAGGCTATAAACCTATAACCGCTCCCATCTTTTGCATGAAAATATCTAGCATTTTTAGCAAATGAGCCTATAAGTGAGCGGAGGAGATTTGGTACTTTTTGATCATAATACTTATCGCTCTCTAGCTCTAAAACCTTGCTAAGCAGACCGCTCATCTGGCTTGAAGCTATGATAGCATAATACTTTTGAGCCAAAGCGGTATGATGAGCATAGTTTGTATAAAAATGCTCTAGCTCTTCGTGAGCTTCAAGATCAGCTAAAACCCTTAGAGCTGCTACTTTATCGTTCATACTCTTTGAGTTGTAGTACTGCCCTTTAGCTAGAGTTTTATCTTTTAAGAACTTTAAAGCGGTGTTTTTTAAAGCCCTTTTACCCATACTAAGTGCATCCAGAGCGGTAGAGTCTTCATCTTGATTTGTTTCATAGATATCTAAAAATCTATCGCTAAAAGTTGAACTCAAAACCGACTCTAACATATCTTTAGAGTTACAAATTAGCTCAAAATCGATATCCTGCTCATCTTGAATAATAGCATTTATAGTTGGAAGCTCTAGCATATAAGCCTTTAGTGATGGCTCCATAGCACTACCTAACAAAAACTCATAAGCCTCTAAAAAACTATCGCTAACAAAACCACTCTGCATAATATGTTTTATGTTTTTAAGCATCGCATTTTGAGTAGATTCATACCTTGCAAAACCGTTTTTATCGTATTTCATCAAAAAGTTATAGTTTGGCTCTTTTTGTTTTATGATAATCGGGGCTGAAAAATCACGATTTATAGATAGTATCGGTTTTTTTTCAAGCTTAAACTCAAAGGTTTGCTCCTCATCTTTGATGGTTAAGCCCTTAGTTATTAGCTCATCTCCATCTTCATCTAAAAGGGCTATATTTAGTGGGTAGTAAAATGGCAACTGTCTTTTTTTATCTGCACTATCATCTATCTTTTGGGTTAATTTTAAACTATAAACTCCATCACTAAAACCCTCGCAAACCTCTAACTTAGGAGTTCTAGATTGTGTGTACCACCGTTTAAAAAGCTCCATATCTATGCTACTTACTTCACCCATACACTCTAAAAACTCCTCAGTCCCTACAGCCTTGCCATCATAGCGATTAAAGTAGATATTTAACCCTTTTTTAAAGTTATCCTTGCCCATAAAACTCTGAAGCATTCTTATAACCTCAGCCCCTTTTTCATAGATAGTTGAAGTGTAAAAATTATTTATCGCTATGTATGAGTCGGGTTTTATAGGGTGAGCCATAGGCGAAGCATCTTCACTAAATTGTCTATCTCTTAGAGCCTTAACATCGATGATTCTTTGTAGTGATGGGCTATTCATATCGGCACTAAAACTCTGATCTCTAAAGACTGTTAATCCCTCTTTTAGAGTTAGCTCAAACCAGTTTGCACAAGTTACACGATTACCGCTCCAGTTGTGAAAATACTCATGCGCTATAACACTCTCTATACCCAAAAAATCACTATCAACAGCACTAAACTCATCTGCTAGTACATAGTGAGAGTTAAAAATATTTAACCCCTTATTTTCCATCGCTCCCATATTAAAACTATCTACTGCGACGATATTGTAAAGTTCAAGATCATACTCTCTATCAAAACTCTGCTCATCCCACTTCATCGCATTTTTTAGCGACTCCATAGCAAATGCACACTTTGACTCATTGCCCTTATCGACATATATATTTAGCACAACTCTTTTGCCACTCATAGTTATAAACTCATCACTATAAACACCCAAATCCCCTGCTACAACCGCAAAAAGATAGGTTGGTTTTAAAAATGGATCTAGCCAAATGGCACCATGCCTATGCTCATCAATATTAAAACTCTCAAGAAGATTGCCATTGCTAAGCAAGATCGGATAATCTTTTGAAGCTTTTATAGTTGTTTTAAAAACACTTAACACATCTGGTCTATCTAAGTAGGGTGTTATTCGCCTAAAACCCTCTGGCTCATTTTGAGTACAATATATCCCGCTAGATCTATAAAGCCCTTCTAGTTCAGTGTTGCTATCTGGATATATTTTGTTTTTTATGTGGAGTATAAAACTATCTGGTATATCTTTTATGATTAGCTTCTCATCTTCATAGGTGCTATCTTTTAAAACCCCATCAACACTAAGCTCTAAAAGCTCAAGGTCTATCGCATCTAAGAGCAAATCTTTTTGGCTTAAATCTAGTTTTTTTATATGTAGGGTTGAGCTTATAAGTGTAAAATCTTCATAGATATCAAACTCAAGTTCGGTTTTACTTATATTAAAACTAGGTCTTTTATAATCACTTAATCTTATAACTTTTGGGTTCATAGTTATATATCATAATCCAAAACCTCTTCGGTTTCGACTCTATTTATCTTATTTGTTTTAGCATAGTTTACTATCTGTTTTAGTCTGCTTAGAAGATTCATCGGTGAGACTGTATCATCTAGTTTATCTATGGCTACATAAGAGCTTCCTGTTTCATTGAAAAATTTATCTAAATTAAATATAAGATTTTGTGTAGCTTTTAGTGTCTCTTGTATATCGGTAAACTGATATATGATAAAGTAGTGGTTATCATCTATATCTATGATAAGATCAGAAATCCTAATAAACTGCGAAAGCTCAACAACATCTATAGGGTGTTTATGGTAAAGTAGAGCAAAAGTGAAGTCTAGATTATATCTCTGTTTGATATAGTAACTCTTTTTTACCATCACCTGAAATCTATTTTTAACACTCTCTCTTATCATTTTAACTACTTTGTATTATTTTTTTTAATATTTTAGCTATAGAAGCATAAAAAAAAGATAAATTACATTTTTATAGTAAAATATGAAAAAATATCGGGAAAAAGTGATTTGAGCATATATAGAGAGTATGACATTAGAGGGATTTTTCAAAAAGAGCTAAATGAGAGCAGTGTAAAAAAGATAGGTTTTGGGCTAAGTAAAAAGATAAAAGGTGAAGTTGTAGCACTAGGTTATGATGCTAGAAGCCACTCACCTAAGCTTTTTGAGTGGCTAAGCTATGGGCTAAATAGTGGCGGTAAAAAAGTTTTAGATATGGGTTTAGTGCCAACTCCTACAAACTATTTTGCATCATTTAATGAGTTTGATGGACTAAAACCATCAGCTTCCATCATGATAACAGGCTCACACAACCCACCAGAGTACAACGGATTTAAGATCACTATAGATAAAGCACCATTTTTTGGTGAAGATATATATAAACTAGGCAAAGAGTGCCAAACCCTTGAAGTTCCACAAAACACAACTCCAAATATTATAAAAGTAGATGTACTAAGTAGATATATAGAGTTTATGGTAGAAGAGTTTAAGCACCTTAAGGGGATGGGTACTAAGATAGTTTATGATTGTGGAAACGGTGTTGCTGGGGTTGCGATCGATGAGATATTTAAAAGATTAGAGCTTAATGTTAAGGGTATATACACTAACCCCGATGGGAGCTTTCCAAACCACCATCCAGACCCATCAGATGAGCATAACTTAAAAGATATCAAAAAACTTCTAGCAGATGAGGGTGATATAGCTTTTGCTTATGATGGAGATGCCGATAGGATAGCTGTTTTAACCCATAAACACAATATAAAAGGTGATATTATGGCACTTTTATACTCACTAAAGATGAAAAATCCTACAGTTATAGGTGAGGTAAAATGTTCTCAAGTTATGTACGATGAGCTAAGAAAACGGGGTGCAAAAGCGATAATGTACAAAACTGGTCACTCAAACCTTAAACTTAAAATGAAAGAGCTTGATGCACAGTTAGCTTGTGAAGTTAGCGGACATGTATTTTTTGCCGATAGATACTTTGGGTATGATGATGCTTTATATGCGACACTTAGGATGTTAGAGCTTATAAACGATGGTGTTGATCTAGATGAGCAGATAGATAAACTACCAAAAACCTACTCAACACCTGAGCTAAAAGTTAGCACAACTGAAGAGCAGAAGTTTAAACTTATAGCTAAGATAAAAGAGCTTTTAAAGACTCCACCGAGTGATTTTCCTACTATAAAAGAGATCATAGAGGTTGATGGAGTAAGGATTGAGTTTAGTAATGGCTGGGGGCTTGTTCGTGCATCAAACACCACACCTATACTAGTTACAAGGTTTGAAGCGACAAATGAGCTAGATGCCACACTCTATGAGAAACATATAAATAACCTAATCAACAAAGCAAAGGAGAGCTTATGAAAACACACAAACTAATAATGCCACTAGATATGCACCTACACCTTAGAGATGGAGTGATGTTAGAAAATGTTGCACCACTTAGTGCATATAGTTTTAGTGGTGGACTTGTTATGCCAAACCTTGTCCCGCCAGTCGATACTCTAGATGGGCTAAAAGCCTATAAAGAGCGGATAGTTGCTACTATACCAAATGACTATTTTGAGCCATATATGAGTCTGTTTTACAAAAACTACTCAAGAAAGTTTCTAGAGGATGTAAAAGAGCATATACTAGCTATAAAGCTCTACCCAGCAGGGGTTACAACAAACTCAGAGGGTGGGGTTAGCTCATTTGATATCGAGGCTATAAGAGAGACTCTTGAAGCTATGAGTGAGCTTGAGATTCCACTATGTGTTCATGGTGAGAGTGATGGGTTTGTTATGGATAGAGAGGCGGAGTTTATGAGTGTTTATGAGCTTTTGGCTAAAAACTTTCCAAAACTAAAAATCATCATGGAGCATATAACAACCAAAGAGGCTGTCGATATGTTAGATAGATACAAAAATATATATGCGACCATAACTATCCACCATCTACTTCTAACCCTTGATGATGTTGTGGGTGGACTTATGATGCCTCACCACTTTTGCAAACCTATAGCAAAAAGACCAGAAGATAAAGAGGCTCTTTTAAAAGTTGCACTTGAGGCTCACCCAAAGGTTATGTTTGGCTCAGACTCAGCACCACACCCAAAAGATAAAAAAGAGGCATCTCACTGCTCTGCTGGTATATTTACCTCACCTATCGCACTACAACTACTTTGTGAAGTGTTTGATGATCACAACAAACTAGAAAACCTTCAAGCATTTGTAAGTGATAATGCCCAAAGTATCTATGGTATCTGTCCAGAGTTTAAAGAGGTGACACTTATAAAAAGTGAGTTTAGTGTGCCATCTAGTTATGGCGATGTAGTGCCACTTTTTAGTGGTAAAAAGATAGCATGGTCTATCTTAGAAGTGGACTAAAAAGATGGATACTTTTTTACAAAATGCCGAAACTATACTAGATTATGGGGTTATAGGGACACTCATAATTATGAGTATAGTAACACTTTGGCTTTTTATAGAGCGGATGATGTTTTATAAAACCATAAGAGTTTTGGAGTACGAAAACAGAGATGAGCTTGAGATGGAGCTTACCGATAACATAGGAGTTATAAGTGCTATAGGTTCAAATGCCCCGTATGTTGGACTTTTAGGAACAGTTCTTGGTATTATGCTCACATTTTACACCATGGGTGATGCAACTAGTATAGATGCAAAAAAGATTATGGTTGGACTTGCACTTGCACTAAAAGCGACTGCTCTTGGGCTTGTTGTGGCGATACCTGCTATCATAACTTACACTCTTTTGCTTAGAAAGATAGAAAAACTTCTAACATTTTATGATGTAAATAAGGCAAAAGAGTAGATGTCTAAGCTAAAAAACCCAAAAAAAAGGTTTGATGATATAAATGTCATACCATTTATAGACATTATGTTAGTTTTGCTTGTGATGGTGCTAACTACTGCCACTTTTATAAATCAAGGGATCATCTCAGTAGATCTTCCAAAAGCCGAATCTAGCCAAAAAAAAGATACTCAAGCAAAAGATGAGGTAAATATATTTGTCAAAAATAGTGGTGAGATATATTTTGATAAAGATAGAGTAGAGTTAAGTGAACTAAAAGAGAGACTAAGTGCGATAGATAAAGATCAAGTTGTGGTTCTTAGAAGCGATCAAGACTCAAAGTTTCAAGATTTTGTGAGTGTGATGGATACACTAAAAGAGCTAAAGCACGATCAGCTCTATATAGTTACTAAAAAAGAGAATTAGCTCTCATGCCAAGCTTCGGTTTTAAAAACTCTCCTATCATCAAGAACTTTTAGCTTGATAGCATCCTTGCATCTGCCATCTTCTATATCTAGTATCGCTATTTGAAGGATTTTTTTGCACTTTTTTGGTATGTCAAAGTGACTTTTAACACCACTTAAAAAGTACTGTAGTGGCGAATCTTTATCCATCCCAATGACATTGTCACGACATCCACTAAGCCCTATATCGCTTAAGTAGGCACTACCATCATATATATAAAAATCATCGGTTCCAACATGTGTATGAGTCCCTATGATACCACTAACCTTACCTTGAAGAAGCATCATCATAGCCCTTTTTTCACTTGTTGCTTCGGCATGAAAATCTACAAATATATTTTTAACACCCTTGCTATGAAGCTCATCCACACACTTTAGAGCAGCTTTAAAACAGTTCTCTAAAACAGGCATAGCGTAGTGTCCTAGCAGGTTTATAACAGCTAGTTTTTCACCCGCCACATCATAGACTCTACACCCGCTTCCAGCTACTTCATCTGGGTAGTTGTGAGGTCTTAAAACTCTGCTATCTTCCAAAAGCGGGAGTATATCTTTTTTATCAAAGGTGTGGTTTCCACCACTCATAATATCTACCCCATAACCAAAAAGCTCTTTCGCATTTTGCGAGGTTAAGCCAAATCCATGTGAAGCATTTTCATAGTTTGCCACCACCACATCGATACTATACTCTGTTTTTATCTTTTTTAGATGCTCTTTTAGCATCTCTCTACCAGGTGAGCCTACTATATCACCTATAAATGCTAGTTTCAATTATTGTTCCTTTTAAACCTTTTAATACAACTCTGCTAAAACATCCATGGTTAAATCTTCTACACTAAACACACCTTTAATATCCTGAAGGTATTTTTGTGATTTATAAATCTCATCAGCAACAAAAAGATAAATATTATGGTTTCTTATTGCTTCAACCTTTTCTTTTGTCAAATCTATGCCTAAAGTTATCTCAATCATAACATCTATTTTACTCATTTGAGCAGTTTTTATAAACTGTTTATATCGTTCTCTTAATGTTCTTTTTGCACCTATTCCAAAAGTTTTATTGTTTAATTCAAAGAAAAAATCAAACTCTGTTGAACTATCATTTTTATCATGCGTTTTACTAATACTTTTATCATCTATTCCAATAGATTTTAAAACAGACAATATTCTATCTTCGTAGTTTGAGCCACTATCACTTATTATTGATTGATTAATACTTTCACTAAAAAGTAGCATAAAAATCTGATTTGGTTCAACTCCTTTATTTTTTAAAAAAATAGCATCTTGCGATAAAAGTTTTAAAAAGCTAGTTGTATTGTTTGATAGAAAAACTGTATCACTGTTTTCTAGTTTATCAAAAAAAATCAAAGTCAATAAAGCCCCATTTACTCTTCTTGAGTAAGGGGCGAAAAGTGTTATCTTATCGTACTCCAAAGAGAGTGGGTTTAATGTTTCAAGCTTTGATTTATCAAGCAGCTCTTTTGCTTTTGCCTCTTCTAAAAGCAAGGATTTAATTGATATTAGTTTTAAAGAAAATATAAAAAGTTTAATATCTATCTCGTTTTCTAATAAGTCAAAAATACTATTTATATTGTCTTGTTTTTTTAATCCACTATTTGTTTTTAAATTAAAAATATCTTCTATTTTTTTATAAATTGTGTCAATAAGTGTTAAATTTTTATCTAAACTATAAAGTTCTAATATTTTATTTATTTCTCTATTGTTTAGATTTGCTTTTGTTAAATATTTTAAAATAAAATAGAATTTTAAATTAATATCAAACTTTTCTTGTTTTATCTCTATTTTATCAATCTTCATCCTAACCCTTTTTTATTATTTTTGCTAGTTTTTTTGCTATTGTACTGATAACTGGAACAGCTACGCTATTGCCCGCTTGTTTATATAGTTGCATATCGCTTACAACTATTTTAAAATCATCTCCAAATCCTTGCAATCTACAAGCTTCTCTAGGTGTTAATTTTCTAGGATTTTTATCTTTTTGTTCAATCAGTATCTCTGAACCATCTTTGTAGTATCTTGCACTTATTGTGCTTGTATATTTTGAATTTTTATTAAACAAAGAGTAGCCAAAGCCATTTCCTTTTAGCTTATGTTCTATTTTTCTTCTTTGATGACCTGCCCAAAGTTTATCGGATATTGTATATTTGTTAGGTATATCTTTTTCTAAAATATCTCCCAATTTCACATCTATATCCAAAGCCTTTGGAAAATTAAAATCTACATCATCTAAAAAAGCAACAATATAAATTCTCTCTCTATTTTGTGGTACTCCAAAATCTTTGGCATTTAAAACTTTTGAAAATACCTTATAACCCATATCTTCTAAAGTCTGTTTTACAACTTTAAAAGTATTTCCTTTATCGTGGTTTACAAAGCCTTTTACATTCTCTAAAAATATTAGTTTTGGTTTATGATAAGCTGCAATTCTTGCTACATCAAAGAAAAGTGTACCTCTAGTATCTTCAAAACCTTTTCTAAGCCCTGCTATACTAAAAGCTTGGCAAGGAAATCCAGCCAATATAATATCGTGAGGAGGGATATCTTTTTCATCTATCTTTGTAATATCACCATATGGAACTTCACCAAAATTTGCATAGTATGTTTGTTGTGCATACTTATCTATCTCACTACTAAAAACAAACTCAATATCATCTTTAAAAGCTTGTTGAAAACCTAGTCTTATTCCACCAATCCCTGCAAAGAGATCTATCGCTCTTAGTTTGTCGGTTGGCTTTTTTTGCTCCTCATATATATCAAAAAGTGAACTGCCCATTACTCTATTCATCCAAATCTCTCTATCTCATCTATCTCTTTTGGTATCATCTTTGAGAGATTTTTATAGCCATTTTTAGTAACTAGTATATTATCTTCTATGCGAATTCCTATGCCACGGTACTTTTTTGGGGCTTCTTTGTCGTTTTTATCTATATATAGAGCTGGTTCTATCGTAAGAAGCATCCCTTTTTTTAGAGGTATCTCTTTGCCTTTTTTAGTTCTATATGGAGCCATATCGTGAACATCAAGCCCCATCCAGTGACCTAAGCCGTGTGGAAAATACCTCTTAATGCTACCTTTATTAAACCCTAATCTTACAAGCCCTTTTTCTAAAAACCCCTCTATCTTTTGTTGCATTTGGCTTCTTGCGGCATCTGGTTTTACTAACTTTATAGCCTTTTTTTGCGATGCTAACACAAGGTTATATATATCTTTTTGAGCCTTTGTAAACTTAGTACTAACTGGCAAAGTTCTAGTTATATCACTAGCATAACTTTTATATTCACACCCTGCATCTATAAGCACTAGCTCACCTTTTTTCATCTTTTTTGAGTTTTTTATGTAGTGCAAAGTGTTAGCATTGTTACCACTTGCAACTATTGTAGTGTAGGCATCGCTATATGAGCCATTTTTCTTAAAAGTGTACTCAATAAGAGCCTGAAGCTCATACTCAAACCTATTAGTTTTGCTCATCTTCATAGCTTTTTTATGGGCTTTTGCGGTGATAGATATAGCTTTTTTTATAGTTTTTATCTCACTTTTTGACTTAATAAGTCTTAGTTTTTGAATCATCTTTGATAGATTTTTAAGCTCATAATGCTCATTTTTTAAAAAATCCAAAGCTCTTTTATCTTCAAACTCAACATATAACCTACTTGCCCCATTAGCCATCTCCCTTAGGCTAGTCTCATCATACTCAAAAACCTCATCTACCTCAAAAAGCTCTTTTGCTCTATCGACACCGAGCCTTTTTCCATCCCAAAGCTCTTTTAGTGGCTCTTTTTTTTGTACAAAAAGTGTACTTTTGTCCTTAGTTAAAACCAAAGCTGAGTTATCTTCCAAAAAACCTGTAAGATAAAAAAAGTTGCTACTTTGTCTAAATGGGTAGCTAGTGTCGTTTGATCTTTGTTTTAGAGTCGCACTATAGATGATGGCGACTGAGTTTGGTTTTAGTTTTTTGGCTATCTTATCTCTTCTTTTTTTATATATACTACTCACTTAAAACCTCACTTATATACTCTATGCTATCTACAAATAGCTCATCTAATGCTTCCTTATAAGCATTAACCCCACCTATAGCACCTTGTGTTTTTGCCTCTTTTTTAGTGCTAAAAGCTTTAGATGCCACGACTCTAGAGCTTTTAGTATCGACTAAAACTAAAGAGTAAGAAACACCTACATATGAGCTATCTTGGTTAAAATAGTGCATAAACTCTTCGATATTTAACTCTAAAATAAAATCACTTTTACTTATAGAACCAAATAGCACAACAGAGTTAAAAAGCTTAGAGTCTCTTAGGTTTTTTTGAAAATTTTGAGCTATCATATTTTGTGGGCTATCTTGCCATTTTGTTTTATTAAAGTGGTAAATCTTCCCATCTTCACTATAGCTCATCTGTGAAAAAGTAGCTAGTTTAGTACTAGATGATGGAACTATTTTTAGACTCTTTTTTGAGAAAAAATCTGCTTTTTTTACCGATGTACTATCAAGGCTAACCAATGATATAGTCGGTTTTGTACTAACACAACCACCTAAAAATAGTGCTAAAACTACAAATAAAACTCTTCTCATCTCTACTCTCCTGGTGCTTTTTTAGTCTCTTGTTGTAAAAAAATCATATCTGCTGGAGATTTTTCGTACTCATGTAAAATCTCACTAGTTTGTTGCATAAGATTTTGCATCTCTTGCATAGTGATATTTAAGTTATGGAGTGTATCACCCGCCAAACTTTTCATATCTATCTGCCCATCTGCTATAGCTTTTTTAAACTCATCCATAGCGCTTTGTATCCCTACATAACTCTGTGCGACTGAGCCAAATGAGCCACTTATCTTATCTTCCCACTCGATGCTATTATCTATAAACTTCTCAATCTTAAAGAGCATATCATCCATCTTTTTTGTCATAGACTCTATATTTTGCAAAGTACTCGATATACTTGAGCCTGAGTCAAGCGAAGTGTTTATCTTACTTGTGATATCTGCACTATTTTTTAGTATATCGGCTATACTTTTTTGATTTTCTCCATCTAAAAGGGTGTTTAGTTTTTGTAGTGTTTGGTCTATATTTATAAACATTCCCTCTAGCACATTTTCTGCTTTTGCAAAAAGTGATGGAGCAGATTTTATGATAGGGTACTCCTCATCTTCAAGCTTCTCTATGGTTTTTGACTCATCGCCTCTTTGGTGAGTTAGGTTTATGTAACTAAGACCTGTAATCCCTTGTGAGGTTAGCACCGCTACAGTTGAAGTTGTGATAGGTGTAGTTTTTAACATCTCAACTACAACCTCAACCTCTCTTTTGTTTTTAGAGTTTATCCCTAGTTTTACAACCTTTCCTACACTTACACCTTTGTACTTTACTGGTGCATCGAGGTTTAGCCCACTAACTGATTCACTAAAATATATACCGTATCTCTTTGTCTCTTTTTCATCCGATGGTTTTAAGAGCCAATACCCAAAAGCCATCATAAGCCCTAAGCCTACAAGTACTAAAAAACCGACAATCGTATAGTTTGTTTTATTGTTCATCAAATCCCCCTAAAAAAGGTTTTAATAAAGCTATTTTCGACCTTATAAACACCCTCTAAAGTCCCTTCGTATATGATTTTTTTATCATCTATAATCGCCATAATATCTAGTGTATCTCTAACACTTTGCAAATCGTGTGTCACCATAACAACACTTAACCCTAGCATATCTCTTAGGCTTAATATAAGCTTATCAAACTCTCTAGCAGAGATAGGATCAAGCCCACTAGTAGGCTCATCTAAGAACAAAAGTTTAGGATCAAGTGCTAAAGCTCTAGCTAAAGATGCTTTTTTTCTCATACCTCCACTCATCTGAGATGGGTAAAGCAGGGCATCGCTAGGTTTTAAGCCAACTATGTTTATCTTATACTCAACTATATCATCTATAAGCTTTTTGTCTAGTTTTGTATACTCTATAAGTGGCAAAGCGACATTTTCTCTAAGGTTTAGCGATGAAAACAATGCCCCATACTGAAACATAACACCCCACTGCGATATAAGCTTGATACTTTGCTTATGGCTTATGGTGCTTATGTTTTGAGACAAAACCTCTATCTCTCCACCACTTAAACCTTGAAGCAATAACATTTGCCTTAGAAGTGTAGTTTTACCGCAACCACTAGGTCCTAATATGCCATAGATGGAGCCTTTTGGGATGGTTAGGTTTAAGCCATCATGAACCACTTTTGTACCAAAAATAGTCTTAGTATCCATAACTTTTATGATAGCTTCCATTATATCCCTAAGTTTGTAAAGATTACAGAAAAAACTGCATCACAAATAATAACCGCAAATATCGCCTCAACAACACTTCTAGTCGTATTTATACCAACACTTTGAGTATCATCTTTTACCCCAAAACCTCTATGGATCCCGATAGATGCTATCAAAAATGCAAAAAATGGACCCTTCGATACACCTATAAGGTAGTGTTTAAAATCGACCACCTCATTAAACCTATCTATAAAAAGAGCTATGCTGATATCTAGATGGATATTTGCTATAAACATACCCGCCATAACAGAGACTATATCTGAGATAAATATCAAAATAGGTAGCATTAGCATAAGGGCAAAAACTCTAGGTAAAACCAAAAATCTAAACGGCTCAAACCCCATAGTTCTCATCGCATCTATCTCTTGAGTTATCTTCATAGCACCTATTTGAGCTGTATAAGATGAAGCACTTCGCCCTGCTATAACTATGGCGGTTATCACGGGTGAGAGTTCTCTTAGGCTTGTTATACCTATCATATCTACTATAAATATATTTGCCCCATACATTTTTAGCTGATAAGCTGCTTGATAGGCTATAACAACACCTATCAAAAAACTAGTAAGCACAACGATACCAAGGGCTTTTATGGCACTTTCATTTATCTCAAAAGCTATCTCTTTGTATCTTATGGTTTTTAGGTTTGATAAAGCAAGTGTTATGTGTGTAAACATCTCACCTAAAAATGTTAAAAACATCAAAAATTCACCAAAAAATGAGATAGTTTTTCTACCTATATACTCTAAAAAACCCTCTTTGTGGTACATTAGCTCCACATCTTTGGTTGCTCTTTTTTTACCTACAAGCTCAAAAAGATCTCTATGCTCTTTTTTCTCTAGCGATATTTGGGTAGTTTTAGTGGTTGATTTGAGTGAATTTTCTATATTTTGCAGATATATAACCGCGGCACTATCTAGCTCATCTAAAGATTTAAGATCAAAGCTTACTGTTTGAAAAGGGGTAAAATCTATACCTTTAATAACCTCTTGATATTTTGGGATAGTATAAAGAGTTAGGCTATCTAAAAAAATTAAACTTAGCCTATTCTCCTCTTTTTTAATCTCCAAAAAATCGTGTTTCATAGTCCACTAAAAATCTCTCTCTAAAAGCTTATTTACTTTTAGTATAGTTATGATTCTATCTTGTTGTTTACCTACACCATCTATGATAGTCTCTTCATCGGCTGAAGTATCTGGTGCTGGACCTATATCTTTTTTACTTATCCTAAGAGCCATCGTTAGCCTATCTATAACAAAACCTGCTATGCCATTGCCATCTCTCATAACGATAAATCTAGTATCTTCAGTGTGGTTTTGTGGTGGCAAACCAAACTTTAGTCTCAAATCTATCAGAGGTATAACCGCACCTCTCATGTTAAAAACACCTATAACATACTTAGGAACTTGCGGAACTCTAGTCCATGGAAATGGTTTTATAATCTCTTGAATAGAGAGTATCGGCACTGCAAACTCTTCATCTCCGATGATAAAACCAACAAGTTGAACTATATCATCGGTGTAGATATCTTTTGCATCTAGAGATTTGCTTTGTCTGCTTATGACTTCTTTTAGTTTATCGCTCATTTTAAAAACTCCGATTTAAAGTTGATATTTCTAGAAACAACACTAGCTAAATAGTCTGGTGAGTATGGCTTAGTGATATACTCGATCATACCCGACTCAACACCTCGCATACGGTCTGATTTGCTTGTTCTAGATGTTACTGCTATAAGTGGTAGGTTTTTATAGCGGTTGTACTTTTTGATCTCAGATGCTAGAGTATAGCCATCCATTCGTGGCATCTCAATATCTATAAGAACAGCATCAAATATATGATCACCCTGTTTTAGTACTCCAAGAGCATCGGCTCCATCAACCGCCTCAACGGTGCTAACACCTAGTGGCTCAAGTGATTTTTTCATAATATTTCTATCGGTTTTAGAATCATCAACTATAAGTATCTTATAATCACTCGCTTGAGTCTTCTCATGAGTAATAGCAGCAGCTGCACTACTTGAACCTATAACATTTTTCTTAATACTCTTAGCTATCTCCATAAGGGCAACAACATCGACTATAAGTGTAACATTTCCATCACCTCTTATGGTTGCCCCTGCTATACCATCTATACCCTTTAGATACTCTCCAAGAGATTTTATAACAATCTCCTCTTGACCAACTAGAGTATCTACGATAAGACCTATCTTTCTAGTACCTAAACCTAAAACTACAACATAGGCATACTCGCTACTCTCTAAAATCCTCTCAACTTCAAAGATATCACCGATATGAACAAGAGCTAAAACCTCATCTCTTAGTCTCATAACCGATCTACCCTCAACAGTATAGACCTCATCTATAGAGATCCTAACAGTCTCTAAAACCGAAGCTAGTGGTATAGCATAGTACTCCTCTTGCACACCGACTAAAAGAGCCTGTATAATGGCAAGAGTTAGCGGGATTTTAAGTTTTATAGATGTTCCAACCCCTAATTCACTATCTACATCTATGATGCCATTTAGTTTCTCTATGTTTGTACGAACCACATCCATACCAACACCACGACCAGAGACATTAGTAACAACAGTAGCTGTTGAGAAACCTGGCTTAAATATAAGAGCAAAAGCCTCTTTATCACTCATAGTATCAGCCTCTTTTTCGGTGATAACTCCACTCTCCAATGACTTAGATTTTAACACCTCAGGATCAAGCCCTTTACCATCATCATCTATCTGTATAACTATCTGGTTACCTTCATTGTAGGCTTTTAGCTTAACAGTTCCAACCTCTTTTTTACCTTTTTTAACCCTCTCGCTAGATGTCTCTATACCGTGATCACAAGAGTTTCTGATGATGTGAACTAGCGGGTCACCAACCTCTTCGACTATAGATTTATCAAGCTCAGTCTCTTCACCATATATCTCAAGCTCTATCTTTTTATCTAGCTCACGGCTAAGATCTCTTATCATTCTAGGGAATTTGTTAAAGACTTTACCAATAGGCAACATTCTTGTTTTCATAACTGCTATCTGAAGGTCTGTTGTAACAAGTGAAACTATAGATACAACTTGGTTTAGCTCTTCTAAAAAGGCTTCGCCTTCGTATCTCTCTTCAACATCATCGTTTATTTTTATGAGTCTGTTTTTAGCTAGAACAAGCTCACCTATAAGGTTCATCAGATGATCAAGCCTGTTTACATCTACCCTTATAGTCTGCTCAGCAGGTTGAGCTTTTTTGGTTGGCGAAGCTGCTTTTGCATCAGTATTTTCATCATTTGTTGCTGTAGTAGATGCTTTTGGAGTCGGTTTTGTAACCATAGGAGCTTTTGTCTCTGACTCTTTCTTGCTCTCATCTTGCGAGGAGTTTTTCGCCTCTCTTTTTGCCTTATCTTCGGCTTGTCGTTGAGCTAAAAGTCTCTCTATCTCAGCCTCTACCTCTTCAGCCGACATACTCTCATAGTCTGGCTCATCTTCTGTTGCCTCACTCTTTTTAGGCTCATCTTTAGCTGGAGTTTCTGGCTCTTTAGTAGGCTCAACCTCTACACTAGATATATCTTTACCGCTACTACAAGCATCTAGTCTTGCTACACAAGCAGAGACATCGACTCCGCCATCACTTTGAGTATCTCTAATATTGCCTAGAAGTGTTTTCATAAGGTCGATTGATTCTAAAACAACATCCATAATATCTGGAGTTATAACAAGCTCACCATGTCTAGCTTTGTTTAAAACATCTTCCATATGGTGAGTCAAATGTGTCAAAATATCAAAATTTAAAAAAGATGAAGCACCTTTAATTGTGTGTGCAACTCTAAATATTCTGTTTAAAAGATCCAAATCCTCAGGGCTATTCTCTAGCTCAACCAAATCTTGGTCAAGTTGCTCTACTAGCTCAAAAGACTCAACTAAAAAGTCTTGTAATATCTCACCAAATTCATCCATCATAAACTCCTATTTCATATGAGCACGAACAACTCGTGCTACCTCTTCGTTAAATTTGTCGGCCTTAAACTTAACCAAATAAGCCTCTCCTCCAGCTTCAGCTCCACGAATCGCACCAAAACCATCACTAATAGATGAGTTAAAAACTATAGGTATATCGCTAAATCTAGCATCATCTTTTACTCTAGCAGCAAAATGAAAGCCATCAACTCGTGGCATCTCAACATCAGATATAATAATCTTTAGCTTGTTAGATAGGTCATCTTCATAGATCTCATATAGCTCATCTAGCTTCTCAATAGCATCCTCGCCATCAGTCGCTTCTATGGTGTTAAAGCCCATACTAACAAGCGCCTCTTTTACTATCTTTCTAGCAGTAGAGCTATCATCTAGTACCATAGCTAAGCCATCAAACTTCTCTGTATGTTTTAGTTTATGTTGAGTCTCTGGCTCATAAAGACCCAAATCCTGTATAACACTCTCAAGGTCAAGTATCAAAAGAACATTTCCATCTTCTATCTGAGTAACACCTGTTAGTTTGCTACCATCAAGCTCTGAGCCATCACCCATAAATGATGTCGGCTCTATATCGGCCCAGCTTATTCGCCTAATCCTTTTTGCCTCATGGACTACAAAACCTATAAGTACATTGTTAAACTCAGCTATGATAATTCTAGAGTTCTCTCTCATCTTTTCAGGCTCTTTTATACCCATCCATTTAGCTAGATTAACTACAGGTATAACAGCACTTCTAAGATCAAATATCCCCTCTATATAACTAGGTGTTCCAGGTAGTTCTGTTAGGGTTGGGTACTTTATAATCTCTCTTACTTTTGAGACATTTATACCGTATATACCCTCATAAACCCCATCTTCTTCTTGTTTAAATATACGAAAATCGACAAGCTCCATCTCATTGGAGCCAACTTTTAGTGCACCATCTAAAGCCATATGTTCGCCTTATAATAATTTTTCTACTATAAACTTATCTGTTGATTCTACTATAAAGTATCTTTGATTACAAGCAAAAGCTGCTAAGTTGATATATGTAAAACCATCTATCTCAAATCTCTTGTTTTGGTGAAAATGCCCCTCTACAAAATAATCACACTCAAAACCGCTAAGCCTATTTTGCATAAACTCAAAAAAACCACTAAACTCCCTACAGTCGTCTTTTTTGGCTAAGTACTCATCTAGTTTTTTTAAGATTTTATGATTTAGTAGCCTATCTAGCAAAGATAAAAACCTCAAAACAGAACTATTTCTGATGATAGCTGAGTAGATATGGTACTTTTTACTATTTAGATTATCGCCGTGGCTTAAGAGTACTTTTTTGCTACCAAAACTCATAGTTATGGGCTGAGACTCTATAGGAAAAACTTTTACTTTTGGAAAAATCGTTGCTAGATTAAAGTCGTGATTACCCTCAAGATATACAACTTCAATGTTTTTTGATATATTGTTTAACAAAGATATAGCTTCACTATTTTGCTTATGAGTGTAGCTAACTTCACCAAAAAGAGTGTCGAAAATATCGCCCAAAAGTATAAGCTGAGTCGGCTTTAAATCTTTACTTTTTATAGCTTTTAAAAACTCTAAAAAATGGACTCTTTTGTGCGAATAGTGTGCATCGCCTACTAAAAAAGCCCCCTCTTTTAACTCAAGGAACATAGGCTATATCTGGCACTCCCAAGCTCTCATCTAACCCTAACATAATGTTAGCATTAACCAAAGCGGCACTTGAAGCACCTCTCATAAGGTTATCTATGGCACTAGATATAAACAAAACATTGCCATTTCGCTTTACAAAAATATCGCAAAAGTTTGTCCCCGCGACACTTTTCATATCTACAGGCTCTTTTAAAACTCTAACAAACCTAGCATCTTTATAAAACTCCTCTAAAACCTCTAGCTCATCAAAACTACCATCAACCTGCAAGTATATAGAGCTTAACATCCCTCTAGTAACGGGGCAAAGATGAGGGACAAAACTGATTCTGCTAAGGTCTATGCCTAGCTTATGAGCTATCTCTGGAGCATGTCTATGCGAGAGTGGATTGTAAGCAAATAGATTTTCATGTACATTTACAAAGTGTGTAGTTTCGCTTAGTTTTTTACCCGCTCCACTAACTCCTGTTTTAGCATCTATGATAATGGGGCTATCTTTTTTTATATAGTTTAAAAAAGGGAGTATCGCTAAGATAGATGAGGTTGGAAAGCACCCTGGATTTGCTACTAACTTTGCACTCTTTAGCTCACTCATAAAAAGCTCTGGGAGTCCATATATAGCATGAGTTAAGTTTAGCTCATCTGTATGTTTTGTATAGTGTTTTTCATAAATCTCAAGTGGAAGTCTATAATCAGCCGATAAATCAACGACTTTTAAACCTTTTGCTATAAGTGGCTTTACAAACTCCATCGCCGCTTTATGTGGAAGTGCTAAAAACACTAACTCACAGTGGAGTGTACACTCAAGCACATCGGCTTTTTTAACCTCTATATCGCTAACACTTTTAAGTGATGGGTGGAGCGATGATAGCGTAGTACCACCCTCACTATTTGCCACATAGTTTAGGTTAAAAATAGGGTGTTTTAGCACCATCTTAACAAGCTCAAGCCCTGTATAGCCACTAACTCCTATGATACCTACATTTATACTTTTCAAAAGCATATCTCCTTGTAGCACACCTCTACAACCTCATACTCTTTTAGCCCTGCTGGGAGTTTGATCTTCACCTCATCCCCCTCTTCTTTACCTAAAAGCTGTTTTGCTAGTGGAGAGTTGTACGATATCAGCCCTTTATCAGGGTTGCTCTCACACCCACCAACTATGGTGTAGCAAACCTCTACATCCATCTCTACATCATTTAACACTATAGTTGAGCCAAAGCATACTCTTGTGTGGTTTAGCTCCTTTGGATCAACTAGTTTTGAACAAGCAAAAAGTTCACCTAACTCATTTAGCCTCATATCTATGTTGGCTAACATCTCTTTAGCCGCATGGTACTCAGCATTTTCTTTTAAATCCCCTAGCTCTCTTGCACTCTCAAGCTCTCTTAGAGTTTGTGGTCTTTTTACATCTTTTAGCTCTTTTAGCTCTGATTGAAGTTTTTCATACCCAAAAAGTGTCATTGGTTCTATTTTTTGCATAACTCTACTCACAATTTTTTAACTAATTATAGCACTTTATTTATCTACTAATTAAAATCTAAATAAAGTTTTTAGAGCCTTTTATAAGCTCTAGTGTATCAAAAGCGATTTGTGGATTTAGTCTTATAGCAGACTGTTTAAGTGCATAAAGCAAGATCTCAAGATCTTGAGTCTGCTCATCTTTGTAGATTTTTTCTAGTATATATTTTGCATCTAAAACTCTAAGGTTTCTTGCGACTCCTAGATTTTTATGAATGGCATCGTGAAGGTTTTCTATATTATTTTGATGATATTTTTCTATAAATATAAGTATCTGTATAACAAAATCTTCTAAAAGTGGCTTGATTGTAGCTTCATCTAAGTCAAGCTCACCCTTAGCTAACTCTATATCAAAAGCCAACTCCTCAAGTTCAGGGTGGCTTTTAAAAAATGTCTCACACTCTAGTTTTAACTCTTCCATAGAGAGCATTTTATCATAATTTAAACTATAAAGCTCTAGTTATTATTTTATTTAGTCTTGAGATAAAACCACTCATATCTTCAACCTCAAGCCCCTCATATAGTTTTGCTTGATCTAGTAGTACACTAGCAGCATCGGCTAGTAAGTTTTGATCTCTACTCTCTTTTAGTTTTACTATAAGTTCGTGTTTTGGGTTTATCTGAAGTATCGGCACTAATGGTGGCATATCGGTACTTTGTCCCATCTGCTTCATAATCTTTGCCATCATATAGTTGTGATCTTCTGTATCCTCTTTGATCTTTACTGGTGAATCAACAAGATCAAAAGTAACCTCAACTTTTTTGACTCTCTCACCTAGAGTGTCGCTAAGCTCTTTAGCTAAACTCTCATACTCTTTAGCTAAACTCTCATTTGCTTTTTTATCATCTTCACTCTCTTCTAAAACTGCATCATTGATAGATACAAACTTATACTCTTTATACTCACTAACCATAGGAAATACTATAGTATCAACCTCTTCGTTTAGTAGTAGTACATCGATACCGCGAGATTTAAATCTCTCAAGTGAAGGTGAGTTTTTAAGCATAGATAGAGATGATTTTGAAGCTATATAGTAGATCTCTTTTTTACCCTCATCAACACCTTTTAAAAACTCCTCAAACATAACTTTACCATCAGAGTTTAGAGTGTTAAACTTCATAAGTTCAAGCAGTCTCTCTCTGTTACCAAAGTCGCTATAAAGCCCCTCTTTTAGGACATTTCCAAACTCAGCAAAAAAAGTATCATACTTAGCTTTATCATCTTTTGCCATTTTTGCTAGTTCGCTTAAAACCTTTTTAACTGAAGCATTTTTTATCTTTGCTAAAACCGCATTTGATTGCAGTATCTCTCTTGATACATTTAGCGGTAGATCTTTTGAGTCTATAACACCTCTTAAAAACCTTAAGTATGTTGGCATAAGCTCTTTTTCATCATCGGTTATAAAAACACGGTTTATATAGAGTTTTATACCACTTTGATAATCTACTCTATATAGATCCATAGGGGCTTTACTTGGTATATAAAAAAGAGTTGTGTACTCTATGGCACCCTCTGCTTTGTTGTGTAGATATGTAAGTGGCTCTTCAGATGAGTGGGCTATTGAAGCATAAAAATCTTTATAGTCTTCATCTTTTAGTTCACTTTTTGAGATATTCCAAAGGGCATTTGCACGGTTTATCTGGAGATTTTCTATCTCAGTTTTAGATGGCTCTATCTCTTTTCCATCATCATCTTTTTTAGCTGGAATAAATTTCTCTTTATCCATAAATATAGGAAATGGAATATGGTTTGAGTACTTTTTGATGATACTCTCTATGCGGTGAGTCTCTAAAAACCCAAGATCATCTTCATTTAGGTGCATAACTATAGCAGTTCCATGCCCATCCATAGTAGCCTCTTCTATCTCATACTCACCATCACCCGCACTTATCCACTTATAAGCTTGTGTCTCATTTGCTTTTTTGGTAGTAACTTCAACTCTATGAGCCACCATAAAACAAGCATAAAATCCAACTCCAAACTGCCCAATAAGTTGAGAATCTTTTTTCTGATCCCCACTTAAGTTCTCTATAAATGCCTTTGTACCTGATTTTGCGATAGTCCCTAGGTTATTTTGAAGATCTTCTTCATTCATACCTATACCACTATCTTTTATGGTTAGGGTTTTAGCCTCTTTGTCTATTATGATGTCTATGCGAGGGTTAAATGCTACACTCTTATAAGCCTCATCTCTTAGGGTTAGCATATTTAGCTTATCTAGTGCATCTGATGCGTTTGAGACTAGCTCTCTTAAAAAGATCTCTTTATTTGAGTATAAAGAGTGAATCATAAGGTTAAGTATCTGTTTTGCTTCTGTTTGAAACTGATGTTTTGCCATAAAAAAATCCTTTATTTGTAAAATTTTTGTGTGATTTTAACAAAAAAAGGTAATTTATGCAAGAAGTATCAACTAACTTGAGCTAATCTAACTCAAGTTAGTTTAGTCTAGTCTAAAATATTAACTACCCTAACTGAGATATGATAGTAGCTTGAACCTCATCTATAGACTTTGTCCCATCTACCTCTATATATTTTAGATTTGTCGAAGCTCTTGATTTGTAGTATGTTATAAGTGGAGCTGTTTGAGAGTGATAAACCTTTAGTCTATCTAAAACTACCTCCTCTTTATCATCATCTCTTTGAACCAAATCTTCACCGCTTATATCATCTTTTCCATCAACTTTTGGCGGATTGTAGAGTATATGGTAAGTCCTACCACTAGCAAGATGGGCTCTTCTTCCTGACATCCTTTTTACTATCTCATCATCACTCACATCTATCTCTACAACTGCATCAATGCTAACTCCAACACTAGCTAGTGCATCGGCTTGAGCTATAGTTCGTGGAAATCCATCTAGCAAGTAGCCATTTTTACAATCATCTTGAGCAATTCTCTCTTTTACTAAACCTATGATGATATCATCGCTTACAAGCTGCCCTGCATCCATCGCTGTTTTTGCTTTTATACCAAGTTCACTCCCTGCTTTTACCGCAGCTCTTAACATATCTCCTGTTGAGATTTGTGGTATATTGTATCTTGAAGTTAAAAATTGTGCTTGAGTCCCTTTTCCAGCACCAGGGGCTCCTAGAAGTATTAGTTTCATATCTTACCTTAAAATAATTTTTAAAATTATAGCTCTTTGGCTCTTTTGTATGCCTTAGATATAGCACCCATACAAGCAGATCTAACTCCGCCATCTTCTAATGCCGAGTATCCAGCAGCAGTTGTTCCACCAGCACTCATCACTCTATCTTTAAGTAGTGCGGGGTGATTTTGCTCAAGTAGTTTTGCAAATCCACTAAAAAGCCCCTCAGTTACCCTCATAGCATCTTCCCTTTTTAGCCCCTCTTTAACTGCACCATCGGCTAGTGCTTCAGCTATAAGTGCCAAGTAAGCTGGTCCACTCCCACCCAAAGCAGTTGCGATATCTAGCTCTTTTTGGCTCCCAAGCCACAAGGTTTTACCTATGGAGTCAAATATCTCTAAGGCTCTAGCTTTAAAGCTCTCATCTCCGCAAAGAGTGGTTATAGAAGCACCCACATCAGCAGCTAAGTTTGGCATAACCCTAACTATAGCTTGTGAGTTAAAATGCTCATCTAGCTTCTCTATAGTAGTTCCAGCTAAAACAGAGTATATAACCTTTGCTTTACCTTTTAGTTTTTTTGCAACCTCTTCTACATTGTATGGTTTTATGCACAAAACTATCTCTTTATCTGTTATATCAAAACCATCTAATAGCCCTTTAGAGACACCAAAACCTAGATTTTTCTCAAAAGCTTCTAGCTTAGCCATATCTCTACCTACAACCTCTATCGCCCTTTTGCTACCTAAACCTTTTGCGATACTTAGTGCCATATTTCCATTGCCTATAAAAGTTATCATAAATATTCCTCGATATAATTGCATTAGTATAACAAAAAAACAAAGAGTGTGGAAATGGAAAAATTTTTAAAAGATGCAAAAAGTGCTAGTAGAGTTTTGATGAATCTAAGTGGAACTAAAAAAAATGAAGTTCTAAGAGATATGGCAAACTCTATAAGATCAAACACCCTAAATATCATAGAAGCAAATGCTCTTGATATGAAATATGCCGATGAGATAGAACTATCATCTGCCCTTAAAGATAGGCTATTTCTAGATGAGTCTCGCATAGAGTCTATGGCGGTAGCGATTGAAGAGATAGCGGCACTAAAAGACCCAGTAGGTAGAGTGCTAGATGGATGGAGTACTGAAAATGGGCTAAATATCCAAAAAGTTACTATACCAATAGGAGTCATAGGGATCATCTACGAATCTCGCCCAAATGTTACAAGCGACACCGCTGCACTTTGTTTTAAAAGCTCAAATGTTTGCATACTAAAAGGTGGCAAAGAGGCTCAAAACTCAAATGAAGCAATAGCTATGGCTCTACAAGCGACTCTAAAAAAACATAACCTTCCAACCTCGCTCATCTCACTTTTACCAGATGCCACAAGAGAGGGTGTTGCTAAACTTATAAAGATGGACAAATATGTAGATCTTATCATACCAAGGGGTGGTGAGGCTCTAGTTAGATTTGTAAATAAAAACTCTAGTGTAGCGGTGGTTAAGCACGATAAAGGGCAGTGTCATACATATATAGATAAAGATGCAAAAGAGGCTGAAGCTATAAGCATAGCGATAAATGCCAAAACCCATAGAAGCGGGGTTTGTAATGCTATGGAGACACTTTTAGTAGATAGCTTGATCGCTAAAGATATCTTGCCAAAACTAAAAGCTGAGTTTGATAAACACAAAACTCTACTTAAAGGGTGTGAAAAAACAAGAGCTATTATAGATGTAAAAGAGGCGACTCATGAGGATTTTCATACAGAGTACCTTGCAAATATACTAAATATAAAAGTAGTAGATGGAGTAGATGGGGCGATAGAGCATATAGTTGAATTTGGCTCAGGTCACTCAGAGGCGATAATCACTCAAGATATAAGCACGGCTGAGAAGTTTTTAAACTCTATTGATGCGGCAGCCCTTTATGTAAATGCTTCAACAAGATTTACCGATGGTGGGGTTTTTGGCTTTGGAGCTGAGGTTGGCATAAGCACAAATAAACTCCATGCAAGAGGACCTATGGGGATAGAGGGGCTTACAACTTACAAGTTTAAGATATATGGAGATGGGCAGATAAGATAGCATTGATACATATCAAATACAATCAAACCCTACTAAACTATAATGCTAAGAGTTATTTTTTAAAAGGATAAGATTATGTCACATATTCCAGCAGATGCACAAAAAGTAGAAGTAGCGGGTGCTACGGTTGATTTTTTTAAACTTAGTAAAGATGGGCAAAGTACATACTACTTTGATAGCTCAAAGTGTGGACCACCAGAGCCTATGGTAAATGCGATGAGTGGACTTAAACTCATAAAAGGTACAAACGATAAACTAGTTATGATAAACCACAAACTCCCTGGTGGACTATTTTCTAAACTAGAAGATGACTTTAGCCACGAGAGTAGAACCCTAGATGATGGACTAGCTGAGGTTACTTTTACTAGCAATAACTCATCTACTAGCTCTAGCGATCTTGATGATATAAAACACTAACTATATGTTTTCAGTTTCGCAAGATTTTGCACCACCATTTAAACTAATACTCCCCTATTTTGTTGTTGGGAGTATATTTTATGTTATATCGATGGTGCTGTTTTTTTTCCTATCGGTCGATGGTTTAGCACTTCAAGATAATGCTCTTTTAGCTTTTACACATATATACCTACTTGGTTTTGTAATGATGATAATCTTTGGAGCGATGGCTCAACTAGTCCCTGTTGTGCTTGAAGTGGGACACTTTGCAGTTGAGCTTTTTTATGCTATTTGGCCACTACTTTTGGTTGGTTCTTTGCTTATGGCATTTGGTTTTTGGCTATATCCAACTCTTCTTCCATTTGGTGGAACTGTGGTTCTTGTATCGTTTAGTATTTTTATATTTGAGATATTTTTAACACTAAAAAAAGTAAAAGAGTTAAGCTTAGTTATGAGTAGTGTACTTATCTCAAATATCTTTTTACTTTTTGGTATAGCTTTTGGGATAGTTATGGCACTAGCCTATGCAGGGATGATTGAACTTGATATATCTAGATTTTTAAAAGCTCATGTATTTTCGGTAGTTGGTGGATATATATTTATAACTCTTATGGGTCTTTCGGTGGTACTTTTACCTATGTTTGGGCTTTCTCATGGATTTAGTCAAAAACCACTTAAACTCTCTATGAGCCTTATGAGCATATCGGTATCTCTGGTGGTGCTTAACTCATTTGTAAGTTTTACTCCACTTGAGTATGTCGCTTATGGGGTTGGTTTTACTTCACTTATAGTTTACTTTAACCTTGTCAAAACTATATTTAAAACAAGAGCTAGAAAAGAGATAGATATCTATGCAAAATCACTTATATTTGCCTATATATCGATGCTTATAGCTTTAGCTTTTGGGCTAATTTATCTATTTAGCTCTTATGAGCCACTAGTTTTAGCTATGTCATTTTTACTTTTTTTCTCACTTTTTGGCTTTACTATAACTGGTCATATGTACAAAATAGTGCCGTTTTTGGTCTGGTTCGATAGATTTTCACCACTTGTTGGAAAGCAAAAAGTACCTATGTTAGCCGATATGCTTCCAAAAAAAAGCTCAGAGGCTCAACTTGTTTTTGGTGTTGTTGGAGTTGTAGTTATAACCATGGCTATACTTCTTGGTAGCGATGCACTTCTTATGGCGGGAGCCTCATTTTTAGTGGTTAGTTCTATAGCATTTTTAAGAAGTGTTATATATATGATAAATTTTAAAGGAGTTTGATATGTACTCAAAAGAGGAGCTATTTTTAGCGATTTCGACTGTTATTGACCCTGAAGTTGGGTTTAACCTTGTAGCGATGGGGCTTATATATGATGCATCTTGTGATGATGATGGAAATGCTTATGTAAAGATGACACTATCAACAAAAGCTTGTCCAATGCACCAGATGATAGTTCAGTGGGTTAAAGATGCTGTAAAAAAAATGGCGGGTATAAAAGAGGTTGAGATAGACCTTGTTTGGGAACCTGCATGGAATATCTCTATGGCTGATGATGATGTTAAAGCAGCACTAAGCAGATAGGAGTTTTATAAGCCTAATCGCACCCATACCATCTGGGTAGTAACTAGCTATATCTTTAAACTTTTTATATCCGAAGTTGGTATATCTACGAAAAAGAGCCTTATTATCGGCTCTTATCTCAAGTATAACTGTTTTAAAATGGCTATCTTTAGCATACTCCTCTATAGCCCTAAAAAGCTCTTTTGCCACAATACTACTTTGATACTCTTTTAAAACTGCTAGAGAGTTAAACCATATATTTTGTCTGTTTATGATTACCCCTAAAGCATATCCAGCTATATTTTTACCATCTCGCCAAACATAGAGTATAGTACTTTTTTTACCCAAAAGTCTTTGAAACTCTTTTTGTGTAAGCCGTGGATAGATCGACTCATCAAACATAGCCTCTTCAAGCTCTACTAGCTCATCTATATCATCAAAAGTTGCTACACTTAACACACTAACTCACTTATAGTATATTTTGCTATCAAAGCACTAGGATGGTAGCTCATCTTTGCCCTTTTTAGGTTTTCAAACCCCATATCATCGCCTACATTTATATACTCGACCCCGTATGTATCTCTTAAAACTCTACAAAACTCTCTAAATATAAAAGCGGCACTACCAGCCAAATCGATATCACACTTCTCGATAATAACACTAGCGACACTACCATTTATCTTCTCACCAAAAGTAAAACCCCTTAGCTCATCTTCTACAAACAACCCTATCCCTATGACATCTAGTTTATGGTAGCTGTTTAAGAGTCTTTGTATCGCCCTTTGTTCATAAAACATCCCCTCTAAAAACCTATCATCATCTTTTGGTAGATTTTTTGCACGATCACTCACCCACTTACCATAAAGCTTTAGTATAGACTCTTTATGGATACCTAGATCTATCTTAGCTATGGAGTGTATCGGTGCCATTTTTTTAAATTTATTTATCTCATTTCGCTTTGTGTGGTAGTTGTTACCTTTTAGCTCTATGAGGTGTTCGCACCTATAAAGATAATCATCTGAACTTTTTAAAGCCTGATATCTATCTTTTTGTAAAAACTCTAAAAATTCCTCGTGGACATACTCTATCTTTGAGTAGCCTTGCTCAAAGTTATTCTCATCCATAACACTAAAACACTCTAAGATCGCTTTAGAAATACTCTCTTTTTCTCCTAGTGGTGGCAAGAGCATACTAAGCTGACCACCTTGCATTATAAAAAGACAAAAAGTATCATTTATGATTGCATAAAAGCCACTAGCAGAAGATAGCCAAAGATAATTGGCAACAAAAGTATAATCGCTAGTCTCTATCTTGATCTTAGTTAGATACTCATCCATAATTTTTTTTGTATTTATATCAAAATGATATAAATTATACCCCAGTATATGCAAAGTTGGCACACTAAACCTCAATTATTCTAAGGTCTGATCAATAGCCATATGATGGTATCTACAAAGACTGTTAGTAGTAAATTTTTCGCAATTATAAGTCTTAGATATTTAAAATATGTTAAAAAAAGATATAGCTTATTTTTTAACTATATCTTCAAAGAAAACAAACCTATTTTTACCACTATGTTTTGCCTCATACATGGCACTATCGCCATTTTCCAAAAGCTCTTTATAGCTTAGGTTTTTACTAAAAGCTATCCCTATAGAAGCAGTTACATAAGATGGAGTGTTATCATCTTCAAGATAAAAAGGTTTAGCGATACAATCTAGTATATTTTTAGCAACCAAACCTGCACCACTTTTATTTACCCCACTAGCTAAAACAACTACAAACTCATCTCCACCAAGTCTAGCTACTATATCGCTACCGCGAACTATCTTTTTTAGCCTAAGAGCCAACTCTTTTAAGAGTATATCTCCCGCTGCATGACCTAAAGTGTCATTTATGGGCTTAAACCCATCAAGATCGATATATAAAAGCGCTAACTCTTTGTTTTTACCTTTTAGTCTTGTTAGCATCTCTTCAACAAGCTCTTTTAGGTATTTTCTATTTGGCAAATCTGTTAGAGTATCGTGATTTGACTGGTGCAATATAAAGCTCTGTTTATATTTTTGAGCCGTGATATCTTCACCTACAGCAACAAAGTTTACGATATCTCCATACTCATCTAAGATAGGTGATATCTTCAAGCTTTGCCAATACTCATGCCCATTTTTAGCCTTACTTTGCCACTCACCGCACCACTCTTTTTTATCTCTTATGTGTTTCCACATATCTTTTACTTGCTCGTCTAAGTATTATCAGAGTTTAACACATCGACACTTTTGCCGACAAGCTCATCTAGAGTGTAGCCTGTTATCTCGCTAAATTTTGGATTTATATACTCTACAAGTCCATCTCTATCAGTGATAGTTATAGCAGCAGGTGAAAACTGAGTTGCATTTAAAAATTTTTGCAAATCTTTAGTTCTAACTTTTACTAAATCCTCAGCACTATTTTTAGAGATCTCTATATCTTTTATGTATCTTTTTGAACGGGTTATAAAGAAAAATGAGAAAGTTATAAGTGTAACCCAAGCTATAATATGCATAGCTATCATATAGACTTTTTGCTTTGATTCTAGATTTATTATATTAGACATATCAAAAGAGACACTAAGCCCACCTCTTATATCGCCCACTTTATAGTCTTGATCGGCATGACACTTTAAACAAGAGGCATCTACTTTTAGTGGTTTCATATATCTAAAATAGTTTTTATTATCAAAAAACTCTCTACTAAAAGCCTTGCCTTGCTCAAAAGCTAAAAGCTGCTTTTTCTCCCACTCATCTGCTTCATTGTTAGGATTTCTTAGTTTCAAGCTAGTTAGGTGCATATCTAGCTCATTTATCTCTTTAGCTAACTCCACAATCTCTCTTGTCATATAAGATGGGTTTATCATAGTTAGCTCAGTCCCATCAACCGATGTTAAATCTCTATCGCTTAACAAAAGATAAGGGTTTGGCTCGGTTTGTCCATCTAGCTTTACGTAAACACCGCCGTGTCTTGCATTCCAAAGCCTTGTCGTCTCTATGGTATTAAAGACAAACTCAGCTCTAGATAGTGCGGTATCTTCTATCTTACTGTTTATAAGATACAAACTCCACCACATAGAGGTACTAATTGCCACTGTCCAAAAAAAGAGCAGTTAAAAAATATATACTTTTACTATCACTCTCTATTCTAAATATCATACTGATACAACCCTATTTCTTCCATTTTCTTTTGCCTCATATAGTGCCTCATCTGCTTTTTTTACTATCTCATCTTGATTTTGTTTCTCTTGTATACTAGCTACACCTAAACTTATAGTCACTTTGTGTCCAAATTCAAAGTCAAACTCTTCGACTTTTTTTCTTATAGATTCAGCTAAATCTACCCCACCTTTAAGTGCGGTATTTGAAGCGACTATCAAAAACTCCTCACCACCCCATCTAGCAACTATATCTGTTTTACGAACACCCTCTTTTAGTATAGCTGATATCTTTTGTATAACCATATCTCCCACATCATGACCAAAGCCATCATTTATCTTTTTAAAGTGGTCTATATCTAGAAGTACTACACTAAAAGGTGTGCTATATCTTTTGTATCTATCTATCTCGCTCTCCATTTTAGCATGTATGTATCGGCGGTTATAAAGACCGCTTAGGGTATCTACCTCAGCTAGAGTTTTTAGTTTTCTTTGTTGTTTAAGTGCTAAGTATCCAAGTATTAAGATAATGATAAAAAGAGCTATAAACATAAAAATAATATTTTTTTGAGCATCGACAGTATCGCTTAAGCCCACAAGATTGCTTCTTTGCTCGTCTATTTTAATATTTAGCTCATCTAGTATCTTTTTTGTCTCTTTAAAGCTATCTTCATTTTGTTTTTGAAGCTCTACTAGCCTTGCTACCTCTTGCTCTTTTATATTTATGTCCACCTGAGCTGCCTCTAGGTTTTGTTTTTGGGACTCTATCTCAGCATAGATGGTTTGTAGTTCTGCTTTTTGCACCTCTAGTGAGTCTGTTTGCTCTTTTAAAACCCTCTCTTGCTCTGCTATCTTCCCTGTTTGAACAGATATATCTGCTACTTGCCTTTGTATGATAGCTTTTTGCTCCTCAACTTGTTTTAGCTTCTCGTTTAGCTCAAGGTTTTTGCGCTCTATCTCAAGAGAGAGTTTTTGTGCAAACTCTTTTTGTTCTTTTAGCTCATCTTGACTTGACTGGTAGAGTTTAGCGACATCTATCTCAGTTCCACCCAAAAGTATCATATCTGGTGAGACACTTAAGTCTTGATTTATGATATTTGCTTTATTTATCTCAAAAGTTATCTTCCCATCATCTTCAAAAAGGTTTATAAGAACTTTTTTCTTATCTTCATAGCTATCACTTATGATGAGTGTATTTGAGTTTTCATACTCATAAAATAGTTTTTCATACAACGAAATATCATCTATATATATCGCTTGATAGTCGTTTTTTTGGTTATTTTTATCAAAAAATACAACCTCGATATTTTTATCTTTTAACTTTTTTCTAGATGAGAGCATCTTAAACATATTTTTTAAAGTCTCATTTTGACTAACTACTAAAAGCTTATATCTAGCAAGAGCATCCTCATCGCTCCATGAGATATTTTTCATAAAACTATATGTATAAGCGACTTTTACCTGCTCCTCTTTTATCTCATTTGCGATTAAAGTGGTTAAAAATAGTGCTAAAACTAGTAGTATCTTCATATTTTTTCCTAAAAATTGTATCTATACATCAAGCTAACTCTCCTACCCTCTTGCGGGGAGAGGTACTTACTAGATGAGTTGTATCTAACACCCATATAGTGTTTGTCAAAAAGGTTATCTACCCTAAAAGATAGGCTTTGATATTTTGTTATATCATAAGTTGCAAAAAGGTTAAAAAGGATATATCCATTTACCTTATCTTCAAGATAATCTCCACCTTTCTCATAAGGAGCCGCTTTTATAGGGCTAAGCCATCTCATAGATGGGGTTATACTAAACTTGTTGTATCTAAAAGTACTACCCGCTTTTAACATATGTTTTGAGCTAAAGTAGGCATCAAACTTCTCATCTGCTTCTTTAACACTTCCATCTACAAAGCTATAACTAAGCCAATAATCAAAATCATACCCTGTAAAATAAGAGTGTCCTAAAAACGATATGTCGGCTCCATAGATATCGGCTGTTGCGACATTTGAAGCACCTTTAGCACTTAAAACTTTTATACCATTACCAAAAAAATCCTCTTTATTGCTAAGTGGGGCTTCTATGTTTATCATCCCATCTACCTTAGTGTAGTATGTGCTAAATGAGATAAGCTGGTTTGGGTTTAGTGTGTAGTCTAAGTTGTACTCAAATGTTTTACTCTTCTCTGGTTCTAGATTTTCATTTGCTACCCTAAAATCTTTAACTATAAGATTTCCACTACCATCATCACTAAGTGGAGTTCCATAAAGTTTATATTTATTATATGTCGATGGTGCCAAAAATGCCTGAGAGTAGATAAGCTTTTGGGTTATATTTTTACCCTTATGTATAAAAGCGACTCTAGGATTTAGTGAAGACTCATACTCAGAACTCTTGTCATACCTTAGTGCTAATGCTACATCAAAATGCTCACCCAAAGAGATCTGATCTTGAGCAAATATAGAAAAAATATCCCAAGTTAGTTTATATATAGGGACTTTTATATCAGGTAAAAGTGGGTCTGTTTTACCCAAGATAGGGTCTCTATCGCTAGATGATTTTAGATCATATGTCATAGGTGTAGAGTGGTAGTGCTCATAGCTTAAACCTAGAGTTAGGCTATGGTTTTGGATCGTTTTGTTTAGGATTTGCTCAAGCTCAACTCTATAAGATTTTGAGTACTTATGCCCCGCTTCGTTGTTTGTGTATTTGTTTCTAAAGTAGCTCTTATCTAGCAACTCTGTTGAGTCATAACTTAGTGTAGTTTGCGAGTTAACTCCCCAAAAAAGTGGTGCGGTGTACTTCATATAGGCATTTATAAGTTCGGTATCGAGATTTGCATTTTTATCTGCTATATTGTTTTTCTTTAGTGCATTATCTCCACTCATCGATATAAAAACCGACTCACTAGAGTAGCGGTAGTTTGCCCCTGCTTCAAAGCCACCATGAAGCACTCTTAACCCTGCTGATTTACTCTCTTGAGGCTTGAAGTTTCTATTTGAGCTATCTTGATACATATCGGGGTAGTATTTATAGAGGTTATAATCACCATCTTTATGGTAGTGTGCTTTATAGGAAAATATAGTATCTTTGTATTTTATAGCTTGATTTAGATGGATATACTTATACCCATACTCACCTACCCAAACACCTACTCCGCCCTCATCTTTGGTTGAGCTAACAAGGTTTATAACACCACTAACAGTATCAGAACCATAAATGGCACCAACAGCACCATAAAGCACCTCAACCCTCTCAACTCCCATAAGTGGGTATTGCATCGCAACACTAAGTATCTCACCATCACTCTGGTTTATCTCGATACCATCTTGCATAATTTTAAAGTAGTTGTTTCCCATGATACCGCGGATGGCGACTTGATTTATGATACCACTATCTGCATGGCGAAGGATTTGGAATGCGGGAAGGTCATTTAAGAGATCTTCTAAACTTCTATAGCCTCTGTTTCTTATCTGCTCTTTTGTAACTATAAGTATCCTAGCGGGAGATGAATCGAGTGATTGGAGTGATTTTGAAGCAGTATCTATCTTTATGCTTTTTAGTGAGCCTAAATCCATATCAAATATATCATCAAGCAAATCGAGTTCATCTGCTTGTAACATAAGTAAAAGCGACAAAAAAGCGACAATTTTTCTCAAACACACACCACAAATAAATCATTTAGATATATAATTATATATAAATTTACTTAAAACTAACTCACCACTAAACTCTTGTGGTTTTATATATAGCCTCTATGGTCCTTTTAAAGACTCTATCAAACTCTTTTAGCTTAAGTATAAACTCCAAACTTTTATGCTCAACCAAAGCTTTTTGAAGCTCTAATGATGCTTGATTTAACTCAGTCGCACCGATATTTGCCGATATGCCTGAGATATCTAAAAGTAGTGCTTGAGCTTTTTGCTTATTTGCATCTTTTAAAAAACCATATATCTGAGCTGGGGTCGCTATATACTTTAGTGTAAAATCTTTTAGTATAGTTTTATAAAAATCTCTATCACCGCCAACTGTTTCTAGCCCTCTAGATACATCTAGCTCCTCAAAACTCTCACTATCAAAACTAGACTCTTGGCTAGTTGAGATAAATGAGTAAAATATATCATAAAGAGCTTTTGGTTTTAGTGGCTTTTGAAGATACTCATCTACTCCCGCTTCAAACATCAAATCAACCTCACTCTGTATAAGTTCGCCACTTAGAGCAACTACAGGGAGATGATCATAGCTAGGGTTAGCCCTTATAGCTCTTGTTGTCTGCTCACCATTTAAGATAGGCATATTTGAGTCCATAAGCACTAAAGCATAGCTAGATTTTTCCAAAAGCTCTAATGCCTCTTTACCGTTACTAGCGATATCTATAGCGATACCTGAATCCTCAAGCAAGGCTAGTAAAACTTTTTGGTTTATCTCATCATCTTCTGCTAAGAGTATCTTAGTGCCACTAAACTCTTTAAATCTATCCTTATAGACTTTGTTAAGTGGAGAGGCTTCTCTTTTTTTTCGAGATGATTTTACTGCTACAAAAACCTCTTTGCTTATCTCTATGGGTGGTGTTTTTGGCTGAAGATGAGCAACCTTAAGATCACTCTTAAAAAATCTGTAGCTAATGAGTGCAACTATTACACTGAGTATTAGCATGAAAATTATAAGTTCTATATGCATATATGATAACCGTATTTTTTGGTATAATACCATAACATGAATGAAAAAATCCCACACATACCAGTTTTATATAAAGAAGTAAAAGAGAGTTTTGCTAAAGTAAAAAGTGGCACTATTATAGACTGCACATTAGGTTATGGCGGACACACAAGCCTACTTCTAAACTCAAACCCTAGCATAGATGTTATAGGGATAGACCAAGATATAGAGGCGATAGAGTTTAGTTCTAAAAGATTAGAGGAGTTTGGCTTAAGAGTTAAGATCAAAAAAGGTAGATACTCTAGTGTCATAAAAGAGCTCTTAGGTGAAGATACAAGAGGGATACTAGCCGATATAGGGGTATCCTCCTTGCAACTCGATAAGCAAGACAGGGGCTTTAGTTTTGGTAGCGATAGACTAGATATGCGGATGGATCAAGGCTCATCTTTTAGTGCATCAGATGTTATAAATAGCTACTCACAAAACGATCTTGAGAGGGTTTTAAAAGAGTATGGTGAGATAGGTAACTATAAAAATCTAGCAAATGAGATAGTAAAAAACCGACCATTTAGCTCAGTAGATGAGCTAGTAAAAAAACTAGATAAGTTTTTATATAAAGGTAAAAATATCCACCCAGCAACACTACTGCTTCAAGCTATCCGCATAGAGGTAAATAGTGAGCTGCAAGAGCTAGAGTCCCTGCTAGATACCATAGAAAATAGCAACTTAAAAGATTGCATAGTTGCTATAATATCGTTTCATTCACTTGAAGATAGGATAGTCAAAAACTACTTTGCTAGATGGGCAAAAGATTGTATCTGTCCAGATGATGCGATGAGATGTAGTTGTGGTAAAAACCACTCAAAAGGTAAGGTTTTAACAAAAAAACCTATAGTTGCACAAAAAGATGAGCTAACACAAAACAAAAGAAGCAGAAGTGCTAAGATGAGAGTTTTTCACATAAAATGAGAGAGAAAACAAACCTACTCGATGAGATAGATAGCATTGTAAATCCTAAAAAAGATCTAGATGTAAACTTTTTACTCTATGTAGTTTTTCTGATGCTTTTAGTACTATCTATGTTGTTTCCAAAGATCTATATATCACAACAGATCCACTTTACAAGTCGCGATATAGCAAAGCTAAAAGGTGAGTATGACACTCTAAAAGAGGAGAATCAAAATATAAAAACCTCTCTAGAGTCACTAAGGTACAAAAACCAAGTTTTAGATACTACTTTTTAGACCTACTTTTTGTTTATTTTGGTTGCCAACTAACCAGTAAGCGATACCAAGAGCAACTATAACACCACCTATAACTACAAGTTCACTACTTTTTTCAGTCGAGAGTGAGTAGATAAGCACTTTTCTTATAAGTGCCGCCATCGCAAGCATGATAAAAGCCCCTATCGCAAAACCTTTACCTTGAAGATGGTTTATCTCCTCGTGTATAAGCTCTATAGCCGCCCAAAGTACAAGTAAACTCCCTAAAACTGTAAGTATCCCTTTTTCTATACTTATGTCGCTATAAAAAAGTAGATATATATCGTAAACAAAAAGCCCTATAGCAAAAAATGCGACCAAAGCTAGAGAAGTTGCTAGAAAAAGATTTATATAGGCATTGAACCTTTTTAACCCCTGAAGTACAACTTTTTCAAAACTCGACATCGATAAAAACTTACCAAGCTCCTCTTCACGGTAAGAGCTAGTTAGCACATCAAGATTTATATCTATAATCTTCTCAGCCGCCTCTATCATCTGTGTGTACTCTATCTGATCGTGTACATTTTCATCTATTGTTTTTAGGACAAATCTCCTTACAAAAGTAAAAGCAGAGTTTACAAAGTGAGTCGGAAGCCCTATGCGGACATGGATTTCACCTATCTTGTAGAGATAAGAAAAATACTCATAGTTGTAGTTTGCACTAAAAAGATTTACAAACCACTCTTTTATCTTAGCTCTATGGTACTCGATGATTTGTGAGTTTTTCAAAAACTTAGCAGTTGTACCAAAACCCCAAATATACTCATAAAACTCCTCTATAAAGAGGTTTGACTGCTCCCTCATAAGTGGTTGTAGAGTCTTTAGTAGCTTCGCCTCTTCATCACTAAATCTATAGTGTTTTTTTATCGTTTCATACTGTTCCACTATTTGTGCCTTAAATGATTTTTTACATTATAAAACAGTGTAGCTTAATTAAATAAGTGTTAATATTTGAATTATTTTACTAAAGGATGAGAATGATAAGCTCCCTTAGAGGCATGAATGATATTTTAGGCAAAGAGTATAGGGCTTTTACATACTTTTTAGATGTAGCTACCGCCATCGCAAAAAAGTACTCTTTTGAGTATATACAAACTCCTATATTAGAAGAGACTGCTCTTTTTAAAAGGAGTGTTGGTGAGTCTAGTGACATTGTCGGCAAAGAGATGTATCAGTTTATAGATAAAGGGCAAAATGATGTCTGCATGAGACCTGAGGGTACTGCTGGAGTCGTTAGAGCTTTTGTACAAAAAAAGCTAGACCGTGCTGGGGGTGTACATAGATTTTACTACCATGGACCTATGTTTAGATATGAGAGACCTCAAAAAGGTAGGCTAAGGTCGTTTAATCAGTTTGGCATAGAGAGTTTTGGCGAAGATAGTGTCTATGAAGATGCGATGCTTATATCGATGGTAGATGAGATACTAAAAACTCTAGGCATAAGTTATATCTTAAAACTAAACTCTTTAGGCTGTAGTGAGTGTGTACCAAAATATAGAGCAAAACTAGTAGATTTTGTCACACCTCTAAAAGATGAGATATGTGAAGATTGTAAAAGAAGGCTTGAAGCTAACCCACTCAGAGTGCTTGATTGTAAAAATGAAAAGTGCCAAACCCTTTATAAAAATGCACCACTTATCACTGAAAATCTATGCAAAAGTTGTGATGATGACTTTGCTAAATTAAAAGATATACTAAACAAAAACAATATATCTTTTGAGCTAGATCCAAACCTTGTTCGTGGGCTTGATTATTACTCAAAAACCGCCTTTGAGTTTATAAGTGATGAGATAGGTTCACAAAGTGCCATAGCTGGTGGTGGAAGATACGATAAACTTGTTGAGTTTTTAGATGGCAAGGCTACACCTGCGGTTGGTTTTGCTATGGGGATTGAGAGATTGCTTGAGCTTATAAAGATGCCACAAGATAGCCGTGAGGGGTACTATATGGGGGCTATGGATGATGGGGTTATCGATACTCTTTTTAGCATAGCAACCAAAAAAAGAAAAACAGACAAGCTCTACTTAGAGTATAAAACCAAAAACCTAAAAAACCACCTAAAAGCAGCAGATAGAGTAGGTGCAAAATATTGTGCCATAATAGGTGAAAATGAGATAAAAAATGGTACTATTTGGGTTAAAAATCTTGTAGATAAAAGTGAAACAAATATAAAAGTGGAAGAGTTTTAAAACTAGGGAGTGCGATGGAAAATTATGGTATAGATGTTTGGTCAAACAACAACTTTATAGTAGATAGTGGGCAGATAAGACTAAACTATAAGTGTATGCCATCTCTTTTAGAGATAGTAGAAGAGATAAGAAGCGGTGATGTTAGAGGTCCCATACTCCTTAGGTTTCCACACCTTATAAAATCACAAATAAGGACACTATACTCACACTTTGATAGAGCAATAGAGCAAAATAACTACAATGGTGAGTTTAAAGCAGTTTTTCCACTAAAAGTAAATCAACTCCCAAATGCAGTAGATGCGATAGCTACTCAAGGCAAGGAGTTTAACTACGGTTTTGAAGCAGGTAGCAAGGCTGAGCTTATACTTGCTATGAGTAAAACTCCAAAAGATGCCTATATAACAGTAAATGGCTTCAAAGATAAAGAGATGATAACTCTAGGTTTTATAGCTGCTCAAAGTGGACACAATATCACTATGACTATAGAGGGTTTGGGTGAGCTTGAAACCATTATAGAGGTAGCAAATGAGTGCAAACTAAAAGTACCCCAAATTGGGCTAAGGGTAAGACTCCATAGTAGCGGGAGCGGCATCTGGGCAAAAAGTGGTGGTATGGATGCAAAGTTTGGTCTAACTTCAACAGAGATTATAGAGGCTATAGAGCTTCTTGAAGAGGAGAACCTGCTACAAAATCTAACAATGATACACTTTCATATAGGCTCTCAAATCTCCGATATAGCACCCCTAAAAAAAGCTCTAAGAGAAGCAGGAAATATCTATGCCGAACTTAAAAAAATGGGAGCCGATGGGCTAAATAATATAAACATAGGTGGTGGATTAGCGGTTGAGTACAATCAGCACTCCCATGTGAGCTCTAGAAACTACTCTATAGCTGAGTTTACAAGTAGTGTTGTTTTTTTGCTCGGTGAGATTATGAATGCTAAAAATGTCCCACACCCAAATATCTTTACCGAATCAGGGAGATTTATATCGGCTTCTCATGCCGTTTTGATAACCCCCGTGCTTGAGCTTTTTACCCATGATTATCAAGAGGTGCATCTTGAGTTTAAACAGGTAAATCCACCACTTATAGAGGAGCTTAGAGAGTTAAACAAACTCTTAAATAACAACAACTGTATGGAGTATCTTCACGATGCACTAGATCATATGGAGTCACTCCTTACACTCTTTGATCTAGGTTATATCGACCTTCAAGATAGATCAAATGCTGAGATATTAGTTCACAATATCATAAAAAGAGCCCTATATCTAAAATCGACAAATACAACCAAAGAGCTAGAGAGGCTTCAGGAGAAACTTCAAGAGAGATACCTTATAAATGCCTCTATATTTCAAAGTTTGCCAGATTATTGGGGATTGGGTCAGCATTTTCCAGTTATGCCACTCCACCATCTAAACACAACCCCGCTTCGTGCTGCTTCACTTTGGGATATCACTTGCGATAGCGATGGAGAGATAGGGTTTAATCCTAAAAAACCGCTATATCTTCACGATGTAAACCTTGATGAAGAGGAGTATTTTTTAGGTTTTTTTAATGTTGGAGCCTATCAAGAGACTTTAGGGATGGCTCACAACCTATTTACCCACCCTAGTGAGTACACCATAACCATAGATGAGCAAAACTACTACATAAGTAAAGCAAAAGAGTCTAAAAATCTCCTTGAGATACTAAGCTCTATAGGTTATGATTCGGCTAAGATAGAAAAACAACTAAAAGATGACCTACTTGGCTCAACATTTGTTTCAGATGAGCAAAAAAGTGATACACTTGCAAAACTTGAACTATTTTTATCACAAAATGGCTACTTAAGAACTACTATTTAGGAGAAAAAGTTGGGATTATTTGCGCAAATAAAAGAGGATTTTTTAAATGTTTATCGAAACGACCCTGCTATTAGCTCTGGGTTTGATTTTATATTTAACTACCCTGGAGTTTGGGCAATAGTATGGTACAGAATAGCAAACCGCATATACAATGCAGGGTTTGAGAGTATCGCTAGGATGATTATGGGGATATCAACCATACTGACAAATATAGACATCCACCCCGCAGCTACGATAGGTAGAAGAGTTTTTATAGACCATGGCATAGGTGTTGTGATAGGTCAAACCGCTATCATAGAAGATGATGTTGTAATATACCAAGGTGTCACTTTAGGCGGGGTTTCACTTATAAGTGGAAAAAGACATCCGACTATAAAAAAAGGTGCTGTTTTAGGGGCTGGTGCTAAGATACTAGGAAATATAACTATAGGTGAAAATGCCAAAATAGGGGCAAACTCAGTTGTAGTAAAACCTGTTCCAGATAACACAACCGCCGTTGGGATACCTGCTCATGTTATAGAAAAAGGTAGATGTAAAGACCCATTTATGCACAATATGCTGCCCGATATAAACAAAGAGATGTTTGAGTATCTACTAAAAAGGGTCGCTATTCTTGAACATATCCTTATAAAAGAGAATAGCGAACTGCTAGAACACGATCTTGAGCTTGAAAATATCTACGACTCTTTCATAAAAGCCATGAAAAGCTAGTAAAATTGAGTATAATTTTAAAATTTTAAAAAGTGCAAGGATTAAAATGCTAACTGACCGTGTAAATTCACTCTCAGAGTCTATCACAATTGCGATATCAACACTAGCTGCTGAGCTTAAAGCACAAGGGCGAGATATTATTAGTTTTTCAGCTGGTGAACCAGATTTTGACACCCCTGAAGTTATAAAAGATGAGGCTATAAAAGCTATAAAAGAGGGTTTTACAAAATACACTGCGGTTGATGGGATACCAACTATCAAACAAGCGATTATCGATAAACTAAAAAGGGACAACAACTTAGAGTATAAACCAAATCAAGTGATCATAAACAATGGTGCAAAACACTCGCTGTTTAACCTTTTTGCCGCAACGATACAAAAAGGAGATGAGGTTATCATACCTGCACCATACTGGGTAACCTACCCTGAACTAGTTACATACTTTGGTGGAAAAGTAGTTGAGATACAAACCGATGATAACTCTGCTTTTAAGATAACTCCAAAGCAGTTAAAAGAAGCTATAACTCCAAAAACAAAGATGATCATCTTAACAACTCCATCAAACCCAACAGGCTCTATCTACTCAAAAGATGAGCTAATTGAACTTGCTAAGGTTTTAGAGGGTACTAATATACTTGTAGCTAGTGATGAGATGTATGAAAAACTAACTTTTGATGGTACTTTTACATCTGTAGCTTCTATAAGTGAAGATATGTTTAAGCGAACTATCACCATAAATGGTCTAAGCAAATCGGTAGCTATGACAGGGTGGAGATTTGGTTATATGGCAGCTTATCGTACAGATATTATTCAAGCTACAAAAAAACTACAATCTCAAAGCACTTCAAACATAAACTCTATAACACAAAAAGCTGCTATCGCTGGACTTGATGGTAGAGCCGATAAAGAGATAGAGTCTATGAGAGTAGCATTTAAAGAGCGTCGTGATGAGGCGGTAAAACTTATAAATGCTATAGATGGACTAAGTGTCTATAAACCCGATGGGGCATTTTACCTTTTTATAAATATCAAAAAAGTTAGCAACGACTCTATGGAGTTTAGTAAAAAGCTACTTGAGGAAAAAGGTGTCGCTGTAGTCCCTGGAGTTGGATTTGGGAGTGAGGGGTATGTTAGATTTAGCTTCGCTACTGATATAGATAGCATAAGAGAGGGTATCGCTAGAATAGCAGAGTTTGTTAAGACTCTGTAAGCTTTAGTCATCCCAAGCTTGATTTGGAATCCAAAAAAGAGACCCTAAATCAAGTTCAGGGTGACAAACAACACTCATTGCTAACTTGATCTGGAATCTACTACTGCGAAACTATCTGCGTTCCAACACCAACAGATGTAAAAAGCTCAAGCAGTAGCGAATGCTCTACTCTACCATCAATGATATGAGCCTTTTTAACACCACCATCTATCGCCTCTAAACAAGCATCTACTTTTGGAACCATACCACCATGTATGGTTCCATCAGCTTTTAGCTCATCTATTTGCTCTTTTGTAAGCGAACTTAAAAGCTCTTTGTTTTTGTCTAAAACTCCTGTTGTATCTGTTAGAAAAATGATCTTATTTGCACCTATTGCCTTAGCTACAAAAGAGGCACACAAGTCGGCATTTATATTAAACCCAGGGTGACCTAGCTCATCTGAAGATGCTATAGGGGCGATAACTGGTATAAAGCCATCATCTAGCAGCTTAAGTATCACTTTTGATTTTACATCGGTTATAACACCTGTTAGCCCAAAGTTAGCAAAATCTTTTGCTTTTGCTTTGATAAAATGGGCATCCTTACCGCTAATGCCTATCGCTTTGGCTCCATATGAGTTTAAAAGTGAAGCTATCTCTTTGTTTATCTCTCCACTTAGTACCATCTCAACAACTCGCATAACCTCTTTTGTTGTGACCCTTTGACCATCTACAAATCTTGTCTCAAGGTTTAGTGCATCTACCATCTCATTTATAGCTTTTCCGCCACCATGAACCACAACAACTCTTATGCCAACTAGGTGCATAAGCACTATATCTTCAGCAAATTTCTCTTTTAGTTTTGGTGACTCTTGAGCCGCACCACCATACTTAACAACTACTATCTCTTTGTTAAACTCCCTTATAAAAGGTAGTGCATCAAGGAGTGTTTGAACTGTTTCAATCTTTTTTTGCATCTATATATTCCTCTACTGTTTTAAAAACTCTCTCATCTACCTCTAAATCCAAATCAAGCAGTGAGATTTTTATACCAAAATCTTTTAGCTTTACATAGTCTTTAAAAGTGACCAAAGCAGACTCTGAATTGTCCCTTTTTAGTATATCTACAACCTCATCTTTAGTAAAACTATGATGATCTTTAAAGTAGTTTTTACTCACAACTTGCGGTAAAAAATCATCAAGTCTTGAAGCTCTTGCTATGGCTGTTATGAGTGACATTTTATCACTTTTATCTAAAAGCTTTACTACCCTTTTAAAATCCCTACCCTCTTTTAAAACAACCGCTTTTTTTTGAGTCCAAAGTCTTTCGCGAAATGCTCCCGATGGTAAGCAGTTTTGGTTTTTTGTATCGACATCTATAAGTAGATCTAGCTTTTTGATATTATGTTTTGAGTAGGCATCATCAAGTAAAATTAGCTTAGCACCCATCTCTTTAGCTTTTTTTATCCCAACTACCCTATCTTCACTCACTATAACTATAGCATTTGGAACTTTTAGAGCATATATCATCGCCTCATCACCACTTTGCTCAACCTTGCAAAGTACCTCTTTAGCATCACTCACTACAACTAAACCCTTGCTTTTTCTACCATAACCGCGAAGTATGATAGCAACATCGCTATAGTTTTTGGCTAGAGCTGTTACAAGTGGAGTCTTTCCACTCCCACCAACACTAAGATTTCCAACACTAACTATATCTATGCCAAAATCTACCTCTTTGGTTAGTTTGTACCTTAAAAACATAACAAAGCAGTAGATATAACTTAGTGGTAAAAGTAAAAATGAGATAATCTTTTGGAGTAGATTTGGACTATAAAAATACCCCTCAACCCAAAAAACTATATCTCTCATCACACCCTAGTAGATGCAACTAACTTAACTTTTTTTATAACAAACTCAACCTCTTCATCGCTCATATAAGGATAGATCGGTAAAGACATAATCTTTTGAAAAATCTTTAGTGCATTTGGGAAGTTATTTATCTTAAGATTGTACTTGTTTTTATAGTACGATAAAAAGTGAAGTGGTATATAGTGAACTCCGACCTCAACACCCTCTTCATCTAGCTCTTTGGCAAATGAGTCTCTATTTTTATCTACTTTTATAATGTAGAGTGAGTATGGATGCTCATCGCTACTAGCAAAAGGGATAGTTATATGATCCACCCCATCAAGGGCTTCATTGTATCTTTTTGCTATAGCTTTTACTCTAGATATATTTTTATCAAGCTCTGATATATAAGCTCTAAAATAAGCAGCATCAAGCTCACCCATAGTGTACTCAAACCCTATATCTACCACATCATATATATAATTTAGTGAGTTTTTATCCTGTTTAAGACCATGAGAGTTTAAAAGCCTTGCTCTATCTATAAGCTCTTTGGAGTTGGTAACTAACATACCGCCATTACAGGCATTTTTCTTTAAGTGGTTTGAGAAGTTAAAACATACTATATCAGCTTCGAGTGAGCCTATCTTTTCTCCATTATATGTCGCTCCAAGAGCCTCAGATGCATCTTCGACTACTTTTATATCGTACTTTTTTGCCATACTATAGACTCGTGAGAGATCAACACACTGCCCCGCTATATGTGTTATAATAACACCTTTTAGCTTTTTAGCGATATTTTGCTCAAGATACTCCTCTAGCTTATCAAGATCGATATTAAAACTATCGATATCTACATCTATAAAGATAGGCTCAGCATCAAAATGTCTTACAACCTCTGGAACACTAGGGTGTGCATTTACCGAACAAACTACCTTATCGCCTCTTTTAAGATCAAGCGATAACATAGCAAGATGAAGCGCACCTGTACCACTTGAAGTCGCTAGTGCATACTCACTACCTATATATGAAGCAAACTCCTCTTCAAGCAACTCTACTTGATTTTCTGCCTCTTGATCTAGCACATCGCTAACTAAAGAGTAAGTCTCCTTAGTACTCTCATATCTATAAAAATCTACCCTCATAAAAACTCCTTTACCATACACTAACCCTACCCGCTACTTGTGCGACTTTGGGCATCTCTCTTTTAAAACTATTTTTAGCTACTCTAGCTTCTATCATACCTACAAGCGATTTATCAAAACCTCTAGCTACAAGCTCATCTGAAGATATCTTCTCATCTATCATCAAGCTTAAAACCTCATCTATAGCACTATAACTAAAGCCAAGATCAGCCTCATCACTTTGTGACTCATACCAATCGGCCGAAGGTGGTTTATTTACTATAACATCTGGTACACCTAAGTACTTAGCCAACTCAAAAACCTCACTTTTATAGAAGTTTGCTATAGGGTTAATGGCCGATGCCATATCACCATATATGGTTCCATAACCTAACATCAACTCACTTTTGTTGCTAGTTCCTAGAACTACTGAGTTGTATTTTGCCGATAGATCATAAAGCATAACCATCCTAAGTCTTGAAGAGAAGTTGCCAACCCTTAGCCTATTGGTCTGCTCCTCTTGCTTCTCATAAAGCTTTAAGTACTCAGATATATCTTTTTTTTCACACACTAGATCAAACTTTTTACACAAAAGCATAGCATCATCTACTGAACTCTGCGATGAGTAGTGTGTTGGTAACATAATGGGGTGGAGATTATCTTTAAAAACTCTATGAGCTAGTAGTGCTACAACAGCAGAATCCAAGCCACCACTAAGCCCAACAACAACACCTTTTGCACCAGTTTTTTCTACACTAGTGTGTAAAAAATCCTCTAGATCTTTAACTATATTTTTTATGTTTTTCATCAAACACCTATTATATCAAATTTTGATACAATTTTAGAAAAATAAGGGTAGTTATGGATATTATCTACAAGCCGATGGGTGATTATGGAACCAATTGTTACATAGTGAGTACTAAGGGTATTGAGTTTATTATAGACCCCGGTGTTGGGGCTAGTGAATGGGTGGTAAAAAATGTTAAAAATCCAGTAGCGATACTAAACACACATGGTCATTTTGATCATGTTTGGAGTAACGATGAGCTACAAAAAAAACTAAATATTCCACTCTACACTCCAGTGGGCGATGTAGAGCTTTTAAGCTCAAGTAGTTGGATGCCAACTCTTCCGCCATCGACTCCAGATGTAGTAGTTATGCCAAATGAGATGTTTGATTTTGATGGAGTTAAGGTTACATTTCACCACTACCCTGGACATACTCCAGGTTGTAGTGCTATAGAGATTGACGGGGTGCTGTTTAGTGGTGATTTTATATTTCGTGGCTCTATTGGTAGGGTAGATTTCCCTCTATCATCTCCTAGTGATATGAAAGAGAGTCTAAAAAGATTTAAGCAGCTTCAAACAGATATGCCTATCTACCCAGGTCATGGTGAAAAAACCACTATAAAACAAGAACAAAAGTATGTAGATTATTGGCTAGAGAGACTCTAGCTACTACTTTATCTCTTTTACCATATTATCTAGTACAGCAAATAGCTCTTTAGATGCTTTTTCTGCATCGTGAAATGCTTCAACAATCTTGTTGGCATTTTTATTTGCACCATCTTCTATATATGAAGGTATAGTTTTTACCCTCTCATGAACCACTTTATGAATAGGGTCTATCTTTGCATAAGAGTTAGTTAGACCAAATACCTCTTTACCAGTTGAAGTGTACCATTTTCCAAAACGACAACTTGTATGGTCTGCAAACTTAAAGCTATGATCATCTTTAAACACTGCATCATAACCATTTAGCTTAAAGACTATATGGTCTAGTTTTGCTAGGTTTATAAACATCTCATTTGATACATCACGGTTGCTTATCTGGATAGATTTTGCACTTGAGACTAAAGACTCTAAAGCTGCTCTAAAAGTATCTAGTTTAGAGACACTAGAGACAACCTCATCGTTCATCTGCTCTGAAAACTCCTGCATTGATGAGCTATTTTGTTTTAGTAGATTTATATTTACTTCAACCTCTTGAGTCGCTTTTTGTGTTCGCTCAGCAAGTTTTCTAACCTCATCAGCAACAACTGCAAAACCTCTTCCATGCTCACCCGCTCTTGCTGCTTCTATGGCTGCATTTAGTGCTAGTAGGTTTGTTTGGTCCGATATATCTTTGATAAGTGAGATTACACTTGTTATCTCATTTACACTGTTGTTTAACTGATCGGTATTATCTTTGCTTAAAGAGGCTCTTTGAGCTATATTACTTAATGATTCGCTCATTTGTGATGTAGATACTTGCACCTCTGAGACTATCTCCTCTGTCTCGGCATTTCTTTTGTTTATACAGCTAAGTGACTCCATAGTATCGACTATGCCCTCTTGAACACCCTTAACACCGTGAAGAACACCATCATTTAAGAGTTCAGTTAGTGATAGTGTTAGGTTATTTGTCTCTAACATTCTAGCACTCTCTTTTGAAGACTCCTCTGCTTTATTTAGATTTACTCTAGCCTCTTCTAGTGTTTTTGAGACCGCACTTGTTAGCTCATCTATAGAGTTTTGGATAAAACCTATCTCATCTTGACCATCTTTTGTGATTTTTCTACCAAAATTTTTAGTTGAGATGATGTTATCTAGCTCTGTTTTTACAAGATTTACCCTTCTAGTCAAGCTAGATGAGACAAACATCATAAAAGAGACTATAACAACTATAAGCCCAAGACCCAAAAGAGCCTCCAAAAGTGCTGAGTTAAGAGCGCTATTTCTTAAGCTTTGAACATTTTGTACTATATCTTTTACTATCTCATCTTCTACATCTTTTAAAAAGTTGATCTTTTTAGTGATGGTGCTAAACCAGTAAACTCCATCGATCCCAAAGCCACCATTTGGACGATCAAGGGCGATTTGCCTCATCTTAGCAACCTCTTTTACCTCTGGTTTTTGTAGCACACCCTCATATAAAGAGTTTAGCTTAGCATTAGCAAAAAAGTTAAACTTTGACATATATATATCTTGAGCATTTAAAAGCCCGATAAATCTCTCATAAAACCCATTAGCAAAATTATCGGCACTAAAAGTAGAAGATAGCACAGCTCTCTCTAGCCCTGCTCTCTCTTTTGAGTATAAAAAGTTTACAAAGGCATTTATGTTGTTATTTACCTCTGCATTTTGACTCATCTTTGTTATCTCTTCGATTGAGTTTAAAAAATCACCATTTGTAGCGGTATAATAATCAACAGGCACACTAACAGCTACACTTAGTGAATCGACTTTTTCTCTTATATCTTTTAACTTAGATAGATTGTTGATAGCTTTATCTATCTTTTGTAAAAAATCACCACTATACTCTGAGCGGTCCAAACTCTTATAGTAACTATCTAGCTGAGCCATGCTTTGGTCGGTATCTTTTCTTATACCTCTAAGCTCATCTGCAAACTTTGCCCCCTTAGAGCTTATAAAACCAGCAGATGAGCCACGCTCTTTTTGTAGGTTATGGACAACTTCACTAACTTTTGTTGAGTAGACAACAGCATTTGATATAGTGTCTAGTTTTTTGATATCTTTAAATCCACTTATGACATAGAGTGTAGCCATAGCAAATATGCCCAAAACAGGCACAACTGAAAGCAAAAACATCTTAAACTTGATAGAATAGTTGTTAAACATTGTTAAAATCTCCCCTTTTGTAATCTAAATGACAATATTATAACTATGAAAAAATAAAAAAACCTTAAAAATGCCTATATTGTGGTAGTTTCGCTAACTTCTAGTCCAAAACCACTAAGCCCTATAAACTCCGCATCTTTTTGACTCGTTAAAAGGTTCATCTTCTCTACACCTAAGTGTTTTAACATCTGAGCACCGATACCGTACTCTTTTATGGCTAGATTATCTTTGTAGGCTGGTTTATTTATAAAAACAAGCACACCGCCATTTCTCTTTAGATACTCTATGCTATTTATAAGCTTGTCGTACTTTTTCTGATCTAAAAGTAGCTCCATATCGCTTATAACATTGTGTACTCGCACATTTGCTTTTGAGCTAACTTTATGAAACACTATAGCAACATGCTCTTTTTTATCGTGATCTGCAAATATATACTTTTTAGCTCTCATACCAAAAAACTCTACATCTTGCTCATCTTTTAGGGTTACTAGCTTCTCATTTGCTAATCTATACTCAACAAGATCAGATATAAAGATAGTTTTTAGATTGTGTTTTTCACCAAATATATCAAGATCATCTCGCCTTGCCATAGTTCCATCTTCTTTGATTATCTCACAAATAACCGCCGAACTACTAAGCCCCGCTAGATGACAAAGATCAACACTCCCCTCAGTGTGACCAGTTCTTACTAAAACCCCACCATCTTTTGCGATAAGTGGAAATATATGCCCTGGCCTAACCAAATCCTCTGGTTTACTTATGGGGTTTGCAAGTATCTTTATGGTGTCGTTTCGCTCAGATGCACTTATGCCTGTTGAAGCACTTGAAGCATCAACTGAGACTGTAAAAGCAGTCTCGTGGGCTGAAGTATTTGAGCTAACCATAGGGTTTAACTCAAGCTTAGTTGCGGTATCTTTACTTATTGCAACACATATAAGCCCTCTAGCATGAGTAGCCATAAAGTTTACATGCTCAGGTGTTGAAAATGTTGAAGCATAAACCAGATCCCCCTCATTTTCTCTATCTTCATCATCCATCATGATGACCATATTCCCTTTTCTTATCTCCTCTATCGCCTCTAAAACTCTTGTGGTTGCTTTCATTTTTACCCTTATATCTACACTTTTAGAAAAATTATATACTAAAAACCCTTAAGTCCTTGACAAAGGGTATAAATTCTAGTAGAATTGCGACTCCAAAACATAGTAGAGACTAAGTTTTGCTCACACCGCGGAATAGAGCAGTTCGGTAGCTCGTCGGGCTCATAACCCGAAGGTCGTTGGTTCAAATCCAACTTCCGCAACCAAATCACAAAATACTTCTAATATTAAAACTCAAAAACTTCTATATATATCTGCATCTTTAGCTCTGGAAAAGCCTCTTGTATAAGAATCTTTAGCGACTGTATATCTTGTTTTATCTCATAACCCTCAACTTCATCCTCAACATCCATAGATATCACAAGTAAAACCTCATTTGAGCCTATAAACATACTTCTTATGGAGTTTGTATGTACTAGTGTGTGTGACTCATCTTTGAGTAGCTTTTTGATCCGTCTTATACTTTTTCTATCAAGAGACTCGCCAACTATTAGCTTTTTAAGCTCAATAAAAAGTATAGATGAGAGTATAAGAAGCAAGATACCTATAAAAACTGCTGCAATACCATCAAAGATAGGGTGAACATATTGTGAAAGTGCTAGTCCAATTCCTAATATAACCAAACCAAGTATAGCTCCAGTATCCTCAACCAAAACAACTAGTATATGGCTAGATGAGCTATCTTTTATGGTTTTAAACATACCCCTTAGGTTTGACTTGCTCTCTTTTAGAGCTACCTTAAGAGCTGCACCCTCTAAAAGCATAGAGAAGATGATTATCCCAACTATCAGCCATGGATGGGAGATCGGCTCTGGATTTAAGATCTTTTGGAAGCCATGATATATGGAAAATAATCCCCCCATCAAAAAAAGGACAACCGCAACCACAAACGACCAAAAGAAGTTTGCCTTGCCTTGACCAAAAGCATACCCTTCGGTTTTACCTTGCCTTGCTTGATGTTCGCCTATTAGAACTAAGACTTGATTACCACAATCAGCCAAACTATGTATTGCTTCTGCAAACATAGAAGCACTACCTGTAAACATAGCTGAAATACCTTTGGCTATGGCTATAGAGCCGTTTGCAAATAGAGCAGCTTTTACACTTTTTGACATTTTGATTCCAAAAATAATATAAACACAGATGAATAACGTGGGGGTTTTACACTTTGTGTAAAGAGTAAGCTAAAATTATGGGGGTCCATTTCTCTCTTTTTAAGTTAAATTTTAAAAACTTAGAAATTTTATCTACTAATGATTTAAATATAACTTATAAAAAAATAGTGAAAATTAAGTTTTCATTAATAGTTCTATATGTATAATTCCACTCACCTAAAAGGTATTGGGGTATAGCCAAGCGGTAAGGCAACTGGTTTTGGTCCAGTCATTCAGGGGTTCGAATCCCTTTACCCCATCCACAATTTTACAAATCTTCACTTTTTATAAATCTGATACCCAAACCCTTTTATATTTTTGATAAAATCTTTTGAAGTTTTTAAGCGAAATCGTCTTACAAATGTCCTAAGCCTCTCATCACTTACACTATCGCCCCATAGGGTAGATTTTATAACCTCATCTTCTACTACATCGCTCTTTAGTAGCAAAAGCAAAAAACTCTCCTCATTTTTACTTAGTGGGATAAACTTATCATCTTTATATAGCGATTTTGTAGTTTTGTTAAATGAAAACCCACCGCTAAGCTCAACTATTTTCGATTCAAATCGCGGTGAGAGTGTATATAGATAACTCAAAAGCTCATCAGGATCAAGTGGCTTTATAAAGTACTTTGTTATCCCTATATCTATAGCACTCATAAGCTTATCTCTATCGCTAAAAGCACTTATAATGATGATAGGGATTTTAACATCTTCATCTCTTATAAATTTTGCCATCTCAAGTCCGCTAAGTTTTGGCATAGATATATCGCTGATGATGATATCTGGTTTTATCTTTTTATAGACCTCAAGCCCCTCTTCTCCATCATTTGCGGTTAAAAAACTAAAAAAATTATCGCCAATAGCACTTTTTAGCCCACTAGCTAAGCTCTGCTCATCCTCTACATATAAAACTTTTAGCTCTTTTAGTATCCGCTTTTTCATAATCTTCCTAGCGGAATTTTGATGCTTAGCGTAGTGTTTATACCACTTGAGTCTATATCTATAGTTCCACCTAAACCTTTTTCACAAATCATCTTTGACATAAAAAGCCCAAGTCCTGTTCCACGGCTTTTGTGTTTAGTACTAAAGTATGGCTCAAACATATTTTGCATCTGCTCTTTTGCGATGCCACCTGCATTATCGACCACCTCAACATGAGCAAACTCTTTTGATTTGGCGGTATTTATAACTATCTCTTTTACTAAAACTCCCCTACTTAAAAAGGCATCTTTTGCATTGTTTAGTATATTTAACACAACCTGAGTTAGCTCATTTTTTGAGCCTAAAACCTCCATATCGACTAGCTCTGTTTTTATAATGATATCTTCGTGTTGAAAAAACGATAGAGCATCATTTATAGCATCTTTTACATTGAAAAAACTCTTAGTTTTATCTGGCTTAAAAAAGTTAGAAAAATCCTCTATGGTTTGAGACATACTTTTTATATTTGCCTTACTCTGCTCATAAAACCTCTCTGCCTCTTTATGCTCATCTTTTAAAAAACTCTTTTTAAGATTAAAAAGCGACAAACTAAGCTCCATCAAAGGTTGTCTCCACTGATGAGCGATATTTGCAAGCATCTGCCCTAAACTTGCATGTCTTGCTTGCCAAAACATAACTACTTGCTTTTTTTCGTTCTCCTCTACCTCTTTAGCTACTCTTGCTTCTAGGTTTTTGTTTAGCTCTCTTAGCTCTTTAGTCTGCTCTTTGACCCTTTTTTCTAATGTTTTGTTTAACTCCTCTAGTCTCTCTTGAAGCATAAACTCTCTTGTTACATCGTAGCGAAGTGCTACAAATTCGGCAATATCACCTTTGGTATCTAGTATCGGGATGATAGTCGTATTTACATAAAAAGTCTCTCCATCTTTGGTTAGATTTTTTGTGGTGGTTTTGTAGATTTTTTTGGCAAGTATATTTTGCCAAAGTTTAGTGAAGCTCTCTTTTGCGACATCTGGATGGCGGATAATGTTGTGATTTTTACCTATAAGTTCATCTTTTTGGTATCCACTTATGGCACAAAACTCATCATTTACAAAAGTTATAGTACCGTTTATATCGGTTTTTGATATGATATTTGTCGATTCTATAGCCTTTATATACTGCTCATACACTACTTTAACTCACTCCAATTTCTACCTATATTTAGCGATGCTTTTAGCGGAATATGAAGTTTGATGATATCTTCCATAGTTTTTTTAAAAAGCTCACCTATCTCACTAGCTCTTTGCTCATCTGCTTCAAATATCAGCTCATCGTGGATTTGAAGGAGCATCTTAACTGGGAGATTTTGCTCTTTTATCATTTTGTCTATCTTATTCATAGCTAGTTTTATGATATCACTCGCACTCCCTTGAAATACACTATTTACCGCCTCTCTCTCATACGAAGCTTTTAGCATCGGTGTAGCTTTTTCATAGTTAAAATACCTCTTTCTACCTAAAAGTGTTTGGGTAAAACCCTTTAGTTTAGAATCCTCAATAATGCTCTTAAAACAGCTATCAACAGTACTAAAAGCACTAAAATATCGCTCTATAATCTCTTTTGCCTCTTTTGTACTAATCCCTAAAGTTTGAGCTAAGCGGTTTTGCCCCATCCCATACAAAAGTCCAAAGTTTACAGTTTTTGCTATATCTCTTTTGCCCTTAGCATCCCCCTCGCCAAAAAGCATAATCGCAGTTTGAAGGTGGATATCTTTATCATCATTAAAGGCATTAACCAAAACACTATCTTGTGAAAAATGGGCAAGTAGCCTTAACTCTATTTGAGAATAATCTATCCCGATAAGTAGCTTAGACTCATCTGCTATAAAAGCCTCTCTTATCTTTAAACCTAGCGGTGTTCTTGTTGGGATATTTTGTAAATTTGGATTTTTACTACTAAGTCTGCCTGTTGAAGTTCCACTTTGAGAAAAAGATGTGTGTACTCGACTAAGCTCATTTGCACTAGCTAGAGCGATGAGCGGTTCTATATAGGTGGAGTTTAGTTTTTGAAGTTCGCGATACTCTAAAAGTGGTTCGATAATCTCATGGCTACCCTTAAGAGCATTTAAAACATTCTCATCAGTAGAGTAGCCTGTTTTTGTCTTTTTTTTGGCTGGTAGGGCTAACTCCTCAAAAAGTATAAGCCCTAGTTGTTTTGGTGAGTTGATATTAAACTCGCTACTAGCAAGTGTGTGTATCTGTTTTGTTAGCTTTGCTATATCATCTTTCACACCATCACCAAAGGTTTTTAAAAAACTAGTATCTACCTTTATACCCTCTCTCTCCATCGATAAAAGTGTCTTTATAAATGGCACTTCAACACTAAAATACTCCTTATCTAAAGTGCTATCTTTAAGCTCAGGCAAAAGTTTATGGTAGAGTTTTAGTGTTATAAAAGCATCTTCACTTGCATACTTTGTGGCATCTTCTATATCTACATTTGCAAAAGTTTCACCTTTTTTTACTACATCCTCATAAGGTAGCATTGTGTAGTTAAAAAACTTATAACTAAGTTTATCTAATGAGAGTGAGTCGTTATCTAACATCCATGCCATTATGAGTGTATCGGCAAAAATCTCTACATCTTGGTCTAAAAACTTTGTTATAAAGTGAAGATCAAACTTGATGTTATGTCCAACTATGGAGTGTTTAAATATCTCTTTTAAAACCTCTTTAGCATCATCTAACCCTAACTGCTCGCCAACCCCTAAGTAGTTATGAGATAGTGGAACATAGTAACTAGTTTTATCATCAAAACAAAAACTAAATCCAACCAAAGTATCGCTCATATAATCAAGCCCTGTTGTTTCGGTATCAAAAGCTATAAGAGTATCTTCTTTAAGTGAGCTAAGTAGGGTGATTAGCTCATCTTTATCGGTTATGGTTTTTGAGCAAAATATATCTTTTTGCCTATTTGCTATAAACTCTTTTTTAGCACTAAGTTGCCTTAGTATCGCATTTTGCTCATACTTTACTAGCTCATCATATATGTTTAAAAACGGCTCATCTATGTCCATTTTAAACTCTTCAAAATCAAACTCACTAAAGAGATCGGTTTTTAAGCTAACTAGCTCTTTTGATATATATGCCTCATCTTTATGCTCTTTTAGTTTTGTCTGCATAGATGCTGGTTTTATCTGCTCTATATTTTCATAGATACCATCTAAGCTCTCATACTCACTTAAAAGTTTAGCCGCTCCAACTTTACCTATCCCCTTTACACCAGGGACATTATCGGCACTATCTCCTACTATTGATTGGTAGTCTATAAACTGCTTTGGAGTTACACCATACTTAGCAAAACATAGCTCCTCATCCATCACTTTTTTTGTTATAGCATCGACTAAAACTACCTTACCATCATCTATGAGTTGATGTAAATCTTTATCGTGCGAAACTATACGGACATTTAGCCCCTCTTTTTTAGCCCAAGTGACTACTGAAGCTATGATATCATCTGCCTCATAGCCCTCTAAACCTATAGCTTTATAACCCATCTTCTCTATCCACTCTATAGCGATAGGTAGCTGCATAGTTAGCTCATCTGGCGGAGATTGTCTATTTGCTTTATACTCCTCATATATGCCATTTCTTAAGTTTTCACCCTTTGAGTCTATGGCAAAAAGTATATAATCACTATCGTGATCTTTTTGCAGGGATGCTATAAAGTTGTTAAACCCTGTTAGAAGCCCTGTTGGGAAGCCATCTTTTGTTTTAAGATACTGTGGAAGTGCATAAAAACTGCGGAAAAAAAATCCAAATGTATCAATAATAGTTATAGTTTTACTCATAAAAATCCTTTAATGGCACTCATTTAGTGTTCTAGTCTCATCTACTATAAAACCATAGCCGTTATAGAGTGTAAATATACCGTAAATAAGTATCGCGATACTAGATAAAATCATCATAGTTTTTCTAACTTTTGTAGCCTTTGCTAAACTACTTAAAAACCCCATAGCAAACATAGCAGGTATTGTGGCGACTCCAAAAACAAACATCACCAAAGCCCCATCTACACTTGAACCACTACTAGCAGCAGTTATAGCAAAAAAGTAAACAAAACCGCATGGAAGCAAACCATTTAACATACCAAGTGTAAAGAAGCTACTAGGTGATTTTGAGTTTAGTATCGCTCTAAAACTATCTTTATACCATTTAGTTGAGCTAAAACTATGCTCTATGGTTGTTAAAAAGTTAAAAACTCCCATAAGTGAAAGGGCCGCTAAAACCATAACAACACCCGCCACTATAAGTAAAACTCCATTTGCTATATGGTTAAATGTAGCAACACCGCCTATAAAACCAAACACCCCACCAAGCAAGGTGTATGTAAAAACCCTACCAAAAGAGTATAGTAGGTGCGAAATAGCTTTTGAGTAGATAGGTCTTGTGGGGTCTATCTTTGTAGCACTGTATGCTAAAACTATCCCGCCACACATACCTATGCAGTGACCAAATGAGCCTAAAAAAGCTATAGTAGCAATTGAGCTAAAACTAATTATTTCCATGATATTTTTGCTTTTTGATTATGGGATTTTGCAAAGTTTCACCCCTTAATACCCTTAGGCTCATCTCTTTAAAGTCTATAAAATTATCTTTTTTATCTCTATATGCACCAAAACCATACTCCATAGGAGTTAATTCATCATCACTATAAAAAGCAACTCTACCATCTATCCACTCATGGGTATCTCTACTCATAACCCATATAGTTGCAGTTGTTTTAAACTCTTTTGTATCTAGCCACTTTACCATACCACCATGATCGTGAAAAAACCAAGCTTTATTATCGCTTATAACTTGTGAAGCATACTCAAGCGAATCTATAACCATACCGCAATCGCTATCTTGATAGACTCCTAGCTCCATAGTTATGGGGTTTGAGCCATCTGTTACTTTTGTGGTTACTATCTTTGTTGAGCTTAAAGATAGCGACAAAAATAAAACAACTATAATTATGGCTATAGCAATAACTAACTTCATCTATCTACTCCAAAAATATAGGTCATATTTTACCACACCTTAGCCATAGGATGACAAGCTTCAAGGGTATCTTTTAGCTCTTGCTTTTGCACATGTGTATATATCTGTGTTGTGAGTAAAGATGAGTGACCTAAAAGCTCTTGCACAACTCTAAGATCAGCCCCGCCACTAACAAGCGAAGTGGCATATGAGTGCCTTAGTATATGTGGCGAAACCCCTAAATACTTTTGAGTTATCTTAAAAGCAGATACTCTACTAAGTTTTTTACCTTGATAGTTTAACCACACAAGTTCACTCTTAAACTCCCTTGCACTCATATACTCTTTTATAGCCTCTATAGCGACACTAGCAACAGGAACTAGCCTCTCTTTTTGCCCCTTAGCATCGCGAACTCTAAGCCAACCATCTTCTATATCATCAGCTCTTAGAGCCAAACACTCACTTATGCGAGTTCCACTTGCATATAAAAAAAGTATAAGTGCATAGTCTCTAAGCCCTATAGTGGTAGCTTTATCTATACCATTAAGAGCCAAATCTATCTGCTCATATGTTAAAAATCTAGGTAGAAGTTTTGGGATTTTTGAGAGTTTTAGCTTCTGCTTTTGCTCTATAAACTCCTCTTTATAACAATAATCAAAAAAAGCATTTATACTTGATAGTTTACGGTTTAGTGTTCGGCGGTTTTTGTATTTACTTAGAAGTGAAAAAAGAGTCGTAGTATCTAGTAAAATAAGGGGTTTTTGAAGCTCATCTTCTAAAGCCACAAGATCACCCCTATAAGCCTCTACACTCTTTTTACTAAGTGCTTTTATAACACTTATGTACTCTATAAAGGCTTCAAGTTCACTACTCAACGCTAATTAGCTCATCACCTATGTAGAAGTTTTTATCGTATATATAAGTTGAGCTATCCTCATCTATATCTGCCTTATAGACCTTAAAATGCTCTAGATCTTTATCTAGTGCTATAAGGTAGCCGTTTCTCTCAGCGGCATAGATTTTATCGCCACTTGCTATAAGACCTAGTATGTGAGCAAATGCAAACTTTTTAGATGATAACTCATTTAGGCTACTATCTAGTTTTTTAACCTCTCCTTGCTTTGTTGCAACATATAAAAAACTACCATCTCTTATAACACTTCTAATATCATAAGTAGCCCTTTTTTCATCTTGTGATAAAGAGAGTATCTTATTTTGGGTTGCTACAACCATTTTCCCCTCAAGTAGCTCAAAAAAGAGTACATTTGAGAAGTATTTCTCAGCATCGATTATAACTGTTCTTAGTTTTTGTTTAGTTTGTAGGTTTATGATAACAACCTTGCCATCAAGTGTTGGAAATAAAACTAAACCATCTCTAAAAAGTGGCGGAACTATCTTAGAATTTACTACTATAGCACTATCACCCTGTTCTTTTAGGTATAGAGTTTTATCATCTAGCTTATAAACAGCCATCTCATTATTTGCAAATAAAACTGCTAAAAACTCACCATCAACAGAGGCACTAGCTACAGTTTTTTTAAGAGAAAAAACTATCTCTTTTTCACTCTTTATATCTACTAGCCTAAGTTCTCCATTAACCTTAGCTAGTATCACAAAATCGCCACTTGAGCCTACTAGATGCTCATCTTTATGTGGTTTTATAGTAGTTTTTAGTGAACCAACTTGCACAAATCCATCTTTAAGAAGTGCAGCTGTTGTAGTTGAGACCACCATCTCTTTTGCACTTTTTGAACTCTTCCAGCTACCCTCAACCTCTTCTGGCTTATAGTACTCTCTAGATGAGCAACCGCTAAAAAAACCTATAGCAAGGGCTATAAATAGTAGTGATATCTTCAAGTTATTTTACTCCATAGTGCAAAAGTGCATCTGCCATAGATTTTAAAGATGAATCGCTAGATATACCCTGTAAAATCTTATGTGCTTCATCTTTTTTGCTCTCTTTTAAAAGCTCTACCGCTAAGCTTAGTTCGGCTAACTCTTTATATATTGCACCACTATTTTGCATATAGTTTTTTAGCTCATCACTAGAAGTTGCACTCTCATACTTTGCCATATCGGCAATGATAGGTTGTTTTGAGTTTTTTATGCTATTTAGGGCACTTTTATCGTTAGTATCTATCGCATCTTTATACTTAAATAGCTCATACAAATTGCCACTTGCACTCTTTAACTCACTTAGTGCATTTTGGTTATTACGATCTTCAAGTAGGGCTAAAAGTGCTTTATTTGCGGTATCTTTTTTGCTTTTTGCATTGATATCATAAGCTACATTTGCTATAGCGACAACAACTACTAAAGCGACAACTGCTATTATGCTATTTTTATATTTTTTAACAAATCTCTCTGTAACAACAGCTTTTTCAAAAAACTGCTCCTCAGCACTCAGTCGCTCTTTAACCATCTCAATATTTTGCTTTAAACTCAACACCAACCTCTTTTGTTATAATCATTTAGTAACTAAAATCTTACCTTATATTTTGTTAAACTTTTATCAAAATAAGATACAATATAACCTTACTTAATTTAAAAGGATATTTATGCAGATAGATAATGAGCTTTTAGCGAAGCTAGAAAAACTCTCTTTACTTAAAATCTCAGAGGATAAAAGAGAAGAGGTTAAAGAGCAACTTAGCCAACTACTAAACTATGTCGATAACCTTAGCGAACTAGACACTAGCGGTGCTGATGGAGTTTTTGCCATGAGTGATAACTCAACATACACTAGAGAAGATGAGCCAAATTGCATTAAAGATATAAATGAGTCTATACTAGCAAATGCTCCACAAAGTAGCGATAACTTTTTTATCGTACCTAAGATTATAGAGTAGATGGGGTAGTAAAATGAGCGAAGAATCACAAACAATAGATATTAAAAAACTACTAAAAAGTGTTTTACACTTCAACTCATCTGACTTACACTTAGTCCCAGGTAGCGAACCGCAAATCAGAATAGACAAGGCTCTAAAACCCATAAATCTGCCTGTTTTAAAGAGCGATGAGATAGAGCAGATGGCATATGCGCTTATAGAAGATAAGCAGAGAAAAATCTTTGAAGAGGATGATGAGCTTGACTTTTCGTTTGAGTTAGATGGTGTTGGGAGATTTAGAGCAAACTACTATAAAACCATAGATGGGGTAGCTTGTGCTTTTCGTATGATACCGCTTGAAGTGCCTACACTTGAGAAGTTTAACAACAACCCCGTCTTTAAAGAGTTAGTCAAAAGAGAAAAAGGGCTTATACTAGTTACTGGACCAACAGGTAGTGGTAAATCAACCACTCTAGCCTCTATGCTTCATGAGATAAATCTCCACCAGCATAAACACATCATCACCATAGAAGACCCTGTGGAGTTTGTCCACACAAACATAAAATCACTTTTTTCTCAAAGAGAGGTAGGGGCTAATACTAGAAGTTTTGCAACTGCTTTAAAGTTCTCACTAAGACAAGATCCAGATGTTATACTAATAGGTGAGATGAGAGACAAAGAGACTATATCTGCTGCTATAACTGCTGCTGAGACTGGACATATAGTTTTTGCAACCCTTCACACAAACTCAGCACCATCAACTATAAACCGTATTATAGATGTTTTTGATGCAGGTGAACAGCCACAAATAAGAGCTCAACTAGCTTCAACTCTAGTATCTGTTATATCACAATCTCTTATGCCTAGAGTTGGTGGTGGTGTTGTTGCTACACAAGAGGTTCTTATAACAAACCCAGCTATACAAAACCTTATAAGAGAAGATAAAGTTCACCAGATCTACTCACAGATGCAACTAAACCAAAATGAGACCAAAATGACAACTCAAACAGATCAGTTGTTAAAACTTCTACAATCTAGATCTATCACAAAAGAGACCGCTTTAGCAAACTCAAATAGACCTGAAGAGTTTATGAAGATACTAGAAAATCTCCAGTAGCCTTTTTTTAAGGGCTTACAAACCTTATCATCTTAAACCTCTCGCCTAAAAAGTTTGGCATTAAAAGTATCTTTACTTTTTGAAGCTCTTGATTGTAGATATCTTCACCCGCTTTATCTTTTAGTACCTCTAAAAGCTCAAGTATCCCAAAATCAACAAGTGCCACCATCTGTGCTTTTAGCTCAACAAACTTAGCTCCTGCATCAACAAAAGCATCTTTTACATGAGCAAATGTTACATCATAAGTTATATCGCTTTTTGCAAAAACTGCCTTTTTATCTAGGCTTTGTTCAAAAAATGGCTCTACACTATGTTTAGTATAGACTCTAAGTGAAAAATCTGGCCTTGCCATCATCTCACCATAATCAAAACTTATAAATTCAAACTTTTTAGCACACTTTAGCATAGATAGGGCAAACTCCTCATAGCCAACTGCTATCTCACCTCTATCTTTATGGTACTTTTGCGCCTTTGCTTCTATAAGCTCATCTTCTATGTCAAATACAATCTCGTGATCTTTAACTCTAGCGATTTTACCTTTATAGTAAAGCTCACAAGCAAATGCATCAAATATCTCATTTGCCACAAAAAAAGCCTCATCACACCTAAGCTCATCTAAAGAACTATATTGCTCAAGTTTTATAACATCACCAAAACTCTCTTTAAAGTAGTTTTTTTGAAACTCTCTTAGATGGGCAAACCTCTCAACTATAGCAAACTTTAGAGTTTTTAAAAGCTCTGGTTTTAGTGTATATATAAACTCGATAATATCAGCCAAAAGATACCCGTGATGAGCCCCTATCTCGCAAATAGTGGCATTTTTACTTAGCTCATTTTTCTCTATTTGCCTAACTATATGAGAAGCTATACTTCCACCAAAAAACTTAGTAGTACTAACTGAGGTGTAAAAATCCCCACCCTTCCCTATCTCTTTATATGTTGCATAGTAGCCATCATCTCCATAGAGCCACTCGCTCATATACTCGCTAAATCTCAATCTTATCTACCGCTTTTTGAAGTGCTTCAAACCCCTCATCTATCTCATCTTTACTTATAGTTAGAGCTGGTAGTATTCTAAGTGTGTCACGACCCGCTTTAAGCACCACTACCCCCTCTTCTCTTGCCATATCTATAAGTGAAGATAGAGTTTTGCCATCTTTTACACGAAGTCCACACATAAGAGCGATGCCAACTTTTGAGGTAAATATCTCACTATTTGCTTCATAAAAACTAGTTAGCTTTTGAGTAAAATACTCTATAGTTTTAGCTAAAGCTCCACTCTTATACTCCTCGCTAAGTATATCCATAACCTCACTAGCAGCAGCACTGCTAAGGAAGTTTCCACCAAAAGTTGAGCCATGATCGCCATAACTAAATATATCTTTTAAGCTAGTCATAACAACACCGATAGGGACACCGCCACCTAAACCTTTAGCTAAAGTGATGATATCTGGCTCTATCTCATAGTAATTAGATGCCAAAAACTTACCAGTTCTATAGACTCCCGTTTGAACCTCATCTATAATGAGTAAGATATCTCTTTTTTTAAGTTCAGCCGCTAACTCTTTTATATTTTTCTTACAAAGTGGTTGCACTCCACCCTCACCTTGTACTAGCTCTATCATAACAGCACAAGTATGCTCATCTAGTAGTTCATAGACATGTTTTATGTTATTGGCATAGACAAATCCATCAGGATATGGACCAAAATAGTTGTGCATACTAGCCTGACCTGTAGCTTTAACTGTAGTTATAGTTCTACCATGAAATGAGTGTTCTAGTGTTATGACTTTGTATTTTTTAATATTTCCATTTTTTTCGCCATACTTTCTAGCTATCTTTAAAGCCCCCTCATTTGCCTCAGCTCCAGAGTTGCCAAAAAAGCATTTCATATCATAACCACTAGCCTCTACTATCTTTTTTGCCGCTTTTGCTTGTGGTGCTATGTAGTAAAGATTTGACGTATGAGTTAGGTTTTGTATCTGATTACAGATAGCATCATTTACTCGTTTATTTGCATGACCTACACTACAAACTGCTATACCCGATGCAAAGTCTATATATTTTTTGCCATTTGCATCAAAAAGTGTTGCATTTTGCCCACTCACAAACTCAACATCTGCTCTTGCATAAGTTGAGAGTATATAATCTTTATCTAGTTTTTTAGTATCCATTTTTTACCTATCTATTTTTTTAAAATATTACACTTTTAAAGTGAAAAACGAGTTGATATATCGACCTCTTGTAGGTATATATCTTCTAAAAATACAAATTCGCCATCATCTGTATCAAACCCCTCTTTATATGCTAACTCTTCAGTTGTATCACACAAAAAATTTACTCCACACCCTTTTTTACCAAAAAGTCCAAGCATAACCGCTAGTGCATCTATAACCCTTAGAGTATCTTCACTATCTTTATGTCCATAAAGCCCTTCACCACACAACAAAGCGACTTTTTTATTTTGCAAAAGAGACAAAAGCTCCCCTAAAGTACCTAGAGATACCCCTACTCTATCTAGTGTCATTTTTACTCTAAAATTTTGTGTAAGTTCATAAAAATCCTCAAGGTTTGTCGCGTATTTTTGTGTAAATAACTCATCGTGAGAGTTCTCAATATATAAAAACCTACAAAGCATAAGGGCTAACTCAAAGTCCCTTTTTGGCTCAAGTTTTACATGTAGATTTGCACTTTTACTAAGTGGATTCTCACTAGAAGATATAACAACTATAGTTTTATCATCAAGATGAGCCAAGCTCTCTTTAGATAATGACTCAAGTCCTCGACCCCAAAAAACAACAACTTCACTCGATTTTAGCTCATCTAAGGGCATATTTTTAGCACTACCCCTGCCCTCTTGCATAGCTTTTATCGCAACTTCATATATTTTTTTCATCTCTAACCTCATTGTGCGAAATTATATCATTAATAATTTAGTGATTTTTAGATAATATACACTACTACAAATATATAAGGAACTTATATGTCAATACTAGATAGTGTAGATGCTACAACAAATCTATCAAAAAATAATGAGCTTCAACTACTAGTCTTTAAAACTAGCAATTCGCCTGACTCTTCATACTATGCTATAAATGTCTTTAAAACAAGAGAGGTTGTTGAGTCTAAAAACCATTCTATAACTCAGATCCCATCATCTCATAAGCTTTTAGAGGGGACTATAGTTCTTAGAAATATGCAAATTCCACTTTTAAATCTTCCACTATGGCTAGGGATAACTCTAACTCAAGATGAGATCAAGCAATCAAACATCCTTATATGTGATTTTAACGGTATTATTATAGGGCTTAGAATAATGTCTGCGTATAGAGTTATAAAGAAAAACTGGAACGAAATCCATGCACCAAATAGTTATAGAACTTCGGGTGATAGTGTTGTTATAAATGATACAAGATTAGAAGATGGGAGTATGTGTCTTATACTTGATTATGAGAAACTTCTAGCAGATGTGATCCCACAAGCTATGGTAAATATAAAAGAGTCGATCTTGAGTCTTGAAAATATCTCTATACCAAAAGAGCTATATAAAAATGAAGTTCTAATAGCAGAAGACTCTAAAACTGCTCAAAATCACCTAACACAAATTTTCTCAAATGCAAATTTACCTATAAGAATATTTGACAATGGTAAAGAGCTTGTAGAGTATGTTTTTGAAAAAATAGAGAGTGAAGATAGCTATATACCTGCAATTGTAACAGATATAGAGATGCCTGAGATGTCTGGATTTACTGTTATACAAACTCTAAAAACAAACCAACATACTAAAAATATACCGATCATAGTAAATAGCTCAATGACTGGAAACAATAATAAAAGAGAAGCTGAGAGTTTAGGTGCAGATGGTTTTATCGATAAAACCAAGAGTCAAAATATTATTCCACTTATAGTGGAGCTTATGAAAAAATAGAACTTATAAAAAGTTCTATTTTAGTTTACTTAGCCTATAACAGCTACTAGTTGTCCCTCAGTTACTCTATCGTTTGGAGCAACTTCTAAACTTTTTACAACACCACTAAATGGTGAAACAACATCTATCTCCATTTTCATAGACTCAAGAATCATAAGAACATCACCCTCTTTGACACTTTGACCTACATTTACTTGAACCTTCCAGACATTACCTGGTAGAAGTGCTTTTACTTGATTTCCCGCTACAACTTGAGCTGCTGGTGCTACCTGAGGTGCTGGAGCTGCTGGAGCTGCACTCTCACCATTTACCGCAGTAACTTGAATATCAACATTACCCTCTGCTACTTGAACACTATATTTTTGTCCATCAACTACAACTGTATAACTTCCGCTCATCTTTCTTACTCCTTGTGGTGCTTGTGCTGCTATTTTTGCTTCTTCTTCTTTTTTCATATCTGATAGTTTTCTAACCATCAACTCTCCCTTACCTTTAAGGAAAGCTATACCTTTATCTTGACAAGCAGCTGCTATAAAGATATTTTCTTCTGTGATTTCGATATTTTCAGATTTTAGTCTCTCTATCCAACTAGCAAGAGATTTGCTCTCATCTGCTGTTGCTATATCTATAGCTTTTTGTGTTGTTGGCTCAAGTCCTAGTTTTTCTGATGCTATCTTAACTATCTCAGGATCTGGCTCAACTGGAGTTTTTCCAAAATAACCTAAAACCATTCTCCCATAACCAGGTGCTATCGCATTCCATGGCCCTTGCATAACATTATTTAGTGCTTGTTGGAAGTAAAACTGTGAAACAGGAGTTACACTTGTTCCATAACCACCCCTTTTTACAACCTCAGTCATAGCAGCTATTACTTCTGGAAATTTATCCATTATGCCATTATCTCTCATCATCTGAGTATTTGCTGTAAGCGCACCACCTGGCATAGGTGAAAATGGTATGATAGGTGAAACCATAGTCGCTTCAGGTGGTAAAAAGTAATCTTCTAAACAGTGTTGAAGCTCTTTTTCATAAGTTAGTATCTTGTCTATCTCAAGCCCACCAAGATCAAAATCCATACCTTTAGTGGCATGAAGCATAGTTAATATATCTGGCTGACTAGTTCCACCACTAACAGGAGCAGCAGCTAGATCTATACCATCAACTCCCGCCTCTAAAGCAGCCATATAAGCAGCTACAGAGACACCCGCGGTCTCATGAGTATGAAGTCTTATATGTGTGCCATCTGGTAAAAGTTTTCTAGCCATAGATATAGTCTCAAAAACTTTTTGTGGATTAGCAGTTCCTGATGCATCTTTAAAACATACGCTATCATAAGGTATACCACTATCTAGTATCTCTCTTAGTGTTTTTTCATAAAACTCAACACTATGAGCCCCATAACACCCTGGAGGAAGATCCATCATAGTTACAACTACTTCATGTTTTAATCCATGATTTACTATACGCTCAGCAGAGTATTTTAGGTTATCAACATCATTTAGTGCATCAAAGTTTCTAATTGTTGTTGTTCCATGTTTTTTGAAAAGTTTTGCATGTAGATCTATAAACTCTTTTGAGCCAGTATCTAACATAACTGTATTTACACCACGAGCTAAAGTCTGTAGATTTGCTTCAGGTCCTACTATTTTTCTAAACTTATCCATCATCTCAAAAGCATCTTCTCTTAAGTAGAAGTATAAAGATTGGAACCTAGCACCACCGCCAAACTCAAAGTGTGTTATACCTGCGGTTTTAGCAGCCTCAACCGCGGGAAAAAAGTCATTCATTAAGACACGACCACCAAAAACAGACTGAAATCCGTCTCTAAAAGTTGTGTCCATTACATCTATGTATTTTTTAGCCATATACCTCTAACCTTGATTATGATACATAATAGCTGCACTAATTGCTGCTATTACTTTTTTATTATCAACTTGATTGTTAAGTTGTGTTTGAACTTTAGTATCCTCGCTACTAACCGCTTCATTAACCGCGACCACTTGAGGTGCGGATGAGGCAGGTTTCATAGCTCTAGCGATAAAAAAACCTATCGCTATCCCGATGACTAAAACAATTATATTAGTCATAAACTATGCCTTTAAAAGTTGTTTGGTGAGTATTGTATTATAAAAAGTTTAAAATAACCATTTATTTGAACCCATTTTTAGTTTTTTCAGATTTTTGTGTCGTTTTAGAGGGTATAATCCCACCATGCAAAACAATACAATTAAAAATTTCGCCAAAATAAACCATATCGAGGGTTATTCGTATATCATTTTAGTCTTTATAGCTATGCCATTAAAATACTTTATGGGTTTTCCTATAGCTGTTAAAATTGTTGGTAGTATTCATGGTATATTATTTATCATATTTTGTTATCTACTCTTTAAATCAATGCTACTAAAAAAGTGGACATTTGCTAATAGTGTTACATATTTTATAGCTTCACTACTCCCATTTGGGACTTTTTTTACACAAAAAAGTATAGAAAAACATATATAAAGGTGATTAGAGTATGATATTTGGAATACACGAAGCTGATCTTACTGCTTATGCTATTTTAGGGCTTATCTTAAACTTTGTCTTCTCTTTTGCTTTTGGGATATACCTTAGTAAAAATATAGGTATAGAGGAGATGATAAACTCAAAAGGTGAAAAAGAGCAATCTTTTTTAGTCGCTATATCTATACTGATCCCCTTTGCAAAGATGATTATAACTCTATATAGAGTAGCGATACTTCAACTTTTTTTCCTAAACAAAGGTTACTCACATAAAGAGTTTTGGGTCTATATAACATCAGAGCAAAAATAGTATGGATGATTTTAAACTAAAAGTCGCTATCGCGGTTTTAAGTAGTTTGATATTCTCTTTTATATTTATAGCTATAACTTTTGCTATGCCTCTAAAAAAAGAGCAAAGAGAACAGTCCAAAACTACTCAACAAAAACAGGTAAATACAACAGAACTAAAACAAGAGCTAGGTAAAAGATTTGGTAGTGGCGACTAGATAGAGTTTAAAACCTCTAAAAATCTATCTGGCTCCATAAATCCCACCACACTTTTTGACTCTAAAACCTTAGAGTTCTCATCTATAAAAACCACTACAGGTGGCCCAAAAACACCATATTTTTTACTAAGTGCTTTTTGTGGCTCTTTTGTTTCACTTATATCGGCTCTTATTAAAACAAACTCACCCATCTTAGCCTTAACTGCTTCATCCACAAAGGTTATAGCATCCATCTCTTTGCAAGATGCACACCACGAAGCAGAAAAATCTAATAATATTTTTTTACCTTTATTTGCCTCTAGTAGCCTATCTAGCTCATCTAGAGTCGTGATGGTAGTAAATTTTACCTCACTACTTGAGACTATCTTTGCTCCACCCATAAAATCTAGTGGTTTTATAAGGTTAGATGAGCCACCCATTGCCCCTATAAAAAGTGTAGTTGAGTAGATAAATATAAGCACCGCAACAGTTTTTCTAAATATATGAAGCCCACTCTCAAAAGCCCCAAGATATATAGCAAACCCAACTCCAAGTATCGCTGAGAGTAGCATAGTTATATATCCATCGACTACGCGGCTAAGCATCCAGATAGCAACCGCTAACATCATCACACCAAATATAGCACTAACAAGAGTCATCCAAGCCCCTGGTTTTGGCATAAACTTACCAGCACTAACACCAACAACTATAAGCGGAGCACCCATCCCAAGGCTCATAGCAAAAAGAGCGGCACCACCAAGAAGTGCATCACCACTTTGACCTATATAGACTAAAGCCCCAGCTAGTGGAGCAGCGACACAAGGTCCAACTATAAGAGCAGATAAAAATCCCATAATAGCAACACCTATATACCCGCCTCTAGAGCTATTTGATGAGCTTATCTTTGAGACAAAACTATCTGGAAGTTTTAACTCATAAAAACCAAACATACTCATAGCCAAAACTACAAATATCGCAGCAAATGAGTATATCGCTATAGGGTTTTGTAAACTAGCTTGAAGATTTGAGCCAAAAAGTCCTGCTAAAACCCCAGCTATAGTGTAGGCAACTGCCATAGCTAAAACATAAGTTAGCGATAGAAAAAATGCTTTTTTAGTGCTTAAACCCTCACCTTGAGAGACGATAATGCCTGAGATTATAGGTATCATAGGAAAAGTACAAGGGGTGAGTGCTAAAAGCAGTCCAAAACCTAAAAATGTAAGCATCGTTAGAAGTATGCTACCACTTGCTATCTTTGATGCTATCTCATCTGTTTTGGAGAGCTTTTTAGTCGCCTCTTGTGGTTTTGAAGTCTTTGTATCGCCTTGTGTTAGCTTTGTGGTGTCTATATTAAAACTATAGCTATGTGTCTCAGGCTCATAACAAAGTCCTAAGGCTGAGCATCCCTGAAAAGAGAGCTTTAGCTCCACATTTGCACTCATCGAAGCACCACTTTTTTTATCTAAAAAGATATTAAAAATCGGTGTTTTATTATAAACCATATCACCATCTAAATCTATAGCTTTTGGCTTATCTACCCTTGCTATCGCTACATCTTTACTATCTAGCTCAAGTTTTATAGAATCTTCATAAACATAGATATCTTTAGCTATCTCTATGGTAGCTCTTATCTGCCCGTCACTCACAAGTGAAGCATTTGGCTTAAAAGCCTCCTCTGGCAATAAAAACTTAGGTTGAGCTGAAAATAAAAAAGATATAAAAAATAGGAGTGAAAAGACCGTTTTAATAAACATAGGGTAGTTCCTGATATGAAATGTGATAAAATTGTATCAAAAGTTATTTAATGATTGTAACCTATCTTATGTTATTATTTAAGATATTTAGAAAGAGGATTTATGTCAAACAGATTAGCAAACGAAGACTCCCCATATCTTCAACAACACAAAGATAATCCCGTCGATTGGTACCCGTGGTGCGATGAAGCATTTGAGGCTGCTTTTAGAGAAAATAAAGCGATATTTATATCTATAGGTTATAGCTCATGCCACTGGTGCCATGTGATGGAGGAGAATGTTTTTACAAACCAAGAGTGTGCCGATATACTCAACAAAAACTTCATAAGTATAAAAGTAGATCGTGAAGAGAGGCCCGATATAGACAAATACTACCAAGAGGTTTATATGATGCTAAATCGCAGAAGTGGCGGATGGCCTACATCGATATTTTGTACACCAGATAACAAGCCTATATTTGCAGGGACATATATACCACCCTACTCAAATGAGGGGAGTATTCAGGGGATGGGGTTTGTTGAACTAAGTAGTCTTATAGCATCTAAAATCTCTGCTTATGATGAGGATCTGCTTAAGAGTGCAAATGAGATAGAGAAGTTTTTAAACAAACAAGAGCATCCAAAAGAGGCGACTATACTAAAAGAAGATATAGTTAAAAACTTCTTACACCAAGCTAAAAACAACTACGATACACACTTTGGTGGCTTTAGTGTAGCCCCAAAATTTCCTCAAGCAAACACCATAAATGCACTACTTTTTATCGATAGATTATATGGTGATAAATCGGCAAAAGCGATGGTTTTAAACACCCTTACAAATATGGCAAAAGGTGGGATGTATGACCTAGTGGAGGGTGGATTTTGTAGATATAGTGTAGATGAGAAGTACTTAGTGCCTCACTTTGAGAAGATGCTATATGATAATGCACTCCTTTGTGAACTCTACACAAATGCCTACACAACCTATAAAGATGAGAACTTTTTAAAAATAGCAAAAGAGTGTGCCGATTTTTGGCACAACTGCGCTAGTGAGGACTATCTTATGTTTAGTGCCTTAGATGCCGATACCGACGGTGAAGAGGGCGAATACTACATATATAGCTACGAGGAGTTAGTAGAGATTTTTAACAAAGATGAGTTAAGTGAGCTAAATGTTAGTGAAAATGGCAATTTTGAGGGTAAAAATATCATAAGAAGCGAATATGCCCATAAGCACAAAGATAGACTCAAGAGCCTTAGAGATAAAAAAACATACCCATTTATAGACAAAAAAGTGCAAACTTCGTGGTCTTCTATGATGATAAAGGCTATGTTTATCTTAGGAAGAGTAGATGAAACCTATACAAAAAGAGCTAAAGAGTACCTAAACAAACTACTCTCTACACTTTTTATAGACTCAAAACTCTACCACACTACTCTATTTGGCAAAGAGCCTAAAATAGAGGCTTTTTTAGAGGATTATGCTTTTTTAGCGACTGCACTTATAGAGGCTTATAGCTCAACACTAGATGAGTTTTACCTTGTAAAAGCACAGCAAATAACAAACAAAGCACTTGAACTTTACTACGATAAAGGGGTTTGGAGGTTTAGCACAAACTATGATAGTAAGGCTGATTTAGCCGATAACACCTACACAAGCCCTATATCTACCATGGTAGATGCCCTTTTAACTCTTGCACTGCTTTTAGATGATGATAAATACAAACACTTCGCACACAAAACACTAGAGTACAACTCCTATGATCTAGCTAGAAGACCCATCTATTACCCAAATATGCTCCTTCAAGCACTAAAATACATAAAAGGTCATAGAGTTATAAAAGCTAAAGATGCCAAACATGTAGATTTAAACTCATTTGATTACCCTTTTGTACTGAAAAAACTTAGCGAAGATGAGGGCTTTATGGTGTGTGGTGAGAAGAGTTGCTTTAATGCTACAAAAAATATATACGAACTAAACGATATACTAAATGGGAGTCTTTAATGAAACTAGGTGTAAACATAGACCACATAGCAGTCCTAAGAGAGGCTAGAAGGGTAAACGATCCAGATATATTAGAAGCACTATATGTAGCTACTAGAAGTGGGGCTGATCAGATCACCATCCACCTAAGGGAAGATAGAAGACATATACAAGATATGGATGCTTATAACATAGTAAAACACTCATCTTTGCCTGTAAACTTAGAGTGTTCACTAGATAAAAATATACTAGGTATCGTCTGTGAGCTTGCACCATACCGTGCAACTTTGGTTCCTGAAAAAAGAGAAGAGATAACCACTGAGGGTGGATTAGATGTACTAAAGTATCAAAATGAGATAAAAAAAGCGATAGAACTTTTAAATACTCACGATATAGAAGTTTCACTATTTGTCGATCCAGATGAGCAGATGATTAAAAGCTCTTATGAGTTAGGGGCTAGTATGGTTGAGCTTCACACTGGGAGCTTTGCAAATCTTTTTGGTATGCTCTATGGCTCACTTGCTAACTCAAACCACTCCATTAAAGAGCTAGAACTTGGTAGAAGTGAGTTAAAAAAGAGATTTAAAAACTCTATAAAAGAGCTAGAAAACTCAGCAAAATATGCCAAAAGTTTAGGGCTTGAAGTAGCCGCTGGACATGGGCTAAACTACAACAACATAGGCTACATTACCGCCATAAAAGAGATAGAGGAGTTAAATATCGGTCAAAGCATAGTAGCTAGATCTGTTTTTAGCGGACTCTCTTGTGCCATAAAAGATATCAAAAGCCTTATAAGTTAAAATGCCAAATACTCTATCTACTGTTTTTAAAACACTATCTTTAAAAAGTCCACTTGTGCTTTTTATAGCTTCACTTTTTATAGCACTTATCATCGCTTATATACCTACTTATGAGCTAGAAAAAAATGGTGTTACTATGCTATTTATACTAGTTTTTGTGGCACTCCTTTGGATCAGTGAAGCGATACCCGCCTTTGCTGTTTCGCTACTAGTTATAGCACTAGAGGTTGTGCTTTTGGGCTTTGATGGCTTTAATTTTAAAAGTGGCTCTAAGGAGTGGGAGTACTACCTTTTACCTTGGTCCTATCCGCTTATATTTTTGTTTTTGGGTGGATTTATCATGGCTAGTGCCGCTTCAAAAACAAAACTCGATCTTTGGCTTGCTAAAAAAGTTATATTTATAGTTGGTGGAAGACCTAAAAATATCTTGCTAGGGTTAGTTGCTGTTACTTTTACACTCTCTATGTTTATCTCAAACACCGCAACTGCTGCTATGATGATGAGTATACTCTCACCTATGCTACTAAAGATAAAACCATCAAACCCTTTTAATAAAGCTATACTTCTATCGGTTTTAGCTGCTATAAATCTAGGTGGTATGACTACTATCATAAGCACCCCACCAAATGCGATAGCAGCGGGTATGCTAGGTGAAAATGCTCCATCGTTTTTAGGGTGGATGGCATATGCGGTTGTCCCATCTGTAGCGATTTTAGCGATACTACTTTTTATCATCTACAAACTCTATCCATCTAGCGAACCATATATACAGTTAAAGAGCCTAAAAGAGGTAGATCACTTTGATGATTCAACAAAAATCTTCTCAAAGATACCAACTATCCCTAGCTGGAAAAAAAACATAACTATGATAATCTTTGCCATAACCATACTTCTTTGGATGAGTGAACCACTCCACCACATCCCCATAACTGTTGTATCTTTTGTCCCTATCATAGGTTTTACACTATTTGGGATACTAGATGCTGATGATATAACCAAAATCAGATGGGATGTTATCATACTTATAGTAGGTGGGCTTAGTCTTGGGCTTGGAGTGAGTAAAACAGGGCTAGATAGCTGGTTTGCTTCACTAGTGCAAGTAGAAAATATGGAGATATTTTTAGTGGCGGTTGTTTTTAGTTACATAGTTATACTTATGTCAAATTTTATGAGCCACACTGCTGCTTCAAATATTATGCTACCTATCATACTAGCAGTTACGATGAGTCTATCGCTTGAGGGTAGTGTATTTGCCATCATCTCTGCTGCACTAGGCTCATCTTTGGCCATGAGTCTACCTATATCAACCCCACCAAATGCGATAATCTATGCTAGTAAAAAACTAGCTACAAAAGATTTTTTACTCTTAGGGCTATCAGCCGCTGCTATAGGTCCTTGGATCATACTTGGTTGGGTATATCTTGTAAATGGTTTTTTTCACTAATATGTACCCCAAATGTGTTATAATTTTGAAAAAGGAGACCCTATGAGAACTAGCACAAGTATAAGGATAGATAGCGAAGCAAAAGAGATTGCAATGGCGGTTTTAAAAGAGTATAGACTCACTCTAAGCGATGGTATAAATCTTTTTTGCAAACAAGTTGCGATGACTCACTCTATACCTTTTGAGCTAAAAGTCCCAAAAGATAGGATGAAAATAGCACTAGATGAGCTAGAAAACAAAAAAGGTAAGAGATTTTCTAGTATAGATGAACTAAGAGAAGATTTGCTATCTTGAAATACACTATCTTTAGAACAAACTCTTTTAAAAAAGGTTTTAAAAAACTCTCAAAAGAGCATCAAGAAGAGGCTTTTATAGTTATAGAAAAACTTGTAAATGGTGAAATCTTAGAACAAAAATACAAAGATCACAAGCTTATAGGAAACTATAAAAACTCGCGAGAGTGCCATATAAAACCAGATTTACTTTTAATTTACAAGATAGATAAAAACATACTACAACTTGCACTCATAGAGATAGGAAGCCATGCAGAACTCTTTTAAAACCATAGCCATAAGTATAGGGGATCTAAACGGTGTCGGCTTGGAGATAGCTCTAAGATCCCATGAAGAAGTAGCAAAACTAGCTCATCCCATCTACTGCATAAATGAAACAATGCTAAACAAAGCACTAAAACTTTTAGGGATGAAAAGACCTAAAAATCTTGAACTTTTTGAAGTAGATGGCGAGTTTGATATAGAACCATCTCTAGTGAGTGCTAAGAGTGGACTCTACTCATATGAGTCATTTTTAAGTGCTATAAAACTAGCCGAAGCAAAAAAAGTCGATGGAGTACTCACTATGCCCATACACAAAGAGGCTTGGAGCAAAGCTGGGCTTAGCTACAAAGGGCATACCGATATGCTAAGAGACTACTTCAAAAAAGATGCCATTATGATGCTAGGGTGCAAAGAGATGTTTGTAGCACTCTACACAGAACATATACCACTAAGAGATGTAGCAAAAGAGATAAAAAGCGACAAACTAGAGAGGTTTTTGCTAGATTTTTACAAAGAGACTAAGGCTAAAAAAGTCGCTGTTTTAGGGCTAAACCCTCATGCTGGGGACAACGGAGTACTAGGAGATGAGGAGTTAGAGATAACAAAAGCTATAAAAAACACAAATGAGACTCTAAAAAAAGAGGTATTTTTTGGTCCAGTGGTTCCAGATATAGCATTTACCCCGCACTTTAGAAAAAACTTCAACTTTTTTGTAGCGATGTATCACGATCAAGGCTTAGCACCACTAAAAGCACTCTACTTTAAAGATAGTATAAATGTAAGCCTAAACTTACCCATAAAACGCTCATCTGTAGATCATGGAACCGCATTTGACATAGCTTACAAAAACTCATCAAAACTAGACACAACTAGCTACATAAATGCTATAAAGAGCTTTTTATGAGAGTGGTTTTTTTAGTTTTTTTAGTTTTTACTTCACTCTTTGCAAAAGATGAACTACTAAAAAAAGCTCAAGAGTTTGAAGATATGGGCAACTACAAAGAGGCGATGAGCATCTACAAAAGCATAGCTCTAAAAGAGGGCGAGACTAAAGATAGTTTTTTAGACAAAAAAGAGGAGTTTGTAGCAAAACATATCCCCACAAAAGATGAGCAGACCAAAAAGAGCCTAAAACAGATAGCAACATCGGACTTTGGACTCTACCCGTATGAGAAAAACTACTTTAGCCCATTCTCTTTTAGTGACACCAAAGATCGTGATAGAAAAAAAAGTGAAGCGGTATTTCAGATAAGCTTTAAAAAGCCTGTTTTTTATAACTTTTTTGGACTAGATGAGAGTATAGAGTTTGCCTATACTCAAAAATCTTTTTGGCAAATCTACAAACACTCTCTCCCATTTCGCGAAACAAACTACTCACCAGAGCTATATGTCTCATTTTTGCATAAAGACTCACCGCTAAAAGCATACAAGTTTGGTTTTTTACACAACTCAAATGGCAGAGGTGGAGTAGAATCAAGAACATGGAACAGGCTCTATGCAAAGGCTACTTTTATGGTTGGGGATATTTTTTTGACCCCTACTTTATGGTACAAACTTCATGAAAAAGGGGACTATAAAACCCATGAAGATAACCCCGATATACTAAAATACTACGGATACGGCGACCTACTTATCACCTACCCTTACAAAAAACATATATTTGAACTACTACTTAGAGATAATCTTAGAAAGAAAAACAAAGGGTATGCAAAACTTAGCTGGACGCACCCCATCTCTGATGCTCTTGAGAACTATTTTTGGTATGTTGATTCATCTTATGGGTATGGGGATAGCCTTATAGACTACAACCGAAAGCTATTTCGCTTCACTTTTGGAGTCGCTTTTTCTAGGTAAGGCTTTTAT
>JACDJB010000208.1_pt1 | contig 76928 bp, 72 predicted proteins | sample 7454121 | NCBI WGS metagenome assembly JACDJB01 (sample SAMN14253290, study PRJNA609438) | sludge metagenome | isolation source: sludge after 25d culture with pyrite | collected 2018-12-20 | reverse complement strand
CGGCGGAAGGTGAGGCGGAGGGCTTTGTCTACAAGCCAAGGTTTACCCTTCAGGAGCGCCACAAGCTCACTCCACCTCGTGTGGTGGGAGCTAACCACCACGGGAAACAAGATACAAGGAGCGGCGCCCTCGCCGCGATTTCGGGCGATGGAAGCATCACGGCGATCGGGCCGGGGGCGGCCCTCCTACGCCACCCCCCCCTGTAGGAGCGGCGCCCTCGCCGCGATTTCGGGCTATCGGGTGGGGGGCGGGCCTCCGGCGATACCGGCGCCCTCGACCCATTCGCCGGGGCGGGTGCCGGGGCGCAGGCGGCCCTGATAGATGAAGCCGGATCCGTAGCGGCGGCTGCCGTCGGGGGCGAGTACGGGTTCGTTTTCGCTCCAGATCCAGACGTGGCCGTCGCGGGTGTCGAGGATGAAGGCGCGTCCGCCGCCCTGGCCGCCGGCGGCGCCGGCGAGTGGCAAAGCCTGGTAGCGTTCGTCGGCGGCAAAGGCGGTGAGCGGCAGGGCGAGCAGGCCGAGAAGGATGGAGAGGGTGCGCATGCGGGCTCCTTTCATGCCGGACGATTCATTGGCCGCGTGCTCCCGGCCCGCCGTGGTCCAAGCGTCGTTCGGGTTCATCGTGGACCATGCGCGCGGGGTCGTTCATTCACCCTCCGCACGAAACAGAGCGCCGACGGCCGCGGCGTCGAGCACGTATTCGTGGTTGCAGATGTCGTCGTGCACGCGGATTTCGCCCTGCTCGGCGAGGATGGCCTCGCACTCGGCACGGCCGACGCCGCGCAGCATGTGATGGATCTTGGCGGGGTCGTAGGGGCAATGGTAGCTTGCCGGACGCGGGTCGAACACGCGTACGTCCTCTTCGGGAAACAGCCTGCCGATCAGGGCGATGGCGCCCAGTTCGAGCAGTTCGCCGGGACGCACGGTGGCGGCGAGGTGCTGCACGCGCGTCCAGCCGTCGGGGTCGCGCGCAGCGGCGCCGGGCAAGGCCTGCAGGAAGAGGCCGGCGGCGTGGTCGGGGTCGGCGGCGAGCCACAGGCGGGTGGGCAGCTGCTCGGACTGGGCGAGATAATGCTCGAACGCGGCGGCGAGGGTGTCGCCCTGCAGGGGGACGAAGCTCTGGTAGGGCTGCCGCATGCCGGCGCCGTCGAGGGTGAGCGTCAGCGCGCCCTCGCCGAGCCGCTGCGCGAGCGTGCCGGGGGCGACGTCGGGGGCGGCGCGCGCCATGCCGCGCAGGCGCAGCTGCTCGTCGCAGTCCATGACGAGCAGCGGGATGCTGCCGTCGCCGCGCAACTGGAAGGTGAGGCGGCCGGGGTGCTTGAGATTGGCGGCGACGAGCGCGGTGACGCCGGCGAGTTCGCCGAGCAGTTCGAGCGCGGGTCGCGGATAGCCGCGGCCCGCGGTCATGTCGCGCCAGGCGGCGCCGAGCTGCACCCACACGCCGCGGATGTCGAGCGCCTCGAACAGGAAGCCGCGCACGCGGCCGGGATCGTTCAATTGAGCTGCACCCGTTCGCCCCAGGGCACGGGGGCCTTGCCCTTGACCAGCCAGACGACCGGATAGGCGGGTGGCAGGGTGGGGAAGTCGCCCTCGGCATCGGTGAAGTACACGAGCAGGTTCGGGCTGCGGCCCTCGCGTTCGACCCAGTCGAACACGGGACGAAAATCGGTGCCGCCGCCGCCGACCAGGCCTTCGGGGAGCTGCAGGGTGTCCCAGGGCTCGAATTCCAAGGGCCCCCCTTCGGCGATGCAGCGGTCGCAGGCGAGCAGGGTCAGGCGCGCGCGCACCAGGCTCTTGAGGGCGTCGAGTTCGCCGGCGAATGCGCGCAGTTCCTCGTCGGTGATGGAGCCGCTGGTGTCGATGGCGGCGATGACGTCGATGCCTTCGCTCGACAGGCGCGGCAGCAGGGCGTCGCCCTCGCGCCGCGACGGCCGCCGCCACGAGTAGTCGTCGCGCTGGTTGATGGCGAAGAAGCGCGCCAGCAGCGCGCGCCACGGCAGGCTGGGGGCGAGCAGGCCGTCGACCAGGCGCAGCAGCGACTGCGACAGCTTGCCGGCCTGGCGCGCGGCCTGGGCGGCGGCGGCGAGGCGGTTCTTCCACTGCTCGGCATTTTTTTCGCGCTCGCTCTGCGACAGCGGCTCGGGCGGCTGTCCGGCCTCGCCGCCGCCGTCGCGGCGCTTTTCGCCCTGGCCTTCGCCTTCCCTGCCCTGCCCCTGCGATTCGCCGCTGTCGGATTCGTCCTGGCGTTCGTCGGATTCGGGCTTGCCACTCGTCTCGTCGTCGCTGTCGAAGAGATGGTGGTCGAAGGATTCCTCGGTGGTGTCCTCGGGAATGAGGGGATAGATTTCCTCGGCCGACAGCGTCATGTAGTTCTGGTCGGCGAGGATGCCGTGCAGCGGCGGTTTCATGCCCTCTTCGATGAGGATGAGGTTCACCGCGTGGTCGCAGGCGACGTCCCAGCGGCGCCGGGAGCGGTACTGGCGGCGGTGCGGATGGCCCATGGCGCAGTGCATGGCTTCGTGCGCCAGCACGAACTGGGTCTGCGCGAGGCTGAGGTTCTCGATGAACTGCGGATTGAAGTAGAAGGCCCTGGCGTCGGTGCCGGTGGTGGTGCACCAGTCGCCGGCCGGGGTCAGCGGCAGATGCATGACCAGCGCGCCGAGGAACGGGCGTTCCATGACGAGCCGGGTGCGCGCCGCGGCGAGCTTGGTGAGGATGGGTTCGAGCGCGGGAGCGGGCTGTGCGGCCATGTCAGGGTGTGTCGACGCGCATGGCGCGCCTCAATGCTCGTACAGCATCAGGTCGGTGATGCTGTTGGCCCATTCGGTGAATGCGGGCACGGCGAACAGCGGCCGGCCGACGGCGCGGTGCAGGTCGGACACCAGCATGACGCCCATCTCGCGCTGCGGGAAACGCTGCGCGTATCGGAGGATGTTGTCGTACACGGCGGACGCGTCGCCCCGGTCGGCGGCAAGCAGGGCCTTGCGCACGAGCGCGGCGGCGACGCCGTATTGCAGGTCGATGCCGTCCGGCACGTCGGCCGCCTCGCCGGCGATGATGGCGTCGATGTCGGGCATTTTCGCCATGTTGTCGACGAAGGTCTTCAGTTCCAGTCCGGCGGACTGGCCGACGCAGGCAATCAGGGCGTCGGCGAGCAGCGCGGTGCCGTCGAACTTGCGCAGGGCGCGATGGGCGAACTCCCACGAGCGCGGACTGGGGAAGGCGATCGGCGTGTGCGCGGGATCGAAGCTGAACAGGAGGTCGGGACGGAAGCGCAGGAAGGCGATGACGCGCGGGTCGATGTCCCGCGGATGCGCCCACCGCACCCAGTCGTCGAGATGCACTTCGACCTCGTAGTGGGTGAAGCGGTTGGCGAGCGGCGCCGGCATGGCATAGGTGACGCCGCGGTCGCCCTGGCGGTTGCCGGCGGCAAAGATCACCCAGCCGTCCGGCACCTTGTATTCGCCCAGGCGGCGGTCGAGGATGAGCTGGTAGGCGGCGGCCGACACCGTGGGCGGCGCCGAGGTGATCTCGTCGAGAAAGAGCACGCCCGCGGGCCCGTGCCGTTCGGCGGCGGGCAGCACGGCAGGCACCGACCACTCGACCAGATCGCCGCTGCGGAACGGAATGCCGCGCAGGTCGGTCGGTTCCATCTGGGAGAGGCGGATGTCGATGAGCCGGACCCCGTGCTGCCGGGCGATCTTGGCGACGATCTGCGACTTGCCGACCCCCGGCGGACCCCACAGCATCACCGGGGTGTGATGGCCGTCGGCGGCGCTTTGGAACTCGCGGTCGAGGATGGTTTCAATGTTGGCAGGACGCATGGGAAGTGGGGCCGACGGTGGGTATCCGGCAATGATAAACGCTCGCGCACGCGCGTTCCAGCCTCACCCTTGCCCGCGATGGGGAGATTTTGCTACCGTGGGGCAACAGGACAGGAGTTGGATGCGACATGAATTACTGCAGTGAATGCGGCGCGCCGGTGCGGCTGCGCGTGCCCGAGGGCGACACCCTGCCGCGCCACGTGTGCCCGGGCTGCGGCACCGTCCATTACCAGAATCCGAAGATGGTGGTGGGCTGCATTCCGGAATGGGAGGACAGGATCCTGCTGTGCCGTCGCGCGATCGAGCCGAAGCACGGGCTGTGGACGCTGCCGGCGGGCTTCATGGAAAACGGCGAGACCACCGCCGAGGGCGCGGCGCGCGAGACGTGGGAGGAAGCCGGCGCGCGCATCGAGATCGGCAAGCTGTATACCCTCTACAACCTGCCGCACGTCAATCAGGTGTATTTCATCTTCCGCGCGCGCCTGCTCGATCTGGATTTCCAGCCGGGGATCGAGTCGCTCGAGGCGCGGCTGTTCACGGAGACGGAAATCCCCTGGGACGAGATCGCCTTCCGCACCGTGCGCACGACGCTGGAGCAGTATTTCGCCGACCGCCGCCACGACCGCTTCGATTTTCATTTCGGCGACATCCGCACGCGCTGACGCGCGGCGCCCGGCGCGTCAGGCGGCGGCGGCGTACCGCTCCCGCCCGAGCACGTCCATGCCGACGCGCAGCCAGTCTTCGTGGGCTTCCTGCACTTCGCCGAGGCGCAGGCGATAGACCGTGTCGTCATCGCGCAGGGTGAGGCTCGCGCCGAGCCGATAGTGCGTCTTCGGCAGCAGCAGGTTGCTGAGCCCGTGCTGGTGTTCGGGCAGGGGCATGAACAGCGCCCAGGTGCGCGTCTCGCCCTGCGCCGCGGCGTCCGCATCGAACACCACCTCGACCCGCCGGGGATGGCGCGACAGGCGCTGCGCGCCGAGCAGCTGCTCGCCATCTTCGTCGCGCATCCAGCGCACCGCCAGCAACTGCCACACGGCCTCCGCCGGATCCCAGCTCACCGCAAGCAGCCGGCCGTGCGGCAGGGCCTGCTGCTGCGGCAGCACGAAACCCATGCCCTCCATGCTTTCGTCGCGCAGCGTCCAGGGCTCCAGCCCGCCGCGATTGGGAATGCTCGCCGACGTCGCCAGCGCCGCCATGACGCCGTCGATGCCGGCCGCCACCCAGACCCGGCCGAAACGATGCGTGCGCTGGCGGCTGCGGCAAATGCCGCCACGCTCGATGAGGCTCGCCACCTGCCGGGTCAGGGACGCGTCCGCCGCCAGCGCCGCGCCGGCATCGGGCGACCGCAGATGGGCGACGAGATCATCCAGGGCCAGGAAACGCAGGCGACGGCCATCCAGGGGTTCGTCCCGAAGCTTGCCGGCGCCCTCGGGAAGGGACAGGTCGACGACGTGGCTGTCGGCATCGCGGCTCGGCCCCGCCGTCGGCAGCGGCAGGGGCTCGTAGCCGGCCAGCAGGCGCGCGGTCAGTTCGATTTCCTGCGCGCGGAGCGCGACCGGATGCACCAGGCCCATCAATACCACCAGCGTGTATTCGCGCGCGCAGTGGGTGGTCTCGTCGCCGATCGCCACCGGCGCGCGATCGAAGCCGTTGTATTCCGCAAGACGGAAAATCCTGTGGACACGGCGCCAGGCCGAAGGCGCCGGCTCGCGCGCCTGGTGATAGTCCCAGCGCATCGCCAGCCCGACGTAGCGCAGCGCACGGGCGGCAAGCGCCGCGCCGTGGGGCAGAAGCTCGCTGCGCCCGCCGTTGCGATACGTCTGCTTGAGAAAATCCAGCCATGCCTCGGCCAGCAGCGACCAGAATATCCAGGATTCGCGCCACAGCGCCTGGCGGGCGAAACGGAAGGTCGCCTGGTTGCGCACGTACTGTTCGACGATGCGCCGCTGCAGCACGAGGCCGACCGCTTCCAGTTTCTGCAGCACCTGCATGCGCGCCAGCGTCGCCGCGCCATGCTCCGCGTTGAAGCGCTCCAGTCCCTCGACCAGCGCATGGTGGGCGTCATAGTCCGAATCCGACGGCAGGCCCTTCAGCCAGCGCTCCACCGCCTTCGGCGAGGCGAAGGGCGACGCCGATCCGGCTTTCCGGCGGCGGGCGACGGCACTCAGCATTCCGAAAAACTGGTTCATGGTCCGGTACCGTAAGACGACATACGGGGGGCCAGCAGCATTCGTGCCACGCGTGTTACCCCCAGGCACGCCGGCAATCTCATGTTTTCGTTTGAATTCATGCCGACACGGCGCCCGGCCGCCCCCTCCGCCGCCACGAAAACTCGACACCGCGTGTCGACGCGCCGACAAACCGCCGGCGCGGCAGGGCATCGCACGGACCTGGCCGAACCGTTACAATTGCTGGCGCCGGTGCCGTCGTTGCGGCGCGTGCCGCAGCCCGGGCCAGCCGTTCGCATCGCGCAGACATCCGGCAGCGTGGCGAAGCGGAAGGCAGCGGTCTTGAAACTGCGCGCTGCCTGGTCAGCGCGTTGCAAAAAACAGAATCAGAAACAACGCGTCAGCACGAGTCACCCGCGCTTCGGCAACGAAGGATCCGGCAGATTCCTGGCGCGTCACGAAATACGGTGGGTTGGCCGAGCGGTTGAAGGCACTAGTCTTGAAAACTAGCAAGGGGGTAACCTCTTCCAGGGTTCGAATCCCTGACCCACCGCCATCAAAATATTACGAGCAGTCCGTGACAGGCGGAAAATTTTTCTGCCACAATGAAACGCTTGCCGCGGCTTGAGGTGGCGGCTCCAAGGGCTCGCCTTGCGCTTTTGCGGGGCAGGCTCTGTGGGCCCATTTCCGCCATCCCCGTCGCGACGTGGCGATCCACGAGGCGCCGGTGAACGCGGGAATGCGGACTGCTCCGCTTCGTCGCGACGACGGAATGGACCGGCGTCTTCCAGGACTTGAACGGCCGCACGCGCGGCGGCATCCGCCGCACGCGCTGCGGTGGACGATGGCATTTTTTTGACAGGAGATACCCGATGCACCAGCGCCTCGACTACACACTCGCCTCGCCCGAGGCGTTCAAGACCATGATCCACATGGAGCACCAGATCCATCGGAGCGGTCTGGAGGCTTCGCTGCTGGAGCTGGTCAAGACGCGCGCCTCGCAGATCAACGGCTGCGCATGGTGCCTGGACATGCACACCAAGGACGCCCGCGCGCGCGGCGAGACCGAGCAGCGCCTGCATCTGCTCGCGGCCTGGCGCGACGCGCCCTGCTACAGCGAACGGGAACGGGCGGCGCTGGCGTGGACGGAGGCGGTGACGACGATCGCCGCCACCCACGACGTGGCCGACGCGGTGTACGAAGAAGCGCGCCGTCATTTCGACGAGAAGGCACTGGTCGACCTGACCCTGGCGATCATCGCCATCAACGGCTGGAACCGCCTGAACGTCGCTTTCCGCACCACGGTCGGCGATTACGTCAGCCCGCACACGGCGGCCGCCTGACGCGCGGCCGGCCTGCTTGCGCACGGCGCGGTTGCGGCCGGCCGCGCGCCACGAATCCGTTCGCCGGCGCGAAGGATCGACGAAAACCGGCAGCCCGGCACGACGCCGCACGCTGCGGTGAAACGCGCGGTTCGGCTTCAACATCACTCACCCCGGGGTTGAACCCGCGTGCCGCCCCGGCGGATAATGGCACATTGCGTCGGGGCGGCTGCCTTGGAAACCTATCTCCTCATCCTCATTTCCACGGTGTTCGTGAACAACATCGTGATGGCCAAGATCCTGGGCCTGTGCCCGTTCATGGGCGTGTCGAAGAAGCTGGAAACGGCGATCGGCATGGGGCTGGCGACGACGTTCGTGCTGACGCTGGCGTCGGGAACGAGCTATCTCATCAACGAGTACCTGCTCGGCACGGAGCTGTTCTACCTGCGCACGCTGTCGTTCATCGTGGTGATTGCCGGCATCGTGCAGTTCACCGAGATGTTCGTGCACAAGACCAGCCCGATGCTGTACCAGGTGCTGGGCATCTATCTGCCCCTCATCACGACCAACTGCGCGGTGCTGGGGATTCCGCTGCTCAATGTGCAGGCGCGGCACAATTTCGTCGAATCGCTGTTTTTCGGCGCCGGCGGCGCGATCGGCTTTTCCATGGTACTGGTGCTGTTCGCAGCGGTGCGCGAGCGGCTCGAAACCTGTGACGTGCCGACACCGTTCAAGGGCACGAGCATTGCGATGGTGACGGCCGGCCTGATGTCGCTCGCGTTCATGGGCTTTTCCGGCCTGGTCAAGTAAGGCCGGGACATGCTCGCAGCGATCGGGGTGATGGTGTTCCTGGCCGTGGCGATCGGCCTGGTGCTGGGCTGGTCGGCGATCCGCTTCAAGGTGGAAGGCAACCCGCTGGCGGAAAAGGTCGACGCGATCCTGCCGCAGACGCAATGCGGGCAGTGCGGTTATCCCGGCTGCCGGCCCTATGCGGACGCGATTGCCGGCGGCGAGGCGGACATCAATCGCTGCGTGCCCGGTGGCGAGGACGTGATCAAGCAGCTGGCGGAGTTGCTGGGCGTCGATCCCAAGCCGCTCGACAGCGAACTGGGCGAGGCCAAGCCGAAGTCGGTGGCGTTCATCGACGAGCAGGCCTGCATCGGCTGCACGCTGTGCATCCAGGCCTGTCCGGTGGATGCGATCGTCGGCGCGGCCAAGCAGATGCATACGGTGATCGCCAAGGAATGCACGGGCTGCGAACTGTGCGTGGCGCCATGTCCGGTCAACTGCATCAGCATGGTGCCGATCGAGGAGGATCTGCCGCACTGGAAGTGGAAGCATCCGGTGGTGATGATGAAGACCGTGCACACGGAGACGCACCCATGAGCCGCGAGCTGTTCAGCTTCCACGGCGGCGTGCACCCGCCCGAGCACAAGGGCGAATCGAGCGGCCGGCCGGTCCACCCGCCGCCGCTGCCGCGCGAGCTGGTGATTCCGCTGCGCCAGCATCTGGGCAATCCGGCCAAGCCGATCGTCGAGGCGGGCCAGCGGGTGCTGAAGGGACAGATGATCGGCGAGGCCGACGGCTACATCTCGGCGGCGGTACACGCGTCGAGCTCGGGCGTGGTGACCGCGGTCGAGATGCGCCCGGTGCCCCACGTGTCGGGGCTGCCCGACCTGTGCGTGGCGATCGAGACCGACGGCCGCGACGAATGGATCGCGCACGCGCCGCTCGATCCGCACGCGATGTCGCCGGCCGACCTGCGCATGCGGGTGCGCGACCTGGGCATCGCGGGGCTGGGCGGCGCGGTGTTCCCCAGCGCGGTGAAGCTCGATCCGGGCGCGCACCACTGTCCGGTGCTGATCGTCAACGGCGGCGAGTGCGAACCCTGGATCACCTGCGACGATCTGCTCATGCGCACCCGCGCGGACGAGATCATGGACGGGGTGGCGCTCATGCGCCACATGCTGGGCAGCCGGGAAGTCCTCGTCGGCATCGAAGACAACAAGCCGGAAGCGCTCGCCGCGATGCGGGCCGCCGCGGCCAGGCTGGATTTCGCCGTCGAGGTGGTGGCGGTGCCGGCGATCTACCCGGGCGGGGGCGCAAAGCAGTTGATCCAGACCCTGACCGGCAGGGAAGTGCCGTCGGGCAAGCTCTCCACCGACATCGGCATCCAGGTGTTCAACGTCGGTACGGCGCAGGTCCTGGCACGGGCCATACGCCACGGCGAACCGCTGATCTCGCGCCTGGTGACGGTGACCGGCCACGTGCTGCGCCCGCAGAATTACGAGGTGCTGATCGGCACGCCGATGCGCGCGCTGATCGCCGAGGCGGGCGAACGCGAAGGTACCACCGGCGTGGTGATGGGCGGCCCGATGATGGGCGTGCCGCTGGCTTCGGCCGAGGTGCCGGTGGTCAAGGCGACCAACTGCGTGCTCGTGCAATCGGCCGAACTGTTCCCGCCGCTGCCGCCGGCGCTGCCATGCATCCGCTGTACGCGCTGCGCCGACGCCTGTCCGGCGGCGCTGCAGCCGCAGGAGCTGTTCCGCTTCGCCAAGGCCGGCGATTTCGGGCGCGCGCAGGAATACCACCTGTTCGACTGCATCGAATGCGGCTGCTGCAACTACGTCTGCCCCAGCCATATTCCGCTGGTCGACTACTACCGCTACGCCAAGAGCGAAATCTGGGCGCGGGAAAAGGAAAAGCGGGCGGCCGATCTCGCGCGCGAGCGCCACGAATTCCGCCAGTTCCGGCTGGAACGCGAGAAGAAGGAGAAGGCCGAGAAGCTCGCCGCCAAGACGCAGGCGGCGCGCGCGCAGGCAGCGCAGGCGCAGCAGGCCGACGCGGCGGGAGCGGAACCGAGCGAGGCCGACGCCAAGAAGGCATTGATCGCCGCCGCGCTGGCGCGCGCGCAGGCGAAAAAAACGCAGGCCGCGCCAAAGAACGTCGACCATCTCACGTCCACGCAGCAGCGCGCCATCGAGGAGATCGAGGCCCGGCGGGCTAAAATCCGCGAACTGGCGCACCAGCCGCTGGAAACCGAAGACAAGAAATAGCCCATGCCCGCCCCCTTCATCACCGGCCGCACCAGCGTCACCCTGATCATGGCCTGGGTGCTCGCCGCCCTGCTGCCCGGCATCGCCGTGTACGTATGGCTGTTCGGCCCGGGCATTCTCGTCACCCTGGGGCTGGCCACGGTCACCGCGCTGGCGGCGGAAGCGGCGATGCTGAAGGCACGCGGCCATCCGGTGAAACCTTTTCTCGCCGACCTGTCCGCGGTCGTCACCGCCTGGCTGCTGGCGCTGTCGCTGCCCTCGCTGGCCCCGTGGTGGCTGATCGTGACCGGCACGCTGTTCGCCATCGTCGTCGCCAAGCACCTGTACGGGGGACTCGGGCAGAACATCTTCAATCCGGCGATGGTCGGCTATGCCGTGCTGATCGTTTCGTTCCCCGTGCAGATGACGCAATGGGCAGGCCCGCTCAGCCTCACCCACGCGCCGCTCACGCTCGCCGAGAGCGCGGCGGCGGTGTTCGGCGGCGGCCTGTCCAGGGAAACGCTCGATGCGGTGACCATGGCCACGCCGCTGGACACGTTGCGCACGGGACTGCTGCAACAGCACACGGTGGACGAAGTCATGACGCAGTCCATCTTCGGCCGCCTCGGCGGCAAGGGTTTCGAGTGGCTGGCGCTGGCCTTTCTCGCCGGCGGCCTGCTCATGTGGATGCGACGCATCATCGGCTGGCAGGTGCCGCTCGCCTTTCTCGCGGGCGTATGGCTCACCGCGGGCTTCCTGCATTTCTATGATGCCGGCCGTTTCGGCGCGCCGTGGTTCCACCTGCTCGCGCCCTCCGTCATGCTGGGGGCGTTCTTCATCGCCACCGACCCCATATCGGGCTCGACCACGCCGCGCGGTCGCCTGATCTTCGGCTTTGGCGCGGGCTTCCTCACCATCGTCATCCGCACCTGGGGCGGGTTTCCGGACGGCGTGGCATTCGCCATCCTGCTGATGAACCTGTGCGTGCCGCTGATCGACCAGTACACGCAGCCGCGCATCTACGGCGGCGAACGCAGCGGGAAGCCGGCACCGAAATGAACGACGTCGTCCGCGCCGCTCTGCGGAATTCGCTGCGTACCAGCACGATCCTGCTGGTCTTCGCGGTCGTCGGCACGGCCATGCTGGCGTTCACCCACCAGCGCACCGAACCGACCATCACCCGCAGCCAGCAGGCGGAAAAGCGCGCCCTGCTCGACCAGGTGCTGCCGCGCTCGCTTTACGACAACGATCTGCTCGCCAGCCAGCGGGAACTGCCACCCGATGTCCTGCTGGGCACGCGGCAAGCCTCCGCGATGTGGGTGGCGCGCCGCGGCGGCGAACCCGTCGCCGTGGCACTGGAAGCGATCGCCCCGGACGGCTACAGTGGGAACATTCATCTGCTGGTCGGCATCGATACCGATGGCCGCATCATCGGCGTGCGTGTCACCGCGCATCAGGAAACACCCGGCCTCGGCGACTACATCGACCGTGCGAAGAGCCCGTGGATCGACCAGTTCACCGGCACCTCGCTGGTCGAACCACCCGTGCGGCACTGGCGCGTCGCCAAGGATGGCGGCCATTTCGATGCGCGCGCCGGCGCCACCATCACACCGCGCGCGGTGGTGAAGGCGGTGAAGGACGCACTCGAATATCATTCCCGCCACCGTGCCGCCCTTTTGGCCGCACCCGCTTCAGGAGAGCCCTCGCCATGATTACCCGCCAGGAAATCGTCGATCTTTTCCGCAATGGCCTCGTCAAGCAGAACACCGGCCTGGTGCAGCTGCTCGGGCTGTGCCCCCTGCTGGCGATCAGCAGCAGCGTGATCAACGGGCTGTCGCTGGGCCTGGCCACGACGCTGGTGATGGCGGCCTCCAGCGGCGCCGTCTCCGGCGTGCGCAACTTCGTGCCCAACGAGATCCGCATCCCGGTGTTCGTGCTCATCATTGCCGCGCTGGTGACAGTGATCGACCTGGCGATGAACGCCTTCGTGCATCCGCTTTATCTGGTGCTCGGCATCTTCATCCCGCTCATCACCACCAACTGCATCGTGCTCGCACGCGCCGACGCCTTCGCCTCGAAGAACCATCCGCTGCACAGCGTGATCGACGCCATCGCCATGGGTCTCGGCCTCACCCTGGTGCTCCTGATGCTGGGCGCCATCCGCGAGGTCGCCGGGCAGGGCACGCTGTTTTCCGGCATCGACCTCGTCTTCGGCGCCGACGCCAAGCGCTTCGTGGTGCACGTGCTGCCCGACTACCAGGGCTTCCTGCTCGCCATCCTGCCGCCCGGCGCCTTTCTCGCGCTGGGGCTGCTGATCGCCGCCAACAACTGGAACAAGGCGCGCGCCGAGCGCCGCGCGCGCGTCCTGGTGCCCGTCGCCGCATGAAGCCGCCGCTGAAGCGGCGCGTCCCCAAGCCGCGCAATCCCTACGTGCCCCTGGCGCTCGCGCGCAAGGCGGGCGAACACGAGAAAACGCCCGGCGCGAAGCGGCAGACGGAGAAGCGTGCATTGAAAAAGCGCTTGGCCGAACAGTGAACCTGGCAGTTGAACTACAGAGACACAGAGGCACAGGGAAACCCGAAAAACAGGGATTCGCTGCGCGAGTTTCACGCTGAAAAATCCATTCGCATATCGACACGTGAGTCATCAGCCCGAACGGCCCGTCAAACTCCTATGCGGTCCGGGTAGGCGCACCCGCAAGGGGCAGGCCGTGGTTGTACTGCCAATGAATTGGCAACAACCACACACCGGCGCCTTCATGCCCTCCGGGTGCTCGCCGCGATTTTCGGGCGGTGGAACCTTCACGGCATCGGGCCGGGGGCGGCCCTCCTACCACCCGCACCGTGTAGGCGCGGCGCCCTCGCCGCGATTTTCGGGCGGTGGAAACATCACCCCAGCGGGCCGGGGGCGGCCCGCCTACCACCCGCACCGAGTAGGCGCGGCGCCCACGCCGCGATTTTCGGGCGGTGGGAACATCACGGCATCGGGCCGGGGCGGCCCTCCTGCAAGGCCACGCCCCGTGTGGTGTGCCGCGTGGTTGCACAATATTTCAGCACGCGCGAACGGAGCCTCTCCCGATTGCTGGAGAGGCGGCCCCGATCGTTGCCGCTGCGGCCAACCACTCAAACTCTTCTCCCCCTCAACGGGGCCGGGGGAGAGGGTGACTACGGCCGTGCGCCCGTCGCGGACGCATGCACGGGACCCATCCCCCGTTGGCCGCTCTCTCCGCCCACTGGATCTTCAACATGAACGCCGTCAAACGCCATGAAATCTTCCGCCGCCTGCAGGCGGCCAACCCCCACCCCACAACCGAACTCGAATACGACACGCCATTCGAACTGCTGGTTGCCGTGGTGCTGTCGGCGCAGGCGACCGACCGGGGCGTGAACCTCGCCACCCGTCGCCTGTTTCCCGCCGCCAACACGCCGCAGGCGATTCTGGCGCTGGGCGAAGAAGGACTCGCCGACTACATCAAGAGCATCGGCCTGTACAAAAGCAAGGCGCGCCATCTCATCGCCGCCTGCCGCCTGCTGATCGAGCGCCACGGCGGCGACGTCCCCGCCGAGCGTGCCGCGCTCGAAGCACTGCCCGGCGTCGGGCGCAAGACCGCCAACGTCATCCTCAACACCGCCTTCGGGCAGCCGACCATGGCGGTCGACACGCATATCTTCCGCGTCGCGAACCGCACCGGGCTCGCCCCCGGCAAGACCGTGCTCGAAGTGGAAAAGAAACTGCTGCGCGCCGTACCCGGGGAATTCCTCGTCGACGCGCATCACTGGCTGATCCTGCACGGGCGTTACGTGTGCCAGGCGCGCAAGCCCAAGTGCGGCGAATGCATCATCGCCGATCTGTGCGAATACAAGGCCAAGACGCCGGCGGTTCCGCCTCCGGCGCGCGACGCCCGCGCCACATCCTGAACTTTCGTACCACCCTCCTGTCCGTATCGCCATGACCCACACGCCCCCCACCCGCCTCGACGCCGCGCACTTCGACAGCAAGGCCCGTCAATGGGACGAGAATCCCGTGTTCCAGGAACGCGCACGCAGGATCGCCGACGCGATCCGCCACGCCGTCCCGCTGCGCCGCGACATGAGCGCACTGGACTACGGCTGCGGCACCGGCCTGCTGTCGTTTCCGCTGAAGGACGAACTCGGCGCCATCCTGCTCGCCGACAGCTCGCGCGGCATGCTCGACGTCGTCGCCGAAAAGATCAGCCAGGGCGGTGTGCGCAACATGACGCCCGTCCTCCTCGACCTGCTCGCCGATCCGCCGCCGACGCAGCGCTTCGACCTCATCTACACCTCGATGACCCTGCACCACGTGCCCGACACCGACGCCATCCTGCGCATCTTCCACGGTCTCCTCAATCCCGGCGGACATCTGTGCATCGCCGACCTCGACAAGGAAGACGGCACGTTTCACGGCCTGGACATCGACGTGCACCATGGATTCGAACGTAGCGCACTCGGCCGGCGGGCCACGGCGGCCGGTTTCGACGGCATCGACTTCCAGACGGTATTCAGCATCGAGAAACAGCAGGAAAGCGGCAGGCGGGATTACCCCGTGTTCCTGATGTGCGCACGGCGCGCGGACGGAGCATCCCAACGGCACGTTGAATAACCCGGCAGCGCTGGCGATCCGGCATATGCCGGAGTCCGCAGCGGGTCACGCATCCGGCTCCCCGCGCTCACCGGACAGATGAGCGAATCGGCGTCTGGCCGACGATCCAGCGGGTGGCCCGCCGCACGGCACGGGACGCACGGCCGCACCGGCACTTCAGGCCGTCGCGCGCAGGTGCGGTGCCTACGCGTCGGCAGGCGGCTCGCCCGTCGTGCGCCGGGCGCCCCACCATCCCCGCGACGCATGCGCAATGCGGCGCAGGCGGCGAAACAGCTGCGGCAGCCTGCCGACACGGCGAACCGTCAGGCAATAGATCACGAACACGCCGAGAAAGCCATAGAGCATCACGGCGTCCGGAACTCCCGAACGCCAGCCGAAGAAGCCGACCAGGCCGAACGCCACCGCGACGAGATGGATGCTCCGCACCACCTGCGCATCCGCGTAGCCGGCGCGCGAAAGAAGATGATGAAGATGATCGCGGTCGTGATGGAAAGGATTGCGGCCGTCCAGGGCACGCCTGCCGAGCAGCCTCACGGTATCCATCAACGGCACCGCGAAGAACCACAGTGCCGCGGCCGGCGCCAGCGCGTTGGCCTCGGCCTGCGTCACGCGAACCACCGCCCAGGCGAGCAGAAAACCCAGCATCAGGCTACCCGAATCACCCATGAAGACCTTGGCGTGACATTGCCAGGGCAGGCGCATGTTGAAGCACAGAAACCCCGCCAGGGCACCACTCAGTATGAGCAGCAGCACAAGGGTTTCCTCGCTGCCGGCGAGGCTGGCGGCGGCCGCGAGGAAGGCCGCCGTGATCATCGCCAGGCCGCCGGCCAGCCCATCCATGCCATCCGAAAGATTGAACGCGTTGGCCACACCCACCGTTGCGAAAATGGTGAACGGCACCGCCGCCATGCCGAGCCGCATGGTCCCCGTACCGAGGAGATCGCCCAGGTTCGCGAGCTGCGCGCCGGCGAACAGCGCGAGCACCAGCCCGGCAACGCCCTGCGCCAGAAAGCGCACCCTGACCGGCAGGCCATTGCAGTCATCGAGAAAGCCGACGACGACGATGATCGAAACCGATACGAACAGCCCCCAGAACAGCGCCGTGTCCCCGAATTGCCACGCCGCCACCACCGCGATCGCAAACGCCATCGCGAGGCCGCCCACTACAGGAATCGCCCCCTCGTGATGCTTGCGTTCGTCAGGCCGATCCAGCAGATTGTAATGATGCGCCGCACGGACCAGGATGGGGGTGGCCAATACCGTGAGGATCAGGCCGAAGATCAGTTGCAGCATCGTTGTTCTTCCCAGGCAATTCGTGAAAAATTCCTGAGGTCAAGAATGATTCCGGGCAACATCCAGCCGTCGTTGCGCAACGGCGCGACACGAATCTCGCCCTTCTCATTCAGCCTCCTCCTTGTTTGTTATCTATCTGCTGCGTCCCGGATACCGGCAAACCGCACCATCGGATTATATAGCACTGATACGAAACAACCATAGTTCGTCTGCTTGTTTTCAGCCCGCCCGAATCCGCTTCAGCGTCCGGTGAACTGCGGCAGCTTGCTCAGGTTTTTCCACATGAGCGCACCAAGACCTCCCACCCGGTTCTGTCTCAGGGCACGCCAGTCCTCACGCGATTTACGCAGGATGTTTCGCAGGGTGCGGTTGCTCGCACCGCCAGTGCGCATCTTGACGAGCACATGCGGGATGTAGCGCACCTCTCGCCTTTCTCCACCGAGCAGGCGAAGAATGTAGTCATAGTCGGCCGCAATACGATAGGACGTGTCGAACATGCCGGTACGCGCATAAATGCTGCGCCGCACGTACAGCGTGGGATGCGGCGGCATCCATCCCCACCCCAGGCGGCGACGGGAAAATTCCCCGGCCCGCCAATGGCGCACGATCGAATCCGGATTATCCTTGCGCACGTAGAGAAGATCCCCGTACACCGCCCCAACGCGGGTGTCGGCAAACGCGGCAGCCACACGCGACAATACCTTGGTGTCGGCAAACAGGTCATCGGAATGCAGGAATCCGATCACGTCTCCGCTCGCGATCTGGATACCCTTGTTCAGCGCCTCGTAGATCCCGTGATCGGGCTCGCTCACCAAAACATCGAGTCGATTGCCGTAGGATTTCAACACATCAAGCGTGCCGTCAGTCGAACCACCGTCGATGACGATCAGTTCCAGCGCCGCGCCAGCCTGTCCAAGCGCCGAGTCAAGCGCCGTGGCAACGGTTTCGCGGTTGTTGTAGACCGCGGTGACGACGGAGATCCGGGTCATCGGGATAGCGGCTCCAGGCTGGCACCCAGGCTGCGATAAACCCCAAGGGTTTCCGCGTGGGCCTGGTCCCAGGAATAGCGCCCGGCGACCACCAGCCCCGCCGCCACCATCCGGCTTCGGTACGCCGCGTCGTCGAGGCGCTGCACGGCGTCCGCCAGCGCGCGCGGCGCCGCCTCGGACGCGACGGTCAGGGCGTCGCCCCCGGCCTCCATGACCGCCTTGCACTGGATGCTGACCACCGGGCACCCGGCGCACATAGCCTCGACCACGGGAATGCCGAAGCCCTCATAGCTCGATGGATACACCAGACAGAACGCCCGATTGTAGAGTTCGTTGAGCATCTCATCGCCGACGAACCCCAGATGCCTGGCCCGTTGCCGCACACTGGCCGGTGCCCCGGCCAGTTCGGCGTCGCGAAACGCCCCGCCGCCGACGCAATGCAATTCGAGATTGGGCAGGAATGCCATGGCCTCGAGGAGCAGTCCGAAATTCTTGTATCCGCGGCGCTCGCCGACGTACAGCAGATACGGGGCCGGCGCCGGTGTCGGCGAAAGCGGACGAAAAACCCCGGACACGCCGTTGTGGATGACGTGCACCTCCTGGCCCGGGATTTCTCCGACGAACTCGATCAGATCCTGGCGGGTCGACTCGGAAACGCAGATCACCGCCTGCGCCGCGCGGATGGCCGCATGCTTCTGGCGGCTGTGCACCCAGCGTCGGGGGCCATTGGCGTAGCGTTCATAGACGAAGTCATGCACGGTCACGACGGTAGGTGTGTCTCGCCGCGCAGGGAGGCGGTAATAGCTCGAATGAAACACCGAGCGCCCAGCGGGCAGGCGGCAGGGGCGATAGCGCTCCAGAAGCCGGGCCCGCCGGTGAGTGAAGGACAAGACCTGGGAGCCTCCCCCGATCTGCCGCTTCAATGGCAGTTCGAGCAGGACGGACGCGGGAACGCTTTCCTGTTCCAGCTTTTTCAACAACTGGCGGAAGTATTCGCTGACGCCACCCCGGACTTGCAGCGAGAAGATGATGCCGTCCAGGCTGATCATTGCGCGCTCTCCGACGCTGTTTTTGCTTCAGCACCGAACGAAGCACGCCGTAATGTCCGTTTTTTCGAGCCGCGCATCATGCGCAAGAGAGTGAGTATTGCGAGCAACAGCAGCAGATAAAGTCCACCCGGAAGGAAGCTGCCAAAGGAGGGACCGTACTGCACGAGAATCAACAGTACCGTCGCGAGCGAAACCCGATCGAATCGCAATCCAGGCCGACTGAAAATCAGATATGACAACAATCCAGTCAGTATTGCCTGCGAGCCCAAAAATCCAAACACCAGAACTCCCAGCACCCCGAAGTCTGCGTGTTGCTCGACCGCTCCCCCGAACGCGGGCGTATGGCTCATACTCGCAAGATTAGGATAGAACATTTCGTTTATATACAGGATTCCATAAACCATTGGCTTATCAGGCCAAATGGCACGGGGAACATAGGTCCATAGCGAACTAATTGCAACCTCACCATGGAATAAACTCACTTCATCATTGAGATAGGCTCGATAATAGTCTGCCGCGTTTTTGAAATGGTCAAAGTATGTGACGACATGCCCCAACTCGAAGAGACTTCCAAGCGCAAGATACAGATTAAAAACCAGCAGGAACAATAGCATTGGCACCCCAGCAAGAATCAGTTTTCCTAGATGACGCCAATGTATGAACCAAAGAAAGACCAATGTAGATATAAAGATGGAAAGCAGCACTGCCTTTGAACCGAGAAAATAGCCAAATCCCAGGTAAACAAACAAGTTACTGAGGAGTCGGAGCGGTGTAGGGCGTGCAAGGAAAGCCAGCACAAATGAAACGGCTAGGGCGGAAGTTGCCAAAACATACCAGTGCCCTTGCCCCGTTCTATACAACTGGTAACCCAAACGGGGATTGACCAACCAGTTCTGAATTCCGAATTCAGCACCGGCCAGCGTAAGGAGCGCACACACAAAGACAACCAGAAAAAATAGTGCACCGCGTTGCAGATCTTTTCTGCCAAGTACGGTTTTTTGATACGGTAGATATCGTTGAACTCCAATGACTTTCGAAATATGAAAAAAAAAGGCTGCGCCAGTTGCCTGCATAATTGCCAAGAGATTGGCCATCAATAAGGCATATTGATAACCCACTTCAAACAATCCCCCGTCGACAAGAAAAAGCGGACCAATGAAAAGTCTCATCAACTCTACCGGTAGAGCAACAATCAACATGATCGAAAATGGATTTATCCACGGCAGTCGAACTTGTGTTCGTGCGAACCAGAGTGGCCAAAAAAGCAACAACATTGCAGCCAGAATATTCAGGAAATAGAGCGCGATCATAAATGTGTCCCGTCTTAGACCACCGGAGGACAAAATTTCCTATTCAACGTGCAGATACAACCGGCCATCAAACTTCTCAGATACGTCCGTCAAAATCCGCTGACTCATCTCGGCAACGAGATGAGGAGTTTCCATGAACTGCTCAAATACACGAAGATTTTCCTCAAGACTCTTTCGAAAGAAGATTCCGTTCGTACCGTCTTCTATCAGCTCTGGAACACTGTTGACAGGATTTGTCCAGACTATCCTGCCGCGCCGCATTGAGTTGATGACGGATCCGCTGGCAGGACATATGTACCGGTATTCCTTAAATGGCAGAAACACGTGGGCCACCTCTGCGAACAACTCGTCCAGCCGCGCTTCCGGCACGTATCCATGGTAATGAACTTTGTCTTTGAAACACCGCTTCAGACGTTCCAGGTAGAGTCTGCCTGATGCGTCGACAGCGCTTCCCACGACGTGCATTTCCACCGTCGGAAACCGCCTGGCTATGAGTGAGTGAAGTCTCAGAGCATAGTCCAGGCCTTTTCCCCTGCCGACAAAACCAAAAAACATAATGTTTTTTTCCTCGGCCAAGGGACTCCTCCAGACATTGTCAGGCAGGATGACATGAGGAATGTAACGGGCATCCACCCCCCCGAATCGGCGATGAAGTAGTTGTCGGCCACGCTGACTCAGGACGTAAATCGCCTCACAGTTTTCAAGAACAGCGCGCGTCATACCGAAGGTGCTGAAATACCAGTCGATCGCACGGGAAAGCCTATCCAGCCATCTTCCCTTGACTTCAAAAAATGGAAAATTTACAAAGGGTGGATCGTGCAGCGTAACGCTAATTCGCGAGAACCGCTTTTTCTGGATCAGAAGCAGCGCCCTCTTTTCCGCGTACTGGCCTGCACCAAGTTCGACAAAGAACCGTGTGTCGGGATGGCAACTGTTCAAAAAATCCTGTCTTATGCTTGCCGGCGATATGAGGACGTATCCCTTTTCCCTTAGTACGCCTTCATAAAACTCCTCGGCATAGCGGGCGACGCCGGAGCTCGAGGCAGTCTCGCATATGTAGTATTTCATCGCTGGTTCACTCTGCTTTTTTCTTCTTGGCACCCCGTGCCCAATAGAGGTAAGTCGCCATGGTGACCGCAGCGGATAATTCCACCAGCAGGGTGGCCGCTGCCGCACCCTGTGCATCTTTCCAGTAAACCAGCGGCAAGATGATCAGAATCCCGAATCCGGCGGCAAGACCCACGATCCTGCTGAAAGCCCGATTGAGCCCGTTTGGAATCATGATTTGCACACCCAAGATATTCGAAACCGCCATCATTAGCGGCACGACGGCTAGCCACCTCAAAACGGCCGACGCCGGTCCGAACTCACCGCCACCCAACAACTCGATGATCCAATCCGCCGCCACCCAAAGGGCCAGGCTGGTCAGCCCTGCAAGAGCGACGATAATTGCTGCCGTTTGCTCGACCAGGTGCTGTGCTGCGCGACGATCCTTCCTATAAAGATGGCTCAGCCGTGGAAACAGCGCTTGTGTGAGGGGCTCGAGCAGGGCCTGCGCAACACGCATGATCCTGTCCGCCAGCGCAAAATACCCTACTGATGTAGTGCCCGAGACAGCGCCAAGCGCGAGCGGCGCGACGAGCGTATACGAGTTGCTGTAAAGCTTTGACAGAAAAAGCACGCCCCCTTCACGGAAGGCCTTCATTATCCCCGCCCACCTAGGTTTTTCCCACTGGATGAGGCCACGACGGCTTATCCAGGAAAGCGCAACGACGCCCCCGATGATCGACGCTGCCCCTGCATAAAAAACGGCCCAGGCCACGTCCTGAGGCGTTTTTACAAGCAAGAACAACGGAAGCAAAGCCGCAAGCCGTCCGAAAACATGAATAATCGCGACCTCCCGCATGCGTTCCAGCCCCTGCAACAGCCACACAGGCATCAGAAGATTCCCCATCACGAGCGAGAACCCCGCAAGATAGAGTGGCGCATCCTGCCGCAAGGCTGGAACGAACCTCACCGCCCAGATCAATACGAGCCCGGAAATAAACGCCAGCAGACATTTCGCATACCACGTGGCGGAAAACACCTCGGATACGACATGCGGGTCATCCCTGTGAGCTGCGATCTGCCGCGTGGCACTCCACGAAAAGCCATAGTCCGTAACCAAGACGAAATAGGCCATGACGGCCAGGACAAACGAGAACCTGCCGAAGGCCGCGACTCCCAGGGCATGCGTGAGATAGGGCAGCGTAATCAACGGAATCAGATAATTCGCTGCTTGCAGCACACCCAGCGCCGCAATATTGTGGCGAAGGCGAGGGACAGACATCAGGTGGTTTCGGCAAGAGTTTCAGACTCGCCCAACGAATCATTTGATCGACGGGGAATTCGACCGCCTGGTCGGAGAGCAAACGTCACGAAGCCATCCCGGTCAGAATCCATCGGTATTCCGGGGAAATGGCCTGCAACATATCCTGCAGAAACGCCTCCTCTACCAGGTACGATTCCGCTTCATTGGCTGAAATGATCGAGGCTCTGACGACAAGGCCATACGGCACCTTTCCACTCAGGCCATACCGCAGCCGTGCGAGGTGCTGTTCAAAATTCCCGCGCGCCACCGAGTCGCCGATCATCACCCAGTACGTGATCGGCTCCACCCTTGGGCCAAGTGTGGCGAGCAGTTTCATTACGGGTAGTTTGGCATCACCAATGTCGATGAACCCCTTGGTCATGTTTCCGACTTCAAACCCCTGGGCCGGGTAGCACATCTCGGGCCGGTGCACCTGCGTGGAATAGCTCTGATCACTGCCATAGGCGATCGACAGCATGACCCGCGCATTCGCGGTGTTGCGGTACGTCCTGGTCAGCGTCTGGCCGTAAATCTTGTCGAGCTGCGACTGGACGTCGGGGCTGATCACGAGCGAGGCAATCACTTCTTCCTGTTGCCAATCCCCGAACCGGGCAGGGATCATGGCATCCAGATCGATGTCCGGAGCTTGTTCGGCCATCCTTGATCTGGGCGTCAACGCCACCGCCAGCCCCACGGCAGCGAGCATGGCGAGACCGACGGAAAAATTGCGCAAGGCGCCATGCTTCATGTTCCGATCCCGTATGGATGGGGGTTCATCGCGGCGACACCTGCAGCGGGTGCATGTTGCCGTTCAATGCGGCCGATTCAACCGGCTGCGGAGCGCCGCCGCCATGGCTTGAGCACGCGGGCGAAGCCTGCGCGGATGGCCACGATGCGGGACGCGCGCGCGGGATCCTGTCCGGTGTCGCGCAGCGCCCCGCGGATGAATACGTACATCAGGAGGACGATTCCACTGAGCAGCCAGGCGACGAGCGCGACGATCGCCTTGTGGAGGTTCGCCTTGCGTTCCGGCAATACGGCGACGTCGACGACCTGGATGACCGCCCCCTCCTTGAGTTCGTCGAGCCGGGCGAGCTCGAATTGCTTGGACATCTGCTCGAAGAGCGCTTCGTGGTACTTGAAATCGCGATACAGGCGCACGTATTCGGAATCCTCGCCGGCCGGCTGGTCTTTGTCGAGTTTGTCCAGCTGCGCACGAAGGGCCGACAACTCCTGGCGAGTCAGGCGAAAATCGGCGCTGTTCTCGGCCAGATAGCCGCGCATGCTCGCCAGCATCAGTTCCTTCGCCATGATCTGCGCCTGGAGCGAGGCGACGACCTGGCCCACCGCCGTCGGGTTGAACTTCAATGCCTTCTCGCTGATTCCCGCATCACCCAGCGCCGTTTCCGCCTTCGCGAGGCCATCCTTGATCCTGGCCAGCTCCTTCTCGAAAAACTGGCGCCTGCTCTGCGCTTCGGTCACGGCGAGACGATCGTTCAACAGGGCGAGTTCCGCAACGTAGGCATTGGCCATGGCGGCGGACAGACGTGGAATCTTCGATGTGACCTTGACGGTCACGAGACCATCGCGGCCCGCGGATATTTGTGTCACTTTTTGCAGCACTTCCCGCGCGTCTTCGCGCGTCTCGACCTTGGGAAGCTTCATCAGGCTGAACTGCTCAATCAGACGATCGGCAATGGTTCGACTCTTGAGCAGGCCAATATAGAGTTCCGCGGGCCCTCGGGCACCCGAGCCCATGCCCGCCAACCCACCCAGTTGAGCCATCAGCGCGGCCGCTGCACCCTGCTGCTGCTGTGGCGGCATGAATCGGGTTTCCGCCACGTAGAGAGGCTTGAACAGAAAGCTGATACCCACGACGACCAGCGCGAACAGGATGGGGCCATAGACGAGCAGGCGCGCGTTGTCGGCGAGTGCCTGCAGGATATCCAGCAGTTGCACGCCGTCGTCTTCGTCTTCGGCTTCAGCTTCGGCAGATGCGTAATGCTCACTCATGGTCTGTCGCCTTACTCGAGGACTTTCCAGGCCGCGACGCCCAGGCCGAGCTGATACAGCACCTGTGTCCAGTCCTTGAGTCCGGTGACGAACTTCGTCCAGTTGGTACGCCGGTCGAGCCTGGCCGGCACGACCACGGTGTCGCCCGGCATGAGCTCGAGACTTTCGAAACCGCCGATGGTGAACAGGCCGCCCACGTCGCGCGCCGCCTTGACGCTGCCGTCGGCACGCAACACGAAGGCGTAGCGCAACTCGGCATTGTCGCTGACGCCTGCGCTCTCCAGCACGTCGCCCACCGTTCTTCCTGGGCGATAAATGATGGCATTTTCGTTGTAGACCTCGCCCACCGCGGTGACGAAGCCCGGGCGGCTGGGAATGTGAATGGCGTCGCCGTCTTCCAGCGGCAGCGCCGGCATGGCTTCCACGCTCACCGGGTTCGGCGGCAGTTCCAGGCTGACCCGGCCGTTGCTCTTGAACGTCTTCATGCGTTCGAGCTGCTGTTGCTGCGCGAGGAGCTGGTCCTGCGCCTCCATTTTGGCGTTGGCGTCGGACAATTGCTTGCCGATCTCGGCCTGCAGTTGCGCCTCCAGCTTGCGGATCACGGTATCGAGGTTCTGCTGCTGCTGGCGGCGCACCGATTCGCGCGTGAATTCCGTGCCGTAGAGGTAGGCATTGCTGGTGACGCCCCCGAGACGGGCCAGCAGTTGCGGCAGGGTTTCGCCCACCTGGACCTGGTAGATGCCGGGAGTGGCGATTTCACCCTCCACGCGCACGAGACGGGTCTGGCGGTCCTGCGGCACGCGCAGGTCGTTCTTGGACAGGATGGTGACGATGTCGCCGGGCTGCAGTTCGAGGTTGTGCTGCGCGTCGCCCTCGTTGACCGCGCGCCCGAGGTTGAAGGGAATGAGTTTGGTGGTGAGGGTGTCGCGATCGAGCCGCTCGATGACCGCATATTCCCAGTTGACCTCGTCGAGCAGCTTGCGGACGCCGAACTCGACATCGGCGGCGCCCGTCTTTTCCGACAGCATGAGGCGGTTCTTGCGCTGATAGTAGTCGGGGGTGATGAGGGCTTCGCGATTCGGAATCAGATCGCGGATCCGCATCCCCGGCGCGTACGGATAACGCAGCGGTTCGGCCACGTTGCCGCGCAGCGTCACGGCATTGGAAAACCGCGGGCTGATCTCGAACAGGGTCAGGATGTCGCCGTCCCGCAGCGGGCGCTCGAGCCCGCCGGCGTCGAGGGCGAAATCCTCGACGCGCCGCGCCGTCGCACTCGCCGGATCGATGCGCTCCAGCAGTGCCTTGCCGGATTTGGCAAGCACCGACAGGCCGCCGCCGAGGGCGAGTACTTCACCCACCGTGTCGGTGCGTTTCAGTTCATAGATCGCCGGCCGTTCGAACGCGCCCAGCACCGCCACGCGCGGCCCAACCGGCGGGATGACGACGACGTCGCCCGGCAGGAGCGTGGTATCGCCGCTGCGGTCGCCACGTGTGATGAACTCGTAGAGGTCGAGGGTGCCGACGACGCGGCCATCGCGCTTGAGCTGAATGTTGCGCATCGATCCCGTGCTGCTCGGCCCGCCCACCTCGAACAGCACGTTGATCAGCGTCGACAGGCTCGAAACCGTGTAGGTCCCCGGCTGCAGCGCGTGGCCCACGACATAGACCTGGATGCTGCGCAAGCGGCCAAGCGTGGCATTGAGTTCGAAGTTTCTGAAAACGCGCCCGATTCCGCTGCGCAGGACGGACTCCAGGTCGCCCGCGCGAACGCCGGTGAGATTGATGGCCCCGACCTTGGGCAGATGGACCTGCCCATGCCGGTCGATGACCAGTTTCTTTTGGGCGTCGATGCTGCCCCAGACGTGCAGGTGGACCTCGTCCCCGGGACCGAGGATGTAATCGTTCGGTGCCGGAGCCTGCACAACGGGGACGTAGCTCGCCGGCACGCTGAACAGCTCCTGGCCGTAAACGGGCAGCATGCGGCCGGTGGCCTGTTGCACGAAGCGCTGAAAATTGCTGGGCGGCGCCTCCACCCGCGGACGTTCGGCATGCGCAGGCTGTGCACTTTCCACGGGCGGCTGGATCGCGTATACCGGCACCGGCATCGATGCGTCGGTGCCGTCGCCGCCCAGGGACACGCTGTTGCGCAGCGCGAGCGACGATACTTCGGCGGGGATCATGGGTGCCGCCGCCGCGGCAGTCGTTGCCTGCGCGATACCCAGCCCGTCGGCGACGGTCTGCGCGGCGACCGCGAAGCTCGCGGCCCAGAGAATCGCGGCCAGCGCGGCGCCGCGTCGGTACAAGTTTTTCATCGTCCCCCCTGCTGCCCAATCATGGCAAGCCGATCCGCATCGGCGCGGCCCGGTGGCCGGGCCGCCCGCATTGCGCCCTGCGTCGCCTCAATATCGTTCATGCCCATACTCGGGCCGGCTGAATTCGTACAGCAGGCCGATCCCGATCGAATTGCTGTCCAGCCTGCCATCCGGCGCCATGACACGGCCCGCTTCCAGGCGGACGGCGAACTGCGGGTCGAGGCGCCAGCCCAATCCGACCTGCGGCTGGAGCACCGCCCCGGCGCCCACGTCGACGCCACCGCCGCCCGCCGCCCCCGCGCACAGTTCGGCATTGAATCTCAAACGCCCATCCGCGCGCAAGGGTGTTTCCCAGCCGGCGCCGATCAGGCCGACGGCATAGCCGCCTGCGCCGCCCGCGAAGCCGCCGTGGGCCTGTCCGGTGAGGTAGACGGAAGGCGTCACGAATTTTTCCAGCTTGAGGCCAACGAGGCTCAAATCACGTGCACGTTCGTCCTTGCGCGCCGCATCCAGATTGGTGTGCAACACGCCCCCCAGGCGCCATCTGGCCAGTTGCACGCGCGCGGCCTGCGCGTCCCCGCCATGCCCCCCGCTGCCTACGTCGCCGAGACGATAGCCGATGCCCAGACTGTAGAGCGTGCCGCCGAAGCTGCCGCCGCTCTCGATCCAGCCGCCTTCCAGCGACAACCTGAGCGCCGGTGCGAGTGCGTAATCCAAGCCCAGGCGCAGCTTGCCCAGCGTCCCCCCGCCGGTGTCCACCTGGCCGCCACCGGCGGCCCCCACGGCGACACTTCCGGTCAGGTGCAGGCGGCTCGCGAGCGGAAGCCGGTATCCGACACCTGCCAGAAGCTCCGCAAAACCGTCCGACTGGCCACCCATCGCACCGGCCGTCTCGACGAAAAAATAGCGGCGCCCATCCAGCAGCCGGCGATACTCGAAACCCACCCGCCGCAGCCCGCCATCCATGCTGTCGCCCGCCGTGGTGCGCGCGTCGTTCGAGGGGCGGTATTCACCCAGGGTGGCGGACCATTCCGACCGTTTCAGCCTGAGCCCGGCAAGATCGCGCACGTGGACGGTCCTGCCCGCATCGGCGGCACGGGCGTAATGAAGATCGAAGGGAATGCCGAGCGTGAGATGGGCCTGCGTGCCGTCGATGTCACCATCCGGGAAGCGCACGTGCGAGATTCCGGCTCCGAGCATCACGCCGCCCACGTCGCGGCTGACGGTCAGATGCGGCCGCAGCATGAGCCCGCCGCCCTGCGGCGCCGAGCCACCGCCGCCGCCGCCGACGAAAAAGCCGGCGTCGACCATCCAGTGCGAGGCGAAACGCCGGCCGGTGCCCAGCGTGAACCCCCCGGTGAAAAAGCCACCGCGTTCACCGTGCATCGCGCCGAAACCGGAGGCGCCGACATACCAGTCCGGATGCACGTTGACGAGATAATGCACGCCCGCGAGTCCCATGGTTTCGGATGGGGAAAGCTCCAGCACTTCGTAGCTCATGCGCAGGAGCGCGGGTTTGGTGCGCAGCGGCGGCGCTTCGCCCATCTCGGCGGCGGCGGTACGCATGGCCAGGAGCGCAAGGCCCGACGCGGCGAGCCACCGGACGAACGGCGGCACGTTCTTCATCGGCCGGCCGCGGCACGTGGTTGCAGGCGCGGACCGCCACGTCCGAAACGCCGTTCCCGGCCGGCACACCCTGCACGTGCTCGTCCCATCGCCATCGCGCCGGCGTCCGCCGCGAGCCGATCGGAATCGCGCGCAGCCGCCGGCGGCAGCCAGGACTGGAGCTCGGCTTCATGCGGTTTTGCCGGCGCGCGACCTCCTGCGCCCGGCACGACGCATCTCTTCACGCCGTGGACATAGCCGTCCACGATCATGGCCACTTGTTGCGGACCAACGAAAACTCCTCCTCGGCTCCAGCTCGGTCCCTTTTCTGGCGGGATTCTTTTCTATGAGGCTGGTCGTTATTGTTCCAGCGTCCATGGCGATGCGCCACTGACGCTGCAGGCGCGCAGGCGGCTTCAACGAAGCCGGTCCGGCGCGCCAGCGGGTACGCAGCGGATTCACCCAGGGGTGGAAACGGGCGAAGGCCGCGCCGTCGGCATGCACGTGGCGGACATGGCGCATCCCGCCGCGGTTTTCCAGATGATCCGTGTCCGCTACGGTCCCCGACGCCAAAAGGCTATCACAGTTTCCCGCATGCCGGTTCTTGCGCCGACGTGCGGATGAAGGATGCATGGCGGACCTCATCGGCACATGCCTCGGGAGGGCGCCGCACTCCCGGCGTCGGCCCCAGCCGGCGCGATTGCGGCAACGGCCTTACCACAATGCCTGCAGCCGGCCCCCTTCCACGCGCGTGTCGAACGCATCGAGCGGATATTTGCCCTTTTCGATGCAGGCCCCGCTGGCGACGTCGAATTTCCAGCCATGGCTGGGACAGGTGAGCGTGCATCCCTCCAAGGCCTCGACCGGCATGTCGGTGCGCTGGTGGGGACAACGCGAGTCGTACACGCGATAGCTGTCGCCTTCGCGATAGACGAATACGCTGCGCGTGGGGCACTCGACCCGCTTCGCTTCACCGTCGGCGATCTCGGACGCCGCCATGACGTCGCGCCACTGCGGCAGCCCGCTGATCAGTTCGGGCTTGAACTCCGGAAGGTCCATTTTCAGGAGGATCTCCGCGGCCCAGACGATCTTCGCCAGGCCCAGGGCCGGGAACGCCATCAGGAGCGCGTCGATGATTTCCAGCGGCGTGCAGCCTTCACGCAATGCACGCAGCAGATATTGGCGGAATCCGCCCTCGGTCTGCACATAGACCTTGGTAATGACGGAAATCAGGTTCCGCGTCTTCGGGTCGAGATGCTTGCCGGTGTCCTTGAGGAACTTGAAATAGTGGCCCAGCGCGTCGCCGCGCACCGCCACCAGGTAATCGAGCGCGTCGCTCATTGCGGGATACTCCTGCCTTGACCACAACCAATAATCCTAAAAACCGCAGTGGACCGCCCCATTCCCTGACGGACATCGCATGAACGCCGAACTTTCCGGCGTTATCCGCCTTCACCCGCCGGTGGACGCCGCTACGCGCCCGCGGGCGCGTCCAACTGCGGCTTTTAGGATTATTGGAACGGGTAGCATAACAAAAACGGGGGCACATGCCCCCCGTTTTCGCCTCTGCCGTGCCGCTCAGCGCTTGACCGGCTTGGCAGCGATCTCCTCCAGTTTGCGCGCCTTGATGACCTGGCCGTTGAGCGCGGCATCCTTGGCGCTGCCGCCATAGGCGACGACCATCAGCTGGCTGTAGTACAGCACGGGAATGTTGAACTTGGTGCCGTAGCGCTGGTTGATCTGGCCCTGATAGATCTCGACGTTGGCCTGGCACAGCGGACATGGGGTGACGATCATTTCGGCGCCGTGGTCGTAGGCGGATTCGATGATGTCCTTGATCTGCGCCTGCGCCTTTTCCGGCTCGGAGAACGCGAGCGCGCCGCCGCAGCAGGTCACTTTCATGTCGTATTCGGGAATCGCCTCGGCGCCGACCATGTCGACGAGCTTGTCGAGGTACATCGGGTTCTCGAACGACTCGCCGGCGACGCCGAACGGACGGTTGGTCTGACAGCCGACGTAGCCGGCGATCTTCACGCCTTCGAGCGGCCGCACGACGTGGCTGGCCATTTCCTCGAAGCCGAGGTCCTCGATCAGCACCTCGACCATATGGCGGATTTCCGGCATTTCGTTGATCTGCAGACCGGCTTCCTTGAGCGCTTCGCGGGTATCCGCCATGAGCGTGTCGGAATGGGTCAGGCGCTCGCGCGTCTCGCGTGCCCCGAGCCAGCAGGCGGCGCAGGTGGCCACCATTTCCTGCCCCGGCAGATGCTGCTCGGACAGCGCGAAGTTGCGCGCGTTCATCACGTGGCGCGGCAGTTCGCCCGCCTCGGCGTAGCCGATGGAAGCACCACAGCAGTTCCAGTCGGGGATTTCCGTAAGCTTGACGTCGAGCGTCTTGCACATCGACTCGACGGAGCTCAGGTAGTTGGATGCGGACGCGCCTTTCTGCGACGAGCATCCGGGATAAAACGCGTATTCTCTCTTGGCCATCTCTATGTTTCTCCTCAGCCTGCCACAGGCTCAACCAGCCATTTTGGCGGCCTTGCGGCTGCGCTCGATTTCGTAGGCTTTCTTCAGCATGGCCTGGATGCCCTTCTGGTCCTTGCACTTGTGCCCCCCCAGGAGCTCCAGGGGATTGAGGCGCCGGGCCTTGATCAGGCCCAGGGCGACGTCCTTCATCTTCATGCCTTCCTTCACGCCGGCACCGAAACCGTCCTTGAAGTACAGGCCCATCGACAGCTTGAGCTCGTTGACGCGGCCGGTCCTGGTCGCGTTCTTCCAGAACAGTCCGGAGAAGAAGCGGGTCGGCTGCATTTTCGGGGCGATGCCGAGGCGGTGGGCGTACTCGGCCAGGCCGTGCATGATGTGGGTGATCGGCAGTTTGCGCGGACAGCGCACGATGCAGTTGTAGCACGAGGTGCAGTTCCACATCGACGGGGAGGTCAGTACCTCCTCGCGCTTGCCGGCGCGGATCATCATGAAGATTTCCTGCGGCGGGTGCTCCCAGGCGCTCTGGAAGTTGACCGGGCAGGAACCGGCGCAGACGCCGCATTGCATGCACATCTTCACCCAGTCGCCCATCTCGACCTGTTCTTCAACCTCCTTGAGGAAGCTGTTGCGGTACTTGCTGGCCATCGCGGTGTTGGCGCTCATGACGCTCTCCTGTTAGAAGCCTTTGAACGGGCTGGGGCCAATGGCGACCAGTTCCTCGGCGTACTTGTTGATCATCTCGGGCACGCGCTTGATGTCGGTAATCGCGACTTCCAGGTCGCGCACGCGCTCCGACTCGAGGTTCAGCGTCTTCAGCGTGTCGTCGATCTTGGACATGCGCACACGGCCGAGCTCGGAGCCCTTCACGAAATGGCACTGGTACTGCTCACCGGACTTGCAGCCCATCAGCATCACGCCATCGTAGCCGGCGTTCAGCGCGTCGGTCACCCAGATGGTGTTGACCGAGCCCAGACAGCGGATCGGGATGATGCGCACGAAGGCCGAGTACTCGTTGTGGTTCATGCCGGCCATGTCGAGCGCGGGGTAGGCGTCGTTCTCGCAGGCGAGAATGAGGATGCGCGGCTTTTCGCTGAATTCGTCCGGGACGTCGACCGCCTTGATCTGCGCGCCGACGGTGTTGACCGAGTAGTTCTCGAACGAGATCACGCGCACCGGGCAGGCGCCCATGCAGGTACCGCAGCGGCGGCAGCGCGATTCGTTGAACACGGGAAAGCGCTTCTCGTCCTCGTCGATGGCGCCGAACGGACATTCCACGGTGCAACGCTTGCACTGGGTACAGCCCTCGAGACGCACTTTCGGAAACGACAGGTCGCCCGAGCGGGGGTGCGCGGCGCGGCCGAGCTCGGCATTCTCCAGCGCCTGGATCGCCTTCAGGGCGGCGCCGGTGGCGTCTTCGCGCGCCTGCACCATGTCCATCGGACGGCGCACCGGGCCGGCGGTGTAGATACCCGTGCGGCGGGTCTCGTAGGGGAAGCAGATGAAGTGGGAGTCGGTGAATCCCTGCGTCAGCTGCGGCACGTCCGGACCCTGGCGGTAGGTCAGGTTGAGGATGGAGATCGGCTTGACCTCGACCGCCTCGCCTTCGGCCGGCGCGTCGCCTTCCTGGCCGGCGACCTGCGGCTTGGTGAGCGCCTCGATGTTCACGCCCGAATTCGGCACCTGGCCGGTGGCGAGCACCACCAGGTCGACGTCGACGATGGCCGCGTCGGTGTCGTCGAGAATCAGGTCGTGGAACTTCACCGTGCTGGTGTCGCCATTCGGCAGAACCTGCGAGACCTTGCCCTTGGTAAAGACGACGCCCTTCTCCTGCGCGCTGCGATAGAAGTCCTCGCCGTTGCCGGGCGTGCGCAGGTCGGTATAGACGACGACGGTCTCGACCGACGGATTGGCGTCCTTGAAATACATGGCCTGCTTGACGCTGGTGTTGCAGCAGTAGCCGGAGCAGTAGGCGAGATGGGTACCCGTCGTGTCGCGCTGGCCCGCGCACTGCACGAACACCACCGACTTCACCGGCTCGCCGTCCGACGGCCGGCGGATGACGCCGTCCTTCGCGGCCGCCTCGATGGCGAGGGTCTCGAGGCCGGCCTGGTCGACCACGTTGGGCGACTTGCCGGCGCCGAGTTCCGGCAGCTTGTTCATGTCGTACAGGGTGAAGCCGGTCGCCTGCAGGATCGCGCCGATGTCCTCGGTATGCGTGGCGCCCGATTCGGTGGCGACGTCGACGACGAAGCGGCCCGGCGCGCCGTCGGTCCTGGCGACGGTGGCGTTGAGGTACAGCTTGATGTTGCTGTCGCCCAGCACCCGCGAGACGAGGTCGGCCACACCGGTGTCGGCGGGCGACTTGAACGGCTCATGGATGGGAATGCGCTTGTGCAGCCTGGCGCCCCAGCCGCCGAGCGCGCCGCTCTTCTCGACCAGCACGACCGGATAGCCGGCCTTGGACGCCTCGACCGCCGCGGTCATGCCGGTGACGCCGCCGCCGACGACGAGCAGCGTCTTGTTGCTGCCGGTGTTGGGATTGCCGCCGGGGGCGGTCATCGCCTTGACCTCGGCGCAGCCCATGCGGACGTAGTCCTCCGCCATCTCCTGCGTGGTCTCGCGCGCCTCGTCGGTGTCGGGGCGGATCCAGATCACGCCCTCGCGCAGGTTGGCGCGCGCGACCGCGTTCTCGGGGAAGAAGAACGCCTCGGTCTTGGCGCGGCGCGAGCACGCGCCGATCATGACGTGGGTGACGCCCTCGCTGGCGATGTCGTTCCTGATCATCGCCACGCCATCGGCGTTGCACAGGAAGTCGTGTGTCTTGACGAGCGGCACCTTGCCGTCCTTCTGCGCGACCTTGACCAGCGCGTCCGTGTCGAGACGCTCGCCCAGCCCGCAGCCCTTGCAGATATACGCTGCGACTTTGATGTCAGCCATTTATGCCTCCGCCTTTGCTACCTTGTTGACGACCTGGATCGCGCGCAGCGCGGCCGCGGTGGCCGACTGCACCGCGCGATTCACGTCGAGCGCGTTGGTCGCGCAGCCCGCGCCGAACACGGCGCCGTTCGCCGGGTCGGCCTCGATGAAGCCGCTCGAGTCGGCGACGATGTGGCCGGGGATGTCCATGCCCTTGACCGACGGCTCCATGCCGACCGCCAGCACGACCAGATCGTGCGGCGTGGAATAGCGCTTGTAGCCTTCGGTGTTCACGCCCCACACCACGGGATTGCCGTCCTTGTCTTCCGAGATGCGTGCGACCTTGGACTTGATGAAGCTGACCGAGGCGTCGTCCCTGACCTTCTGGTAGAAGTCCTCGAAGCGGTCGATGGCGCGGATGTCGATGTAGTAGATGGTCGACTTGCCGTCCTGCGGATAATTCTCGCGCACGTAGTGGGTCTGCTTGAGCGATGCCATGCAGCAGAAGCGGGAACAGTGGCGCAGGTGGTTTTCGTCACGCGAGCCCGCACACTGGATGAAGGCGACGTTCTTCGCCTCCCTGCCGTCGGAGGGGCGCAGGATCTTCCCTCCCGTCGGGCCGTGCACGTCGGCCAGGCGCTCGAATTCGACGCTGGTGATGACGTTCTTGAAGCGTCCGTAGCCATAGGGCTGGATCTTCTCCGCGTCGTAGGGCTTCCAGCCGGTCGCCCAGATCACCGCGCCCGCCCGGACCTGGATAGTCTCTTCCTGCATGTCGAGGTCGATCGCCCCATACTTGCAGGCGGCCTTGGCCTTGTCCGCATCGGGCGTGCCGATGATCGCCGGGTCGAGCACGTAGCGCTGCGGATAGGCCATCGCGTTCGGCAGATACGCGGCCTTGTGCTTGCCCAGGTTGTAGTTGAACGGATCGTCGACCTCGAGTTCGACCGCGCGCGCGCAGTCGCCGCAGGCGGTGCAGTTCGCGTTGACGTAGCGCGGGCTGACCCGGACCGTCGCCGTGTAGTCGCCCGCCACGCCGTCGATGCCGGTGACCTCGGCCAGCGTCAGCACGCGTATGCGCGGGTTGGCCTTCAGGCGGCGCAGGTTGATCTCCAGTCCGCACACCGGGTGGCACATCTTGGGGAAGTACCGGTAGAGCTGGGAAGTGCGGCCGCCCAGCGCCGGATTCTTCTCCACCAGGACGACGTTCTTGCCGGTTTCAGCCGCTTCGAGCGCAGCGGTCATGCCGGAAATCCCGCCGCCCACCACGAGTATGGTCTCGTTGGTCGCAACATGCTCCGTCATCGTTTCCTCCATCCATTAAGGACGCAAAGCCAAAAAATCGGGTCGATCCGGCAGGTTCCGGCACCGCCCGGACGGGCGGCGCGAACGCCGGAGATCAAGTCGTGGAATGGTACTCCGAAGCCCGTGTCCGCCGCCACACACAAACATGCATTTGCAATCGAAGTTTTCTATGTGGGAATAAGCGAAATGTTCCGGAAACCCGAACGGGCAGCGGCCGCCCCGCGGCGCGCGGCCGCATGCCGCGCGCCTGGGCGTGCGGATCGTATCGGGCCGCCACCATGGCGGCCTCGAAAAAACGGCGAAACCCTGGAATTCGCACGCCGAATGCGCCGAGCCCTGCGCGGCTCGTGCGACTTTCCACGCTTCTCCGTGCGAGAATCCCCCCATGGCCCACGCTGCTCCGCTCACGCTCCGCAACCACGACCGCGACAGTGCGGGGATGACCTACGTCTATCCGGTGGTATCGCGCCGCGCCGAGGGGGTGTCGGTGGGCGTGAATCTGAATCCGAACAACGCCTGCAACTGGGCATGCGTCTATTGCCAGGTGCCCGATCTCACACGCGGCGCGGCACCGGACATCGACCTGGAACGCCTGGAAGCCGAGTTGCGCGCGATGCTCGATGACATTCTACACGGCGATTTCATGCAGGCGCGGGTGCCCGAAGGGGCACGGCGCCTGAACGACGTGGCGCTGTCGGGCAATGGCGAGCCGACGAGCGCGAAGGCCTTTCCCGAGGTGATCGAACTGATCGGCCGCGTGCTGGTGGATTTCGCTCTCGTCGGCCGCGTCAAGCTGGTGCTCATCACCAACGGCAGTCTCATCGACCGCCCACGCGTCCAGGCCGGGCTGCGCCGGATGGCGGCACTGAACGGCGAGATCTGGTTCAAGTTCGACAGCGCGACCGCGGCGGGCATGCGCAGGATCAACCAGACGCGCGTTACGCCCGAGAAGCAGTTCGAACGGCTCGCGCTGGCGGCCTCGCTGTGTCCGACCTGGATGCAGACCTGTGTGTTTGCCCATGACGGCGAGCCGCCCGACGAAGCGGAGCAGGAGGCTTATCTGGCTGCCGCCGCACGCGTCGTGCGGGAACGGATTCCGGTGCGCGGGGTGTTGCTGTACGGCCTCGCCCGTCCCTCGATGCAGCCGCAGGCCTCTCGTCTTTCCGCGCTGCCCGCTGCGTGGCTGGCGGTTTTCGCCGACAGGATCCGCGACGCGGGGCTCGCCGTGCGGGTGACGCCATGATCCACGGCATCGGCACCGATCTCGTGGACGTGCGCCGTGTGCGCGATGGCCTGGCACGCTTCGGTGAACGCTACGCCGAGCGTATCCTCGCGGGCGCCGAATGCACCGCCTATCGCGCCAGCCGCGATCCGGCACGCTTTCTCGCCAAGAGCTTCGCTGCCAAGGAAGCCTTCGCCAAGGCAGCGGGAACGGGATTGCGTGCGCCGGTGACGCTGCACAATCTTGCGGTGCTGCGCAATGCGCAGGGCCGGCCGCACTTCGCATGCATGCCGGAACTCTCCGGCTGGCTGGCCGCGCAGGGTATCGCCGCGCATCACCTGTCGCTGTCCGACGAGGGTGAGTTCGTGCTGGCCTGGGCGGTCCTGGAGAAGACATGACGCTCGGTCCGCTCATGCTCGACGTTGCCGGCACCGAACTCAGCGACGCGGACCGGCGCCGCCTCGCACATCCACTGGTCGGCGGCGTGATCCTGTTCACCCGCAACTTCCGCGACCCCGCGCAGCTTGCGGCGCTGACCGCGGACATCCATGCCATGAAATCCGCCCCCCTGCTGATCGCCGTCGATCACGAGGGTGGGCGGGTGCAGCGCTTCCGTGACGGCTTCACCCGCCTGCCGCCCATGCGGGCCTTCGGCACAATCTGGAACGAACACCCGCAACGCGCGAAGGAGCTGGCGCGCGATGCCGGCTACGTGCTGGCGAGCGAACTGCGCGCGCATGGCGTCGATTTCAGTTTCGCACCGGTGCTCGATCTGGATCATGGCGCGTCGAGCGTGATCGGCGACCGTGCGTTTCACGCCGATCCGCGCGCGGTGTTCGAACTGGCGCAGGCGGTGATGCTGGGCATGAAGGATGCCGGCATGGCCGCCTGCGGCAAGCATTTTCCGGGGCACGGCTACGTTGCCGCCGATTCGCACGTCGACGTCCCGGTGGACACGCGCACCCTGGCGGGCATCGCCATTGCCGACCTCGTGCCCTTCCGCCTGATGATCGAGGCAGGAATCGCCGCGATCATGCCCGCTCACGTGATCTATCCGGAAATCGACGCCCAACCCGCGGGCTTTTCGCGTACCTGGCTGCAGAAAATCCTGCGGCAGCAATTGCATTTCGACGGCGCGATCTTCAGCGACGACCTGTGCATGGCCGGCGCCGCGGTGGCGGGCGACGTGGTCGAGCGTGTCGCAGCGGCGCTGGATGCCGGCTGCGACATGGCACTGCTATGCAATCGTGCCGATCTCGCGGACGAGGTGCTGGCGAAGCTCGATATCGACTGGCCGGCACCGGCACGCGCACGGCTCGCGCGAATGCACGGCCATCCCCGCCCACCCGGCATGACGGCGCTGCGCGAATCCACCCGCTACACGCGTGCGCTGCATCACGTCGCGGGGCTGGGACTGGGCAGCGCCGATCTCGGCCTGCGCTCCGACCCCACGGATTACCGTGCACGCTCATAACCACGCTCATGCGGGCGCTGGCCACACCCACGCGCACCATCACGGGGCGGGCAGCACGACCCTGTTTGCGGCCCTGCTGCTGACCTTCGCCTTCGCGGGCATCGAGGCGCTCGCGGGCTGGTGGTCGGGCTCGCTCGCCCTGCTGGCCGACGCCGCGCACATGCTGACCGACGCGTCGTCCCTGGGCCTGGCGGCCGCGGCGGCATGGCTCGCCAGGCGCCCGCCGAGCCTGCGGCATTCCTACGGGTTCGCGCGGGCCGAGGTGCTGGCCGCGCTCGTCAACAGCGTCCTGATGCTGATACTGCTCGGTTTCATCGTGCACGAAGCGATCGGTCGCATCGGCGCGCCGCGCGAGATCGAGGGCGGCGCCGTGGTCGGTGTCGCGATCATCGGCCTGATGGTCAATCTGCTGGTCGCCTGGCTGCTCAGTCGCGGGACGCAAACGCTCAACAGCCGTGCCGCACTGCTGCACGTGATGGGTGATGCGCTCGGCTCGGTGGCGGCGATCGCAGCGGGCCTGGTCATCCTCATCACCGGCTGGACGCCCATCGACGCGCTGCTCTCGATGCTGGTGGCGCTCCTGATCCTGGTGTCGGCGCTGCGCCTGGTGCGCGAGGCGGTGCACGACCTGATGGCAGGCGTGCCGTTCGACCTGCAACTGGACGCGATCGGGCGCGAGCTTGCGGCCCTCGATGGTGTGCTGCGCGTGCACGATCTGCACATATGGACGCTCGCCTCCGGCAGCGTCGCACTGTCGGCGCACATGGAAGTCCGCACGCTTGACGACTGGCCGCGCATCCTCGATGCGGCACGCGATCTGCTCGATGCGCGCCATGGCATCCACCACGTCACCCTGCAGCCGGAGGCGCTCGTGCCGCAGCCGCTGGTGCAGCACGCGAAAGTTCCATCATGAACTTCGATCCCGACTGCCGCGCCTGTCCACGCCTGGCCGGCTTTCTCGACTCGGTGCGCGCCGCGCATCCCGATTACCACGCCCGCCCCGTGCCCCCATTCGGCGACCCCGCGCCGCGCCTGCTCATCGTCGGGCTCGCCCCCGGCATGCACGGCGCCAACCGCAGCGGGCGCCCGTTCACCGGCGATCACGCCGGCATCCTGCTGTACCAGATGCTGCACCGCTTCGGCTATGCGAGCGCGCCACGATCCATTTCCATCGACGATGGCCTGCGACTCACCGGTTGCCGCATCACCAACGCGGTGAAATGCCTGCCCCCCGGCAACAAGCCGGAGCCGCTGGAGATCCGCACCTGCAACCGCTTTCTCGCCGCCGAACTCGCCGCCCTGCCGCCGCGCGCCACCCTCCTCGCACTTGGCAGGATCGCGCACCAGGCGGTGTTGCGTGCGCTGGGCCTCAAGCCTGGGAATCATCCCTTCGTCCACGGCGGCGACGTCCGCCTGCCCGACGGGCGGCGCCTGGTCAGCAGCTACCATTGCTCCCGCTACAACACGCAGACGCGCCGTCTCACTCCGGAGATGTTTGCCGCGGTGTTCGAAAAGATCCAGAGCGAGGATTGATCGCGCCCGCCGCCGGCGTCCACGTCGCTTTCGCGGCACCGTCCGGTGAGAACCGGTTGTCGTTCGCACCGTGCGCGAAGGAATACGCAAAAATCCGGAGGCCCGAACAATCCCGCACGCGGGCCTCGACACCACGGCGAGGCCTCAGCGCACCGTCAGCGGATAAAAGCCGATCTCCCGCTGTGCCGCCTCGTCGTGAGCGGGCACGACGACCAGGTCCGGATCGTGCCGCATCAGGCGTGCAATCTTGCGCAGGGTCCGTCCGGCTGCCGCGGCATCGGCATCGAGCAGCAAGCCCACGATCCAGAATTTGTCGGCCGGAATCGTGAAACCGTCGCGTGCCCAGGCCGCGTCACCGGCGAACAGGAAACGCCTGCCCGATCGCAGATTCACGAACATGCCGAGTGCGCCGGGCGTATGTCCCGGCAGCGGCACCAGCACCACGCTGCCGTCGCCATGCAGATCGTGGCTGCGATCGAAATTCTCGTAGGGGCCGTCGGTAAAGTCGACCATGCGCCAGCGCCCGGCCTCGCCGAGCCGGCTCGGCATGGCGGGTGCGTGCGACGCGCCGCGATGCGTTGCCGATTCGTACTCCTTCCTGTCGACCAGAACCTCGGCATCCGGGAAGTCTTCCACGCCGCCGACATGGTCCCAGTGCATGTGCGACAGAACGATTCTGCCGATGGTTGCCGCCTCACCGCCAAGCGCCGTGCTTGCCGGAACGTGCCGCGTGTAGCGAATCACGGGCTTGAGCCAGAAAGGCATGCCCGCGTCGAACTGCGCCGCGGCCGCGGTGCCCAGCCCGGTGTCGAACAGAAGATTCCCCCGTGGATGGCGCACCAGTACCGCGGAATGCGAACCGGTCCAGCGCGTGCCCCAACGACCGCCGCTGAAGACGAAAGCCTCGGGCATGGCGAATTCCGCCGTCTTGACGATCGACAGGCTGACCGCCGGCAATGCATCCGGCACCCGCAGGCGCGCATCGTGGACGAAACGCTCTTCCGGCATCTCGACCGGCGTTCGCGTCGCATCGCAGCCGGAGCCGGCCAGTGCGGCCGCCAGGCCGAGGCAGGTCAGCCACCGGCACACCATGTTTTCGCGTCCCTCCGCTTGCCGTCACAGCCGTACGCCGGCGCCGCCGATGATACCCCGCGGCAGGCTTGCCGTGTGACGTGTTCGCTGGCACTGTTGGAGCTGTCGTCCACCGTTCTTCGCCATGCCCGCCTCCCGCGACACTCCGCCTGTCGATTCGTTCGATCAGGAGGCTCACGCCTTCGATCCGGCCGCATTCGTCAAAACGCTGCCCACCCTGCCCGGCGTCTACCGCATGATCGATGCGGCGGACACCGTGCTCTACGTCGGCAAGGCGAAGGATCTCAAAAAACGCGTCGCCAGCTACTTTCGGAAAAGCGACCAGAGCCCGCGCATCACGCTGATGCTGAAGAGCGTCGCGCGCATCGACACCACGGTGACGCGCACCGAGGCCGAGGCCCTGCTGCTGGAAAACAATCTCATCAAGGGGTTGAAGCCGCGTTTCAACATTCTGTTTCGCGACGACAAGTCCTATCCGTATCTGCTGCTCACCGGACACCTTTTCCCGCGTCTCGCCTACTTCCGCGGCACACCGAGGAAAAGCGACCAGGCGTTCGGTCCCTATCCCAACAGCCACGCAGTGCGCGAGAGCATCCAGTTGCTGCAGAAGGTATTCCAGCTGCGCACCTGCGAGGACACCGTGTTCGCCAACCGTTCGCGGCCGTGCCTGCTGCACCAGATCAAACGCTGCACCGCACCGTGCGTGAAGCGCATCAGCCCCGAGGCCTATGCGCGCGACGTCGCGGCGGCGGTGCAGTTGCTGAAGGGCGAGGCGAACACGCTCACCGCGGCGCTCACCGCGCAGATGAACGCCGCCGCGGAGCGGCTGGATTTCGAGACCGCCGCCTTCCTGCGTGACCGCCTGCGCATGCTCGCCACGGTGCGCGAGAAGCAGTTCGTCGATACCACCGGCAGCGAAACCGACGCCGACGTGGTCGCCGTCGCCGAGGCGGGGGGTGTGATCGCCGTCAATCTCACCATGATCCGTGGCGGCCGCCATCTCGGGGACCGCAGTTTTTTCCCGCAGCAAAGCGACGGGGCGAGCCTCGCCGAAGCACTCGAAGCCTTCCTGCTGCAACACTATCTCGATCATCCCGCGCCGGCCCGCATCCTGGTCAGCGAACCGATCGAAGCCGGCGCGCTGGCAACGCTGCTGAGCGGGCAGGCCGGAAGAAAGATCGTGCTGCAGCACCGTGCAACCGGCGAACGCCGGGTGTGGATCGCCATGGCGCAGGCGAACGCCCGCCTGTCGGCCGACCGCCGCAGCGCCGACCGCGCCCGGCAGTCGCAGCGTCTCGCGGCGCTGGCCGAAACGCTCGATCTGCCTGGATTGAAGCGTATCGAATGCTTCGACATCTCGCACACGATGGGCGAGGCCACGGTCGCCTCCTGCGTCGTGTACGAAGGCGACGACCTCAAGAAATCCGACTATCGCCGCTACAACATCGGCGGCATTACGCCGGGTGACGACTATGCGGCGATGCGTGCCGCGCTCGCCAAGCGTTTCCACAGGAGCCTGGAGGCGAATGGCGTGCTGCCCGACCTGCTGCTGATCGATGGCGGCAAGGGCCAGATTTCCAGCGCAGTGGAGGCAATGGCCGAACTGGGCCTGGACGAGGTGCCGCTGCTCGGCGTGGCCAAGGGGGAGTTGCGCAAACCCGGCCTGGAGACGCTGATCTTTGCCGACGGGCGCGCACTCCACCTCGCCAAGGATCATCCCGGCTTTCACCTCATCCAGCAGATCCGTGACGAAGCGCACCGTTTTGCGGTGACCGGCCACCGCAGCCGGCGCGGCAAGGCGCGCGTGCAATCGACGCTGGAGGACATCCCGGGCGTCGGCCCCAAGCGCCGCAAACAGCTTCTCGAACACTTCGGCGGCCTGCAGGGCGTGCGCAACGCGGGGGTGGACGCGCTTGCCTCGGTGAGCGGTATCAGCCGAGAATTGGCGGAAACGATCTACAACACGCTGCACTGATGCCCCTCAACGTCCCCAACCTGCTGACCTGGCTGCGCATCCTGCTCATCCCGCTGATGGCCGGCGTATTCTATCTGCCCGACGGCTGGGTCGCGCCGCACCGCGTCAACGTGATCGCCACGGCCTTTTTCGGCGTCGCGGCGCTCACCGACTGGTTCGACGGCTATCTCGCGCGCTCGCTCGGCCAGACTTCGGCATTCGGCGCATTCCTCGATCCCGTGGCGGACAAGCTGATGGTGGCGGCGGCGCTCATCGTGCTGGTCGACCTCGATCGCGTCGCCCCGCTCATCGCGCTCGTCATCATCGGCCGTGAAATCACCATTTCCGCGCTGCGCGAATGGATGGCCAAGGCCGGCAAGTCGGCGAGCGTGGCCGTGTCCTTCGTCGGCAAACTGAAAACCGCCGCGCAGATGATCGCCATCGTCCTGCTGCTGTACCACGACCCGCTCGCCGGCCTGGCTACCGCGACAATCGGCACCGCCCTGATCTGGGCCGCGGTCGCCCTCACCCTGGTATCGATGGCCTATTACCTGGCCATGGCGGCCCGCGTGCTGCGCGGCTCGGCCTGAGGTGTTGACACGCATGGCCTTGTTGCGCATAATGCGCAGCCTTTAGCGCGGGAATAGCTCAGCTGGTAGAGCGCAACCTTGCCAAGGTTGAGGTCGCGAGTTCGAACCTCGTTTCCCGCTCCAGAATTCGGGGGAAAACAGAAGGCGCAGCCCGGATGTTTTCCCCCTTTCGTTTATTGTGGTTGGCCACGACGGCGCGTTAGCAAAGCGGTTATGCACCGGATTGCAAATCCGTGTAGGTCGGTTCGACTCCGGCACGCGCCTCCAGACTCCGGATAGCCGTCCGTTCCGCCCGGATGGTGGAATTGGTAGACACAAGGGACTTAAAATCCCTCGCCAGCGATGGCGTACCGGTTCGATCCCGGTTCCGGGCACCAGCACCCTTTCTGTCCGCCGCCCGTGGTGATACAATCCGGGCGCTTCAAAGATTGATAACGATGGGCGGTTCGCCCATTTTTTGTTTGTGCCGTACGCGAAACGATGATGGATCTGCCTGCTCGACTGGAACCCGTGCTTGCCGGCCTCGGCTACGAACTGGTGCTGCTCGAGCGCGCCGGCCGCGGGCTGCTGCGCATCTTCATCGACAAGCCGGGCGGCGTCGCGATCGACGACTGTGTCGCGGTGAGCAATCACCTGACCCATCTGTTCGCGGTCGAGAATGTCGACTACGAACGATTGGAAGTGTCGTCCCCCGGGCTCGACCGGCCGCTGGTGAAGCCGCAGGACTACGTCCGCTTCGCCGGCGAGATCGTGACGCTGAAGCTGCGGGTGCCGATCGGAAATCGGCGCAAGCTCACGGGGCAGCTGATCGGGCTGGCGGACGGCATGGTGAGATTGATCGTCGACGGCGGGGAAATGTCGGTCGACCTGATGAATGTGGACACGGCGCGCCTGAAGCCGACGATCTAGGAGCGGGCGCGCAGGAGAAGATGATGAGTCGCGAAATGTTGATGCTGGCGGACGCGCTGGCGCGTGAGAAGAGCGTGGACAAGGACGTCGTGTTCGATGCCCTGGAGCAGGCGCTCGCTTCCGCCACCAAGAAACGTTTCAAGGGAGACGCCGACGTACGCGTCACGATCGACCGCGAAACCGGCGACTACGAATCCTTCCGGCGCTGGAAGGTCGTGTCGGAGACCGAACTCGAATCGGAGGACAACCAGATCCTCCTGGTGGACGCGCGCGACAGCCATCCCGACATCGAACTCGGCGATTACGTCGAAGAGCCGCTGGAGAACGTCGAGTTCGGCCGCATCGGCGCCCAGGCCGCCAAGCAGGTGATCCTGCAGAAAATTCGCGACGCCGAACGCGAGCAGATCATCCAGGATTTCCTGGCGCGCAAGGAACACCTCGTCAGCGGCGTCGTCAAGCGCATCGACCGCGGCAATGCCATCCTCGAGTCCGGCCGTGTCGAAGGCTTCCTCCACCGCGACCAGATGATTCCGCGCGAAAACCTGCGCGTCGGCGACCGCGTGCGTGCCTACCTGCTGCGCATCGACCGCGGCATTCGCGGCCCGCAGGTCGTGCTGTCACGCACCGCACCCGAATTCATCATGAAGCTGTTCGAGCTGGAGGTTCCCGAGATCGAGGAAGGCCTGCTGGAAATCAAGGCGGCCGCGCGCGACCCCGGCCTGCGCGCCAAGATCGCCGTCGTGTCCCATGACCAGCGGATCGATCCGATCGGTACCTGCATCGGCCTTCGGGGCTCGCGCGTCACCTCGGTGACCAACGAACTCGCCGGCGAGCGGGTCGACATCATCCACTGGTCCGAGGATCCGGCGCAATACGTCATCAACGCGCTGGCACCCGCGGAAGTGAGCTCCATCGTCATTCACGAGGACAAGCACAGCATGGACGTCGTGGTCGAGGAGGACCAGCTGGCCATGGCAATCGGCCGCGGCGGGCAGAACGTGCGCCTGGCGTCCGAACTGACCGGCTGGGAACTGAACATCATGTCGCGCGAGGCCGCGGCGGAGAAGCAGCAGAGCGAAAGCGAGAAAACACTGCGGCTCTTCATCGAAAAGCTCGACGTCGACGAAGAAGTCGCCGAGATTCTGGTCGACGAAGGCTTCTTCACCCTCGAGGAAGTCGCCTACGTCCCGCTCAACGAAATGCTCGAGATCGAGGCCTTCGACGAGGAACTCGTCAACGAGCTGCGCAACCGCGCCCGCAACGCACTGCTTACCGCCGCCATCGTCGGCGAGGAACAGGTCGAGGCATCCGCCGGCGACCTGCTCACGCTCGAGGGCATGGACGCGGAAACGGCACGCCTTCTGGCCAGCAAGGGCATCCATACCACCGACGACCTCGCCGAACTGGCGGTCGACGAGCTGACCGAGATGGCAGGCATCGACGAAGAGCGCGCCAAACAACTTATCATGGCCGCACGCGCGCCCTGGTTCGCCCAAGGCTAAGAGGACTGCATGAACGTTGAACAATTCGCCCAGGAACTGAAATTGCCGCCCCAGCTGTTGCTGGAGCAGCTGAAGGCTGCCGGCATCAGCAAGAAGGACACGATCGACCCCGTCACCGAGGCGGACAAGGCGCAACTTCTCGATTATCTGCGCAGAATGCACGGTGGCGGCGGCGAAGCCGGCAAGACCAAGATCACCATCACCCGCAAGCAGACCGGCGAAATCCGCAAAACCGACAGCACCGGCAAATCCCGCACCATTCAGGTCGAGGTGCGCAAGTCGCGCACCTACGTGAAGCGCGACCCCGCCGCCCTGGCGGTCGAAGCGCAGGCCGCGGCGGCCGCCGCCGAGGCGGAAGTGGAGGCGGAGGCGAGCAAGGAAGCACCGGTTGCAGCGGAGGTGGCGCCGGCCGAGACGGTCGTGCCGCCCGTGGCTGCCGAACCGGTCGTCGAGGCGCCGGTGGAAGCCGCCGCCCCTGAAGCCGCCCCCGTCGAGGCGCCGCCGGCCGAAACACCCGCGGCACCTGTCGGCGAGCCGCCCGCAGCGACCGCGCCGGCTCCGCGGAAGACGACCCGCATCAAGAAGTCCGCGATTCTCGGCGAAGCCGAACTCAAGGCACGCGAGGAGGAAGCGCGTCGCCACCAGGCGCTGCTCGAGCGCCAGGCTGCGGACGCCAAGGCGCGTGCGGAGCTCGAAACCCTGCGCAAACAGGCGGAGGCGACCCGCGAAGCGGCGAAGCTTGCCGAAGCCCAGCAGGCGGCCGCTCCGGCGCCCAGTGTCAAGACACTGCACAAACCGGAAAAACCCGCTGCCGCCAAGGGCGACAAAAAGCCCGCGAAGAAGGTCGCCACGACCTGGGCGGACGACGCGGCACGCCGCAAGGGCGCCCTCAAGACGCGCGGCGGCACGGCACCCGATACCGGATGGCGCGGCCGCAAGGGCAAGGCCCGGGGCGGCGCCCATGAAGAAAGTGGCTTCGTCGCCCCGACCGAGCCCATCGTGCGCGAAGTGCTCGTGCCCGAGACCATCACCGTCGCCGAGCTTGCCCACAAGATGTCGGTGAAGGCCGCGGAAGTCATCAAGACGATGATGAAGCTCGGCAGCATGGTGACCATCAACCAGGTGCTCGACCAGGAGACCGCACTGATCGTGGTCGAGGAAATGGGCCACATCGGCAAGCCGGCCGCGCTCGATACGCCGGAGGCCTTCCTCGTCGACGCCGCAGAAGCGACCGAGGCGGAAGCGCATCCGCGTCCGCCGGTGGTGACGGTGATGGGCCACGTCGACCACGGCAAGACCTCCCTGCTCGACACGATTCGCCGCGTCCGCACCGCCACCGGTGAAGCCGGCGGCATCACCCAGCACATCGGCGCCTATCACGTCGAGACCGAAAAAGGCGTCATTACCTTCCTCGACACGCCGGGCCACGAGGCATTCACCGCCATGCGCGCCCGCGGCGCCAAGGCGACCGACATCGTCGTACTGGTGGTTGCGGCCGACGATGGCGTCATGCCGCAGACGATCGAGGCGATCCACCACGCCAAGGCGGCGGGCGTGCCGCTGGTCGTCGCGGTGAACAAGATCGACAAGCCGGAAGCCAATCCCGAGCGCATCCGCCAGGAACTGGTAAGCCATGCGGTCACGCCCGAGGAATGGGGCGGCGACACCCAGTTCGTCGACGTGTCCGCCAAGGCCAACGTCAACATCGACGGCCTGCTCGACGCCATTCTGCTGCAGGCCGAGGTGCTGGAGCTCGAGGCGCCGACCGAAGGGCCGGCCAAGGGCATCGTCATCGAGGCGCGCCTCGACAAGGGCAAAGGCCCCGTCGCTACCATCCTCGTGCAATCAGGTACCCTGCGCCGGGGCGACATGGTCCTTGCCGGGCAGGTCTTTGGCCGTGTGCGCGCCATGCTCGACGAGACCGGCAAAGCGGTCGGCGAGGCCGGCCCGTCGATTCCGGTCGAGATCCAGGGCCTGTCCGACGTGCCGCACGCCGGCGAGGACATGATGGTGTTGCCCGACGAGCGCAAGGCGCGCGAGATCGCGCTGTTCCGTCAGGGCAAGTTCCGCGACGTGCAGCTCGCCAAGAAACACGCCGCCAAGCTCGAATCCATGTTCGAACAGATGGGTGAAGGCGAGGCCAAACAACTGCCGATCATCATCAAGGCGGACGTGCAGGGTTCCTACGAGGGCCTGGGCCATGCGCTGGCCAAGCTGTCGACCGACGAGGTGAAAGTCAACGTCATCCACAGCGGCGTCGGCGCCATCACCGAATCCGACGTCAACCTGGCGCTCGCGTCCAAGGCGGCACTGATCGGATTCAACGTGCGTGCCGATGCGCAGGCCCGCAGGCTCGCCGAAGCGAGCGGCGTCGACATTCGTTATTACAACATCATCTACGAAGCCGTCGAGGACGTGAAAGCCGCCCTTTCCGGCATGCTCGCACCGGAGAAGAAGGAAAACGTCATCGGCAGCGTCGAGGTCCGCCAGGTGTTCGTCATATCCAAGGTCGGCACGATCGCCGGCTGCTACGTCACCGATGGCATCGTCAAGCGCGGCGCCGGCGTGCGCGTGCTGCGCAACAACGTCGTCGTCCATCAGGGCGAACTCGATTCGCTGAAGCGTTTCAAGGACGACGTAAAGGAAGTCCGCGCCAATTTCGAGTGCGGCCTTTCAGTGAAGAACTTCAACGACATCCAGGAAGGCGACGTGCTCGAGGTATTCGAAGTGGTCGAGGTGGCCCGCTCCCTGTGACGACCGAGGGACGACGCGGATCCAGGGATGGGGGATAGCGCGCGGCGGCGCCGCGCGCTTCCTGGCTCCTGATCCCCGGCCCCTGACGACCATGCCCAAAGACTTCCCCCGCGCCCGCCGCGTCGCCGACCAGATCCAGCGTGAACTGCCGGAGCTCATCCGCCACGAAGTGAAGGATCCGCGCGTCGGCATGCTCACCATCACCGAGGTGGAGGTGAACCGTGACATGGAATTCGCCAAGGTCTACTTCACCACGCTGGGTGGCGAGGCGGAGCATGCAGCCTGCCTGGAGGGCCTGCAGCGGGCGAGCGGCTTCCTGCGCTCCCTGCTGTCGCACCGCATGCAGCTGCGCGTCGTGCCCAAGCTCACTTTCGTCTACGACCACTCGGTCGAGCACGGGATCGCCCTCACCCGGCTGATCGAGACCGCCGTCGCCGAGGACGCGGGGCACCCGAAGGACGAGTGAGAGCGGTACGCCAGCCGATGGCTTCGCGCCCTCTCCCCACCCCTCTTCCGCAAGCGGGCGAGGAAGCGAACGCCAGGCCCGAACCGATCAATGGCGTGCTGTTGCTCGACAAGCCGGTGGGACTCACGTCCAACGGCGCGCTGCAGAAGGCGAAGCGGCTGCTCAATGCGCGCAAGGCGGGCCACACGGGCACCCTCGACCCCTTTGCCGACGGCCTGCTGCCGCTGTGCTTCGGCGAGGCGACCAAATTCGCCGCCTATTTGCTCGATGCCGACAAGGGCTACCGCGCCGTGCTGCAACTGGGTGTCACCACCACGACCGGCGATCCGGAAGGCGATGTCACCGCCACCCGCGAGGTCAACATCGGATGCGCGGAAATCGACGCCGTGCTGCCCCGCTTCACCGGTACGATCGAGCAGATTCCCCCCATGCATTCGGCGCTGAAGCACCAGGGGCGCCCCCTCTACGAGTACGCCCGTGCCGGCATCGACATCGAACGGCCACCGCGCAGGGTCACCATTCGTGCCGTTGAGCTGCTCGAATGCGCGCCGCCGCGCGTCATGCTCGACATACGCTGCAGCGCGGGCACCTACATCCGCACGCTCGCGCAGGACATCGGCGCGGCGCTCGGCTGCGGCGCCCATCTCACCGCGCTGACGCGCACCGCGGCCGGTGGTTTCGCGCTGGATGCCGCGCACACGCTGGACGAACTCGCAGCGCTCGACATCGCGGGACGGCGGGCGCTGCTGCTGCCACCCGACTGCCTCGTTGCGCACCTGCCCGCGGTGCAACTCGACGAAACGGCGGCCGCGGCGCTGTTGCAGGGCCGCAAGCTTCCCCACGCGCCAGGCACCGGCCTGCTGCGCGTTTACGCCGGCGAGACCTTCCTCGGCCTCGCCGAAGCCGGCCCCGACGGGCTTGCGCCACGCCGCCTGGTCGCCACCGCCTGACTTGGTCGAGAAGCGCTTTTCACGTAAAATCCGCGGTTTTCCACGAACGTGTCCCGCACAGCCGCAGGCCACGCGATTCAGAAGGAGTGCATCATGGCTGTCACCACCGCGCAGAAAGCGCAAATCGTCCAGGATTACCAGCGCGCCGCCGCCGACACCGGGTCACCTGAAGTACAGGTCGCCCTGCTTACCGCGCGCATCAACGACCTGACCGGACACTTCAAGGCCAACATGAAGGATCACCACTCGCGCCGTGGACTCCTGAAGATGGTGAGCCGCCGCCGCAAGCTGCTCGATTACCTCAAGCGCACCAACCTCGAAAGCTACAAGACCCTCATCGAACGCCTCGGCCTGCGCAAGTAAGCGCGGCACGACTTCGGTGGAACAAGGCCGCAACATCATCGGCAACGGGGCTTCCGCCGGGCGCCCCTGAGCCCGCCGCGCCCCGCCCAAGGCGGGGCGTTTGCATTTTTGGAAAGGAATCCGTGTGAGCGCAACCAAGAAAACATTCACCTTCGGCCGCCATCAGGTCACGCTGGAAACAGGCGAAATCGCCCGCCAGGCGTCCGGCGCCGTCATCGTCAACATGGACGACACCGTGGTACTGGTGACGGTCGTCGCCAAGAACGAGGTCAAGCCGGGACAGGATTTCTTCCCGCTGACCGTCGACTACCAGGAAAAAACCTATGCCGCCGGCCGCATCCCGGGCGGGTTCCTCAAACGCGAAGGCCGCCCGTCGGAAAACGAGACGCTGACCTCGCGCCTGATCGACCGCCCCATCCGTCCCCTCTTTCCGGACGGCTTCTTCAACGAGGTGCAAGTCATCGCCACGGTGATCTCGTCGAATCCCGAGGTCAGCGCGGACATTCCCGCGATGATCGGAGCATCGGCCGCGCTGGCGCTGTCCGGCCTGCCGTTCGACGGTCCGATCGGTGCCGCGCGCGTGGGGTTCATCAATGAGGAATACGTGCTCAACCCCACCAGCACCGAACTCCAGGACTCGAAGCTCGACCTCGTCGTCGCCGGTACCACGACCGCCGTACTGATGGTGGAATCCGAAGCCATGGAATTGCCGGAAGACATCATGCTGGGCGCGGTCGTGTTCGGCCACCAGCAGATGCAGGCGGCCATCGACGCGATCAACGAACTGGCCGATGAAACCGCTGCCGACGCCTGGGACTGGGAACCGCCCGCCGAGGACGGCGCCATGATCGAGCGCCTCAAGGCGCTGGCCGAGGAAGGGCTGCAGCTGGCCTACAACATCAAGCAGAAACAGGCGCGCATGAGCGCGGTCGACGACGTGCGCAGCAAGGCTTTCGCCGAGCTGATCACGCCCGAGATGGACACCGTCGCCGCCAACGCGGTAAAGGACGCCTTCCATCGCCTGGAAGCCGGCACGGTGCGCAATCGCATCCTGTCGGGCCAGCCGCGCATCGACGGCCGCGACACCCGTACCGTGCGCCCGATCACCATCCGCACCGGCGTGCTGCCCCGCACCCACGGGTCCGCCCTGTTCACGCGCGGCGAAACCCAGGCGCTGGTCGTCACCACGCTGGGTACCGGCCGCGACGAACAGATGATCGACGCCCTGGAGGGCTCCTATTCCGACCGCTTCATGCTGCACTACAACATGCCGCCCTACGCCACCGGCGAGACCGGCCGCGTCGGCAGCCCCAAGCGCCGCGAGATCGGCCACGGTCGCCTGGCCAAGCGCGCGCTGCTCGCGGTGCTGCCCTCCAAGGAGGATTTCGGCTACACCCTGCGCGTGGTGTCGGAAATCACCGAGTCCAACGGTTCGTCGTCGATGGCTTCGGTCTGCGGCGGCTGCCTGTCGCTGATGGATGCCGGCGTGCCGGTGAAAGACCACGTCGCCGGCATCGCCATGGGCCTCATCAAGGAAGGCAACCGTTTCGCCGTGCTGACCGACATCCTCGGCGACGAGGATCATCTCGGTGACATGGACTTCAAGGTGGCGGGCACCGAACATGGCGTCACCGCGCTGCAGATGGACATCAAGATCACCGGCATCACCAAGGAAATCATGCATGCTGCGCTGACGCAGGCGAAGGAAGGCCGCATGCACATCCTCGGCATCATGAAGTCCGCGGTCTCCGGCACCCACGAGATGTCCGCCTACGCGCCCCGCATCATCACCATGAAGATCAATCCGGAGAAGATCCGCGACGTCATCGGCAAGGGCGGCGCCGTCATTCGCGCGCTCACCGAGGAGACCGGCACGCAGATCGACATCCAGGAAGACGGCAGCGTGAAGATCGCCTGCACCAGCATGGAGGCCGGCGAACTGGCGAAAAAACGCATCGAGGAAATCACCGCCGAGGTCGAAGTCGGCAAGGTCTACGAGGGTCCTGTCGTGAAGCTTCTGGACTTCGGCGCCATCATCAACGTGCTCCCCGGCCGCGACGGCCTGCTGCACATTTCACAGATCGCCCACGAGCGGGTCAACACCATCGGCGACTACCTCAAGGAAGGCCAGGTGGTGAAGGTCAAGATTCTCGAGGCCGACGAGAAAGGGCGCCTGCGCCTGTCGATGAAGGCACTGCTGGAAACCACTCCAGGCGACCAGGAGCCCGCGGCCTGAGCAAGCGCCCCACCCGTCTCCCGACGGAGAACGCACCCACACTCTGAAAAACGCACCCTCGGGTGCGTTTTTCAGGCCCGCCAGTCGCCAACGGCGGGAAGCGGGCCGGGGACGCCAGCCCCGTTCGCCCGCGCCGTCGACGGCATGCGAGACTGGCGAAGGAACGCCGCGAACGCCGCTGCGCGCCAAAACCGGGAAGCGCGCACGCGGAGTCCCGCGCCGCAGCGCCTTGCTCCACCCTTGGCGTTACTCGCGGCGGAGCGTCTTATTCCTCGCCGTCCGAGACCGTGACCGGCCTTTTCACGGCCTTGCCACGGTGTGCCACGCGCCACAGCGCATCGGCGTATCCCGACAGTCCGTAGAGCACGAAACCACCGAACAGCACTTCGGGCGGGCTGGTGGAGATGAGAACGAAAAGCAGCACCACCAGCAGGATGACGAAGAACGGCACGCTTCTCCTGAGATTGATTTCCTTGCCGCTGTAGAAGCGGAAGTTGCTGACCATGCTCAGCCCGCCGAACAGGGCGATAAAGGCAGCAAGCGCGCGCACGTCGCTGCCGGGAACGTGGTATTCGACCATGACCCAGACGAAACCGGCAATGAGCGCCGCCGCCGCCGGACTGGGCAATCCCTGGAAGAAGCGTCTGTCGGTCACGGCGTCGAGTTGCGTATTGAAGCGCGCCAGGCGCAGCGCGGCGCCGGCACAATAGACGAAGGCCGCGATCCAGCCGAATTTGCCGAGGCCCTGCAGGGCGAATTCGTATATCACCAGTGCGGGGGCGACACCGAACGAGACCATGTCGGCAAGGCTGTCGTACTCCGCGCCGAAGGCACTCTGCGTATGCGTCATGCGTGCGACGCGGCCGTCGAGACCGTCGAGCACCATGGCGATGAAAATCGCCACCGCGGCGTGCTCGAAACGGCCGTTCATTGCCTGCACGACCGCGTAAAAACCGGCGAACAGCGCGCCGGTGGTGAACAGGTTGGGCAGCAGATAGATCCCGCGGTCGCGCATCCGGGGCCGCTGCCGGTCGGTCTTGCGGTGGATGAAGTCAGGCATTGCCTAATCGGATTACCAGCGAGCCAATATGGTACGCCCACCGACGACTTTTTGACCAATCGAGACTTCGGCGCGCGCACTGGTCGGCAGGTACACGTCGACCCGCGAGCCGAAGCGGATGAAGCCGTAGCGCTGCCCGCGCACCAGTCGTTCGCCGGTGCCGACGTAGCAGAGGATGCGGCGCGCAATCAGGCCGGCAATCTGCACACAGGTCACGTCGCCGCGCGCGCCCTGGATCCAGAGTGCGTTGCGCTCGTTCTCGGTGGATGCCTTGTCGAGGTCGGCATTGATGAAGCTGCCGGGGTTGTACCAGCGCCCCTTCACCTCGCCATCGATCGGGCTCTTGTTCGAATGGACGTTGAACACGTTCATGAACACGCTGATCTTCAACGCTTCACGCTCGAGATACGGGTCGGCGACCTTTTCCACGGCAACGATGCGGCCGTCGGCAGGCGCAATCACCGCATCGGCATCGGTCGGCGGCACGCGCACCGGGTCGCGGAAGAACTGCAGCGCGAACGCCGCCCAGATCCAGAACGGCACCGACCAGCCGCCGACCAGCCAGGTCGCGACGAGTGCGGCCACGATCGCGGCGAGAAGAACGAGCCAGCCTTCGCGGGCGATGAGAGGTTGTTTCATGGGCAGGAGGCAGGAGTCGGGGGCAGGGGCCAGGGGTCAGAGAAAGGGCGGTGCGGCACGAGACGCCACACGCTTCCCCATCCCGGACCTGGCCTCCGGAGCCCTAGTTCTTGGTCTTGTCGACCAGCTTGTTCGCGGCGATCCAGGGCATCATCGCGCGCAGCCTGGCGCCGACGATCTCGATCGGATGCGCGGCGTTGTTGCGGCGCCACGCGGTCATCTCGGGATAGCTGGCCTGGCCTTCGAGGATGAAGCGCTTGGCATAGGCACCATTCTGGATGTTGGCCAGGCATTCCTTCATCGCGGCCCTGGACTGGGCATTGATGACCTGCGGACCGGTGACGTATTCGCCGTACTCCGCGTTGTTGGAGATGGAATAGTTCATGTTGGCGATGCCGCCCTCGTACATCAGGTCGACGATCAGCTTCAACTCGTGCAGGCATTCGAAGTACGCCATCTCCGGCGCATAGCCGGCCTCGACCAGGGTTTCGAAACCCGCCTTGACCAGTTCCACGGCGCCGCCGCACAGCACGGCCTGCTCGCCGAACAGGTCGGTCTCGGTCTCGTCCTTGAAGGTGGTCTCGATGATGCCGGTGCGGCCGCCGCCGATGGCGGAGGCGTAGGACAGCGCGAGATCGCGCGCCTTGCCGGACGCGTCCTGGAATATGGCGATGAGGTCGGGGATGCCGCCGCCCTTGACGAACTCGGAGCGCACGGTGTGGCCCGGCGCCTTGGGCGCGACCATGATGACGTCGAGGTCTTCGCGCGGCACGATCTGGTTGTAGTGGATGGAGAAGCCGTGGGCGAACGCCAGGGTCGCGCCCTTCTTCAGGCTGGGCTCGATTTCCTCGCGATACAGGCGGGACTGGAATTCGTCCGGGGTGAGAATCATCACCAGATCGGCACCGGCGACGGCGTCGGGCACGCTCTTGACCTTGAGGCCGGCGTTCTCGGCCTTCTTGGCGGACGCGGAACCCGGGCGCAGGCCGATCGTGACCTTGACGCCGGAATCCTTCAGGTTGTTGGCATGGGCATGGCCCTGCGAACCGTAGCCGATGATCGCCACCTTGCGCTTCTTGATGAGGGAGATGTCGGCGTCCTTGTCGTAATAAACTTTCATGTCGATTCCTGGAATGGGCAAGAAGGAAAAATCAGAGTTTGAGGCTGCGCTCGCCGCGCCCGATGCCGGATGCGCCGGTACGCACGGTTTCGATGATGACGGCGGCATCGATCGCCTCGAGAAACGCGTCGAGCTTGGAGCCGGTGCCGGTGAGCTCGATGGTGTAGGTGGCATCGGTGACGTCGATGATGCGGCCGCGGAAGATGTCGGCGGTGCGCTTCATTTCCTCGCGCCCGCCGGCCACCGCCTTCACCTTGACCAGCATGAGTTCGCGCTCGATGTGGCGGCCTTCGGTGAGGTCCATCACCTTGATGACGTCGATCAGCTTGTTCAGCTGCTTGGTGATCTGTTCGAGGATTTCATCCGAGCCGGTGGTGACGATGGTCATGCGCGACAGCGTGGCATCCTCGGTCGGCGCCACGGTGAGCGACTCGATGTTGTAGCCCCGCGCGGAAAACAGCCCGGCGACGCGCGACAGCGCACCCGCCTCGTTTTCCATCAGGAGCGAAATGATGCGTCTCATAGCTCCTCCGCCAGGATCATCTCGGACAGTCCTTTGCCGCCTTCGACCATGGGATAGACGTTCTCGGCCTGGTCGGTCTGGAAGTCCATGAACACGAGGCGCTCCTTCAATGCCGGCGAGAACGCTTCCTTCAGCGCGCCCTCGACGTCCTCGGGCTTGTCGATGCGCATGCCGACGTGGCCATAGCTTTCCGCCAGCCTCACGAAGTCGGGCAGCGATTCCATGTAGGATTCCGCGTAACGGCTGCCGTAGAAGAATTCCTGCCACTGCCGCACCATGCCCATGTAGCGGTTGTTGAGCGTCACCACCTTGATCGGGATGCGGTATTGCTTGCAGGTGGACAGCTCCTGGATGTTCATCTGCACGCTCGACTCGCCGGTGATGCACGCCACCGGGGCATCCGGATGCGCGAGTTGCACGCCCATCGCATAGGGCAGGCCGACGCCCATGGTGCCAAGCCCTCCGGAGTTCATCCAGCGCCGCGGCTTGTCGAATTTGTAGAACTGCGCCGCCCACATCTGGTGCTGGCCGACGTCGGAGGTGATGAACGCGTCGCCACCGGTCACTTCCCACAGTTTTTCGACCACGTACTGCGGCTTGATGATGGGGCTGTTGCGGTTGTAGTTGAGGCAGTTCCTCGACCGCCAGAGTTCGATCTGCGTCCACCACGCGTTGAGTGCCGCCGCATCGGGCGTTTCCCGCGCCTGCCTGAAAAGCGACAGCATTTCGGCGAGGACGTTGCCGACGTCGCCGACGATGGGCAGGTCGACCCTGACCCGCTTGGAGATCGAGGAAGGATCGACGTCGATGTGGATGATGCGGCGCTGCTCGCGCGCGAAATGCGCGGGATTGCCGATCACGCGGTCGTCGAAGCGCGCGCCGATGGCGAGCAGCACGTCGCAATGCTGCATCGCCATGTTGGCTTCGTAGGTGCCGTGCATGCCGAGCATGCCGAGGAACTGGCGGTCGGTGCCGGGATAGCCGCCCAGGCCCATCAGCGTGCTGGTACAGGGGAAGCCGAGCAGGCGCGTCAGTTCGGTCAGCTGTTCGGTGGCGTTGCCAAGGATCACGCCGCCGCCGGTGTAGATCATCGGCCGCCTGGCTTCCAGCAGCATCTGCACGGCGCGCTTCAACTGGCCGCTGTGGCCCTTCACCACGGGGCTGTAGGAACGCATCTCGATCGCGGCCGGATACGCGAACTCGGTGCGCTGCGCCGTCACGTCCTTGGGTACGTCCACCACCACCGGGCCGGGACGACCGGTGGCCGCGATGTGGAAGGCTTTCTTCATCGTGAGCGCAAGATCCTCGACGTCCTTGACGAGGAAGTTGTGCTTCACGCACGGGCGGGTGATGCCGACGGTATCGACTTCCTGGAAGGCATCCATGCCGATCGCCGGCGTGGGCACCTGGCCGGTGACGACCACGACCGGGATCGAGTCCATGTAGGCAGTGGCGATGCCCGTGAGCGCGTTCGTCACCCCCGGACCGGAGGTCACCAGCGCCACGCCGACACGGCCGGTGGAACGGGCATAGGCATCGGCGGCATGCACGGCTGCCTGCTCATGACGCACCAGCACGTGCTTGAACCTGTTCTGCTTGAAGATTTCGTCGTAAATGTTGAGTACGGCCCCGCCGGGATAGCCGAACACGAATTCGACCCCCTCCTCGGCCAGACAACGTACGACGATCTCGGCGCCGGTGGCTTCCATAAACTGGCAATAAATCAATTCGTTGGTGAACCCGTGAGGGTAATCGTTTTGCCCCGTGGCGGTCAAGAAAACGGCCAATCGCGCGCGTCTCCGCACGCCGCCGACCGGGGAAAGCCGGCCGTCTCCGTCGAGGCCGCAACGGCCCCGCGTCGCTCAAGCGCTTGCCAGAATCATCCTGCCGACAAACACCAGCACGATCGTGAACAAGCCGAGTGCCAGGTTGATGCCGATGAGCTGCCGAGCCTGGGCGAGCGCGGCGGCGCCTGCTTTCCAGTTCTGCTCGGCGACCGCGTGCCGGAGTTTCGCATAGGGCGCGAAGAACACCACGCAATAGATCAGCATCATGAGAAGCCCGGTTGCCAGCATGGCGAGGACATAGAGCGGCGCCGCGAACCAGCCGAACAGCGCGAGCATGTGTAGGCCGGTCAGCAGGATCAGCAGCACGGCCCCCCACACCCATGGAAAGAACCTGCCGAACACGCCAGCCCACAGCGCCAGGCGCTGCGGGGGTTCGAGCACGCTGGCAGCCGCCGGCCGGAGCGCCATGTAGGCGAAAAACATGCCGCCGACCCAGACGACGACCCCCAGCACATGCAACAACAGTGACACAGCCATGATTTTCCTTTCAGAGCAGAGTGGTTTGCGCGATCACCAGTTTAACCGGGGCGAAACTCGTGCGGTGTTGCGGGCACGCGCCGTGCGCCTTGAGGGCATCCAGGTGCGCCGCGGTGCCGTACCCCATGTGCCGCGCAAAACCGTAGCTCGGGTAGACGGCATCCAGGCGGCGCATGAAGCGGTCGCGTTCCGTCTTGGCGAGAATGGAGGCCGCCGCTATGGCGGCCACCGTATCGTCGCCCTTCACCACCGCCCGCGCGCGCCATGGCCACTCCGGGCAGCGGTTGCCATCGACCCACACGTCGTCGGGTGCGCGGGCCAGGCCCTCGACGGCGCGGCGCATCGCCAGCAGCGTCGCATGCAGGATGTTGAGCGCATCGATTTCCGCGACGCTCGCCGCCGCCACGCACCAGGCCAGCGCATCGCGGCGGATCACGCCGGCGAGGCGCTCGCGCGCCGCGGCGGAGAGCTTCTTGGAATCGCGCAAGCCATCGATGCGGTGCGCGGGATCGAGCATCACCGCGGCGGCCACGACGGGGCCGGCAAGCGGTCCGCGGCCGGCTTCGTCGACGCCGCACAGCCCCGCCGGCCCCCAGTGCAGGCTCATGGGGCGGTCTCCAGATAGGGTGCCACCGCCTCGGCGATGCGCGCACCGGCATTGCGGCGCAGCGCCTCGTGCATGGCGCGAAACCGTTCGCCCACGGCCGTTCGGCGCGGTGCGTCGTCCAGCCAGGCGAGCACGTCCGCCGCCAGGTTTTCCGGCGTGGCCGCTTCCTGCACGCGCTCCGGGACAATCCAGTCGCGCGCCAGGATGTTCGGCAGCCCGATCCACGGCAGCAGCGCCCTCTTTCGCATCATGCGCGCGGTCAGCGCGGGCACGCGGTAGGTGATCACCATGGGTTTCTTGAACAACGCGGCCTCCAGCGTGGCGGTCCCGGAGGCGACCAGCGCGACGTCGCACGCCGCCAGCGCGGCGTGCGACTGTCCATCGAGCACGCGCACGGGCACGTCCGATCCTTGCAACGCCGCACGCACGAGATCCGCCGCGGGTGCATTCGCGGCCGGCAGGACGAACTGCGCGTCGGCGTGACGCCGGCGCACGAGGCGCGCTGCCGCAATCATCAATCCCGCATGCCGCTTCACCTCCGACAGGCGGCTGCCGGGCAGCAGCGCCAGGATCGGTCCACCGCGCACGCCGAGCGCGGCGCGCGCGGCCGCGGCATCCGGGTCGAGCGGAATGACGTCGGCGAGCGGATGGCCGACGTAGCTCACCGGAATGCCCGCATCGCGATAGATGGCTTCCTCGAACGGAAACACCACCAGCATGTGCGACACCGCCTGCCTGATGCGACCGATGCGCTCCGGCCGCCATGCCCAGATCGACGGGCTGACGAAATGCAGGGTGGGAATGCCCGCGGCCTTCAGGCGTGCTTCCAGTGTGAAGTTGAAATCCGGCGCATCGATGCCGACGAATGCGCGCGGGCGTTGCCGCAGGAAATAGCGGGTCATGCGCGCGCGAATCCACAGCAGTTCCGGCAGATGGCGGAGCACCTCGACATAACCATTGACCGCCAGCGCGTCGCTGGAATAGATCGCTTTCACGCCGGCCTCCGCAAGGCGCGGGCCGGCGATGCCGGCGGCAGTGAGCGAAGGATGGATGTGCCTGAGGGCGGTGACGAAATGGGCGCCCAGGAGATCGCCGGACGCTTCGCCGGCGACGACTCCGAGATCGATCACCGGATGATGCCGCGTTCTGTACGCGCGAGAAAATCGAGCAGTTGGCGAATCTCCGGATGCGCGGCGGCCAGTGGCTGGAGCTTGGCCTGCGCCTCGGCAAGGGTGTTGCCCTCGCGGTAGAGAATCCTGTAGGCGCGCTTCAGCGCCGCCAGCGTATCGACCGAGAAGCCGCGCCGCCTGAGTCCCTCGCTGTTGAGCCCGTGCGGCGCGGCGGGCTGACCCGACGCCATGACGAAGGGGGGGATGTCCTTGAACACCACGCTGGAAATGCCGGTCATGACGTGCGCGCCGACCTTGCAGAACTGGTGCACGCCGGTAAACCCGCCGAGGATCGCCCAGTCGCCCACTTCGGCATGCCCCGCCAGCGAAGCGTTGTTGGCGAAGACGGTATGGTCGCCCACCGCGCAGTCGTGCGCGATGTGGACGTAGGCCATGATCCAGTTGTGGCTGCCGAGGGTGGTGACGCCACGATCCTGCGCGGTGCCGACGTTGAACGTACAGAACTCGCGGATGACGTTGTCGTCACCGATTTCCAGGCGCGTCGGCTCGCCGGCGTATTTCTTGTCCTGCGGCGCCTCGCCCAGCGAGACGAAATGGAAGATGCGGTTGCGCGCGCCGATGCGGGTGTGGCCGGTGATGACCGCATGGGCACCGACGGCGGTGCCGGAACCGATTTCGACGTGCTCGCCGATGATCGCGTAGGGCCCGATCTCGACGCCGTCGCCAAGCTCCGCGCCCGGTGCCACCAGCGCGGTGGGATGGATCGTCCTGACAGCCATGCGTCAGTTCTTGGGTTTGTCGCGCAGCGTCGCCATGAGCTCCGCCTCGGCCGCCAGCACGCCGTCGACCTCGGCGCGCCCGGTGTACTTCCAGATGCCGCGCATCTCGCGCACGATCTCGATCTTCAGCACCAGCTGGTCGCCGGGTTTCACCGGCTTCTTGAAGCGCGCGCCATCGATGCCGGCAAAGTACACGACGCCGATGTCCTCCGGCGCGTAGTTCTTGGTCTTGAACGACAGAATCGCCGCCGCCTGCGCCATCGCCTCGAGAATCAGCACGCCGGGCATCACCGGTGCCCCGGGAAAATGTCCCGGGAAGAACGGCTCGTTGACGGTGACGTTCTTGATCGCGGTGACCGACTTGCCGAGTTCCATCTCGACGATGCGGTCGACCAGCAGAAAGGGGTAGCGATGCGGGAGGTACTGCATCACCTCCTCGATTTCCATGGTCATTTGGCTTCCAGTTCCTTGAGTTTCTTTTCCAGTTCCTTGACGCGGCCCACCAGCCTGTCGAGATTGCGCATGTGCACGGCGTTCCTCTGCCACGCGCCGTGCTCAGAAAACGGCAGCGCGGAAGTGTAGGTGCCCGGCCTGGGGAGCGACTTGGTGATGAGCGTATTGGTCGAGATGCGCGTGTCGTCGGCGATCTCGATGTGGCCGAAGATCATCGCCGCACCGCCGATGGTGCAGCGGCGGCCGATCTTCGCACTGCCGGCGATCCCCGTGCACGCGGCGATCGCGCTGTGCGCCCCGATCGTGACGTTGTGGGCGACCTGTATCAGATTGTCGAGCTTGACGCCTTCCTCGATCACCGTATCTTCCAGTGCGCCACGGTCGATGGTGGTGCAGGCACCGATCTCGACGTCGTCGCCGACGAGCACCCGTCCGATCTGCGGTATTTTTTCCCACTGTCCTTCGTTCGGCGCGAAGCCGAAGCCGTCGGAGCCGACGACGCAACCGGAATGGAGAATCACGCGACTGCCGATTTCGCAGCCGTGATACACGGTAACGTTGGCGTGCAGCAGGCAGTCCGGGCCGATCGCCACGCCGTTGCCCAGCACGCAATTCGGGCCGATCACGCTGCGCGCGCCGATCCTGGCGCCGGCGCCGATCACCACCCCGGGGCCGATGCTGGCATCCGCCGCGATCTGCGCATCCGGCGCCACCGTCGCGGTTGGATGGACGCCCGAGGGCGGGCGCGGAGGCGGATTCAGCAGTGCGGAAACGCGGGCGAAATACAGATAGGGGTTGGGCGTGACGATGCGCGGCAGTTCACAGGCATCGCGCGCGTCCGGCGGCAGGATGACCGCGCCGGCGCCGGTGCCGGCAAGCTGCGCGAGATATTTCGCCTGCGCGACGAAACCGATCTCGTCCGCCGTGGCGCGATCGAGCGGCGCGATCTGGCGGATGATGCGCGTACCGTCGCCAAGCAGTTCGCCGCCCAGACGGTCGACGAGTTCGGCAAGCGTGAGGGCCATCGCCGCAGTAAGCTCCGGGGACGCGCCTGGATCCGGCGCCTTACTTGCCGCCGAGCGCCTTCATCACGCGATCGGTGATGTCGGTCTTGGGATCGACGTAGACGGCCTGCTCCAGGATGATGTCGAATTTCTCCGCCTTGGCGATATCCTGGATCGCCTTGCGCGCGCGTTCCTGGATCTGTCCCAGTTCCTCGTTGCGGCGCAGGTTGAGGTCCTCGCGGAACTCGCGCCCCTGGCGCTGCAGATCGCGATTCAGATTGCCCAGATCGCGTTCCTTGTTGCGCCGCTCGGTTTCCGACATGGTCACGCCATCCTTGTCGAGCTGGGCCTGCAGATCGCGCGCCTGCTTGGCGAGCTTCTGCAATTCCTGGTCGCGCGAGGCGAATTCGCGCTCCAGCTTTTTCTGCGCGGCGATCGACAGCGGCGCCTCGCGCAGCAGACGTTCGGTGTTGACGAAACCGATCTTGGTATCGGCCCACAACGGCGTGGCGGCGATCATGGACACCAGCACCAGGGGCATGCACAACGACTTGAACTTCATTTCATCTCACTCCGGTTCACGGCACGCTCAGAATACATTGCCGAGGGTGAATTGGAATACCTCCGTCTCGTCGCCCGGCTTCTTCGCCAGTGGTCTTGCGACGCTGAATTTGAGCGGCCCCATCGGGGAAACCCACAGCACGGCGAAGCCGGCGGAATAGCGCAGGTCATCGAAGGCGACTTTCCGGTACAGTCCATTGTAGGGGTTCAGGGGATCCCCGTCGGAAGGACCAAACGCCGCGCCCGCATCGAAGAATGTCGACATGCGCAGCGACTGGTCGTCCTTCAGGCCCGGCAGGGGAAAGAAGAGTTCCGCGCTGCCGAGGATGCGCGTATCGCCACCGAGCGCGTCGCCCGCCGCGTCCTTCGGGCCGAGCGTGCCGTTGGCAAATCCGCGCACCGACGTGGTGCCCCCTGCGTAGAAGTTCTTGAAAAAGGGCAGCGGCTTGCCCGCCAAGCCTCCGCCCAACCCCAGTTCGCCGTTCACCATGAGCGTGAAGCTGCGGCCCAGATCGAAATACTGCTGGTGCTGGAGCGACACCTTGTAGTATTGCAGGCTGCCCAGCGGCGTACCGATTTCGGCGCCCACCCGCTGATATATCCCCTTGGTGGGGAACAGGTAGCTGTTGCGGGTATCGCGGGCCCAGGCGCTGTCCAGCCGCAGCGTGTCATTGTCGCTGCCGAACACGTCGATGAAGTCCTTGTAGCGCTGCGAGGGGTCGTCGCCCAGCGTCAGGGACGTCTGTTCGTAGGTGAGGCCGAAGGAAACGAAATCCCGCTCGTTGATCGGCAGGCCGAAGCGCACGCCCGCCCCGTAGGTCGACGTCTTGTAGTCGCCCACGCCGTCGATCTCGGTCGCATCGACGTCGCGCCGGTACACGTCATAGCCGAGGCTGACGCCGTTGATGGTGTAGTAGGGGTTGGTGAACGACAGCGAATACACGGTGTTGATGCTGCCCGAGTTGATTTGCGCAGTCAGCCGATTGCCGGTGCCGAACACGTTGGCCTGCGATACCGAACCCGACAGCACGAGACCCTCGGACGAAGAGAAGCCGGCACCGAGCATGATGTTGCCGGTGGATCGCTCGGTCACGCTGACGTTGACGTCGACCTGATCGGTCGTGCCGGTCACGCTGGGCGTCTCGATATTGACTTCGTTGAAGAAACCGAGCCGGTTCAGGCGATCGCGCGAGAGATTGATCTTCTCGGCATCGTAGTACGCGCCTTCCATCTGGCGGATCTCGCGGCGCACGACCTCGTCACGGGTGCGCGTGTTGCCCGCGACGTTGATGCGATTGACGTATACCCGCCGCCCCGGATCGACGAACAGGGTGAAGGCGACGCTTCCCTTTTCCTTGTCGAGTTCGGGGACGGCGTTGACGTTGGCGAACGCATAGCCCTCGTTGCCAAGCCGTTCACTGATTTTCTTCGTACTCTCGGTGAGGCGGTCGCGCACGAAGACCTCCCCCGCCTCTACGCTGACCAGCTTCTTCAGTTCCTCCTCCGGCACCAGCATCTGTCCCGCGAGCTTGACGTCGGATACGCGGTATTGCCTGCCCTCGGTCACGTTGAGGCTGATGTAGATGCCCTGCTTGTCCGGAGAGATCGACACCTGGGTGGAGTCGACGTTGAATTCGAGATAGCCGCGATTGAGATAGAAGGAGCGCAATGCCTCGATGTCGCCCGCCAACCGTGATTTCGAATACTGGTCGTTCTTGGTGTACCAGGTCAGCCACCCGGGGGTGGTCGAGGTCAGCTGCTTGAGCAGCTCCTTTTCCTTGAACACCTTGTTGCCGACGATGCTGATCTGGCGGATCTTGGCGCTCTCGCCCTCGACGACGTCGAACTGCACGGCGACGCGGTTGCGCTCCAGCGGCGTCAGGGTGGAGGTGATCTCGACGGCATATTTTCCGCGGTTGAAATACTGCCGCTGCATTTCCTGCTTCGCCTTGTCGAGCAATGCGCGGTCGAGCACGCGCCCTTCGGCGAGGCCGGTCTGCTTGAGGCCGCTCTTGAGGTCATCCGCGGAAAATTCCTTGATTCCGTTGAGCGTGATGGTGGCGATCGAGGGGCGTTCCTCGACGGTGACGACGAGCACGCCGTCGCGCGCCTCCAGGCGCACGTCCTTGAAAAAACCCGTCGCATACAGCGCCTTGACTGCCGCCGTGGTCTTTTCGTCGGTCATCGATTCGCCGACCTTGACCGGCAGATAGCTGAACACGGTGCCGGCTTCGGTGCGCTGGATGCCCTCGACCCGGATGTCCTTGACCACGAACGGCGCCTCGGCCCGCGCAGCGGGCATGGCCAGTGCAACGACAAGCGCAAGCGGCAAACGTTTCAGGGTCATGAATATCACTGTCCGCCGAGGAGGCGTTGCAAATCATTGAACAGGGCAAACGACATCAGCAGCAGCAGAAGCGCCGTGCCAATCCGGCCTCCGATCTCCATGGTGCGCTCCGACACCGGCCGGCCGGTCAAAACTTCGGCAACATAATACATGAGGTGTCCACCATCCAGTAACGGGATCGGCAACAGATTGAGGACGCCGAGGCTCACGCTCACCAGCGCGAGAAAACCGACGAAGCTGACCCAGCCGAGATTCGCGCTCTGTCCCGCATAATCGGCGATGGTGAGCGGACCCGAGAGGTTCTTCCAGGACACCTGCCCCATCACCATGCGCGCCATCATCTCCACGGTGAACACACTCATTTCCCAGGTCTTCGCGACGCCCTGTCCCAGCGCGGCAAGGGGCGGATACCGCAGTTCGGTCATGAGGCTGGTGCGCAACGACGCATCGATCTCGGGCCCCGCGCCGATGCGGCCGATGCGTTCGCCGTCGACGTCCACCCCTTCGGGGACCAGCGTCAGTTCGGCATGCCGGCCCTGGCGCACGTATTCGACGTGCAGCGGGCGCGCCGGATGGGCGCGCACCGTCTCGACCCAGGCCTGCCAACTCGCCACCGGCGCGCCGCCAGCGGCGACGAGGCGGTCACCGGGCAGCAGGCCGGCGCGTGCCGCGACCCCGTCGGCCAGCACCTCGCCGATCACCGGCCTGAGCGGCGGATCGTAGCGAACGACACCGAGCGGCAGCAGGAAATCCCGCTCCAGGTTTTCCGTTTCCATCCTGGGCAGGTCGAGCTGGACGTGGCGCCCGCCGGCAAGCGTGAGCTCGGCCACGCCGCCGGCGACGCCCGCGCGCACCAACGCGAGCCGCAGATCCTGGAATGCCGGCGTGGCGACGCCATTGACGGCGAGGATCTCGTCGCCGGCGACGAGTCCCGCGCGTGCCGCGGGGGTATCGGCCGGCGGCTCGCCGATCAGCGGCTTCAGCGCAGGCAGGCCGTGCAGAAACAGCGCCCAGTAGAACACCACGGCCAGCAGAAAATTCGCCGCCGGCCCCGCCGCGACGATGCCGATGCGGCGCCACACCGTGGCGCGGTTGAAGCTGCGGTGCGCATCCGCCGGCGCCACCTCGCCCTCGCGTTCATCGAGCATCTTCACGTAGCCGCCGAGGGGCAGCGCGGCGAGCGCCCATTCGGTCGCATCGCGGCCGATGCGGCGGCTGACGAGCGGCTTGCCGAAGCCAACGGAAAAGCGCAGCACCTTGACGCCGGCGAGGCGCGCCGCGAGGTAGTGGCCGAATTCGTGCACCACCACCAGCACGCCGATCGCGACGAGAAACCACAACAGCGTGTGCAGCGCGCTCATCCGCACCGGCCTCCGATGAAAGCGTCGGTGACGTGCCGCGCGGCGCGGTCGGATTCGAGCAGATCCTCCAGCGTGGCCGCCGGACCGCCAGCGAGCCGGTCGAGTGCATGCGCAATGCTGGCGGCGATGGCGCCGAACGGCGCGCGCCCGTCGAGAAAGCGCGCCACCGCGATTTCATTGGCGGCGTTGAGAATCGCCGCCGCGTTGCCGCCGGCGCCGAGCGCATCGAACGCCAGCTGGAGGCAGGGGAAGCGCCGCGTGTCCGGGGCTTCGAAAGTCAGCTGCCGCCCCATCAGGTCGAGTACGGAAACGCCCGCATCGATGCGTTCGGGGAATCCCAGGGCGTAGGCGATCGGCGTACGCATGTCCGGCGTGCCCATCTGCGCGATCACCGAGCCGTCGATGTATTCGACCATGGAATGCACGATGCTCTGCGGATGCACGAGGACCCTGATCTGATCCGGCTGCGCGTTGAACAGCCAGCGCGCCTCGATCACCTCCAGTCCCTTGTTCATCAGGCTGGCGGAATCGACCGAGATCTTCTTTCCCATCACCCAGTTCGGATGCGCCACCGCCTGGGCGGGGGTGGCGGCGGCGATGGCCTCGGCCGGCAGAGTACGAAACGGCCCGCCGGAAGCGGTGAGCCACAGTGCATGCACGCCGGCGCGGGCAAGATCACCGCGGAAGCCGTGCGGCAGCGCCTGGAAGATCGCGTTGTGCTCGGAATCGATGGGCAGCAGTTCCGCCCCGCCGGCGGCCACCGCATCCATGAACAGCTGCCCCGACACCACCAGGGTCTCCTTGTTGGCGAGCAGGATGCGCTTGCCCGCCTGCGCGGCGGCCAGCGTGGCGGGCAAGCCCGCCGCACCGACGATCGCCGCCATGACGGTATCGACCTCGGGCGCCGTGGCCACGTCGCGCAGCGCCGCAGCGCCTTCCAGCACTTCAACGCCAAGCCCCTCGGCCGCCGCCTGCGCGCGCACCGCGGCGGCGGCTGCGGGCTCGGTCATCACCGCATAGCGCGGGCGATGCAGGCGACACTGCTCGAGCATGCGCTCGATCTGCGTGGCGCCGGTCAAGGCGAACACCTCGAAGCGCCCGGGATGCCGCGCCACCACGTCAAGCGTGTTCACGCCGATGGTGCCGGTGGCGCCAAGTATGGTGAGCACGCGCGGCGTCACGCCTGGCCGTCCAGCCACATGAGCATGCCGGTGGCGACCGGCAGGGTCGAGGCAAGCGCGTCGATGCGATCGAGCACGCCGCCATGTCCGGGCAGCAGCGCGCCGCTGTCCTTCATGCCGGCTACACGCTTGATCCACGATTCGAACAGGTCGCCCAGCACGGACACGTAAAGCAGGATGGCGAGCAGCGGCAGCAACGGCCAGGACGGCACGCCGACGAACCGTCCGAGCGCGATGCCGTAAAGCATCAGGGCGGCCAGCGCGCCGGCCACGCCCTCCCAGGTCTTGCCGGGGCTGATCGCCGGCGCAAGCTTGCGCCGGCCGTAGCGGCGGCCGGTGAAATAGGCCGCGGTGTCGGCGATCCACACCACCAGCGCGACCGCCAGCAGGACGTCGGGGCCGCGCGCGTGCAGATCCATCAGCGCCGCCCACAAGGCCAGCAGCAGCACGGCACCCACCGCTGCACGCAGGGCGACCGACGGCGCCCGCCAGCGCCGCAGCAGCCAAAGGGGCGCCACCACGAGCCAGAACAGGGCCGCGAGCATGACGAGCCCTTCGCGCACCACCGGCCAGTCCGCCCCCGCCAGCGTCGGCAGCGCCAGGGCCGCCAGCGCCACCGCGGCGCCATAGCCTCGCGCGCCCATCGGGCCGAAACCTCCCAGGCGCGCCCACTCGAAGCCGGCGACGCCGACGACGACGGCCATCAGCGCGCCCCAGACGCCACCCGACGCCCACACCGCGGCCGGCACGAAGATCGCCAGCAGCAAGCCCGCCGTCAGCACGCGCCGCAGCAGACTGCTCATTCGGCCGTCCCGCGGACGCTCCGCACCTGTTCGCTGGTACGCCCGAAGCGCCGCTCGCGCCGACGGTAGGAGGCAATCGCCGCATCCAGCGACTGGCTGTCGAAATCCGGCCAAAGCGTATCCGTGAAATAAAGCTCCGTGTAGGCAAGCTGCCACAGCAGGAAATTGCTGATGCGCTGCTCGCCGCCGGTACGGATGAAAAGATCGGGTTCCGGGAGATCGGCAAGGCTCAGTTGTTCCGCCAGGCGCGCCTCGTCCACCGCATCGGGTGCAATCCCCGACCGCATCAGTTTCTTCACGCCTTGCACGATGTCCCAGCGCCCGCCGTAATTGGCGGCGACGGTCAGCGTCAGGCGCGCATTCCCCGCGGTACGCGCTTCGGCGCCGCGAACCAGGGTCTGGATGCGTTCCGAAAACCCGGACAGATCGCCGATCACGCGGAAGCGGATGTCGTTCTGGTGCAGCCTGGTGACCTCGTTTTCCAGCGCGCGCATGAACAGTTCCATCAGCAGCGTCACCTCTTCCGGCGGCCGCCGCCAGTTTTCCGAACTGAATGCGAATACGGTGAGATGCGCCACCCCGCGTTCGGCGCACGCGCGAATCACCCCGCGCAGCGCCTCCACGCCCTTGCGGTGGCCGGCCACGCGCGGCATCAGGCGGCGCTTGGCCCAGCGGCCGTTGCCGTCCATGATGATGGCGATATGCCGGGGCACCTCGGCGTGCGCCGATGCGGCCGGCTTGTGGCGGGCGCTCACGCTCTCCGGACTCAGACTGCGAGCAGGTCTTTTTCTTTTTCGGCAAGCATTCTGTCGATCTCGCCGACGTATTTGTCAGTCAGCTTCTGCACCTCGTCCTGGGTACGACGCTCTTCGTCCTCGGTCGCGGTCTTCGCCTTGAGCATGTCCTTCACCGCGTTGTTGGCGTCGCGGCGGACGTTGCGCACCGCCACGCGCGCGTTCTCGCCCTCGGCGCGCACCACCTTGATGAGATCGCGGCGGCGCTCCTCGGTCAGCGCGGGCATCGGCACGCGGATGACCTCGCCGTACGTGGCTGGATTGAGGCCAAGATCGGAATCGCGGATCGCCTTCTCCACCTTGGCGACCATGTTCTTCTCCCAGGGCTGCACGCCGAGCGTACGGCTGTCGACCAGCGAGACGTTGGCGACCTGCGGCACCGGGGTCGGATTGCCGTAATAATCGACCATCACGTGGTCGAGAATGCCGGTATGCGCCCGACCGGTACGAATCTTGGCAAGATCGTTCTTGAGCGCCTCGAGCGTCTTGCCCATTTTCTGCTCGGTGGATTGCTTGATGTCGGCAAGAGTGGTTTCAGCCATGTCTGCTCCTCAGTGGTTGCTCACCCGCGTGCCCTCGTCCTCTCCCAGCACCACGCGCTTGAGCGCACCAGGCTTGAAAACATTGAACACGACGAGCGACAGGTTCTGTTCACGGCACAGGGCGAAGGCGGCGGTGTCGAGCACACCGAGGTTCCTGGCGATCGCCTCATCGAAGGAGAGCGACGCATAGCGCTGCGCGGCGGGATCCTTCTTCGGGTCGGCGGTATAGACACCATCGACCTTCGTCGCCTTCAGCAACAGGTCCGCACCGATTTCGGCCGCCCGCAGCGCGGCGGCGGTGTCGGTGGTGAAGAAGGGGTTGCCGGTGCCGCCGCCGAAGACGACGACGTTGCCGGCTTCCAGTTCGCGCACGGCGGCATCACGCTCGAACCCTTGGCCGACGTGGGCGATGGCGACCGCGGTCTGCACGCGCGCCGGCACCGCCACGCGCTGCAGCGCATCCTTCAGCGCCAGCGCGTTCATCACGGTGGCGAGCATCCCCATCGAATCCGCCGTGGCGCGATCCATGCCGGACAGGGCGCCGCTGGCACCGCGAAACAGATTGCCGCCGCCGACGACGATGCCCACCTGCACGCCGAGCGCCGTCACCTCACGAATCTGCGCAACGAAACCGGCCAGGGTTTCCGCATGATAGCCAAAACCGTCCGGCCCCATCAGGGCCTCGCCGGACAACTTCAGGAGAATGCGTCGTACCGGCGCCATGCGCGCTCAGGCCTGGGTAGCCGCCGCCACCTCGGCAGCGAAGTCGGACACTTTCTTCTCGATGCCCTCTCCCACCACGTACGTGGTGAAGCCATGGCACTGGGAATTCTTCGACTTCAGGACCTGCTCCACGGTCTGCTTGTCGTCCTTGACGAAAGGCTGCGACAACAGCGTGACCTCCTTGAGGAACTTCTGCACCGTGCCGTCGGCAATCTTCTCCAACATGGCTTCCGGCTTGCCGGCTTCCTTGGCTTTCTCGATCGCGACGCGGCGCTCGGCATCAATAAGTTCCTGCGCCACACCGGAAGCATCGAGTGATTTAGGCTTGGATGCGGCGATGTGCATCGCGATGTCCCTGCCCACGCCCTCGTCGCCGGACACGTCCACCAGCACGCCGATCTTGCCGCCGTGGATGTAGCTGGAGAATCCACCCTGCGCAGCGACGCGGACGAAGCGGCGCACGGACATGTTTTCACCGATCTTGCCCACCAGTTCGGTACGGAAAGCCTCGACGGTGGTTCCCTTGTAGGGCAGAGCGGACAGCGCGGCGACATCGGCCGGGTTCTGGGCCAGCACCATGTCGGCGAGCGCGTTGCACAGCGCGACGAAATCGTCGTTCTTGGCGACGAAGTCGGTCTCGCAGTTCACCTCGACCATGGCAGCGGACTTGCCGTCCGCGGCGATCGCGATGGTCACGAGGCCTTCGGCGGCGACGCGGCCGGCACTCTTGGCGGCCTTGTTGCCGAAACGCACGCGCAGGATCTCCTCCGCTTTCTGCATGTCGCCGCCGGCCTCGGTCAGCGCCTTCTTGCAATCCATCATCGGCGCGTCGGTCTTCTCGCGTAGATCCTTGACCATGCCTGCAGTGATTTCTGCCATTTCAAACTCCCGATATGTGCTTCAAACAATTCAATACGGAAAGAGGGGCGCACGCCCCTCCCCGAAAACCGCCGCGCCGATCCTCGTCGACGACCGCGTCGGAACGGCTTCGCATCCTGCTGTAGGCTTATTCGGCCGCGACGTCGTCCGCTTCCTCGACTTCGACGAATTCCTCGCCGCCGATGATCTCGCTGATCACCTGGGCGCGGCCTTCGAGCACCGCATCGGCCATGCCGCGCGCATACAGGCGAATGGCGCGCGCCGAGTCGTCATTGCCGGGGATGACGTAGGCAACGCCATCCGGACTGTTGTTGGTGTCGACCACGCCTATCACGGGAATGCCAAGCTTCTTCGCTTCGGTCACGGCGCCCTTCTGGTAGCCGACGTCGATGATGAAAATCGCATCGGGCAGGCCGCCCATTTCGCGGATGCCGCCGAGGCTGCGGCCGATCTTGTCGATCTCGCGCTGCACCGTGAGGGTTTCCTTCTTCGACAGGCGCCCCGGCTCGGCCAGCTGGGCCTCGAGATCGTTCAGCCGCTTGATCGACTGCTTGACCGTCTTGAAGTTGGTCAGCATGCCGCCGAGCCAGCGATTGTCGACGTACGGCACGCCGGCACGCTGCGCTTCCTCGCGCACGATGTCACGCGCGGCACGCTTGGTGCCGACGAACAGAATGGTGCCCTTGTTGGAGGCAAGCTGGCGCACGTATTTTTGCGCCTCCTGGAACATCGGCAGCGACTTTTCCAGGTTGACGATATGGATCTTGTTGCGATGGCCGAAAATGAACGGAGCCATTTTCGGGTTCCAGAAGCGCGTCTGGTGCCCGAAATGGACACCGGCTTCCAGCATTTGACGCATGGTGACGGACATGGAAATCTCCCAAAGGGTTGAGCCTCCACCCGCCAGCAGCCGCGCGGCTCGTCCGCCGCGCCGCCACCCTTCGATCGGCGGGTGTGCGAATTTGCCCGGACCATTCCGGACAGCCGATCATTATAAGCAGAAGCGCCATTCGCTTCAAGACGCCGCCGCATCCGGCGGCCCCTGCCCAGGGGCACGCGGCGCGCTCCACGACGTCGCCGATCACCCGCCGGCGCGGGACCGCCCCGGGGACGTCGCGGCGCCCGCATTTCCATGCGAGCAACATTGTTTTTCTCGGTATCCACGGCGTGACGGGATAAAATCGCCGTTTTCTTGGCTTTTTCCCTCATGTCCGTCACCATCAAGACCGCTTCCGAAATCGAGGGCATGCGCACCGCGGGCCGGCTCGCAGCCGAGGTACTCGACTACATCACCCCCTTCGTCAAGCCCGGCGTCACCACGGACGAGCTGGACCGCCTCTGCCACGACTACATGGTCGACGTGCAGGGCGCCATCCCCGCGCCGCTCAACTACGCACCGAACGGGCACGCGCCTTATCCAAAATCCATCTGCACCTCGGTGAACAACCAGGTGTGCCACGGCATTCCGGGCGAGAAGGTCCTGAAGAACGGCGACATCGTCAACATCGACATCACCGTGATCAAGGAGGGCTGGCACGGCGACACCAGCCGCATGTTCGCGGTCGGCGAGCCGTCGATCCAGGCGAAGCGGCTGATGCAGGTCACCTACGAGGCGATGTGGGTCGGCATCGCCCGGGTTCGTCCGGGCGCGACGCTGGGCGACATCGGCCATGCCATCCAGCGTTTCGCCGAACAGCATGGCTACAGCGTGGTGCGCGAGTTCTGCGGCCACGGCATCGGCCGCAAGTTCCACGAAGAGCCGCAGGTGCTGCACTACGGCAGGGAGGGTACCGGCCTGGCGCTCGAACCTGGCATGACCTTCACCATCGAACCGATGATCAACGCCGGGCGCCGCGATATCCGCCAGTTGCCGGACGGCTGGACCATCGTCACCAAGGACCGCAGCCTGTCCGCGCAGTGGGAGCACACGGTGCTGGTGACGGAGTCGGATTACGAGGTGTTGACGCTGTCGGCCAGCAGTCCGGCGGTGCCCGACCTCATCCGCAAGGCTGCGTGAAGTTCGCGCCGTTCGCCGACCTGCGCGAGCGGCTGCAGGCCGGCCGCGCGGCACTTGCCGCCGCCTTTCGCAAGCGGGGCGCGGCGGCGCGTTACCTGTCCGGCCACACGGCACTCGTCGACGGCGTGCTCGCCGAACTGTGCACGCGCCTTGCCCTGCCGCCGGCGTGCTGCCTGGTCGCCGTCGGCGGCTACGGCCGCTGCGAGCTGTTTCCCGGCTCGGACATCGACGTCCTGCTGCTGCTGCCGGCCGACCCGGCGCCCGCCGAGGCGGAGGCGCTGGAACGCTGGGTACGCGCCTGCTGGGACATCGGCCTGGAGATCGGGCACAGCGTTCGTACCGTCGACGCGTGTCTCGCCGAAGCCGCCGACCTCACCGTCGAGACCAACCTGCTCGAAGCACGCCCGCTGTGGGGTGCATCCGGACTCCACGACACGCTGCGCGAGCGCTTCGGCCAGCGCTTCGACGCGCAGGTTTTTTTCGACGGCAAGCTCGCCGAACAGCGGGCACGCCATGCACGCTTCGACGACAGCGCCTACAAGCTCGAACCGAACCTCAAGGACAGCCCCGGCGGGCTGCGCGACCTGCACACGATTCACTGGCTGGCCCAGGCCTGCGGCATCGGCGGCGGCTGGCGCGGACTGGCGCGCACGGGCCTGCTGGCCGACGCGGAGGCGCGCCGCATCGCCGCGGAGGAACGCGCGCTCGCCACCCTGCGCATCCACCTGCACCTGCTCGCGGGGCGGCGCGAGGACCGTCTCGCCTTCGACTACCAGACCGAACTCGCCGCGCTGCTCGGCCTGTCCGCGACCGCGCACCGGCGCCCCGGCGAACGCCTGATGCAGCGCTACTACCGCGCCGCCAAGCTTGTCCAGCGCGCCAACGACATTCTGATCCAGTCGCTGCATGCGAGGCTGTTCCCGATCAGCCCGCACGCGCAGGCCATCGATGCCGATTTCCAGTTGCGCGACAATCTCATCGAAGCGCGCAGCGCCGATCTGTTCGAGCGCGTACCGGCGTCCATGCTGCGCGTCTTCATCGTTCTGGCGCGACGGCCGACGGTCCGCGGCTTCGAGCCGGCCACGCTGCGCGCGCTGTGGCGCGCGAGCACCCGCATCGATGCCGCTTTTCGCGCCGATCCGCGCCATCACGCCCTGTTCCTGGCCTTGCTGCGGGAACCGGTGGGGGTCGGCCGCGCACTGCGCGCGATGCACCGCTATGGCCTGCTTGCGCGCTACATCCCGGTCTTCGGCAGGATCGTCGGACAGATGCAGCACGATCTCTTCCACGTCTACACCGTCGACGAACACATCCTTGCCGTGCTGCGCAACCTCCGGCGCCTGACGGTGCCTGCGCTGGCACACGAACTCCCGCTCGCCAGCCGCCTCATGGCCAGCTTCGACAAGCCGGAACTGCTGTATCTCGCGGCGCTGTTCCACGACATCGCCAAGGGCCGCGGCGGCGATCATTCGGAACTCGGTGCGGTCGATGCACGGCGCTTCTGCCGCAAGCACGGACTCGATCACGGCGACGGCGAATTCGTCGCCTGGCTGGTGGCGATGCATCTGACGCTATCGCGCACTGCGCAAAAGGAGGACGTCAGCGATCCCGACGTCGTTACGGCGTTCGCCGCGCGCATGCGCGACGCGCGGCATCTGACGGCACTTTACCTGCTTACCGTGGCCGACATCCGCGGCACCAGCCCGACGGCGTGGAACGCCTGGAAGGGCAAGCTGCTCGAGGATCTGTTTCACGCCGCGCACGCGCGTCTCGCCGGCGGCGCGTCGATCGCCGACGTCGCGCAGCGCCAGCGCCAGGCGCGCGGCGTCCTCGCGCAGGACGCACTGCCGGAGGGTGCCGCCGACGCACTCTGGACACACCTCGACGAAGCCTATTTCACGCGCTTCGACGCCCATGAGATGGCGTGGCACGCACACATGCTGTGGCGCCACGCCGACAGTGGACGGATCATCGTGCGCGCACGGCTGTCGCCGGCCGGCGAAGGTATCCAGGTGCTCGTCTACGCGCCGGACAGGGCGGACATTTTCGTGCGCATCTGCGGTTTTTTTGCACGCATCCGCTACACCATCCTCGAAGCCAAGATCCATACCACGCACCACGGCTATGCGCTGGACAGCTTCCAGGTCATGGACCTCGGCAGCCGTGACGCCGACTACCGCGAGGCGCTCGGCTTCGTCGAGCGCGAGCTCGCACGCGACCTCGATCCGGCCCAGCCGCTCAAGACCGTGCCGCGCGGCCGGCTGTCGCGCCAGCAACGCCACCATCCGTATCCCGCCGGCACGCAGATCACGCCCGATCCACTGGGACGCGGCCATGTGCTGTCGATCACCTGCGCCGACCGCGCCGGCCTGCTGTTCGCCGTCGCCGACGTGCTCATGCGCCACGGGGTGGAGGTCTATGCGGCGAAAATCGATACGCTCGGCGCGCGGGTGGAGGATACGTTCGTGATTCGCGGCGAGGCGCTGGAAACACCGGACGGCGTGCGCGCGCTGGAGGCCGGCCTGCTGGCGGTGCTGGCGTGAGGAACGCCTGGGGCGAGCGGGCGGCGACCCGCCTCAGGCCTCAGCGAGGCCGCGCATACTCGTCCACGTAGCGGCCACGCGGCGGGGTCTTGCGTGCGGGCGGCGATTTCTTGCGTGTGCCGTCGGCGGGTTTCTTGACCTTTTCCTCGGGTCCGACCTTGACGCGGCTACGCACGCGACCGCCGCGTCCCGTCGAGCCCACGCCCATCCCGTCCGCGGGAGCCAGCACGAATCCGCCAGCGCGGATCGCGGCCCTCATGCTGCGGTCCGCCATTCTTTGAGACTGCCGGCCAGGGTGCGGGTGAGCGCGAGCAGCGAGCTCACCGCATGGCCATCACGCCGGGCAGCGCAGGTCTCGATCCTGCTGTGGGCATAGACCGACAGGATCAGCAGGTTCTCGCGCACCTTCAGCGGCACGCCCAAGGTGCCGTGGGCCAGCGCGCTCTGGATGCCATGCCACGCTTCGCGGCTGCTGGCAAGCACGGCATCGAGCTCGGCGTCGCGGCCGGGCTGATCCCACTGCCGCTGGACACGCATCAGGCGCATGGCAAGTTCTTCGAGTCGCATGGCCTGGCTGCGCGTGGAACACGTCCTGCGATGGCCGGCACGGATTTTTTGGTAGTGGTGGTCACGAATCATCGACTGTCCTTTGCCGCGGGCGATTGCGCTTTGACACGCTTCTGGATAGCGGACAGTCTTTCGCCAACTTTAGCGAGTGTGGACTCACTCAGTGCGCATTCGACACATACAGGTACGAATATTCCACGCTTTGCGTCGTTTTTGCCCGCTTGCCCCCGCCGCCGCCGGGCCGTCCGGGACAGGCCCTCAGGGCGTGTGCATCAGCGCCGCTTCGAGGGTGTTCTCCAGCAACGTCGCCACGGTCATCGGCCCGACGCCGCCGGGCACCGGCGTGATCCAGCCGGCGCGCTGGACGGCACCATCGAAATCGACGTCGCCGACCAGCTTGCCGTCGTCGAGCCGGTTGATGCCGACGTCGATGACGATCGCACCCTCACGGATCCAGTCGCCCGGAATCATGCGCGGCCTGCCCACACCCACCACCAGGATCTCGGCCGAGCGCACGAAACCTTCGAGGTCGCGCGTGGCGCTGTGGCACACGGTAATGGTGCAGCCGGCCAGCAGCAGTTCCAGGCTCATCGGCCGGCCGACGATGTTCGAGGCGCCGACCACCACCGCGTTCTTGCCGCGCAGCGTCTCGCCCGTGGCACGCAGCATCGTCATCACCCCGCGCGGGGTGCAAGGGCGCAGGGTCGGCATTTTCACCGCCAGGCGGCCGATGTTGTAGGGGTGGAAGCCGTCCACGTCCTTGTCCGGACGGATGCGCTCGATCACCGTCTCGGCGTCGATGTGCAGCGGCAGCGGCAGTTGCACCAGGATGCCGTCGATGGCGGGATCGGCATTCAGCGTGTCGATCAGCGCGAGCAGTTCGTCCTGGGGGGTGGTTGCCGGCAGATCGTGCGACACGCTGGCGACGCCGGCGCGTTCGCACGCGCGCCTCTTGTTGCGCACATAGACGGCCGACGCCGGATCGCCGCCGACCAGGACGACCGCAAGTCCCGGGCGGCGCTTGCCCTGCGCGCCGCGCTCCGCCACCTTGTCGTGGACCACTGCGAGGATGGTGTCGGCCATTGCCTTGCCGTCGAGAATGCGTGCGCTCATCGGTACCGCCCGGAAACAAAAGCGAGATTGTCGCGGAAGCCCCTCGCGGACTCAAGGGGATTCACGGGGAAATGTCAACGCTAAATAGAAATGTCCGGTCTTCTCCCAAATAGAAATGTCCGCTCAGAGGGGCGTTGAACGGCGTTGGCTGACGTTGGGGGGAGGTCCCTGCCAACGTTTCCAGGGGTGTGTGGGAGCGGGCCGGTAGCGTTG
>JACDJB010000205.1_pt1 | contig 78224 bp, 86 predicted proteins | sample 7454121 | NCBI WGS metagenome assembly JACDJB01 (sample SAMN14253290, study PRJNA609438) | sludge metagenome | isolation source: sludge after 25d culture with pyrite | collected 2018-12-20 | reverse complement strand
GCAAGCGGTCTGAGTCGGGGCGAAATGGCTGCTTTTTGGCCTTTTTGTTCCATGATGTGAAAATTGAGCTGACTTCAAGCTCGTTTGATTCAAAATTTGCCTCGACGGATTCTTGTCGATGGCTTAATCAGATGTTCCTTAGGTCAAGCTGGCCCCGGCAAAACCATGTTCACATCATAGTTATGATGTTGCTTATCCATTCAGGAGAAACGCCATGAACATGCGTCTTGTCACCCTGGTTGCAGCGCTCATGCTCGGCCACGCCGCCAGCGCTCAGACCGATGTCGAGACCCTGCGCGGCCACGCCCAGCAGCTCTTCGCGCCCATCCCGGAAGCCGCCGTGCTGATCGAACAGCGCAAGCTCAGCCCCGAGCAGATCGCGCTGGGCCGGGCGCTGTACTTCGAGCCGCGCCTGTCCAGCAGCCACATCATCAGCTGCAATACCTGCCACAGCGTCGGCACCGGCGGTGCGGACAACATCCCCACCTCCATCGGCCATGGCTGGCAGATGGGGCCACGCAACTCGCCCACCGTGCTCAATGCGGTCTTCAACGCCGCCCAGTTCTGGGACGGGCGTGCGGCCGACCTGAAAGAGCAGGCCAAGGGGCCGATCCAGGCCAGCGTGGAAATGAACGCCACGCCCGCCCACGTCGAGGAAACCCTGCTGAGCATGCCCGAATACGTGGAAATGTTCGACAAGGCCTTCCCGGACAGCAAGCCGTCGGTCAGCTTCGACAACATGGCCGAAGCGATCGAGGCGTTCGAGACCACCCTGGTCACGCCCAATTCGCGCTTTGACCAGTTCCTGGACGGCAAAGATGCGCTGGACGACATGGAAATCAACGGCCTGCGCCTGTTCATCGAAAAAGGCTGCGTGGCCTGCCACTCCGGCATCAACCTGGGCGGTCAAGCCTACTTTCCGTTCGGCGTAATCAAGCGGCCGGGCGCCGAAGTGCTCCCGCCGGAAGACAAGGGCCGCTTCGTCGTCACCCAGACGGCCACCGACGAATACGTGTTCCGCGCCGGCCCGCTGCGCAACATCGCGCTCACGGCACCGTATTTCCACAGCGGCGAAGTGTGGGATCTAGAGCAGGCCGTGGCCATCATGGGCAGCAGCCAGCTGGGCCAGGAACTCGACGGCAATGAGGTGCAGGCCATCACGCGCTTCCTGCACACGCTCACGGGCGAGCAGCCGCGGGTAGAATATCCCATACTGCCCCGCAGCCGTCCGGAGACCCCCAAGCCCTCGAAGTGATCGTTCGCCGGCCCGGACGGGGTGGCACGTCCGGGCCGTCTACCATGTCACTCACACCAACGCCACAACCCCGCCCTCACGCCAAAGGCATCACCGGCCCCCGGGCCGATCCCGCATTCCAGGCGCTGGCCGCACCCGAAGTGCGCTGGCGCGCTCGCCTGGCCCACGTAGTCCATCATCTGCGCCGACCCGCACAGGCGCTGATCGGTCAGCCGCTGGGCCGGCTGCTGCTGAACGCCTGGCTGCGCGATGGCCCTGGCGCGGACTGGATGGAGCGGCGCGGCCTGCCGCGTCATCCACTGGAAGCGCTGCTGGGTCAGGAAGCGCTCACCCTGTCGGTGAACCCGCGCGAGCTGGTCCAGTTCGCCGAGCACGACCCCGAGCGGCGCGAAAAACGCCCTTCTTCCCTCGCCTTCATCTGGGATGGCCACTGGGACCTGCGCCGCAGCGATCTGCGCCAGGACTACTGGTTGGCACACATGCGCGATCTGGACGAGAACCGTGCTCACCTGGAGCGCACGCAAAAGTATAGGGAGCTCATGGCCCGTGCCGCGGCCGGCCGGCCCTACCATTCCCACCAGGAAGGCATTTACCTGGACCGTCCCGAACGCATCCTGGCCTTTCTGCAGCTGTACCTGGATTTCATGGACAACATGGCGCGTCACGGCTATGACGCAAGTCGCGCCAAGGATGGCCTGGGCGTGGTGATCTCGCGCGAAGGTCGCATTCTCAAGATCAACCGTGGCCTGCACCGCCTGGGCATGGCGCAATGGCTGGGGCTGGCGCGTATCCCCGTCCAGGTACACCACGTACACCGCCTCTGGTGGGAGCGCATCTGCGCCGGCGAACGCGGCCATGCCGCGCTGACGCGTGTGCGCACGGCCTTGCAGGATTGCGTGCCAGAGCAGGCGCACGGCCCCCTGAGCCCGGGCGCCCCCTTTGTGCCACCCGCGGATTTCTGGCCGCCCGCACGCGCTTCACTGACCCCCCGGAAAGGGCCGCCTGTACTATAATCTGGCATCCTGATATACAGCATCAACGGTAGGGTTATGGCCCTGCCCGCAGTACCGGCACCGCAGGAGAGCCCCGGCCACGCGCCGGGCGCCGATGGAGCAACCGCCCCGGAAACTCTCAGGCAAAAGGATTGCGGTGCCGCAGTCAATCTGGAGAGCAGTACCCAACAGGTACTCACCGAAGGGGAACGGCAGTGGTCAGGCACTGCATAATCTCTCAGGTACCCGTGACAGATGGGGCACATGCCACAGGGCCACTTCCGGCCCGGTGTGTGTCAACCATCGTCAAGGGGACATCAATGACACAGATTGCAGTTCTGGGCGCCGGCATCACCGGCGTCACCACGGCGTACGCACTGGCGCAACGCGGCCATCAGGTGACCGTCTTCGATCGCCATCGCTACCCCGCCATGGAAACGTCCTATGCCAATGGGGGCCAGCTGTCGGCCTGCAATGCCGAGGTCTGGAACAACCTGCCAACGGTCATGAAGGGGCTCAAGTGGATGATGCAGAGCGACGCCCCGCTCCTCATGAATCCCAAGCCCTCCTGGCACAAATACGGCTGGATGCTGGAATTCCTGCGCCACATTCCGGACTACCGTGAAAACACGATACAGACCACGCGCATGGCCATCGCCGCGCGCGAGCATCTGTTTCGCATGGCCGAAGCGGAAAAGATTGACTTCGACCTTGAAAAACGCGGCATCCTGCACGTTTATCACAATTACGAAGAATACGAAGAAGCCAAGAAGGTGAACCAGCTGCTGATCGCGGGCGGGCTGGAGCGCCATGCGGTCACGGCGGAAGAAATCCGTTCCATAGAACCCGCCTTGCAAGGCACGTTCTACGCGGGCTTTTTCACGCCATCGGATTCAACCGGCGATATCCACAAGTTCACGCGCGGCCTGGCGGCGGCCTGCGAGCGCCACGGCGTGCGCTTCGAGATGGACGCCGACGTCACCGCGCTCACGCCCACGGACAGCGGCATCCGCGTGGACTGGCAGGATGCCACCGCCGCGCGGGGCACACCGCCGGAAGGGCATTCGCAACAGCTCGGCGCCGTCGTCATCTGTGCCGGGGTGGCCAGCCGCAAGTTCGCCCGTTCCCTCAAAGACAGGGTCAACATCTATCCGGTCAAGGGTTATTCCATCACGGTTGCGCTCGATGATCCCGAGAGCTGGCCCAAGGCCCCCTACGTCAGCCTGCTGGACGAAAGCGCCAAGATCGTCACCGCCCGGCTGGGTGACAACCGCCTGCGGGTGGCCGGCACGGCGGAATACAACGGCGAGAACCGCGATATTCGCGCGGATCGCATCGAACCGCTGATCCGCTGGACGCGTAAGCACTTCGATATTGATACGGAAACCGCCGTCCCGTGGACGGGGCTGCGCCCCATGATGCCCGACATGATGCCGCGCGTGGCCAAAGGGCGCCAACGCGGCGTGTTCTACAACACCGGACATGGCCATCTGGGCTGGACGCTCTCGCCCATCACTGCGCAGATGATCGCCGACGTGATCCAGGCCGAATACCCGCGTCAGGGCTGAGGCCGGGCAGCCTTGCCCGGGCCTGGGTGTCGCATCAGGGCTCGGGCGGCAAGGCCCGCTTGTGCGCGGACACCTCCCAGAGGGCCAGGATGCGCCGTGCCACCGCCTCCGGGACCGCCCGGCCTTCCAGAAAATCGTCGATGACGTCGTAGCTGACCCCGATCGCCGCCTCGTCCGGGCGCTGCGGCGTGAGCGATTCCAGGTCGGCCGTAGGCACTTTATCGACCAGAACATCTGGCGCGCCCAACTGGCGCGCCAGGGCGCGGACCTGGCGCTTGTTCAGCCCCGCCAGCGGCATGATGTCCGCTGCGGTGTCCCCGTATTTGGTCGAAAACCCGACCAGGGTTTCCGCCGCCTGGTCCGTGCCCACGACCAGGCCGCGCTGGGCGCCGGCCACGGCGAACAGGGCCACCATGCGCGCACGCGCCTTGATGTTGCCCAGCACGAAGTCGCGCCGCGATGCATCACCGGCCGCCATACCGCCAGCCTCGAGCGACGCCATGAGCGCATCCACCCCTGGCGCAATGTCCACGGCCAGGATTTGATCGGCGTGAATGCGCTCGAGGCAGGCCTGGGCGTCGGCTTCATCATGCTGGCGGCCATAGGGCAGACGCACGGCGATGCAACGTGCCCGCGCCATGCCGGCCTGCTCACGCAGCTGCCGTACCGCACGCTGTGCGAGCAGGCCGGCCAGCAGCGAATCCACACCGCCGCTGACCCCGACGACCAATGATTCCAGGCCGCTATCGCGCAGGTAATCGGCAAGGAAAGCCGTGCGGCGCCGCAGCTCGGCCGCGCCGTCGATGTCCGGCCGCACGCGCAGCTGCGCCACGATGCGGGCCTGTTCTGCCCGCTGCTGCGCAGTCATCACCACCGGCATGATTCAGAAATCATCCAGAACGGCTCCAGTGCTTGCCGTGGATGCATTGAAAGCGAACTTGGCCTGCACGCCCCGCGTATAGCGCGGTGCGGGCTCCGTCCAGGCAGCGCGGCGCCGGGCAAGCTCGTCTTCGTCCACGTTGAGCTGCAGCAGCAGCTGGTGTGCATCGATGGTGACGCTGTCGCCCTCGTGCACCAGGGCGATGGTGCCGCCCACGGCCGCCTCGGGCGCGACGTGCCCGACCACCATGCCCCAGGTACCGCCGGAAAACCGCCCGTCGGTAATCAGGCCGACCGAATCGCCCAGACCAGCGCCGATGAGGGCCCCCGTGGGCGCCAGCATTTCCGGCATGCCCGGCCCCCCCTTGGGGCCCAGGTAGCGCAGCACCATGACATCGCCCGCGACGATCTTGCCATCCAGAATGGCCTTGAGCGCGGACTGCTCGTCCTCGAACACGCGTGCGGGCCCGGTAATGACGGGGTTCTTCAGCCCGGTGATCTTGGCCACCGCGCCTTCGGGAGAGAGATTGCCCTTGAGGATGGCCAGGTGCCCCTGGGCGTACAAGGCCGTGTCGATGGTCTTGATGACGTCCTGGTCGGCGCGCGGCACGGAAGGCACGTCCGCCAGCACTTCGGCGATGGTCTGGCCGGTGATGGTGATGCAGTCGCCATGCAGCAGGCCGGCATCGAGCAGGAGCTTCATGACCTGGGGAATGCCCCCGGCGGCATGCAGGTCCACGGCCAGGTAATGCCCGCTGGGCTTGAGATCGCAGATGACGGGCACGCGCTTGCGTACACGCTCAAAGTCATCGATGGTCCATTCCACGCCGGCCGCATGAGCGATGGCCAGCATGTGCAGCACCGCGTTGGTCGAGCCGCCCACCGCCATGATGACGCTGACGGCGTTTTCGATCGACTTGCGCGTGACGATGTCGCGCGGCTTGAGGTCGCGTTCGATGGCCTTGAGCAGCACGCGTGCGGATTCGGCCGCCGATTCTGTCTTCTCGTCGTGTTCGTTGGCCATGGTCGAGGAATACGGCAGGCTCATGCCCATGGCCTCGAAGGCCGAGCTCATGGTGTTGGCCGTGTACATGCCGCCACAGGACCCACAGCCCGGGATTGCATGCGTTTCGATCTCGTGCAGGTCTTCCTGCGACAGGCGGCCAGCGGCGTGCTCGCCCACGGCTTCGAACACACTCACGATGTTGAGGTCTTCGCCCTTGTAGCAGCCCGGCAGGATGGTGCCGCCGTACACATAAATGGACGGCACGTTGGCGCGCAGCATGCCCATCATGCCGCCCGGCATGTTCTTGTCGCAGCCGCCGATGACGACGACGCCATCCATCCACTGCCCCTGCACGCAGGTTTCGACGCAGTCGGCGATCACCTCGCGCGAGACCAGGGAATACTTCATGCCCTCGGTACCCATGGCCATGCCATCCGAAATGGTGGGCGTGCCGAACACCTGGGCATTGCCCCCCGAGCTGCCGATGGCGGCAATGGCGGCATCCGCCAGTTTTTGCAGCCCGGAGTTGCACGGCGTGATGGTGCTGTAACCGTTGGCCACCCCGACCATGGGGTTGTTGAAGTCTTCTTCCTTGTAGCCCATGCCGTAGTACATGGAGCGATTGGGCGCGCGCTCCGGACCCTGTGTGATGTGGGCCGAACGCAGGCGTCTGGTTGTAGTCATGGATGTCCCTTGAAGATGATCCCTTGAACGATGCGGCAGAGCGGGCGCTGCCCGCGCTGCTGACAGTGGTCTTATTCTACCCGCCTTTGCCGCGTCGGGATGACGATATCCCGCACGGCACAACGGGCTTCAGGCGTTCAGAAAGGCCAGCGAGCGCGCTTTGGCCAGGGCCGCCGCGTCGGCATCGAAATGCTCGCCACCCGGGCGGGCGAAGGCGTGATCGCAGCCGGGATAGACCCAGGCCTGCCAGCCCGCACGTCGGTCGGCTTCGTCCTGCAGCGTCTGGCGCACGGCCGGCGGCACGTAGGCATCGAGTTCGGCGATGTGCAACAGCACGGCGGGCCCCTGCGTCGCCATGTCAGGGATCAGGTTTTGCAGCCCCACGCCGTAATAGCTCACAGCCTTGTACACCGGCAGTGCGGCGGCCATCTTGACCACCAGGCGCCCGCCCAGGCAGTAACCCAGGGCGCTGACCCGCTCGTGACCGCCATACTGCGCCAGCCAGGCGCGCGCAAGGTCCAGATCCTGCACCGCCCGCTCCTGGTCCAACGCCTGCATCAATTCCACGCCGCGCGTGAACTCTTCGGGCTTGCGCGGCTCCAGCTCGACGCCCGGCGCCTGGCGCCAGAAAACATCGGGCACCAGCACATTGAAGCCGGCGGCGCACCAGTCGTCCGCCGCCTGGCGCATCGACGCATTGACGCCGAAGATTTCCTGCACCACGACCAGCCCCGGTGCGCCCTTAGTGGCGGCGGCCGCGAAATAAGCGTTGAGCGTCCCTTCGGGACCCGTGGCCAGTTCGATCATCGATGACATCCTGTCTTCCTCCACGCGACGATTCGTGACAATCGTTCAGGATAGCATGCGGCGTTTCATGACAAAATCATATATTCTCATTACCAAAAAATCTATACCATGCTGGCCAGCGTATTGGGTATCGTCACCGGGCTGATCCTGGGCCTCACAGGCGCGGGCGGTGGAATCCTTGCGGTTCCCGCCCTCGTGATCGGTCTGGGCCATGACATGACGCAAGCCACGCCGGTCGCCTTGCTGGCGGTAGGCGCGGCCGCCCTGGTGGGCGCGCTGGATGGCCTGCGCCACAATCTCGTGCGCTATCGCGCCGCCCTGGTCATGGCCGTCTGCGGCGCACTCACTTCCCGCGCCGGCATCGCCCTCGCCCATGCCCTGCCGGAACAGTGGCTGCGCGCCACATTCGCCCTCGTCATGATGGGCGTCGCCCTGCGCATGCTGAACTTGTTTGGGCGCAAAACCACCGCCAGCCGCCAGGCCGCAGGCCTGCCCTGCCGCCTGGATCCCGCAACAGCCCGCCTGCGCTGGACACCGGCTTGCGCGCTTACGCTGGCCGCCATCGGCGCCGTCACCGGCCTGCTGGCCGGCATGCTGGGCGTAGGCGGTGGCTTCGTGATCGTGCCGGCCTTGCGCCGGTTCAGCGATATCGGCATCCAGGCCATCATCGGCACATCGCTGATGCTGGTTTCCCTGGTTTCGCTGGCGGCCGCGTGGAACGGCCTCAGCCGCGGCACCACCCTTCCTGCCGATGCCTGGGTTTTCTGCGCAGCCGCCATTGGCGGCATGCTGCTGGGTCGCGCGTTGGCGAGCCGGTTGTCCGGCCCTTTCCTGCAGCGCCTGTTTGCGCTGCTGGCACTGGGGGTCGCCCTGCTGATGCTGGCGCGCGCCTGGGCGGCATGACGCAAAAAAAACGGCACCGCAGACACGGGCCTGCGGTGCCGGTTAATGCCGTTGCGTGCGGGCTAGCGACGACGCAGATGACTGAGGCGCCGCGCCGCGGCCGCCTGGGCTGCGAGCATTTCCAGCTCGACCTCCACCACCGCGATATCATCGCGCGAAGTGGCTTTCTGCAGAGCCTCTTCCGCCTTGCGCCGGGCTTCCAGCGCCTTGGCCTCGTCGAGGTCTTCGGCGCGGATCGCCGTATCGGACAATACCGTCACGATATGGGGTTGCACCTCGAGGATGCCGCCGGCCACGAAAATATTGGTTTCACTGCCGTCCGTTGCCACGATCTTCAGCGTGCCCGGCCGTATGCGGGAAATCAGCGGGGTGTGGCCAGGCAATATACCCAGCTCACCCACTTCGCCAGGCAAGGTGACGAATTTCGCCTCGCCCGCAAACAGCGATTCCTCGGCACTGACCACATCGACATGCAAACTCGCCATGTCCCCGTCCTCAATTAAAGTGTTTTGGCCTTCTCGAAGGCTTCGTCGATGGAGCCGACCATGTAGAAGGCCTGCTCGGGCAGCGCATCGCATTCGCCGTCGACGATCATCTTGAACCCGCGCAGAGTTTCCGCCAGCGACACGAACTTGCCGGGCGAGCCGGTGAACACTTCGGCCACGTGGAAAGGCTGCGAGAGGAAGCGCTGGATCTTGCGCGCGCGCGCCACGGCCTGCTTGTCCTCGGGCGAGAGTTCGTCCATCCCCAGAATGGCGATGATGTCGCGCAATTCCTTGTAGCGTTGCAGCGTCTGCTGCACGGCGCGGGCGACCTGGTAGTGTTCTTCACCCACGATTTGCGGATCGAGCTGGCGGCTGGTGGAATCCAGCGGATCCACGGCCGGGTAGATCCCCAGCGCCGCGATGTCCCGCGACAGAACCACGGTGGAGTCCAAATGCAGGAAGGTCGTGGCCGGCGACGGGTCGGTCAAGTCGTCCGCAGGCACGTAAACGGCCTGGATGGACGTGATGGAACCCGTCTTGGTGGACGTGATGCGCTCTTGCAGCTGACCCATTTCCTCGGCCAGCGTGGGCTGGTAACCCACGGCCGAGGGCATGCGGCCCAGCAGCGCCGACACTTCCGTTCCCGCCAGCGTGTAGCGGTAGATGTTGTCCACGAAGAATAGGATGTCACGGCCTTCGTCGCGGAACTTCTCGGCCATGGTCAGGCCGGACAGCGCCACACGCAGACGGTTGCCGGGCGGCTCGTTCATCTGGCCGAACACCATGGCGACCTTGGACTCTTCCAGGTTGTCCAGCTGGATGACGCCGGCTTCCGCCATTTCATGGTAGAAGTCATTGCCTTCCCGCGTGCGCTCACCCACGCCGGCAAATACCGACAGGCCGCTGTGCTGCTTGGCGATGTTGTTGATCAGCTCGAGCATGTTCACGGTCTTGCCCACGCCGGCGCCACCGAACAGGCCTACCTTGCCGCCCTTGGCGAACGGACAAACCAGATCGATAACCTTGATGCCCGTCTCGAGCAGTTCCACGGAGGGCGACAGCTCGTCGAACTTGGGCGCTTTCTGGTGGATGGCGCGCTTTTCTTCGGCTTCGATGGGGCCGCGCTCGTCGATGGGACGGCCCAGGACGTCCATGATGCGGCCCAGCGTGGCCTGGCCCACCGGCACCGAGATGGCATCGCCCGTACCGCGCACGCTCATGCCGCGGCGCAGGCCGTCGCTGGAGCCCATGGCGATGGTGCGCACCACGCCGTCACCCAGCTGCTGCTGGACTTCGAAGGTCAAGCCGTGTTCGGCAAAATCCGAGCTCTCATCTTCCAGCACGAGGGCTTCGTAAATGTTCGGGATGCTGTCGCGGGGGAACTGAATATCCACCACGGCGCCGATGCACTGAACGATGGTACCGTTACTCATGTGTAGTCCTTGCTTAAGATCTTTGATGGGATGCCCGCCGGCTTACGCCGATACCGCGGCCGCTCCCCCCACGATTTCTGAAATTTCCTTGGTGATGGCCGCCTGGCGCGTCTTGTTGTACACCAGCTGCAAATCATCGATCACCTTGGCCGCATTGTCGGACGCCGCCTTCATCGCCACCATGCGCGCCGACTGCTCCGAGGCCATGTTCTCCGCAACCGCCTGGTAGATCAGACCCTCGACATAGCGCGTGAGCAAGTCGTCGATCACGCTCTGGGCGTCCGGCTCGTACAGGTAATCCCAGCCGTAGCCTTCCTTCTTCACGTTGGCCGTGCGCGATTCTTCCAGTGTGTCGCCTTCCTGCCAGGGATCGGTCAGGCCCGAGGGCAGGGGCAGCAGGCGCACGAAACTGGGGTCCTGCTTCATGGTGTTGACGAAACGCGTCGTGGCCAGGTAGACCGCATCCACCTTGCCGGCAACGAAATCGTCCAGCTGCACCTTGATGGCGCCGATGAGGCGGTCGAGCTGGGGCGCATCGCCCAGCTGCACGGCCTGCGAGACCAGGTTTGCGTTGATGCGCGTCAGCGTGCCCAGGCCCTTGTTGCCCAGCGCCGTGGCCTGCACCTTGATGCCTTTTTCGGTGAAATCCTTGATGCGGGCCAGCACCAGACGCATGATGTTGGTGTTGAGCCCGCCGCACAGACCTTTGTCCGTCGTGACCACGACCACGCCCACCGAGGCGATCTTCTCGCGCTCCATCATGTAGGGATGGGTGTAGTCGGGATGGGCCTGCATGAGGTGGGCGGCAATCTCGCGCACCTTGGTGGCGTAGGGGCGCCCGGCCCGCATGCGTTCCTGCGCGCGCCGCATCTTGGACGCCGCCACCATTTCCATCGCCTTGGTGATCTTGCTGGTATTCTGGACGCTCTTGATCTTCGTCCTGATTTCCTTGATTCCGGCCATCGAATATTCCTGACAGGGTGTGATGGCGGCCCAGGCTGCGGCCCGACCGCCCGATCTATGGATGCCAGCGCGCGGGCGCTATCACCCCCAACAGTGACTTAATAGGCGCCGTGCTTGAGGAACTCCTCGATTGCGGCGGAAAGCTCGGCCTCGTCCTCGGACGACATCTGCTTGCTGTCTTCGATGCGCTTCACGAGCTCGGCCTTGCCGCTACGCAGGCTGTCCTTGAGCGCTTTCTCGAAAGCGGCGATGCGCGACACATCGACCTGGTCGAGATACCCTTTGCTGACCGTGAACAGCAGTACGGCCTGCTCCCATACGGGCATAGGCTGGTACTGGGGCTGCTTGAGCAGCTCGACCACGCGTTCACCGCGCTCGAGCTGGCGGCGCGTGGCGTCGTCCAGATCGGAGGCGAACTGGGCGAAGGCGGCGAGTTCGCGGTACTGGGCCAGGTCGGTACGGATCCCGCCCGAAAGCTTCTTGATCACCTTGGTCTGCGCCGCACCCCCGACGCGCGAGACCGAGATCCCCGCGTTGATGGCCGGCCGCACGCCCGCGTTGAACAGGTCGGTCTCGAGGAAGATCTGGCCGTCGGTAATGGAGATGACGTTGGTGGGCACGAAGGCCGACACGTCGCCCGCCTGGGTCTCGATGATGGGCAGCGCCGTGAGCGAACCCGTCTTGCCCTTGACCGTGCCCTGCGTGAACTTCTCGACGTAGTCCGCATTCACGCGTGCAGCGCGTTCGAGCAGGCGCGAGTGCAGGTAGAAGATGTCACCCGGGTAAGCTTCGCGGCCGGGCGGACGGCGCAGCAGCAGCGAGACCTGACGGTAGGCCCAGGCCTGCTTGGTGAGGTCATCGTAGATGATCAGGGCGTCTTCACCGCGGTCGCGGAAGTATTCGCCCATGGTGCAGCCCGAATAGGCCGAAAGGTACTGCATGGCGGCGGAATCCGAGGCCGCGGCAGCCACCACGATGGTGTATTCCAGCGCGCCATGCTCTTCAAGCTTGCGCACCACGTTGGCGATGGTGGACGCCTTCTGGCCGATGGCCACGTAGACGCACTTCACGTTCTCGCCCTTCTGGGCGATGATGGTATCTACCGCCACCGCCGTCTTGCCGGTCTGACGGTCACCAATGATGAGTTCGCGCTGGCCGCGACCGATGGGCACCATGGAGTCGATGGCCTTGGTACCGGTCTGCAGCGGCTGCGATACCGACTGGCGCGCGATAACCCCCGGCGCCACTTTTTCGATCACGTCGGTTGCCACGGCGTTGATGGGACCCTTGCCGTCGATCGGCCGACCCAGCGCGTCGACGACGCGGCCGCAGAGTTCGGGACCGACCGGCACTTCCAGAATGCGGCCCGTGGTCTTGACCGAATCCCCTTCGGAGACGCCGGTGTAGTCGCCCAGTACGACCGCACCCACCGAGTCGCGCTCGAGGTTCAGGGCCAGGCCGAAGACGTTGTTGGGGAATTCGAGCATCTCACCCTGCATGACATCGGACAGGCCGTGGATGCGGGTGATACCGTCGGTCACGGAAACCACCGTGCCCTGTGTGCGCACGTCAGTCGAAGCGCCCAGGCCCTCTATGCGGCTCTTGAGCAGTTCGCTGATCTCGGAGGGGTTCAATTGCATGTTCAGACTCCAGGAATTCTTGATTTGACCGCCCTAGGCAGCCAGCGTATCGCGCATGCGGGCCAGGCGGGCCTGCACCGAAGTGTCCAGCACCTGGTCGCCGACGGCCACACGCACGCCGCCGATCAGGCTTTCATCGATGGTCACGGACGGCTTGAGGCGCAAGCCGAAGCGCTTTTCCAGCGCCGTCATGAGCTCGGCCAGCTGCGCATCGCTGAGCGCAAAGGCGCTGGTGATCTCGGCCAGCGCCGTGCCTTCTTGCCGGTGGCGCTGCAGGACGAACTGGCGCGCGATTTCCGGCAGCAGCAGGATGCGCTTGTTCTCTACCAGCAGCCGCACCAGGTTTGCCGCCTCGGGCGGCAGGCCGCCTTGCACCATGTCGCCGAACAGAGCGATGCGCTGCTCGTTGTCGAGGCGCGGATCGCCCAGCGCATCGCGCACATCGGCGTTCTCGGCGATGCCGGCCAGTTGTGCGACCAGATCACCCCAGAAGTCCAGCCCTTTGTCGCCCTCGCTTGCCGCTGCAAACAAGGCTTCCGCGTAAGGTCTGGCGATCGTCGAAAGTTCAGCCATGGCCTCTGCCCTGAGTCTAGAGTTGCGCCGTGAGCTGATCGAGCAGCTCGGCGTGGACCTTGGCATCGACCTCGCGACGCAGGATGTGCTCGGCACCGCGCACGGCCAGCGCGGCCACGTCGGCACGCAGGCTTTCGCGAGCGCGCTCGAGCTCTTGGGCGGCGTCTTGCTGCGCCTGCGCAATGATACGAGCCTTTTCGATTTCAGCCTCGCGACGCGCGGCGTCGATGAGCGCTGCCGCCTGACGTTCCGCTTCGGCCATGCGCGTCTGATTTTCCGTCTTGGCGGATGCCTCGATCAGGCTGACGCGCGCCTGCGCCTGCGCCAGGTCGGCCTTGCCCTTGTCGGCAGCCGCCAAGCCATCGGCAATCTTCTGACGACGATCGTCCATGGCTTTCGTGAGCGGTGGCCAGATGAATTTCATCGTAAACCACGCCAACACGAAAAACACGAGCATCTGAAAGAATAGAGTCGCGTTCAAATTCACGGTCGTTTCCCTTTAACACCATTCGCGCCATGCTGTACCGCGCATGGCCTGAAAGCCTTGAACTGCAGACGGACTACCGGCCGCAGCGGCAGGGCCCGCGCGATCACACGGGCCGCTGACGATAAGTGGCCGCTAGCCGACAAACGGATTGGCGAAAGCGAACAACATGGCCAGACCCACGCCAATCAGGAAGGCCGCGTCGATCAGACCGACGAGCAGGAACATTCTGGTTTGCAGAACGTTCATCAGCTCGGGCTGGCGTGCGGAGGACTCAAGAAACTTGCCCCCCATGATGCCGATGCCTATGCAGGCGCCGATGGCACCCAGGCCGATAATGATACCGCAAGCAAGGGCTACGAATGCGACGTCGGTCATGAGAACTCCTTGGTGAATATAACCGTATGATCAAAAGGTCGAAAAAATACTGCCAATGCGAAAAAACCCCGCCGCCCGAGGCCGTGACAGCACGGCCTGCGAACGACCATCAGTGGCTTTCGTGAGCCTGCCCCACATAGACGAGGGTCAGCATCATGAAAATGAAGGCCTGCAACAACACGATAAGAATATGGAAGATCGCCCAGACCGATCCGGCCAGGACATGGCCGATGCCCAACCCCAGGCTGGCCATATTGAAGCCCGTCCAGGCACCACCCAGCAGGGCGATGAGCATGAACACCAGCTCGCCCGCGAACATGTTGCCGAACAGCCGCATGCCCAGCGATACCGTCTTGGCAGCGTATTCGATCAGGTTGAGCAGCAGGTTGAACGGGATGAGGATGATGATCCAGGGGCCCGGCGCATGGAACGGCGCGACGAAAAGCTCCTTCACGAAACCGATCGGGTTCTTGAGCTTGATGCCGTAATACAGCATGAGCAGCAGCACGCCCATTGACATGCCCATGGGCACGTTCAGGTCGGCCGTGGGCAGGATGCGGTGGTAGTAGAGAACGTCGCCGTGCTCGGCCCCCAGGCCCGTCGTGGAAAACACCCAGCCCAGGAGATCCACAGGGATGAGGTCCAGCGTATTCATGACCGTGATCCAGAGGAACACGGTGAGCGCCAGCGGCGAAACGAAGCGGCGCGAGGTTTCATTGGGAACGATGCTCTTGGACTGGTCCTCGACCATTTCCACCAGCATTTCAATGCCCATCTGGAAGCGCCCGGGCACGCCGGCCGTGACCGACTTGGCCGCGCGCCACAGGAAGAACACCACGAGCACGCCCATGGCGATAGACCAGAAGACGGAGTCGTAATTGACGATGCCGAAGTCAGCGATGGCGTCCTGTTTGCTGCCCAGGCTGTTCAGGTGTACCAGGTGGTGCTGGATATAATCAGACGAGGACGGAAGCGTGTTGTCACTGGCAGCCATCAGAATTTCTATCCTATAAGCAAACGTGCGGGCGAACCCCGATCAACCAAGCCGAAATCACGGCAACTTGCGTAACGCGAGCAAGAGCACATAGCCCTTCAACACACCCAGCAGTCCCAGCAGCAGGGCCGGCCAGACCAGCCAGTCTCCCGCGAACCGCACGATCATGGCCAGCAGCAGCGTGGCGCTTCCCAGTTTGAAGGCCTGCCCCCACAGAAAGGAGGCCGGGCTTGGTCGGGAGGGCGCGAACACACCGAACAGCAAGCGCATGGCGAACAAGGCATTGGGTACAAAATAAGCCGCCGCACCCAGCAAAGCCGATACAGCGGCCGCAACGCCCGAAACCAGGCCAGACACGACAATGACCACCCCGGCCACCGCCGCCTGCGCAAGCAGTGCGCGAACCAGCCCCTCGCTGGCCCGCCGCGCCAGACGGTGCCTTTCCGCATCGCTCAGAACGCGAGGCCGCTCATCGGCAACGGTAATGCCGTCTGCCGCCACTGCCTGCAAGGGCTTCTGAACCATGTCTTTCAACCCGCCTGACTCAGTCAATGCAAACCATGAAAGTCAAACCGCTAGAGTATAGCGTGCTTTTTGAATGGCGCGCAAATCATGCGCGCCCCCGGCCAAGGCCCGCCGCCGCTCAGCGATGGCGGAATTCGGGTTTGCGTTTTTCCACGAAGGCGGCCATGCCTTCCTTCTGGTCTTCAGTGGCGAACAGGGCATGGAAATTGCGCCGCTCGTAGAGCAGGCCTTCCGCCAGTCCCGACTCGTAGGCGCGATTGATGCACTCCTTGGCCATCATGACGGAGGGCAACGACATCGACGCGATCACGGTAGCGGCTTCGATGGCCTCGTCCAGCAGGCGTTCCGTCGGCACTACCCGCGAGACCAGGCCCGCGCGTTCGGCTTCCTGCGCATCCATCATGCGCGCCGTGAGGATGAGGTCCATGGCCTTGGCCTTGCTGATGGCGCGCGGCATACGCTGCGTGCCGCCATAACCCGGCACCACGCCCAACTCGATCTCGGGCTGGCCGAAACGGGCATTTTCCGCAGCGATGATGAAATCGCAGAACATGGCCAGCTCGCAGCCACCGCCCAGCGCATAGCCCGCGACCGCGGCAATGACGGGCTTGCGCACCTCGCGCAGGACCTGCCAGTCGCCACCGAGGTAATCGGCCTTGTTGACGTCCATGAACGACCAGCGCTGCATGGCGCCGATGTCGGCACCGGCGGCAAAGGCCTTCTCGCTGCCGGTCAGCACAATTGCGCCGATGCCATCGTCGGCGTCGAAGGCGCGCAAGGCGACGGCCAGCTCGGCCATGAGATCATTGTTGAGCGCATTCAGCGCCTGCGGCCGATTCAGCGTGAGCAGGCCCACACGGCCTTGCGTCTCCACTTTCACCAATGCTTCACTCATGAGTTCTCCTTGCAATTAAAATAGTGCGCATGAACACCCAGACTTTACTGTATTGCCTGCGCCCGGCGGATCCGGCCGGCCACCGCTTCACCGTCACGCTCGATATACCGGCGCCGGACCCGGCCGGTCAGGTACTGTTCCTGCCCGCCTGGATTCCCGGCAGCTATCTTATCCGGGATTTCGCACGGCAGATCGAATCAATACAGGCCAGCGCCGGCGGCGCGCCGGTGCCGCTGGAAAAGCTGGACAACCACCGCTGGCGTTGCGCGCCCTGCCCGGGCCCGCTGCGGGTCGAGGCCGTCATCTACGCCTGGGACTTATCGGTGCGCGGCGCGCATCTGGACGAAAGCCACGCCTTCTTCAACGGCACCAGTGTATTCCTTGGCGTGGAAGGGCAGACCGCCCTGCCCTGCCGGGTACGCCTCGAAGCGCCGCCCCACACCACGCGCTGGCGCGTCCACACCAGCCTGCCGCGCGCCACGCAGCCAGGCGACGCCCCGGACGATCAAGGCTTTGGCGATTACCTGGCGCCGGATTACGACGCGCTCATCGACCACCCCGTCGAAATGGGTGAGCCGCAGGTCGTGCCGTTCACCGCCCACGGCGCGGCGCACGAACTGGTCTTCACCGGCGTCATCCCCGGGCTGGACCTGGCGCGCATCGCCGCCGACGTGAAGAAAATCTGCGAAGCGCAGATCGCCCTGTTCGCGCCCGACACGCGCAAAGCGGCCTTCCTGGACAGCAGCGAACGCTACGTCTTCCTGGTCATGGTCACGCAAGACGGCTATGGCGGGCTGGAGCACCGCGCCAGCACGGCTCTGCTTACCGCGCGCCACGCCCTGCCCGTTCTGGGCCGGGCCGATACCGATCCCGCCTACCAGGATTTCCTCGGCCTGGTCAGCCATGAATACTTCCACACCTGGAACGTGAAGCGCATCAAGCCCGCAGCCTTCGTGCCCTATGCGCTCACGCACGAAAATTTCACGCGCCTGCTGTGGGTCTTCGAGGGTTTCACGTCTTATTACGATGATTTGATGCTGCTGCGCGCCGGCGTCATCAGCCAGGACGACTATTTCGTGCGCCTGGGCAAGGTGGTGGCCGGGGTGGAACGCGGCCCAGGGCGCCACAAGCAAAGCGTGGCCGACAGCTCGTTCGATGCCTGGACGCGGTTTTACAAGCAGGACGAGAACTCGCCCAACGCCCTGGTGAGCTATTACACCAAGGGCTCGCTGGTCGCGCTGGGTCTGGATCTGCTGCTGCGCCGCGAAAGCGGCGGGCGCCGCGCGCTGGATGACGTGATGCGCCTGATGTGGCGCCGCTACGGCCAGAATTTCTACGCGCCCGGCCATGCGCAACAAGGCGTCGCGGAAACGGCCATGCCCGCCCTCATCCGGGAAGCCACCGGCGTGGATGTCGGCGATTTTCTCGCGCGCTGCGCCGACGGTCGCGAAGACCCGGATCTCGCGCAGCTGCTGGCCCGCCAGGGGATTACGCTTACGCGCAAGGCCGGCAGCGACACCCCTGCGCTGGGCGTGCGCCTGAAGCAGGCTGCGGCAGGCCTGGTCATCGCCACCGCCTTCGAGCAGGGCGCGGCGCACCGGGGTGGCCTGTCCGCGGGTGACCAGCTCGTGGCCGTGGGCGGGCTGCGCGTCAGCGACGAGAACGGCCTGAATCGCCTGCTGCGCACCTGGCAGCCCGGCGATGCCGTCGACATTCACGTATTCCGCCGCGACGAACTGCGCTGCTTTCGCGTGACGCTGGCCCCGCCGGCGCAGGACACGATCACGCTGCACGCCCAGGCATCACCCACCGCAGACCAGGAACACGCATGGCCCGCCGCCGCATCTTCTTCGAACAGCTGAACATCACCGCGCGCGTGGGCATGCTGGCGCACGAACTGGAGCGCAGCCAGCCCCTGCTGATCGATGCGGAATTCGACGTCGAGACCGACCTGGCGGTGCAGGACAACGACATCGGCACCGTACTGGACTATCGCTGCCTGCGCGACACCATGATCGATGAATGCACGCGCGAACACACCTGCCTGCTGGAAACCCTGTCCGAGCGCCTGATGCAGCGCCTGCTGGCGGATTTCCCACAGATCCGCAGCCTGCGCCTGCGCCTGGGCAAGCCGCAGGCCTTCGACGATTGCGCCCTGGTCGGCATTGAAATCAGCCACAGCAAGGAGCCCTGATGCAGGTCAGCGAACAGCGCCGCGCCCCGGCCAGCAGCCCCGCCGAACGCCGCCAGCGCCACGACGAGAACAAGCTGGTCAAGCGCCTGCTGCGCGAAACAGGCCGCGCCATCCACGACTACGGCATGATAGAAGACGGCGACACCGTCATGGTGTGCCTTTCAGGCGGCAAGGATTCCTTCGGCCTGCTCGACATCCTGCTCACCCTGCGCGAGCGCGCGCCCATCCGCTTCGACATCATCGCCGTGAACCTGGATCAGAAACAGCCCGGCTTCCCCGAGCATGTGCTGCCGGACTACCTGAGGCGCAAAGGCGTGCGCTTTCACATCGAGGAGCAGGACACGTATTCGGTCGTCACGCGCGTCATCCCCGAAGGCAAGACGATGTGCTCGCTGTGTTCGCGCCTGCGACGCGGCATCCTGTACCGCGTGGCCGATGAGCTGGGCGCCACCAAGATCGCCCTGGGTCACCATCGCGACGATATCCTGGCCACCTTCTTCCTGAACCTGTTTTATGGCGGGCGCCTCAAGGCCATGCCGCCGCGCCTGGTCTCGGACGACGGCCGGCACAGGGTGATCCGCCCCCTGGCCTACGTCGCGGAAAAAGATTTGATCGCCTATGCTGCGATGCGGCAATTTCCCATCATTCCCTGCAACCTGTGCGGCTCGCAGGAAAACCTCAAGCGCCAGGAAGTCGGACGCATGATCGCCGACTGGGATCAGCGCTTCCCCTCGCGTTCGTGGAATGTATTCGGCGCCCTGTCGCGCGTGGTGCCCAGCCACCTGATGGACAGGGATTTGTTCGATTTCGTCGGCCTTGCGCCCAACGGCATCGCCCGGCCCGACGGCGACACGGCCTTCGATGGCGACGATAGCGGCGCGTATTTCGGCGATCTGCCCGCCGGCGTGCGCCAGCGCTTCCAGGACTGAAGATGGCGGCGCGCTCAGTGCGGCGCGTCGATACCGGCCCAACGGCTCGCCGGCAGGTCGATGCCCAGCAGCTCCAGCATGCGGGCCACGCTGTGATCGACCATTTCCTCGATGCCGGAAGGGTGCAGATAGAATGCGGGCAACGGCGGGAAAATGATGCCGCCCATCTCGGTGACGGCGGTCATGTTGCGCAGGTGCGCCAGGTTGAGCGGCGTTTCACGCACCGCCAGCACCAGACGCCGGCGCTCCTTGAGCGTGACATCCGCGGCGCGCGTGATCAGATTATCCGACAGGCCGTGCGCCACCGCCGCCAGCGTGCGCATGGAACACGGCACCACGATCATGCCCATGGTGGCAAAACTGCCGCTCGCCAGCGTGGCCCCCACGTCGCGAAAGCTGTAGACGTGATCGGCCAGCGCGACCACCGCGCTGCGCTCCAGCGCCAGCTCGTGACGCAAGGTGATCAGCCCCGCCGGCGAGATGACCAGATGGGTCTGGATGTCGCGGCGCTGCCGCAAGGCCTGCAACAGCCGGACGGCGTAGATAACGCCCGTGGCACCGGTAATGCCCACCGCCAGCCGCTGCGGGCCTGGCGTCACTCCACCGCCCCGGCGTCTTTCAGCAGGCCGACCAGCTCTTCGCTTTCGAACATTTCCGACATGATGTCGGTGCCGCCGATGAACTCGCCCTTCACGTACAGCTGGGGAATGGTGGGCCAGTTGGCGTAAGCCTTGATGCCGTCGCGCACCTCTGGATCATCGAGCACGTTGACGGTGACCAGCTTGCCCACACCCGAGGCCTTGAGGATCTGGATGGCGCGGGCCGAAAAGCCGCACATGGGCGTTTGCGCCGTACCCTTCATGAACAGAACCACGGGATGCGCCGTGACCGTCTCACGGATGAAATCTTGAACGTCACTCATGCTTGTTCCAAAATAGAGATTGCGGAAACCCCGCCGCTGACCCTGGGAATGCCAGCAAGATCGGGTCGGCTTGCCACCTGCCCGAAACGAGCCTGATGGAAAAACTCACGCACCGCAGGGGCTTGATCCCAGCCGTGCTCGACAAACAGGGCACCACCGTCCGACAGCCGCTGGCGCCCACCTGAAACGATAGCACGTAACGCCTGCAGCCCGTCCGCGCCGTCCGTCAGGGCCAGCGCCGGCTCATGGCGCAGATCGCCCTGTTCCAGATGAACGTCACCGGCGGCAATATACGGCGGATTGGAGACGATGACGTCAAAGACCCTGCCTGTCGCGAGCGCATCGTACCAGGACCCCTCACAGCACTGCAGCGCAGCGCCCAAACGGGCGGCATTGGCGCTGGCCAGCACGAGCGCCGCAGCGCTGACATCCGTGGCCACCACCTGCGCATCCGGGCGCGCCAGCGCGAGCGACACAGCCACAGCGCCCGAGCCCGTACCCAGATCCAGAATGCGGGGCGCCCGCCGGTGCGTCACCGCCTCCAGCGCACAGGCCACCAGCAATTCGGTTTCCGGGCGCGGGATCAACACGTCGGGCGTGACCTGGAAGCGGTGCCCCATGAACTCGCGCTCGCCCAGCACGTAGGCCATGGGTTCGCCCGCCAGGCGACGCCGCTCGAGGGCGCGGTAATGCGCGATGGCCTGCGGCGTCAGCCCATCGGTGTCATGCGCGATCAACCAGGCGCGCGACACGCCCAGCACCTGCTCCCACAGCATCTGGAATTCCAGCCGGGGCAAGGCGGTGTCGCGCATCAGCACGCGCAGCGTAGGCAAGATGTCAGTCATCGGCCAGGGCTGCGAGCTGTTCGGCCTGGTGCTCGGCCAGCAAGGCATCGACGAGTTCGTCCAGATCGCCTTCCATGGCGGCCGCCAGCTTGTACAGCGTCAGGTTGATGCGATGATCCGTGATGCGCCCCTGCGGGAAGTTGTAGGTGCGGATGCGCTCGGAGCGATCGCCGCTGCCCACCAGGCTCTTGCGCTGGGCCGCCTCGCGGCTTTGCTGCTCTTGCTGCTGTCGATCCTTCAAGCGCGCCGCGAGCACTTGCATGGCCTTGTCGCGATTGCGATGCTGCGAGCGGTCATCCTGGCACTCCACCACCGTGCCCGTGGGCAAGTGCGTGATGCGCACGGCCGAATCCGTCTTGTTGACGTGCTGGCCCCCGGCCCCGCTGGCGCGGAAGGTGTCGACGCGCAAATCATTCGGGTCGATGCGAATCTCGTTGGCGGCATCCGCCTCGGGCAGCACGGCCACGGTACACGCCGAAGTATGGATGCGCCCCTGGGCCTCGGTCTCGGGCACGCGCTGTACACGATGGGCGCCGGATTCAAACTTGAGGCGCCCGTAGACGCCGTCGCCCTCGATGCGCGCGACCACCTCTTTATAGCCACCCAGCTCCGCCGGATGCGCGGACATCATCTCGACGCGCCAACCGCGCTGCTCGGCATAGCGGGTATACATGCGCAGCAGATCGCCGGCAAACAGCGCGCTTTCATCGCCGCCGGTGCCGGCGCGGATTTCCAGGAAAACACTACGCTGGTCATCCGGATCGCGCGGCAGCAGCAGGCGCTGCAACTGCGCTTCCAGGGTTTCCAGGCGCACCTGCGCCGCCTCGAACTCTTCCTGGGCCAGTGCGCGCATTTCGGGGTCATCCATGAGGCTGCGCGCATCCTCCAGGGTGCCCTGGCAGCGCTGCGCATCGTCGAATACGCTGACCACGGGCTCGATCTCCGCGCGTTCGCGCGACAGTTTGCGAAAGCGCTCCATATCGCCGGCCGCATCGGGCTCGGACAACAGGGCATCGATTTCGAGCAAACGGCGCGCCAGTTGCTCCAGACGGTCATGCATGGAAGGTTTCATCGACGGGACAAATCAGGGTTGAAGCAGGAACGGCCGGGACGCCGGAACAGAAGACAGGCCGGCCAGTGCCGGCAGGCGGGAAGCGCCGCTAACGCCGACGTTCGGCCGGCATGAGCTGGGGCAGCAGCGCGAGCAGGTGTTCGCGCTGGGCGCCATCGGCCTGGTGCAGGGCCGCCAGGGGGCCGTGCATGACCTTCTGGGTCAGGCCATGCGCGAACTGCTCGAGCACGGCCTCGGGATCATCACCCCGCGCCAGGGCCCGGCGCGCACGCTCGAGCTCGCGCTGGCGCAATTGCTCGGCCGCCAGCTGATACTGCTGAATGACCGGGACATTGGCCCGGCTTTGCAGCCAGTGCATGAAGTGCTGCACCCGCGCCTCGATGATGGCCTCGGCCTGCACCACAGCCGCGCGCCGGGCTTCGCCCGCCGTCTGCACCATGCGACCGAGATCATCCACCGTATACAGATAGACGTCCGCCAGCCGGCCGATTTCGGATTCGATATCGCGCGGCACGGCCAGATCGACCATGACCATGGGCCGGTGCCGGCGCGCGCGCGTCGCCTTCTCTACCATCCCCAGGCCGAGGATGGGCAAGGAGCTGGCCGTACAGGAGACGATGACATCGTACTGGGCGATATGCGCCGGCAGATCTGCCAGCTTGAGCGTATCGGCCCCGAAGCGCGAGGCCAGCACCTGCGCGCGTTCGGCCGTGCGGTTCGCCACCGTGATGTGCTGCGGACGCGCTGCCGCGAAATGCGTGGCGCACAGCTCTATCATCTCGCCCGCGCCGATGAACAAGACCTTGCTGCGCGACAGATCGCCGAACACGCGTTCGGCCAGCCGCACCGCCGCCGCCGCCATGGACACGGAATGCGCGCCAATGGCGGTTTGCGTGCGCACCTCTTTGGCCACCGAAAACGTGCGCTGGAACAGCTGGTGCAGCAAAGTGCCCAGCGCGCCGGCCTCGTTCGCCGCGCGCATGGCATCCTTCATTTGACCGAGAATCTGGGGCTCGCCCAGCACCATGGAATCCAGCCCGCTGGCGACCCGAAACGCATGGCGCACGGCGTCGTGATCCTGATAGCGGTACAGATGCGGACTGATGGCCGTGGCTTCAAGCTGATTGAAACTGGCCAGCCAGACGGGGATGTGCTCGGACACGGCCGGATCAGCCGCGCAATAGATTTCCGTGCGATTACAGGTGGACAGGATGGCCGCTTCGCGCAAGGCCCCGCCGAAGGCCGAACGCAGGCCCTCCAGCGCCGGACGCAGGATCTCCATCGGGAACGCCACCTTCTCGCGCACGGACACGGGCGCGGAAACATGGTTCAGGCCGAAGGTGAGAACGTCGGTAGACATGCAGCGATTGACAAACGCCAGAAAAATACGGACTGTGACATTATACTGCCCCAGCGCGCGTGTGGGACAGTGCAGTGGCAGTCTGCGCAGCTGGGGCCAAGCAGGCTTGCCGAAACTGGTGTATTATTTTGCCTTCCTGATGGCCTGGTAGCTCAGTCGGTAGAGCAGAGGACTGAAAATCCTTGTGTCGGTGGTTCGATTCCGCCCCAGGCCACCAGAATTTCTAGGCCCACTGGTTCTCCAGTGGGCTTTTTGTCGTCTGGAAGGCCAGTACTGGCGGGGGTTCGCGGGTTTGCCTCGCGAGCGGCGGATGGGCGGAAGCACCATTTTCGCCCCAGCATCGCCTCTCTGTTCTCTGGCTTTCTCTGTTTGCCTCGCGAGCGCGCGCGAGGCTAAGGCTCGGCTTCATGCGGGTTTGAGGAGTTTAGGTTCAAAGCAGTAACTCCCTAGAGAGAACGACCCGGTCTGCGCTCCGATGCTACGATCCTAGGGCTCTTCCCCCATCCTAGTTGTTAACATCCTTCGAGAACGGCCCAACCACCCCGTTACAATAACGACAGCTACGAGACCACACCACCGAACAAGCAAAGGAGATAAAGGTGCGCGCCTACTTAACGTCACTCATAGGTCTGGCGGCAACTGTGGGGCTATCACTTTCACCTGAAGCACAAGCTCAACACCACATCCCGGAAGAGGTCATAGCCCAGTGCAACGCCTCGAAGAATGCACATAGGCTACCCGATTGCCTTCGGGACGGGACATTGGCTTATGAGATGCTGGAAGCGTCAAAATCCGCAGACCTGTACGGTCAGGCTGCCAGTCGCGTAATAGACGCTTGTGCGGATCAAAACAACACATTCAACTCGACCTGGTTGTGCTTTCGGATCGCAGCTGAAAAGGCAACAGAAGCAAGAAGTTTAATCGGTGTGGAGGCGATTTCTGACACTTGCGTCGCTCAGATATCTGACCCCTCACTTTATGAAGCACTGAAGAAGAAAGAGCATTCTCTCCGGGAACGGATGTTGCCTGACAACAGAATCGGCGCATTTGGTACGTACAAACCGTTTACCGGTTGTCCCTAGGTAAACTTACGCGCCCGCCACGCAACATCCAACGCTATCAGCGGCCACTAACCTCTAAATGCTGAGCCCAGAAAATGCTCAGGGGTCGACGAAGAATTGCGTCTAATGAAGCATCGGACGAAGAAGCAAGGCGCTCAACTACGCTGGGTGCCAGCAACGTCAACCGCAACAACCGCCGCACGTGCGTCACGTCAACGCCTTCGGCCTCGGCAATCTCCCTAACAGACCTCGCCCTTCCCTCATCCAGCAACCGCTGCCAGTGATGCGCCAGCCCCAGCGCCCGCATCAGCGCAGTATCCTGTGCCGCCGCCCGTGCTTCCCGTTCCCGCGCTGCTTCCTTCGCAAACTCCTGCGGTGCGTCCAGTGGTGTGATGACCTGCTTCTTGCATCCCCGTTTCACCAGCGTCCAGGGGATGAAGGTTTCCAACTGCACACCCCCTGCGGGTGTGGGCAGTGCGCGGCTGATGGCACGGCCTGTCTGTTTGCCATAGTGCTTTCTGGACATACACTTCCTATTTGAACTGATCCAGCATCCGGCGCTGATCAGGCCAGAGAGCAGGAATGTCGTTGCGCATCAGCCAGAGCAGCGTCAGCCGCTGCGGCTGGGTGCCCGCCAGTAACTGTTCGACGATATCAGGGGCGAGGCGCGCCAGTCGCATCAGCCTGCCCACGCTGGTGGGCTTCAGGCCTTCGGCCATCGCAATCTCGGACACGCTTTTGTAAGTGCCGCCGTCCAGAAGCGTGTTCCAACGCACCGCCCGGGCAACAGCCTCGATGATGCCAACATCGTGAGCGCGTGGTGTCTCTGCAAGCAGCAACTTCCCCTTCTTGCGCTTGAAGTTCAGCGGCACAAAGGTTTCCATCTGTGTGTCCATCAACCCTCCACCTCCACCAGTTCCGCGCCGATACCTGCTGGCGCAAACTCACCGATGAGCGCATCCCAGCCCAGCTCCCGCCATTTCACTTTGATCCCCTGCAATTCGCCCGCATGGACAAGATCGATGCGTTCGATCATCAGGTTGACGATGCGATGGCGCTCGACCGGGAACAGGTGATCCCACACATCGTTGAGACGCCCCATCGCCATCACCGTGCTGGCTTCGTCGATCTGCGAGCCGTTGGCCTGAGTATGGCGCACCACCGAGGCAATGGATTCCGGGCTAGTCAGCACCGTGCGGATCTGCGCCACTACCGCCGCTTCGATCTCTGCCGCGGGCAGGCGCTCGTAGCGTTTTCCGGGTGCGCCGAAGCGGCTTTCCGACTTCGACACGTAGTAGTGATACTTGCGTCCGTTTTTTCTAGAGTACGTGGGATACATCTTCTCGCCCGACGGCGCGTACAGCAGCCCGCGTAGCAATGCATCGGTACGTGACCGAGTCTTAGTTTCGACTCCCCGCGTATGGCTGTCCGTGGCCAGCACAGCAGCTACCCTGTCCCAAAGCTCCTGGTTGATGATGGCCGCGTGCGCGCCAGGGTACCAACTCCCCTTGTGCGACAACTCACCCAGGTAGATGCGGTTTCGCAACAGCTTGTGCAGATACTTCTTGTCGATCCTGGTGCCGCTACGAGTGACACCTTCCTTCGTCGTCCAGGCCTTGGTGGTGATGCCCTCTGCGGTAAGACGGGCGGCGATCTGGGTGGGCGAGCCAATGGTGAGCATTTCCTCGAAGATGCGCCGCACCACGGTCGCCTCCGTTTCGTTGATGACCAGCAGGCGGTTGTCGACGTCGTAGCCCAGGGGCGGGACGCCGCCCATCCACATGCCTTTGCGCTTTGCGGCGGCGATCTTGTCGCGGATGCGCTCGCCGGTGACCTCACGCTCAAACTGGGCGAAGGACAGCAGGACGTTGAGCATCAGCCGACCCATTGAGGTCGTAGTATTGAACTGCTGCGTGACGGACACGAACGATACGCTCTGGCGCTCGAATACTTCGACCATCTTTGAAAAGTCCGCAAGGCTGCGCGTCAAGCGGTCGATCTTGTACACAACCACAATGTCGATCTGGCCGCGCTCGATATCCGCCATCAGGCGTTTCAGCCCTGGCCGATCTGTGTTGCCTCCGGAGTACCCCGGATCGTCGTAGTCGTCAGCCACCGGAATCCAGCCCTCGGCGCGTTGGCTGGCAACGTAAGCGTGACCCGCCTCCTTCTGCGCATCGATGGAGTTGAACTCCTGGTCAAGCCGTTCATCCGAGGACACCCGACAGTAGACGGCACAGCGTTTGCGTGTGGCCTTCTGGGCAACCGTATTCATCGCCCACCCCCGGTCAACCCGAAAAACAGGGGCCCAGACCAGTGGGCACCTGTGATGTGGCGGGCCACTGCTGTCAGGCTCTTGAAGGTCTGGCCGTCGTAGTCAAATCGACCGTCAGCCGTGACGGTCACGCGGTGCTCTGCCTCGCCCCATTCGCGCACCAACACCGTGCCTGGGGCAAATGCCCGGGTCTTGACCGGTGCTCGCAGTTTGATTTTGGAGTGCCTGGCCCCGATGGCTTCCAGCCGCTCGCGCGTGGCAGGGTTCAGCCCCCCGTAGGCCTCCTCCTGGATCTTGTAGGCCAGGCGCGACTGGATGTGACTGCGGTTGGGGTACTGGGGGCGGGCATCGAAGTACTTGTCCCAAAGCGCCCAGAGGCTGGCCATCGGCAGGGCTGGCAGCTCGGCCACGCGGGCGGCGACGGAATCGTTCTCGTTCATGACAAATCCTCACGTTGATAGGAGGTTGTATGAACGCGCTCGGGGGCGGTAAAGCCAAGTCCAACTTCGCTCTCTGTCGCTGTACCCTGACAAGCTCGGACGATGGCTGCCGCCAGAATCCGGGTGATCTCGCAGGCGCGCTCAGCCGCTGACAGCGTCTGTGGATGGGAAAGTTCAAGGTGATTCATTGGTAGGCGGTGCTCGTTTATCGAAATCCCCACCATGATCGCCGATCACCCCCAATCAGGATGGCAACGCAGGGTAATCATACGATTGCGTCGATATACTGCAGGGTGTAACAGCAGTGCTGACAACCACTTTGCACTGACCATCAGAGACAAAATCGCGGGTTCGCGTAGAGGAGCGCCATGCCAAAGCCGTTTAAGAATATGCCGTCCCTGCTGAAATACCTGGAGACAGCCCCCATCAAAGCCATCCGCCTGCTATCTGACTGCCTCGCATCAAAAGGCGGATTCGAACCCCTTTCCGGACTTTCCTGGCCTGACAACGGTACAGACCTCATCGAGGCACACAGGCAAGTCATCAAAGACGCTTGCACAGCACTGCCTGCAGAGGTCGCAACGTCGCTTGATGGACACGCAAGCAAAATCATTAAACTTTCTGAAGGCAAAGGGATCGAGGCAGTCCGTACCGTGGAAGATCGCCTCTACCAGCTCGACACAGACGATCTCTGTGTGACTGACCTATTCGATGCCCAGCCCGACGCTCTTGGACGTGCGACAGTCCTCTTTGCCTTTGCACCAGATCTTTTCAGCAAGGCCGAACTGTTCTTCCATTCCGAGTATTACCGCAATTTCGGCAAGCTCTACGACGCCTTTGATATCGACTCGGATGGCACGCCCACGATCAACTGGGACGACGACGTACGCACAAGGCTGGAGCAGGCAGTCAATAGCAGGCTGAGCATTACCGGCAACTGCCGCATCGAGTACGTCCCTGTGGACCGAAAATCAGACAATGGCCAAACCACACAAGAGCACATTTTCCTGATCCGTCACGCAGGCGACAGAAGCAGCGTCCAAGACACCAAGGACGATCTTTCCACAGAGCCACTGTACTATACCCCCCCGGTGAATACCACAATCGTTGTGCAACCCAGCAGCCGTTCTATCGAATTGTTTTGCGAGGATCGATCCGTTCGTCAAGCACTGGCCAGTACTTTTGCGAATACCGTCCTTCAGTCCACGCTGTCGGAGCGCCCGGTCACTTTGCGCCAATACAATCTGAGCCGCTTCTACACCAGTCTTGCCCTGGATCAGGCGGGGCTGGACGCTCTGGGCGTCAACGACGTACGCGTTGTCGAAGCGGAGGCACGCCCTAAAAACTTCGGTCGACGCGTCATCGTCAAGGTAAACCAAGACGATGAGATCGAAGATGCGATTGACGACTTTTTCGGCGGTCGGAGCATATTCCATGACCGATTAGGGAACATCACGCGCATCGTACTCAATATCCGATACTACGAGGACAACAAGCTCATCAATCTACCCATTACCCTGAGTACCCCCAATCGCTGCAACCTCGGCAGCAAAACGGATCCACGAGAACGTGATATTGGCACCAAGGTGCTCACGCACTATGACATCCTCACTCCAGTCGCCCAGCTGCAGGATGGGGACGAAGGCAGGGTCATCGATGCACTGCTCAAGATCTTCGAATCCGGCCTCTCAGAGGTGCGGCTGCGGCAACTGCAGGCATGGCGTGCGAATATCGCACTACTGCAGGCTGGTGGATTCCTAAAACCCAAGGGCCCAGCAACTGATGTTGTCGTCACAGACGACGAGGGTCATGCGCAAATACGCGTCGTCAAGCCTCAGGGCAGCCGACTTGTCACCCGCGATCCAGTCACTGGTGCGCTTGAGGATGTTGACCCAGACGATCTGATTCGGTATGACACCCAGCCTCGCTGGGTCGCAGAATTTATCACCAAGGCTCTTTCAGAGGTACTGAAATCGAACCCTACACGCCGCCAAGATGACCCAGTCGCTGACCTTGGCAAAATGACAATCGGGGAGCAGACCGTAGCCCTGTACCTGGCCAGGCAAACCGACAATGCAAAACACCGAAACTCAGTCGAAACCTATCTGCGAGGCCAAGGTCAGGCGCCTTACGGGATCGTCTTTACCGCCACCGATACATACGACGAGTACCTCGGGCCCAATGTGGTCATCGGGCTGCGCGAGGTGATGACCAAAACCGATAGCGCCATTCAGATTGATATCGAGCGGATCAGCCAGATCTGGGTGGCGCGCAGCCATCGGGCGTTGTCTGCTACGACAGTAGAGCTCGTGCGTAATCCACGCAACCTTCAAAGCAGTGCAACGCTATACATTTCTGGCAGGGACCCTTGGTCGCTCAACGGAGAGAAGCAAATACTGGTCGTGGAGCGACTGGTCAATGCATACCACTCCACAGCGCCGGTAGTACAGGCAAGGGATTTATTTCAGGGAATGTCATCGGACAGCCCAGGCAAGCTCTTTGGCAAGGATAAAACTTGGCAACAATACATCGGCCATCCAGAGGGCAGGTCACACGGCTGGACACTGCTTGCCTGATCGGTAAGCCGGTCTACCACCTGCCGGGGCTGCAACGTGCAGCCCTTTTTTATTCGACTGGTTGCTGATCGGATTCGGGAAAAAACAAGAATCGACGATTTCCCCCCGTCCTATCCCTTGCCACTTCCCCGGCCAGATCGATAACGGCAATCCCCGGAAACGCAATATCCACGCAGGTTTTGGCAGGAACAACGATCTGCCTACCACGAAACCCATCTACAGTTCATCTACAGTTCATCTGCCGACGATCTACAGTTCTGTGCGGATGATTCGGTATGCCAACTCACTTTTAAAGGAAGGCATACCAAATGAACAATCCATCACGCTTTGACCCACGCGGGGAGTCCTCTCCCAGGGGCAATATCACCAAGGCCCAGCGTCTTGCCTTGGACGAGTACGAACTGGCCATGCGCTGGGGGCTGTCTGTCAAGACCCTGCGTCGCTGGCGCCAGCAATCCCTGGGCCCCATCTTCTGCAAATTGGGCGCCCGCGTCACGTACTTGCTCTGCGAAGTCGAGGCCTACGAGCGGCGCGTCTCGCGCTGCTCGACCTCGGCTCGGGCGTACCAGTAATGGGGGCAGCGATGAACGACATCACCATTCTCCCCGCCGATCTGGTTCGGCTCCTGCAAACCGATCTCACCCGCCTGGACGCGACCCGCCTGCAAGAGCTGGTGCTGGGTCTGGACTACCAGGCGGCGTTGATCAAAAAGGCCAAGGCCCAGGTCGATACGGCTCTTATCAAACGCTATGCCATGCAAGCCCAGGCCGCTCTGGCAGCCACTGGGCGAGACTTCGGCACCGCCCACATCGCTGACGGTGCCGTGGCCATCAAGGCGGAATTGCCCAAGAAAGTCCGCTGGGATCAGGCGAAGCTCGCCGAAATCGCACGGCGCATCACCGCCTCTGGCGACCGCGTCGAGGACTTCATTGATGTGAAGCTCTCAGTGCCTGAATCCAAGTACACCGCCTGGCCACCGGCCTTGCGCGAGCAGTTTGCCCCCGCCCGCACCGTCGAGGCTGGCAAGCCCACCTTCACCCTGACCGTCATGGAGGACTGACCATGTCCGCGATCATGCCCTTTGCCTTTGAAAACCAGCACGTTCGCATTCAGCTCGATGAGTCCGGCGCCCCCTGGTTTGTCGCCAGCGATGTCTGCGCAATCTTGGGTTACAGCAATCCGTCAAAAGCGATCACTGATCACGTTGAAGAAGATGACCTAACGAAACGTGAGGTCATCGACACCCTTGGCCGCAACCAGATGACAAACCATATCAATGAATCTGGCGTGTACTGCCTTGTTTTCGGCAGCAAGATGAAGAAGGCCAGAAAATTCAAACGTTGGGTCACGCACGATGTGCTGCCCACCATCCGTCGGACCGGCCACTATGCCGCCCCCGGCTCGCTGGCTGCACTGCCCTCGCCCACCCAGGACCAGGTTCAAGCACTGCTCTTGATGGGCGATGCCGTAGCTAAGGTCCCTGGCGTCAAGCGTGGCATCGCGATGGCAGCCACCTTGACCTGCATCTCGGAAAACACGGGGCTTGCAGTCGAAACCCTGCGCCGTGCGCTGCCTGCAAACGACGAGCCGATCTGCACCTTGAACGCCACTCAACTGGGCAAGCGGGTCGGTAAGTCAGCAAAGGCCACCAATCAGCTGCTTGCTGCCAATGATCTGCAGTATCGCAACGACCGTGATGAGTGGGAGCTGACTGACGACGGCCAGCAATGGGCCGAGGCTATGCCCTACTCGAGGAACGGCCACTCGGGCTACCAGATCCTCTGGAACCCTGCTGTGGCTGATCTGCTGGCGGAGGTGGCGTAATGACACTCCCCATCATCAGCGCCGACGAACGCATGGCCGAACACAGCGGTGCCAAGATCGCCTTGTTCGGGAAGGCTGGCATCGGCAAGACTACGCTGCTCAAAACCTTACCTGAGACCAGCACTTTATTCGTCGATCTCGAGGCGGGCGATCTGGCTGTCAAGGACTGGCGGGGCGACTGCGTGCGCCCTGCCACCTGGCCGGAATTCCGCGACCTTGTGGTGTTCTTGGCTGGGCCCAATCGGGCACTACCGCCCGACTCGGCCTTTTCCGAAGCGCATTACCAAGCAGTGTGCGAACGCTACGGCGACCCCACGCAGCTGGATAAGTACACCACGTACTTTGTCGATAGCCTCACCGTCTTGTCGCGCCTTGCCATGGTCTGGGCCAAGACCCAGCCACAGGCGTTTTCGGAACGCACCGGCAAGCCCGATAGCCGAGGTGCCTATGGCCTCCTGGGTCAGGAAATGGTGACGGCGCTGACCCACCTGCAACACGCCCGGGGCAAAAACGTGGTCTTCGTGGCGATCCTGGACGAACGCACAGACGACTTCAACCGGCGCATCTTCGTGCCGCAAATCGAGGGCAGCAAAACCGCCTCTGAGCTTCCCGGCATCGTCGATGAAGTCATCACCTTGGCCGAAATCAAGGCCGAAGATGGCTCGTCCTACCGCGCTTTTGTCTGCCACACGGTCAATCCCTACGGGCTTCCTGCCAAAGACCGCTCTGGTCGCCTGGATCTACTTGAACCGCCTGAGCTCGGTGCCTTGATCGCCAAATGCACCGGCACCACCCTGCCCGCCCAATCTACCGAATCCAAGGAGTAATCCACCATGACGACCAACAATAGCGCCACGTCCTGGAACGACTTCAATGACGCCGAATCGCAGCAATCTGGGTTCGACCTGATCCCCAAGGGCACCATCTTGCCGGTGCGCATGACGATCCGCCCCGGCGGTTACGACGATCCTGCCCAGGGCTGGACCGGGGGCTACGCGACCGAGACCTTCGAGACCGGATCGGTATACCTGTCTTGCGAATATGTTGTCCTTTCCGGTGAGTATGCCAAACGCAAGGTCTGGTCTTTGATCGGCTTGCACTCGCGCAAAGGCCCGACCTGGGGCCAGATGGGGCGCACATTCATTCGCGCCGTGCTGAACTCGGCACGCAATGTCCACCCCAAGGACGAAAGCCCGCAGGCCGCAGCCGCGCGACGCATCCAGGGCTTTGCTGATCTGGACGGCATCGAGTTCCTGGCTCGCATCGACATCGAAAAAGATGGCCGTGGAGACGACAGGAACGTCATCCACGTGGCCATCGAACCCGACCATCCGCAGTACGCCAAACTCATGGGCGTGCCCGCGAAGGCCGCCCCAGCTGGTAACCCCACAACCACAGCGCCCGTCGCCAAGCCCACCGCAGCGACCGTCCCAGCCACTACGCAGGCCATCGCCCCGGCAGCAACGGGCAAGCCTGCCTGGGCTCTGTAAGGAGGTCGCGTGAAATGCTGGATTTGTTCACGGTCTACACGTGGCTTCGGTCACACGGATGGCAGGTTTGCGCCAGGCGAGCCCAGGCGCTATCCCACCGATTGGGTCTTCTGCTCAAAACGCTGCCAAGACATTTTTCACACGCTTTACGGCAACTGGCTGAGAGTGCAGGACGGCTCGGCAAATCTCAGGGAGGCGGCGATGGAAAACATCACTGACATCGAACGTGGTGCGATGCGCCTGTGCCTGAAGGCCTTCGGCCAAGCTGCAGAGGCCATCGGCTTCACAAAGCCCCTGGGCGAGTACAGCGAAGCTGAAGCGCTACAGGTGATCGAAGCCATCGTGGGCGGGTGGGCGGCAGCCATGGCTGCCCACCACGAAGGTGCCAAGTACCCGCCGGTACGGGGCGTGGCCCCTGCAGCCGACCCCCTGGATGAGAATCCCTTTGCGGGCATGACCGACGATCTGCCCTGGAAGGAGGCTGCCAAATGATGGATTTCAATTCATCTGCCACGCTCTCGGAACGGGTGCAGGCATTGATCGATGATGCCCTGGTGGCCGAGCGCGATGCCGCCACACCGCGCCAGTACCTTGGAGCCTCGCGCCTGGGGGTGCCCTGCGAGCGCGCCCTGCAGTACGAATACGCCAAGGCCCCCGTCGATCACGGCCGGGGGTTCTCCGGGCGGATCATGCGCATCTTCGAGCGCGGCCATCTCATGGAGGACATGATGATCCGCTGGCTGCGTGCTGCAGGCTTCATCCTTCGCACCGAAGGCCAGGACGGCCAGCAGTTCGGCTTTGCAGTGGCGGGCGGCAAAATGCGTGGCCACTGCGACGGCGTATTCGTGGGCGGGCCCGAAGGCTTTGCCTACCCGGCGCTGTGGGAGAACAAGGCGCTGGGCAACAAATCCTGGACGGACCTCGTCAAAAAGGGCCTGGCCACCTCAAAACCTGTGTATGCCGCGCAGGTCGCCGTCTACCAGGCGTACCTCGGCCTGCACGAAAACCCGGCCATTTTCACAGCGATCAATGCCGACTCGATGGAGATCTACACCGAGGCCGTGCCCTTTGATGCAGCGCTCGCCCAGCGCATGTCAGACCGCGCAGTGAAGGTCATCAGCGCCACCGAGGCCGGTGAGCAGCTGCCACGCGCCTTTCACGATGCAACCCATTTTGAGTGCCGGATGTGCCCTTGGCAGGACCGGTGCTGGAGCACAGAACGATGACACGCAATATCGCAGATGAAACTCAGCCCGATGTGAAGACTGATCGGATCAATGCCGAACCCATGATCGACGGACGCGAGGCTTCCACAGCCCTTTGCCTGCCCTTTTACTGGTTCAACGACCGGACGATGCGCACGCGGTACCGCATCCCCCACTACCTGATGGGGGGCCTCGTGCGCTACCGCATGAGCGAACTGCTCGCCTGGGCCAAACGCAACAACGTCAATCAGCAAACAGACGACAAGGAGGGCGGCGATGCTGGACTTTAACGACGCCGTCATGCCTGAGACAGTAAAAGCCATGGATCGCGATGCGATTCACCAGGCCTTGCTCAGCCGTCTTGAATCGGTGCTCACCACGATGTTCCCTGCTGGCAAAATCCGGCACGGCAAGTTTCGTGTGGGCGACACGTTCGGCTCCGAGGGAGACAGCCTCGAGGTCGTGCTCGCAGGCGAAAAGGCAGGCCTCTGGACAGATCGCGCCACAGGCGACGGCGGCGACATCTTTGATCTGATCGCTCTGTACGCTGGGATCAACGCCAGCATAGATTTTGCGGCGGTCCTGAACCACGCAGCCGATCTGGCTGGCCACGCCACGGCGGCACCTGCGCAGCCTGCCAGGCGTGAACCGCCCACGGACAACCTGGGGCCAGTGACAGCCAAGTGGGACTACCACGACGCTGACAGTCGCCTGCTGGCCGTCGTCTACCGCTACGACCCACCGGGGCGCAGGAAGGAGTTTCGTCCCTGGGATGCCACACGGCGCAAGATGGCACCGCCCGAGCCCCGCCCCCTGTACAACCAGCCGGGGATGCTGGCAGCAGAGGAGGTCATCCTCGTCGAAGGCGAAAAATGTGCGCAGGCGCTCATCGACGTGGGCTTTGTGGCGACCACGGCAATGAACGGAGCCAAAGCACCAGTCGAGAAAACCGACTGGGCACCGCTTGCGGGCAAAGCCGTCATCCTCTGGCCAGACCGTGACAAACCCGGCTGGGAGTACGCCACCGCCGCTGCACAGGCTGCCCTGGCAGCGGGTGCCGTGTCCTGCGACGTGCTGCTGCCGCCAGACGACAAGTCCGAAGGGTGGGACGCAGCCGACGCCTTGGCGGAAGGGTTCGACGTGGCTGATTTCATCGCCCACGGCCCACGCATGAACATGAAGCCCACCACGTCGGCCCCCACGCAGCAGGCAAGCGTCTGGGCGACCGATGATGCGCTGGCTCTGGCCTTCACGGAAACCTACGCCGAGGACTGGTGCTATGTGGCCGGATGGGGCAAATGGCTCGTGTGGGATTCCCGCCGCTGGCAGGCTGACGACACGCTGCTCGTGCGCCACCTCATCCGCTCCATCTGCCGTGACGCCGCCACGTCAGCGAGCACCCACCGGTTGGCTGCAAAGCTCGCAGCCAGCAGCACCGTCGGGGGCGTCGAGCACCTGGCACGCACCGACCGCAGGCACGCCGCCACCACCGATGAGTGGGATGCCGACGTGTGGCTGCTAAACACCCCAGGCGGCGTGGTAGACCTGCGCACAGGTCACCTTCGGGCACACGACAGGCAGGATCGCATGACCAAGATCACCACCGCCACACCAAAAGGCAAGCCCACCCTGTGGCTCTCGTTTCTGGACGATGTCACAGACGGCGACAAGGATCTGCAGGCATATCTGCAGCGGGTCGTGGGCTATTGCCTGACAGGCTCCACCGCTGCCCACGCCTTGTTTTTCCTCTACGGCACCGGGGCCAACGGCAAGTCGGTTTTTGTGAACGTCGTGACGACCATCCTCGGGGACTACGCAGCCAACGCAGCCATGGACACCTTCATGGATGTCAGGGGCGACCGGCATCCCACCGATCTCGCGGGGCTTCGCGGTGCCAGGATGGTGTCCTCGATTGAGACCGAACAGGGACGGCGTTGGAACGAGTCCAAGATTAAAGCCATCACCGGCGGCGACAAGATCTCCGCACGATTCATGCGCCAGGACTTCTTCGAGTACACGCCGCAATTCAAGCTCGTCATCGCAGGCAACCACAAGCCCTCCATCCGCAACGTGGATGAGGCTATGAAGCGACGGCTGCACCTGATTCCCTTCACCGTGACCGTGCCACCGGAGCGCCGCGACGGACAGCTGACAGAAAAGCTGCTCGCCGAGCGCGACGGAATCCTTGCTTGGGCGGTGCAGGGATGTCTGGACTGGCAGCGCGACGGATTGCGCCCGCCTGCCAGCGTTGTCTCGGCCACCGAAGAATACTTCGACGGCGAAGACGCGCTCGGTCAGTGGTTGGAGGAGCGTTGCGAGCTGCACCCCGCTTCCCGCACCGGCGTGTCGGATCTCTTTGACGATTGGCGGCAGTGGGCCGAACGCGCCGGTGAGTACGTCGGATCCGTTAAACGCTTCTCCGAACAGATGACTACACGCCAGTTTGAACGGTGTCGGCTGCACGGCGGCGCACGCGGGCTGGTCGGCATTGCCTTGCGCCCGAGGCCCGAATATGACCGCTATCGCCCCTACCAAGACATCTAAAAATAGACCCATGGTGACGGATTGGACAGATTCCCTGATTTACCTCTCACGCGTGCGCGTACGCACACCATAAGAGAGTATCCGGCAAACCTGTCCAATCCGTCACCCGAAAAAAGTACGGAACACAGATCATGACCACATCCACCATCCTCGCCCTGGATTTAGGCACCACCACCGGCTGGGCGCTTGCTGGCCACGACGGCCACATCACCAGCGGCTCGGAGAGCTTCAAACCACAACGCTTCGAAGGCGGCGGGATGCGCTTCCTGCGCTTTCGCCGCTGGCTTACGGAGCTGAAGGCCTGCACCGATCCGCTGGAGTGGGTCGTCTTTGAGGAGGTGCGCCGCCACGCCGGTGTCGACGCAGCGCACGCTTACGGCGGCTTTCTTGGGCAGCTGACCGCGTGGTGCGAGCATCACAGCATCCCGTACCAAGGCGTGCCGGTAGGCACGATCAAGAAGCACGCCACCGGTAAAGGCAATGCGGGCAAGGACGCGATGATCGCCGCAGCCCGTGAACGAGGCTTCAATCCCGCCGATGACAACGAGGCGGACGCCATCGCACTGTTGGCCTGGGCGCAGGCGCAAGGAGGCGCACAATGAACCCGATAACCGTGATTTCTGTCACTCCTGAGCTTAATGGCGAGGTTGGATGCAATGGCCTGGACGATTGAGGACGTTGCTGACCGCCTTGCTGAAGCCGCCCAAACTGCCCGCCGCCTTCCGCCCGTGCGCGTCCAGGGCTACTTCAACACATGGCCGGAGTTCAAACGCGATCCCTGGGAGGCGATGGCCACCGAGGATCGCCCGTATCCCCGGTTCCCGCCGTCGCCCGAAGCGGTGGAACGAATGATCGAGACCTCCCGCTGGATGCTATGGCTCGAGGTGGATCAGCGCCACCTCGTCTGGATGCGCGCCAAGGGCTATCCGTGGCAGGTGATCGCCAAACGCTTCGGTTGCGACCGCAGCACGGTCTGGCGGCGTTGGCAACGAGCGCTGGAGGTCGTAGCAACGCAGATCAGCCACGATGGCAAGGGGTTGCTGCCCAAAGCCCTGAGCCACGCGGGGTAACGCTTGCCTCATTTGTCCTCGCTCTGCCTTGATTGTCCGTTTTCACCCCTGGCAAGCGTGCAACATAATCGCCGGTTTCCCGTAGAATTTCAGCTATCTTCTGGACAGAAGTGCAGGCAGTGAAGGAAACCGAAGCTGCCTGCCCCTTCCACTTGACTCGGGGACGAACGGCGCAATACTGATGCCATGAATATGACTTCCCTGAGGCAAACATGACATCACAAACGTACCCAGTGGTTTGCAGCGATGACTTCGGCATCGTGCCCAGCCACATTGAACACATCCCTGCATTTTTGCTGAACCCCCAGGCCGACCCGCTGGTGCTGCTGTCCGCCGCCCACGCCCGGTTGATGCGGATGCACCACGCGCTCGAACCCTACACGATGCTACCGGACGCAAACGAAGACACCTTGCCCGACGCGACATCGCTGCATCAGTTCTTGATGGCGCTGCACCACCAAACCGAAGAAGTCTGCCAGATCATTGAAACTAGCGTTGAACGTCTGGGGACACTGCCAGACACCCGCTGACGCGCCCGACCCGATCCCCTCTGCCCGCCCAGGACACTCCTGCGGCGGGCATTGTTTTTCCTACGCCCATGACACTGCACATCCAGCACCGCTCGCTCGAGGCCTTGATTCCCTACGCCCGTAATGCCCGCACGCATTCCGATGCGCAGGTCGCGCAGATCGCGGCCTCCATCCGGGAGTTCGGTTTCAACAACCCTGTGCTGGTCGATGGTGAGAACGGCATCATCGCCGGTCACGGTCGGCTGCTCGCTGCACGCAAGCTCGGCCTGGACTCCGTACCGGTCATTGAACTGGCGCACCTGTCGGAAACACAGAAACGGGCCTTCATCCTGGCCGACAACAAGCTGGCGCTGAACGCTGGATGGGATGACGAGCTACTGTCCATCGAGTTGGCCGACCTGTCGATGGAAGGGCTGGATCTCTCGCTGACTGGCTTCTCCGACGCGGAGATCACTGAACTGCTGGGCGCAGCCGATGAAAGTCCTAACGCCGACGGCGACGACACTGACGATGCCGACAAAGACATTCCTAACGCACCGTCGAACCCGGTCACCCGCCCTGGCGACCTCTGGCAGTTGGGTGCGCATCGCCTGATCTGCGGCGACGCCGGGGATGCCGGTGTCGTGGCCACGCTGATGGCGGGCGAAACCGCGGCCCTGTGCTTCACCTCACCGCCCTACGGTCAACAGCGCGACTACACGCAAGGCATCTCAGATTGGGACGGTCTGATGCGCGGCGTTTTTGCGCAACTGCCAATGGCCGCTGACGGCCAAGTGCTCGTGAACCTTGGCCTCATCCACCGCGATAACGAAGTCGTGTCCTACTGGAACGACTGGTTGTCCTGGATGCGCTCGCAAGACTGGCGGCAGTTCGCCTGGTACGTCTGGGATCAAGGCCCGGGGATGCCCGGTGACTGGCAAGGACGGTTGGCTCCGGCCTTCGAGTTCATCTTTCACTTCAACCGACAAAGCCGCAAACCCAACAAGATCGTGCCCTGCAAGCACGCTGGCCAGGAGTCGCACCTGCGCGCCGATGGATCGTCCACAGCCATGCGCCGCAAGGACGGCGAAGTGGGCGGCTGGACGCACGCGGGTCAACCCACGCAAGACACCCGCATTCCTGACAGCGTCATTCGCGTGATGCGCCACAAGGGCAAGATCGGCCAGGACATCGACCACCCCGCCGTGTTCCCGGTGGCGCTGCCGGAGTTTGTGATCGAAGCCTACACCGATGCGGGCGACATCCTCTATGAACCCTTCGGCGGTTCCGGCACGACGATCCTGGCCGCGCAACGCACAGGGCGTGTGGCGCGCGCCGTCGAGATCGCCCCTGAATACGTAGACGTGGCCATCAAACGCTGGCAACAAAACCATCCCGATCAGCCCGTCACCTTGGTCGCTACCGGACAGTCCTTTGAAGAAATCACACAAGCACGCGCAAATGTCTGACGCCACGCACGCTTGCGCATCGAACCATTGCCCCAATTATGGAAAACAAGCCCGTGAAATTTGATGATTTATCCATCGAATACCGGACAATCGACGAACTCATCCCCTTCGTCAATAACGCCCGCACCCACTCGGACGCCCAGGTTGCGCAGCTTGCCGCCAGCATCCGTGAGTTTGGCTGGACAAACCCCGTCCTGGTCGACGGGGCAAATGGCGTGATCGCCGGTCATGGCCGTTTGCAGGCCGCGCGCAAGCTGGGGATGGATCGTGTGCCCGTCATTGAGTTGAGACATTTGTCGCCCACGCAAAAGCGTGCATACATTCTGGCCGACAACCGTCTGGCGGAAAACGCAGGCTGGGACGATGAACTGCTCAAACTCGAACTGGAAGAACTGCGCTTGGCCGACTTCGATCTGGCGCTCACCGGCTTTGATGATGAGGCGCTCGAAGCCTTGCTGGCCGACGATAGTGGCGGCGAGGGGCTGACCGATGACGATGCCGTGCCTGAGCTTGAGGACACCCCCATCTCTCGACCCGGTGACATCTGGATTCTTGGCGAGCACAAAGTGCTGTGCGGCGATGCCACGCAGGCGACAGACTACCAGCGCCTGCTTGGCGACGAACTGGCCGATATGACCTTCACCGATCCGCCGTACAACGTGAACTACGCCAACAGCGCCAAGGACAAGATGCGTGGCACCAACCGCCCCATCCTGAACGACAATCTGGGGGAAGATTTCTCGGGTTTTCTGCGAGCGTCCTGCACCAACGTGCTCGCCGTCACCAAGGGCGCGGTCTACATTGCGATGTCCTCAAGCGAACTGGACACGCTGCAGGCGGCGTTTCGGGCGGCGGGCGGCAAGTGGTCGACCTTCATCATCTGGGCGAAGAACACGTTTACGCTCGGTCGCGCCGACTACCAACGCCAGTACGAACCCATCCTCTACGGATGGCGTGACGGCAGCGATCACTATTGGTGCGGCGCGCGCGACCAGGGCGACGTCTGGCAGATCGCCAAGCCGGTCAAGAACGATCTGCACCCGACGATGAAGCCAGTGGAACTGGTGGAGCGCGCCATGCGCAACAGCAGCAAAACCCGAGACATCGTCCTGGATCCTTTCGGTGGCTCCGGCAGCACCCTCATTGCCTGCGAAAAGGCGGGACGACGGGCACGGCTGATCGAACTGGACCCCAAATACGTGGATGTGATCGTGCGGCGGTGGGAGGACTGGACTGGAAAGCAGGCCATTCGTGCCTACGATGGCGTGCCGTTTTCCATGATGGCCGAACCGTCACCTGAAACCGCTCAGTGAAGATTACCGTTCTATAGGCCTAACTGCTGAACCATCGCGACATACTGCCGCATGGCCGACTTGTAGTTGTTAATTGTTCTCGGTTGTCGTTGGCCCTCTAACGCACGAACCGCTCGTTCGACGTCCGAGTCAGACCGTAACAAGTCTGGAGTAATATCGCCGCCCAACAGCCGAGCGACACTTCTCAAATATGACAGGTATGACTCGGGCGATGACGCAACGCGATCATTTTTCCCTACCCCTCTTGCTTGAATGAATTCAAGATACTGTTCCTGGTGCAAAATCATTGCGGCCTCCTCTGAGCAGTCTGATAAGAAGATCATCGTATCCCGCAATCTTGGCAGTTCTTCCAACATTTCGCCGCTACCTGCCCAGAAAATCTTCCCGATATCCAATCAAGCAATCCGGTAGACCCGATCAAAGGTGGCTGATTTCTCCGAAAAAATGTTCAGACCGCGTTTCTTCTTGAGCGGGCCCGCCAGAGTGCCGCGCACGGTGTGTGCCTGCCATCCGGTGGCCTCGCAGATCTGTGCGATGGTCGCCCCTTCCGAGCGCCTCAGCATCTCGATCACCATCGCCTGCTTGCTGTTGGCTCGGGTACGTGGCTTAGCAAAGGACGCCTCCAGGGCGCTCACGGCGGCATCCAGGATCGGATCGTCCTCGACGGGTGGCGTGTTGCTGGCCTTCGGGACGACACCCAACATCGCGTAGCCAGCGTCCGTCACGTACCAAACGCCGTCAACTTCCTTGATGACGTCACGCGTGGCCAGGGCTTGCAGCACTTTCTGGCGCGCACCGCCCTTTAACTTCTCTGGAAACCACTCGATGCGCCCGTCGGTGTGCGCCAGCGCGTGATCGAGGATGGCTTGCTGGGTCGGAGTGAAAGTGGTCATGGTGTTGTTCCTTGTGATGGTCGGGGACTTGGCTGACTCGGCTTAGTCGCCCTCGTTGAAAACGCTGTCGGTGATGTCCTTGAGCGCCTCGGCGTAGCGCGTCAGGTCGCCCACGTGGCCCCAATGAACCTCCTCGGGGGCAAGATCAAAGTGGTTCTCCGCAGCCCCTTGCAGGCGATCCAGGCGGCTTTTGATGAGGGCTGCCAGTTCCACAAAAGTCTCAAGGGCTTGGCTGTTATCGATGGTTTTCATGGTCTGCTCCTGATGCGTTGTTCGTTGCGACATCTGTAGATTCGCGCTGTTCACCAGTGAAGCCAAGTTGTTCTTGATTGATTTTCAGAGCGTTTCAAATGCCACGATCCGCCCCCACACCTTGCTTGCACCCTGGGTGCTCTCGATTGGTTGAGCACGCCAAATATTGCGCCTGGCACCACGCCGACTCGCAGCAATGGGATAGCCCCCAGCGCGCCCGAGCGCGACAACAGCGACGCGGGTTGTCCACTGGCACCGCCCGATGGAAGCAACTGCGTGCGGTCGTACTGCGACGCGAACCTCTGTGCCGAATCTGTGCGCAGCACGGTCGCATCACCACTGCCCGTGCCGTCGATCACATCGACGCGGACTCGGACAACAACGACTTGAGCAACCTGCAGCCACTTTGTTTGTCATGCCATGCCCGCAAAACAGCAAGCAGGGACGGTGGCTTTGGCAATCCCAAACGCTAGCCCGTCTGTAGGCGAGCGCCCGGACGGGGGCATGAAACTTCGGCGCCGACTTCCTGCTCACCGGGCGCCAAATCGAATTTTTGTGGGCGCGAAATAAACCATAGGGGGGTATAGCCCGCCCCAAGAAAGATGATGCGAGGACGTAAACCCACCCCCACCGCTTTAAAGATCATCGCTGGCAACCCAGGCCGACGCCCCTTGAACGCACACGAACCACAGCCGCGGACCGATCTCACCGCCCCACCCGACTGGCTGACTGAGCGTCAGCGAGCCACCTGGACGGAGGTGGTGACGCTATCGCCCCCAGGACTACTGAAGGACGTGGACGCCTCGGTGTTCGCCGTATGGGTCGTGGCCTTCGATCTGTACCAGGAGGCCAGCGAGAAACTGTCACGCACCGGAATGCTCATCAAGGCGCCCAACACCGGTGTGCCGATGCAGTCGCCTTATCTTGCCATCGTAAACAAGCAGGCCCAGATCATGATGAAGGCCGCTGCCGAGATGGGCTTCACACCTGCGTCCCGTTCGCGTGTCGTGGTTAAGCGCGAGGCGGGCAAAGCCGACGACCCGTGGAGTGCGATTGCAGGTGGCTAGAGTATGTGGTCGCCGGAGGTAATAGGCACTTTGGGAACATTTGATCAGCATTCAAAGCTGCTCGGCATCCTTCATGATGCGCACCTGATACGAAATATTGAGCACTTGTGCCTTTTCGCCTATAGCGGCCATGAGCAGCGATATATTGGTTTTCCCTGAAATCCATGTGTAGTCCCGACTCAGCAGAATGCCACCCGTCTCCTTTTTTGATATCTCCTGTCCGTACTTCGCTCTGAGAGCAGCTACCAAACGATCAGTGACGTGGTTAGCGGCACCGGTCGCTAACTCTTCCGACAGTCGCAAACTCACTTGCTCAAGCCGGTCATCCCGAAAAAAAAGTCCAGCGTGAAATTCGTGGCCTGCCAGTTGAATACCCCTAACACGAAGCTTCTCCACTGCTCCTGTCCCCAGGGTATCTCCGTCCACCATATCTACTCCATCAACCACAGCATTTTTCGCTTGCTGCAGTGACATGCCGTACTCCGTGCTCCCCCAGAGGATCTGAGCGTGGGCGCCTCCCATTAGCGCAATACAAGCAATAAAACATAGAAAGTTCCGCATACCGTCTCCGTAACAATTCGTATGACGCTCATGCTACCTCAGACCTCGCGGCATACGCAGGGATCGCTCGTGCTCGCCGAGTAGAAATTCAGCTCAAAAATTCCAACTGCCGCCTGCTCATATCTAGATGGCGAGTTACTCGTGCCCAAATATACTGAAATCGCCCGCCGCTACGCAGAGTCCGTGGTTAAGGGGGATACGCTTGCCTGTAAGTGGGTGAAGAAGGCCTGCCAACGACAGATCGACGATTGGCAGCGTTTCAAGGGCCGCACCTCGCCCTATCGCTTTAACCCCCTGCTTACCGACGCGTTAGGCCGCAAGTACCGCCCTGCCGACAATCTGTGCGCCTTCGTCGAGTTGCTGCCGCACATCAAAGGGCCGCTGGCTGGACAGCCCATCTCTCTGGAGCCATGGCAGATATTCGTCCTGACCACCATCTTCGGATGGGTGCGCAAGGACGGGCGTCGCCGGTTTCGGCGAGCGTATATCGAGGTGCCGCGCGGCAACGCCAAGTCCACACTCTCCTCAGCAGTAGGCCTGTATATGCTCACGGCCGACGGTGAGGGCGGCGCTGAGTGCTACTCGCTGGCCACCACGCGCGATCAGGCGCGCATTGTCTTTGGCGATGCCCAAGCCATGGCACGTAAGTCAACCGGATTTCGTGCTCGCTACGGCGTGACGGTGGGCGCGCACAACATACACGTCATCAACACCGCATCCAAGTTCGAAGCTTTGTCTGCCGAAGGCTCCACCCTGGATGGCCTGAACATCCACTTCGGCTGCATTGATGAACTGCATGCTCATAAGACCCGCACGGTGTATGACGTGGTCGAAACCGGCACCGGCAAGCGCGATAGCTCGCTGCTGTGGGTAATCACCACCGCCGGATCCGATAGAGCGGGCATCTGTTATGAGGTGCGCGGCTTCGTCACCAAGGTGCTGGATGACCTTGTCGAGGATGACAGCCAGTTCGGCATCATTTACGGACTGGATGATGGTGACGACTGGAGCACTGAAGAGTCCTTGCTCAAAGCCAACCCCAACTGGAACATTTCCGTGCGGCCCGAGGTGATCCTGCCCTTGCAAGCTAAGGCGCTACAGCTGCCGTCGGCGACGAATAACTTTCGCACCAAGCATTGCAACGATTGGGTCAGCACCGATACGGCTTGGATGGACATACGGGCGTGGGAGCGCTGCGCTGACAGCGCCCTGTGCCTAGAGGACTTCGAAGGTGAACCCTGCTGGATCGGGATCGATCTGGCCAGCAAGGTAGACATCGCATCGATGGCCATTCTGTTCGAGCGCGATGGCAAGGCGGTCGCCTTCATTCGCCACTTCCTGCCGGAAGACACCGTGTTTTCATCGGCCAACAGCCAGTACCAAGGCTGGATGAACAGCGGTCGCCTGGTGGCCACACCCGGCAACGTCACCGATTTTTCCATGATCGAAGCCGAGTTGCTGGATTGGACGGCACGCTTTGAAGTGAAAGCAGTGGCCTTCGATCCCTTCCAGGCCACGCAGTTTTCCACCCGAATGATGGCCGAGGGTTTACCCATGATCGAGGTACGCCCTACGGTCCTGAACTTCTCCGAGCCGATGAAACAGTTGGAGGCACTGGTGCTGCAGGGCAAGTTCGCCTTTGATGGAGACCCGGTGCTGACTTGGATGGTCAGCAACGTCGTGTGCCATCGCGACGCCAAGGACAACATCTATCCGAGGAAGGAGCGCCCCGAGAACAAGATCGACGGGGTGATCGCTGTCCTTATGGGCTTGAACCGACTACTGCTGGAGAACGGCGACACGGGATTTATTGAACAGGGCTTCGTCGCGCTATGAACTGGAATCCGTTTCGCAGGCGTAAGACGCAACCCGTGCAGACCGTCAACAACGGGCTGTCCCTCGGAGCCGCCGAACTATATGAACTGCTTGCCGGAGCACCAGCCGCCTCGGGCATCGCGGTCAATGAAGCCTCGGCAATGCGTGTCACCGCCGTCTACGCCTGCGTGCGGTTGATCGCCGGAGCCATCGCCAGTCTGCCGCTGTCGGTGTATGAGCGCCAGGACGAGGGGCGTCAGCGCGTACGCAACGACTTATGGTGGCTGCTCAACGAACAGCCCTGTACTACCGTTTCTGCCGCCGTCTTTTGGGAATACCTCATTGCCCAGATGCTGCTCTCGGGCGATGCACTTGCCGAAATCGAACGGGGACGCGGAGGCACGATCCGCCAGCTGATCCCGTTGGATACGCGTACCGTGGCAATCCGAAAGGTGGATGGACGCCTTCGCTACGAATTCTGCCGCGATGGTGTGTGGCTCGGGCGCGACCAGGACGACATCCTGCACATTCCAGGGTTTGGTTTTGATGGCACGCGCGGCATGAGCGTCATCCGCCACGCCGCGCGCGAGGCCATCGGTTTGGCCCTGGCGGCTGAAAGTTTCAGTTCACGCTTCTTCGCCAGCGGTGCCCACCCGGACGTGGCGCTCAAAGTGCCCGGCAAGATGACTCAGGAGCAGATCGATAACCTGCGCCGCATCTGGGCCACCAAGTATGGCGGCGCGCACAACAGCAGCCTGCCCATCGTATTGACCGAAGGTACCGACCTGAAAGAAGTCACGTTGTCGGCGCAGGACTCGCAGTTGATCGAGGCTCGCCGCTTTCAGGTGGCCGACATTGCCCGGGCCTTCGGTGTGCCCCCGCACATGATCGGAGAAACCGACAAATCCACCTCCTGGGGCTCAGGTATCGAACAGCAAGGCATCGGCTTTGTGCAATACACGCTGGCGCCGCACCTAAACCGCATCGAGCAGGAAATCAATCGCAAGTGCTTCCGTACTGAGCGCCTGTTCGTCGAGTTCAACGTTGAAGGACTCTTGCGCGGCGACTCCAAAGCACGTGCCGACTACTACACCCGCGCTCTGGGCGGTACACAGAATCCAGCGTGGATGACGCCCAACGAAGTGCGCCGCCTGGAGAACCTGCCTCCGCTGCCCAGCGGCGACGAACTCGCGCAGCCGACTATCCCTGCACTCTATGGCGATGCAACCTCAAATTCACCACCCGATTGAACGTCAATTGTTTCATTGAACATCTTTCCTAAAGTAACGGTTAGATTGGCTAAGTCACTCACTCCATCAAGCACGTCCGTTGCCCAGACAGGTGCGAAGTCTTTTCCACCATATTTGAAGCCATCGACACGAATTCCGACGCGATCCTCTTCGAACGATGCTGTCGGGCTTTGACGAATAAGCTGACGATGCTTGGTGATGTTGATAAAAGCACTGGCGTATTTAAACCAATGCGAGTTCAGAACCTCATTGAGCTGGGCTTTGAACCTGGAGTCGGGTAAGCGGTCTCTGACGCGTCGTATATCGCATCGCTCAACGCCGATTTGATAATCCAGAAGTAGCGCATCAATAAGGTTGGCAAAGATATCGAAAATGCTTCGAATGGAATACATGCAACTGATCAAATGCGCCTCTGACGCTAGTTTCTGAGTCTGAATTTCATCTCGGCTTTTAGACCATTCCAGTATTTTTGCCACGTTTTCCAAGGTCGGCTTTTCGGTTGGGTCAACGAAAGAATCCATCGCAGTTCCAGCGTTCGTAATGTGAAACTCTAATATCTCAAACGATCGTGACAATGAATCAACCAATTCAACCAGTCGGACTGACGAATTCTGTTGTACGTGCACACGAAGTTTTTTTAACTCCCAGGTTGCTTTCGTCATTGAGACTCCCCCATCCCAGAGAACAAGCCATGCTTACCCGCTCGAGAATGCCTGATACGACCACATTTACACGACATTACGCAATCCAGGCCAGTGAGGCAAGTACGACTGTCTGGCTATATGACGTAATTGGTGAAGATCTGTGGGGCGGTGTGCCGGCCAAAACCTTCGTCAAGGACTTAGCCGACATTAGGGCCCCGGTGATTCATCTTCGCATCAATAGCCCCGGTGGCGATGTGTTCGACGCTCGAGCCATGGTAACGGCCCTGCGCGAGCACCCAGCGCGCATCATCGCCCACATTGATGGGCTGGCGGCTTCAGCGGCATCCTACGTTGCGCTCGCTTGCGACGAGGTGGAGATGGCCGAGGGGGCGTTCCTGATGATTCACAACGCGTGGGGTGCGGTCGTTGGCAACCGGCACGAATTACTGGATATGGCTGAAACGTTGGAGAAAATTGATGCGTCGATTGTGTCCGACTACGAAACTCGCACAGCTCAATCGGCCACAACGATTCGCCAATGGATGGACGCCGAAACGTGGTTTACCGCCAGCGAGGCGCTAGACGCCAACTTCATTGATCGCATAGCAACAACACCAACGCTCGATGTGCAGCATGAGTCCCGTACTGCTACACGTTTAGCAGGTACCGAGAACAGTCGCCTGCGACGCGTCGCCATGATCGAACACATCGCCTGAACCTCACACACACTGTTCTTTTCACAGCCTTCTTTACTTTTCAATTAACACCGCCTTATGGGTGGTTTTTTTACGTCTACAGGAACATGACCATGAGCATACAAAAACTGCGCCAAGAGCGCGCCACCTACGCCAAAAGCCTACGTAACCTCGTCGATCAGCATCCGGGCGACAAATGGGGCGACGATCAGCAAGCCCAGTATGACGCCATGGTGGCTGACATTGACCGGCTCGACGCTCAAATCGAACGTCAGCAAAAAGCCTATGACCTCGAAGCTCAAAACCACGCTGCAATCCAGCACCATGCTGACCGCGAAAACATCTCCGTGGATCAAGCCAGGCATGAGAAGACCCAGGAGCGCGAGATTTTTGTAGCATGGCTACGTGGGGGACTCGGTGCACTCTCGCCCGAGCAGCAACAGTTCGTCGCGCACAAGGCCGCCAGCATTCGAAACACCATGAGTACGACCACCGACTCGCAAGGCGGCTACCTCGTGCCTACTGATGTCGCACGACAACTGATCGAAGCCATGGCTGCCTTTGGCGGGATGCGCGAAGTCAGCACCATTCTTCCGACTGCAAGCGGAAATCCGATTAACTACCCCACGACAGACGCTACCGCAGAGGAAGGCGAAATTGTGGGAGAGAACATCGCTGTCACAGCCGCTGACTTCGGCTTTGGTATCAAAACGCTGGGCGCTTACAAATACAGCTCCAAATCCGTAGCCGTACCCTTTGAACTGCTCCAAGATGCGGTCATTGATCTGGAAGCCCACATCAACATGCGTCTCGCCCAGCGGATCGCGCGCATTACGAACAAACACTTCACGGTGGGCACTGGCACCGGACAGCCAACGGGAATTGTGACGGCGGCAGGAGTGGGTCCGACGGCCGTAAGTAAGACAGCCATCGCTTACGATGAACTCATTGATCTGGAGCACAGCGTTGATCCCGCTTACCGACAGGCGGGGAGTTGCCGTTTCATGTTCCATGACAGCACGCTGAAAGAATTGAAAAAGCTCAAAGACGACCAAAAGCGCCCCCTGTGGTTACCCGGTGTAGCGGTGCGTGAACCCGACACCATCCTCGGTTATCCATACACCGTTAATCAGGATATGGCCACAATTGCCGCTAGTGCCAAGACCGTACTGTTTGGCGACTTCTCCAAATACCTGATTCGGGATGTGATGGCGGTATCGTTATTTCGCATGACCGACTCGAAATACACCGAAAAAGGTCAGGTCGGATTCCTGGCGTTCTCGCGCCACGATGGCAATCTGGTCGATGCGGGCGGTGCGGTCAAGGTGCTCAAGCAAGCGGCTACATGATCATCGTTTTAACCCACTCACCACCGAACTAAAGCAGGCTGAGTAATGCAAGCCTTCCAAACCGTAAAACCGGCGACCGAGCCACTGACCGTGACAGAAGCCAAGCTGCATCTACGGGTAGAGCACAATCATGAGGACACACTTATTGGCGCACTCATCGTTGCTGCCCGCGAGCAGGCGGAGTTTCTCACCGGGCAGCGGCTCATGACCCAGACCTGGATGATCTCCGCAAGCAAACCTCAGACGCTGCCACTTTACGGCCTTACGCCAATTCAGAACATCACTTCTGACGGTGCGATGTTCGCTGTGGATGGCTTTCTTCCCCCGTCGCTCACCATCGACGGTCCAGCCACCATCACGATTATCTGTGGCTTCGGCGATGCGTCTGACGTACCAGCGTCCATCATCCAGTGGATGCTGCTGCGGATCGGCGCGATGTACGAACAACGTGAGTACCTTAGCTCGACTGGAGTCGTGAGCCCTGCACCACGTTCCTTCGCTGACGCGTTGTTAGACCCTTACACGTTGCCCCGGACGTAAGTAATACCGACAAGCATTTTTATAGAGAGTATTACTAGATGCACAGCGGCGATTTGAGACACCGGCTTTCCGTTCTCGCGTATCAGTACGCGGGCCAAGACCCGGTAACAGGTGAGGAGTTATACGACTGGGTGGAAACGAGCGTGGCATGGGCGAAGGTCGAGGGTATTCACGGACGAGAGTTCCTGGCTGCAGCAGCGGAGAGATCAAGCACGACATGGCGGGTGACCATACGATACAACGCCGCTATCACACCAAAGCACCGACTGGACTATGCCGGAACTATCTTAAACATTCAGGCAATTTTGCCCGACAATAAGCGCCAGAGAATGATACTAATGTGCGAGTCCGGCGCACTCGCTTTGTGACCGCACAGTCAACGCTACCCCATCCCGATATTGCGACATTAGTCCTCTAACGTCGCTATGTGCTGTCGCGCTTCACCACTTAGCTCAATGCATTCCACGCACGCGAGCTAAACCTCGAACCTTTCCTATTGGAGCGCCTATGGAACCGACCAGTACCAGCGCCGGTGGCATTTTTGCGCTCAAAGCCGCCTTCATCCAAGCCATCATCGCCAGTCTCGCTGGCGTCCTGGGTTTTATTCTGATTCGTCCGCGCACGGTCTGTGAAGCCGTCTGGCGATTTCTGGGTGCCGCGATCTCGTCGGTCATCTTCGGGCCGCTGGTCGTTGCCGCTATCCACAGCTTCTGGCCGAGCCTGCTGGCGTCCGCCCACACGCTCGCACAAGGCGATGGCATCGGCTTCACCGCACTGTACTTCACCGCACCTATTCAGATCGCGTCCGGCCTGCCGATCTGGTGGCTGCTCGGCTTGGGCGCTCGATGGATGGAATCGAACCAGGGTCTGACGCTAGGCACCCTATTCAGCACCGTGATTAACGTTATCGCCCGATCACGCAACGCCGTGCGCGGTGATCCCGGTCAAGTACGGTTGCCACCACCAACTGAAAACAGGGGACGCAAAGACGATGAGACTCAGTAAGCATTTCACGCTCACAGAACTGACGCGAAGCACCAGTGCACATCGCCTCGGGCTGGACAATTCGCCCACGATGCATGAGCTTGCCAACCTGATGCGCTTGACCGCAGTGCTGGAAGATGTGCGCCACGCTCTGAGCGACCGACCGATTCTAATCACCAGCGGGTTCCGCTCCGAGGCTGTCAATAAGGCTGTGGGCGGGTCGCCATCATCGGCTCATCGGCTGGGCCTTGCTGCAGACTTCACCTGCCCCGATTTCGGATCGCCCCTAATGGTCTGTCAGGCAATTGCCAGCAGCGGCATCGAGTTCGACCAGTTGATCCACGAGAAGGGTTCGTGGGTACATCTGGGGCTCTCGCAAAGTGCGCCGCGCAGGCAGATGCTCACCTTCGACGGCAGCCGATACTTGTCTGGCCTGCTGCCAGTCACTGAATGAGCGCGCCATGATGAACTGGAAATCCCTCATCATCGCTGCCGCCACCAGCGCCGTCCTTGCATCCGCCGCCATCTGGCAAATCCAGTCCTGGCGCTACAAAGCCGTGATGGCCGATCAGAGCCATCGCCATGCTCTAGAGGTGGCCACACTGCAAGAAACCCTGAACCGAATCAACGAGGAGGCCACCCGGCAACTGGTCGCCCAACAAAAGCTACAGCAGGAACAGGCGGCAGCCCTTGCCAGCCTCGAAGCCACACATTACCAGGAGCTACGCCGTGCTCAGAACGAAAATGCTCGTCTTCGTGCTGATATTGTCGCTGGTCGCCTCCGGGTGCCAGTCAGTGCCGTCTGTTCCGCCAGCGACAAAATTGGTGCCGGTGACGTGCCCGATGCCGCCAACGCCCCCCGCCTGGATGATGGAGCCTTCCGAGCCGAACTTCACCCAGAGGTTGCTGGACGCATTGTCGGGATCGTGGGAGAAGCTGACGGGTGCGCTCGGAAGTTGACGGCGTTGCAGAGGTGGGTCAAACAAACCACACTCGGAAGAAACTTGGTAGGCCCGTGATGCTTGCGCTCTCTGGCAACACCGGAACCCATGCCGCCAACTACCATACCTGCCACGAAAACGCCGAGCAACTAAGGGCACTGCAGGGGTGGGTTCGCGAGGTGCGGGCGGCGGAATAAGCTCCGTCGCCCCGCCCTTGATCAGACGTCGATGGCGGTGGTTTTCCAGACGTCCTGCGCCAAGGCGATAAGCATCGCGTGCCGCCTTTCGATGCTTGCCGCATTCCACCCAGGAAAAGCCTCCAGCTTGGCGTTGATCCGCGAGATGGACGTGTTTTGCCCAACGTCGGTCAGCGCCACCAGACTGCGAGTGAGATAGTTGCCGCTCTTGCCGTACTCTGCCTGCTTGGCCTTGTAGAAATCATTTCCCGCGACGATGTTGATTGGCTTCTCCAGCAAGGTCAGATTGCCAAGACGATTCTTGTAGTCGTCATAGTCCGCGTTCGGGTTCTCTGCTGCCCACGTGGCACGCAGTTCTGCCTTCGGGTTATCGGGCAGGATGTGCTCGATTTCCAGCTTGATGTAGGGCTCCAGACTGCCCGGCGTCTTCAGGCCGCTGAACGCCATCTCGACGTGCTGGGTCAGTCGCGCCAACAGGTAGCGTGTGCGGTACTGCTGCATCGAATACAGCGAAAAGCGCTTGAGGGCGTCGGCCAGTTCCTGCGACTTGCCCGCCATGTTCTTCTCGAAACGGTCGGCGACGAAGGTGTTGAGCTGAACCTTCTGCTTCACCGGATCAGTTGTCTCCGCAATCGCACGCAGCTCGTCGGCCCATTGGGAGAAGCTACGTTCGAGATCCTTGGTCGGTGTCTTGGTGAAGATGTAGAAGAAGAGGAAGCTCTCCAGCTGCGCCACGAAGTGATCGAACAGCGGCTTGGGTAAGTTCGCTGCCGCCAGCAGCAGGACGTAGTGCAAACTGAACGCCCCACCGGTCAACCGCTTGAGGCTGTCCATCGCCAGACTCGGCTTGCCATCGTTGCCGAGGCCATTGGCGAAGGCGAGGTAGTGGTCGACGTTACGAATCACCTTCCGGACGAACTCAAACGGCTTGGCTTCGTAGTCGCACAGCGCCGCGTTGCCCTTGGCGATGAACCAGTCGTAGATCTCGTCCTCGCGCACCACAGCGTCGCCACGTTTGTTCTTGATCACGTAGTTAGCCATCAGGAAGTAGCGTAGGAAACGCAGCGGCTTTTCCTTCTCCTTCTCCAGCGGCTTGGTGATCTTCTTCCACTCGTCCTTGAGCAGGCTGAACTGCGCTTGCTTGACCTGCTTGAACAACAAGTTCTTGAGCAAGTCCATCGGATTCAGGCCGACGCCGCGTTCGTTGATGGTCTCGAAAATCTTCAACGCGCTGCTGACGTCGGTGGAGATCTGGATGAACACCACGTTGTTGGCCAGATAGCCCCAATACTTCTTCAACTTGGCCGTGTCGTCGTAGTTGTCCTTCAGATAGCGGTACAACGTGCTGTAAGCATTGACCAAATTCTCTAGCGATCCGAAGCTGGTGATGCCAGCAGACTGGATGCCAGCGCGCACGGTCTGTGGCTCGGCATCCAGCTCTACCAGTTTGGCCATCACTTCGCCTGCGCTCTCGTAACGCGGTTCCAGCTTCAGCGTGGTGCGCACCTCGCCGTCGCTGTCCACATAGCTGGTCGAGATCAGCCCGGAAATCATCTGGCGCTGTGGCTCGCCCTGGAACAGATGCTTGAGCGCGCACAGCAGCAGGAAGAAGGTGGTCAGGCGCTGCTGGCCGTCTATCACCTCGTAATGGTTCTTCTGATCGGTCGGCGACACCAGCACCGTGCCGATGAAGTATTCCCGTGTTGTGCCCGCATCGATCTGTTCGCCGATGTCCTCCAGCAGCTGATGCACCTCCTTGTCCGTCCAGACGTACTCGCGCTGGTAGTCCGGGACGATGTAGAAGCACTCCCTGAAGGCTTCCTCGATGCTGTACTTGTGGTTTTCTATGCGGGCCATATCTCTCGGCTTTCCTCTTTTCTTGTTTCAGTGAACTGCCGCCTCTTGCAGGTGCTGATCAGGTTGTTCCGCGATGCGACACCGACCACCCCGACGACAACGCTTCGGCCTGTTGCAGTACCGTTTGCACTGCCGTGTCTTGGAGATCGGGTGGGTAGCCATACTTGCGAAGGATGCGCTTCACCAGCACCCGCATCCGGGCACGGGCAGAGTCCCGGTGCGCCCAGTCAACCGACACGTTTTCACGCAAGCTCATCAGCAGTTCGTGGGCGATCAGCTTGAGCTTGTCGTCACCCATCATCTGAACCGCACTTTCGTTCTCGGCCAGAGCATCGTAGAAAGCGATTTCTTCGTCTGACAGCCCGGACTCTTCGCCACGCCGGCGCGCCGCACGGATGTCCTTGGCCAGCTGGATCAGCTCCTGCAGCACCTCGGCGGTGGTGATGGCGTTGGCGTGGTAGCGCGCCACCGCGTCCTCCAATCGCTCCGAGAAAGCTTTGGTCTGCACCACGTTGGCCTTGCTGCGTGAGCGAATGCCGTCGTTGATCAGCTTGCGCAAGGCTTCCAACGCAAGGTTCTTCTTCTCCATCTGCTGAACTTCGGCGAGGAATTCGTCCGAAAGGATGGAGATGTCCGGACTCTTGATGCCCGCAGCGGCCAGAATGTCCACGATTTCGGTCGAGACCACTGCACGGCTGACAATCTGCTGGATGGCCAGCTCACGCTCTTGCTGGGTCACTCCGGAGCCGGTACTGCTCTTCACCAGCGCTGCGCGGATCGCCTGGAAGAAGCCGACTTCCTCCCGGATTTGGCGAGCCTCGTCAGAGGCGGATGCCAGGGCGAAGGCCTTGGACAGCGCTAGCACGGCATCCTGATATCGACGGTGAGCGTTCTTCTTGCCTTCCTTGGTCTTCTCTTGCGCTGCCAGCTTCTGTTGCAGGTCGAGAATCCACTCGATGGCTCCCGCCATCATCGCCAGGCGCGCCTGCGGCGTGCCGCTCATCGCGGAGACGTAGTCGTAGCCGTGAAACATGTCGCGCACGACCTCGTACTTCTCCATCATCACCGCGATGGCCTCACGCTCGTCGATACCGGTGTTTTCACGGTCGCGCGGCGAGTATTGGGCCAGTGCACTTTTCAGGTTTTGCGCAATGCCGATGTAGTCGACGATCAGCCCGGCAGGCTTGTCGCGGAACACGCGGTTCACCCGCGCAATCGCCTGCATCAGGCCATGACCCTGCATTGGCTTGTCCACGTACATCGTGTGCATGCACGGCGCGTCAAAGCCGGTCAGCCACATATCCCGCACGATCACCAGCTTGAGCGGGTCTTTGGGATCGCGGGCACGCTTTGCCAGCAGATCGCGCCGGGCCTTGTTGCCGATGTGCTGTTGCCACTCTTGCGGGTCGCTCGCCGCGCCAGTCATCACGATCTTGACCGCGCCCGCGTTGTCATCGGCGCTGTGCCAGCCCGGGCGCAACTTGACGATCTCATCGTAGAGCTTGACGCAGATGCGGCGGCTCATGCATACCACCATTGCCTTGCCATCCAGCGCAACCACGCGATCCTCGAAGTGCGCGACCATGTCCTTGGCCACCAGTGCCAGGCGCTTGTCGCTTCCGACCAGGGCTTCCACCGTTGACCACTTCTTCTTGAAGCGCTCCTGGTCAGTTTCTGAATCCTCGTCGGTCAGCTCGTCGACTTCGGCGTCGATCTTCGGCTTCTCTTCCTCATCGAGTTCGATGCGTGCCAGTCGCGATTCGTAGTAAATCGGTACGGTTGCGCCGTCCTCGACCGCACGGCTGATGTCGTAGACATCAATGTAGTGGCCGAATACCGCCGGGGTGTTGACGTCGTCCGCCTCGATCGGCGTGCCGGTAAAGCCGATATAGGATGCGTTCGGCAGAGCGTCGCGCAGGTACTTGGCGAAGCCGTAGGAGATTTCGCCGGTCTTCGCGTCCACCTTGGCCTTGAAACCGTACTGACTACGGTGCGCTTCATCGGCGATCACGACCACGTTGCGTCGTGTGGTGAACGGCTCCGCGATCTCGCCGAACTTCTGCAAGGTCGTGAAAATCACGCCGCCCGATGCCCGGTTCAAAACCTTTTGTAGATCTTCTCGGCTCTCGGCCTGCACCGGCGTCTGCCGGATCAGGTCACGGCACATCGAGAACGTCGAGAAGAGCTGGTCGTCCAGATCGTTGCGGTCGGTCAGCACCACCAGCGTCGGATTGGCCATTGCCGGGTGTTTGACCAGTTGCCCGGCGTAGAACGCCATAAGCAGGCTTTTTCCTGAGCCTTGGGTGTGCCAGATGACCCCGACCCGCTGATCGCCCTGCGGCGAAGACGCCGTCACCGTGCTATTCACCGCGTGACGCACCGCGTGGAACTGGTGGTAGCCCGCGATGATCTTGGCAAGGCCCGACCCGGTTTCCCCGAAGACCGTGAAGTAGCACAGCAGGTCGAGCAGGCGGCGCGGCTCGAACACGCCCTCGATCAGCGTCGAAAGCTCCGGCGCGCCCTTCGGGGCAACGTCCGTACCGTCAGTGGTGCGCCAGGGCATGAAACGCTCAAGGTCTGCCGACAGCGAACCCACCCGTGCCGCGATACCGTCCGAGGTGACCAGCAGCGCGTTGGTGTTGAACAGCTGCGGGATCTGCTGCTTGTAGGTCTGCAACTGGTTGAACGCGCCCAACAGATGTGCCCCGGCACTGCCCGGTGCTTTCAGCTCGATCACCCCCAACGGCAGGCCGTTCACGAACACCACCACATCGGGCCGCCGGTTGTTCTGGCCGTTGATCACCACGAACTGGCTCACCGCCAGCCAGTCATTCTGCTCTGGCCGCTCAAAGTCAATCACCGCGACTTTGCCCGCCGTAAGAGTGCCGTCATTGGCGTAGTACTCCACATCCACACCTTCGGTGATCAGCTTGTGGATGCGGCGGTTTTCTTCGAGCAGCGATGGCAGCTCGGACTGCATCACGCGCCGTACGGCGTCCTGACGCGCCTCCGGCGGCAGACCCGGATTCAGGCGCTCAACGGCGTCCTCGAACCGTTTCTTTAGCACGACCTCATCGTGACTCTCTCGCTCCGGTCGGTGTCCATCGGGGCCGATGTCCTCCTCGCGTTCGATGCTGTAGTCGAGAGCGCGCAGCTGATCCAGCAGCGCCTGCTCGACGGCGGCCTCAGATAGAAACGCCATTATTGTTCTCCTGCGATTCTGGATTCGCTCATTGCTATTCAGCCCCCAAGCCAAAAATACCCCGCAACTCATTTATTTCCGTTGCGAAATTTTTTCGACTTTCTTCGTGACGCGTGGCTTCACCGATTACTTCGTACTCAAGCCGCCGATCAGGCTCTTCCCCTCGTGTCTTTCGAAAGATGCAAAGACGAGTCGTGTGGCCCACACCGTCCTCACGAAAATAAACCATCGGGCGAAGCCCAAAAATTAATCCGTCAGCAATTACTAGCATCTGCCCTTGCTGGAAGTATTTAGCAGAGTCAAGCATTTGTTGGTGACTAATTTTTATATTCTGGATTGTCCTGGTAGAACTGTGTCCTCTGAATATTTCGCATTTCAGAGTCGTTCCATCAACTTGACTCAAATACCGAATGATTTGGATGTCTTCCAAGCCATCTAGCTCTGCAAGAACTTCCACGACGTCTACATAGCATTCGCTGATCCAACTCCGTGCCTGTGCTTCAGACTGCGCCGCGCTATGAGAGAAGGCATTTCGAGACTGGTTGAGCTCCTTCATTGCCGCGAGTGTCGCCGCCGGTGATATTCTCGCGACAGCTGGTAGAAGTCCTGCGGCACTCAGCTGGGTAGTTATTCCCTCTATGTTCTCCAGTCTTTTTGCAACACTGTCGGTGAACAAGTCGTTAAACTTCAGCGGATCTGCGACCTGGATATTTCGATGACGGCATTCCGCCACGGCGAGCGCGTGCAGGATATCGATGACCGATTCCCAGGTGTCGCGGAGAAAATGAAGGCGCTGCAGATCACTTTCATACCCATTTTCGAATCGGTAGAAATAGTAGGCTATCGGTGATGGAAATTGATTGCAAACTAACTCCCTTATTCCTTGCTCGCGCTGTTGCATGAAATCAGAAAAGGTGGCCTCATAAGTGGCTGGACTCATGGTAAAAAGAACAAGACTTGGTCTTGGCTGATAACCAAGAATGTCGAGCGTTCCGTCTGACTGTTCTAAGTACTGCTCATCCAACCATTCGTTATATAACGGACAGGCTTCATAATTGTTGGGGTCAAGCTGAAGCTTCACTTGGTTAAGCTCCGACAATGCGCTCGGCATCCGAAACACGCAACTCGCCGGAGATGAGCTTGGGAAGCAACGTATCGCGAAGCTGTGTGAGCGACTGAGATATGCGTTCGTTGTCTGCCATTCCAGCAAGCATTGGGCTCACTTGTTGGGAGAACTCATTAATTAGTTCTTGGCCAGAACGTAGAACCTGTGTCGCAGATACGATCTCTGGGCGAACAGCAGGATATGCCCCGCCGTCTGCCAAATTCGATAGCCTCTCGATGTTTTCACGAGAGGTGGCGGCGAGATAAACAAGTGCGGAGTACTCGCGCGCTAGTGGCCGAAGCACTGCAAATCCACTGCTGCCTGTCAGTCCTTCATCGGAGATCAAGGCGTAGGAGCCATTTCCAGGACGGACGGTGCCGACAAGCGTATCTAGCGGGCGCAATACTCGTTGTGCTCGGCTAGGAGCATCGTTGGCTTCGTAGTGCGTGACACATTCAACTCGCCCCCACTTTGTATTTGAGAGATCGACATAACGAATCTGCTCAGGGCGCGTCCGTTTTGTCCAAGATTCAGGATTAAGAGAGGAGAATTCCGACAGTGACGTTATCTCCCATCCCTTTGGCATTTCTCCAGAATCGGAATCAACGAGCTGGTCTGGGAAGTGGTCGTAGAGACGCGCGGGCAGGCCGGGCAGGGATTCGCCACGCTGCCATCGGCCTTCAATCTTGGCGCGCACTGGCTCAAAGTCCACAAACCACGCCTTGAACAAGGTGCGGGCCATCGCCTCCAGCGTTTTGTTTTGCTTGCGATTGAGTTCGATCTTTTCGTCCAGCTTACCGAGGATATGAGCTATGGCGCGTTGTTCAGCTGGAGGCGGTACTGGCACCCACAATTTCGCAGCATCGCTCGCGCTCAAGTTTGGTTGCGCTGAACCTCTTGCCATCGTTTCAAGCAGGGAACGAACTTCCGGCTGACGTAGGTAGTAGAAGAAGAACTCGGGGATGACAGGTGAGTCGTCTAGAAAATCGAAACGGCCGACGCGCTGGTTGATGAGGTATTTCTCACCAGAACGTACTCGGGCAACCTCGCCAACGTAGCCAGTCATAGCAATAAGTACGTCACCTTTTTGCGTCATCCATTCCCGCGCAGTTGCTGCCGTCTCATGCGAGACATAGCCGCACCCGTCAGCAACGATGCGGCCATCTTTGACGTTGGCGATCTTGATGACAGGAACGCCATCCTCGACCCAACTGGAACTCTTGAACGGAAAGCCAGACCGGAGTTTGGCAATACGTGATAGCTGGGTCTCGCCCCACTCATTCGCCATACCCAAGCTCCTTCAGGTTAGCCTCAATCGCCGCATCAAGCTTGGCTCCCTCTGCGCGCTGCACACGCCACTCTGCAGCGAGTTGCAGCATCTTCTCCTCGAAGGGCTCCCCGTTATCCTCCACATCCGCCGCTCCCACGTAGTGCCCAGGTGTCAGCACGTAGCCGTGTTCGCGGATTTCCTCCATCGAAGCCGACTTACAGAAGCCCGCGACATCGGCGTACTTGCCAGCGTCTTTCTCACCGCGCCAAGCGTGGTAAATATCGGCGATCTTCTGGACTTCGTCATCGGTGAGTTCGCGCCGGGTGCGATCCACTAGCACGCCCATCTTGCGGGCATCAATGAACAGTACTTGCCCTCGCCGGTCGCGCAGGCCCTTGCCGGGGTTCTTGTTGCGAGCCAAAAACCACAGGCAGGCGGGGATCTGCGTGGAGTAAAAGAGCTGTCCAGGTAGTGCCACCATGCAATCAACCGCGTCGGCTTCGAGCATTGCTTTGCGGATGTCGCCCTCGCCGGACTGGTTCGAACTCATCGAGCCGTTTGCCAGCACCACGCCTGCCGTGCCGTTGGGCGCGAGGTGGTGGTAGATGTGCTGGAGCCACGCGTAGTTGGCGTTGCCCACTGGCGGCACGCCGAACTTCCATCGCACGTCCTCACGAAGTCGGTCGCCACCCCAATCGGAGATGTTGAACGGCGGGTTAGCAAGGATGTAGTCCGCTTTCATTGGAGCGCCGTCGCTCCCACGTTGGGCGGCAAATTCATCTTTGTGGAAACTGCCTTCGTTGTTCCAGAAAATCTTTGAGTCGATACCACGAACAGCAAGGTTCATCTTGGCCAACCGCCAAGTCACGTAGTTCGATTCCTGCCCGTAAATCGCAATGTCTCCGATGCGGCCGCCGTGCTCCTTCACGAATTTCTCTGACTGCACGAACATCCCGCCCGAGCCGCAGCAGGGGTCGTAAACGCGACCTGCCACGCCGCGTGCAGGATCAGGCAGTGGCTCAAGCATTTCGACCAGCACGCGCACCACCGAGCGCGGGGTGTAGAACTCGCCGCCGCGCTTGCCTTCGGCTCCGGCGAACTGGCCCAGGAAATACTCGTACACACGCCCGAGAATGTCCTTCGAGCGGTCGCCTTCCTCGTTGAGCGCTATGCCGGAGATGAGGTCGATCAGCTCGCCCAGCATCACCTTGTTGAGCGCGGGGCGCGCGTAGTCCTTGGGCAGCACACCCTTGAGCGACTCGTTGTCCTTCTCGATGGCGCGCATCGCGTCATCGATCAAGGTGCCGATGGTCGGCAGCTTGGCGTTGGCCTGCAGGTGCGACCAGCGCGCCTCCTTCGGCACCCAGAACACGTTGTCGGCAAGGTACTCGTCTTTGTCCTCGGCGGCCTGGGCGTCTTCCGCCAGCAGTGCCTTGTGTTTGGCCTCGAAGGCATCGGAGATGTACTTCAAGAAGATGAGCCCGAGCGCGACGTGCTTGTAGTCGCTTGGCTCCATGTTGCCGCGCAGCTTGTCGGCGGCCTTGAAAAGATCAGCCTCGAAGCCGAGGTTGCCTCCGTTGCCGTTTTTGGCGGTGTCGTTCTGTGCCATCTTGTTCTTACCCTTTGCGTAATGTCTTTGCTGCCGGGGCCTGATACCCCGGCGCGAGCTTTGCGTTCTCAACGCCGTAGAGCGCCAGCGGATCGCTGAGCCATAGGCGGTACTGTTCTTCCTTGAGACGGTGGTCGGGCGAGCAGTCCACGCTCCAGCGCAGCAGCATGTAGCCCGCGACGGCGGCGCGAACGCGCATCCGTATCGAGCCGTCGGTCATCCCGTAGTCCATCTTGATGATCTCCGGGCGTTCAAGGCGCGGGTGCGGCACGAAGTCCAGCTCGACGATGCGCGTCCACTGGATGTCGTTGTCCGGACGTTCGTTGGCCTGTGGCTCCTCGTCGAGCAGCGTTGGCGCTTCGATGCGGGTGACGACGAAGTCCCGAAACTCTCCGCTCTTGCGATCAAATGCCCGGACGTGCCAGCGCAGACCGGTGTCCACCAGCGCGAAGGGCACGATGACTCGCTCTGACTCACCGCTGCTCATCGAGTGGTAACGGATAGCAACTGGCCGCTTGGCGTGGATCGCCCGGCAGACCGGAGCCAGCACATCCATCTTCGGGTTGCTTAGGGCGGTGGGCGACTCGCACGGCAGCAGCGGTTGCGTTGCGCCGTTCACACCATCGCCGAAGCCCAGAGCCAGGGCCGACAGCACGCGCTGCGATGCGTGATCGAACAGCGGCGAGAACGCCTGCCCGATACGGTAGATCTTGTTGCTACCGTCAAAGGTGATGTTCTGCGGCGCGATTTCCCGGTACAGCGCCAAGTCGCGTGTCGCGCCTGCCGGAGCCACGCCGAAGCGCTCAATCAGATCCGGGCGACCGATCTCACCGAAGAAGTAGAGCCGGAAGTCGATGTAGGCCAGCCGCTCGCGCTGGGCGTGGCTCAAGCTCTCGACGCGCTGGGGTTGAGTCACCGAAGGCGCCTCATCCAAGACGGACGACCGAAAGACTGAGATTGGTTTTATGTTTGTCCATTGCTAGGCGGTTTACATCATCAAAATGATGACATTATGCGCCACTGCTTGTAGCTGAGCAAGCAATCGAAGTGGACAAATCGTCGAATCCACGCCCTCAAGGCGAAGGCGTTACTATCTAGATCGGATTACGGACGCGGGTTCGGTTCCGTGCTCCGCCACCATCTTGCTGTTCCAGCACGGTTCAAAACCTCCCAAATCTCAAAAAAATCAATGTCTTAGGCGCAAATCGCTGCCCAGGACGTCTCACTGCGCGTCGCTACATCCGGAGTTTGCCGGCCCCCCAGGTGGTACCCCACAATAGATTCGTGAAAAACGAACTCTGGGGGGCCAGTTGTGGGCTTACTCAATGAAACTCAGATCAGAGCGGCCAAGCCAGGCCCGAAGGAATACATGCTCAACGACGGGGACAATCTGTACCTGCGCGTTCGAGACACTGGCAAGGTCTGGATCTATCGCTACACCAAAGACGGCAAACGCATCAAACTTGGGCTGGGGCCATACCCAGAAGTCACACTCGCTCAGGCACGAGCCAAGGCATATGAGGCCAACAGTCAAAGGGCGAACGGCTCTGACCCCAAGGAAACCCGTGAACAGCAGGAAGAACTTGCCCGCATCGCACGCCTGCACACGTTCGAGCTACTAGCACGAGCATGGCACAGCAGTGCGAAGAAAGACCGCGAGTGGTCAGAAGACTACGCGCAGAAGGTCATCCGCCACCTGGAGATTCATATATTTCCCTGGGTAGGCCAAAAGCCAATCGAAGCAATCCTTCCGACAGAAATTGTGCAATGCCTGCATCGGCCAAAGGAGCGTGGAAATCTCGAAACTGCGCAGCGTGTCCGCGAAGCCGTTCAGCACGTCTACCAATACGCAGTGGACGTAGGAGCAATGGAGCCTGCCAGGAATTTTGTCAACAAGAATACGGGCGGCCTGCCACCGCCGCGCAGCCGGCATTATGCTGCGATCACCGAACCGGCCAGACTGGGGCAGTTACTGCGCGATATTCGCAACTACCACGGGCACTTCATCACATGCTGCGCATTGCGCCTTGCTCCCATGATGTTTCAGCGTCCCGGCCAGATTCGTCTCGCTGACTGGGAAGACATTGACTTCGAAGTCGAACTCTGGCGCTGCCCACCTGAGAAGATGAAAATGCGCGAATGGCAGAAACGCGATAGCCGCACACCCGCACACATCGTTCCACTACCGCGACAGGCTCTGGAGATTCTGCAAGAGTTATATCCCTTGACTGGACCACGCGGCCCGGTCTTCCGCAGCATGTCGCGTCGTTCGGAGACCAGTCGCTACATCAGCGACAACACCATCAACGTCGCATTACGCACCATGGGTTACGACACCAAGGAAGAGATTACCGGACATGGCTTCCGCGCTACGGCGCGCACCATGATTCGTGAGCATCTGGGCTGGGACCCGGATGTCATCGAGCGCCACCTGGCTCATACCTCCGATGAAGAACTCGGCAGCAGCTACGACCGCGCGGCATTCATCGCTCAACGGAAAACCATGGTCCAGCAGTGGGCCGACTTTCTGGATGAGCTGGAAGCCGGCAAGCTACCCCAGCCAGACAGCAAAGTCCTGCAATTCATACGCAAACGGCCCAAGTCAAAGCTGCGATTTGGCACCTGAACGCGAATAGAAGCCGCGCCGGACTTTTGGCGCCACCTCACCTCAATCAGGATATCCCCATGAACGAACCTCTTTCCGAGGTCATCCGCATTCGGGTGACACCGTCCCATGCTGCGCGCCTGGGCGAAGCCGCCGCCCTGTCCGGGCTATCCCTCTCTAACTATATAAGGCGACGGCTTTCCGCCGACGACACGCTGCAAGAAGAACTTACGCTGCTACGCAAGGTCGTGGCTGATCTGGGCCAGCTGCGCGATACCCGCCTGGCCGCTATCGAAAGCGCCCACCTGCTGCGGGCCATGGCCAAGCCTGAACATCTCGCCATCGCACAACAGATGCTGCAGCAGCGCTGATACCCCAGGCCGACAGGCCGCACGCTCTACCCCACTCCCGGAGACTTCCTCATGCACACCCTTCCCGCCCTGCGGGCCGGGGCGCTGGCGCTTGCCTGCGTCCTGGCTCCTGCTGCCCACGCGAACGGCACCATTGAGCTGCTGACAGGCATTCCCCGCCTGGCCTGCGAAGCGACGCTATGCCTGTCGTCCAGCCTGCGCCCTGGTGAGTGCAGCCCATCTCTGGATCATTATTTCGACATAAAAAAGTACAACAAGCGCGGCCTGGACTGGTCTGCGACGGTAGCGGCCAGACGGGCTTTCCTGTCTGAGTGTCCGGCTTCCGGTGAAAATGGTATGGCGCAGCGCATCGACGCCATTGCCCGAGGGGCAGGCAAATGTGATGCAGGCTTCCTGAATAGCAACTACGCCGGTACTGCCTACAAATGGCGTAAACGCGGCTACCGCTATGGCGGCGACAGCGACGAACCCGTCTACGAAGTGCATCCCCTTCGCACGGTCACGCTCACACAGCTGCCCGCTTATTGTGTGGTCTACAACGATCACGCCTGGACCTATGCACTGTCTGTCCGGTATGTGGGCAGGCCGGCCATGGGCGGCTACTGGATCAAGGCTGAGGATTACAACGCGGCACAGGCCAGGTGGGAGGCTGAGCACACGGGGCAGTGGGCCAGCGGCTGGAACTTCTCGCTGACCGACCCCAGGCACCGCAGCGACAACTGAGGACGCCGCCATGCTTGCAGAACTCGCCGCCCTGGCTCTTGCCTGCGCTCCCGATATTCACCCGGTCACACTGCATGCCGTGGTCAAGCATGAGTCCAGGGCTCAGCAGTACGCCATCGGCGTCAATCGCAAGGGCCACCAACTGAAGCGACAGCCCCGCAGCCTGGAGGAAGCGACCGCAGCAGCGCAGAGGCTGATTGACCAGGGCATCGACTTCGATGCCGGGCTGGGTCAAATCAATGTACGCAACTGGGCTTGGCTGAGGCTGGATGCCACGACCGTGTTTGACCCCTGCCGCAATCTGACAGCAGCCCAGACCGTGTTGGCTGAGTGCTATGTTCGGGCCTTACCCACGCACAAAGACCCGCAACAGGCGCTGCGCGCCGCGCTGTCGTGCTACAACACCGGCAATTTCAGCCGTGGCTTTACCAACGGCTATGTGGGAAAGGTGCTGACCCAGGCAGGCATCAAGGTGCCTGCTCTGGTGCCGCTGGCCGACGACACAACATCCCCAGCAGCGGCCGGCACACCGGCCCAGCCACCAGAAAACCCCAAACAGAAACCGCAGCCTGAAGCGCCACCCGGCACACCCGACGGATTCACCTCCAACCCGGCGGCTGACGGCTTTGCCCAGACGCCCGACCCTGAGCCCGATCAGCGTTCCGACGCCTGACCACGGCCCGCCGCAGGCCACCCATTTCCCTTATTACCGTTACCCCCTGCGCCGCCCGGCGTCCGGGGCAGGAGTCTTTCCATGTCATTACTGCATCACTTCAGAAACGCTACACACCGCCTGCATAACATCAACAGATGGATGACAGCCCTGCTGCTGTTCGGCTTCACTCAGGCGGCATCTGCCCAATCCATCGGCGGACTTTCCAGGGCGCAGACCACACTTCAGACTCTGCGCGACAACCTGGATGTCATTCTGCCGATTGCCGCCATCATCATCGGCATCATCATTTTTGTGCTGTATTCCGCAGAGGTCATGCGCAAGGATGACGCCATCCGCTGGGGTATCGGCGTGCTGCTGGCCGGGTCAGCCGCCGAACTGGTCGTGCTGCTCTGGAAATAAGCCATGAACGCTCACAGCTACCCCGTCTTCAAAGGGCTGGGCCGCAAGGCCACCTTCATGGGGATTCCCACACGGCTGTTATTGGGTGCCTTCGCCGTGGTCGCGATGATCGCCATGACGGCGGGCCTGGCCTGGTGGGGACTCTTGTTCGTGGTCATGCCCACCCTGGCCATCCTGACCCGCGACGACGACAAAGCCCTGGATGTGCTCTGGCTTGAGTTCAAAACCCGCAAACGCAACCGCAACCAGCGTTTCTGGAAGGGTTCCAGCTACGCCCTGCAGGGCTACCACCGGCGCCGCCCCTGGCGCGCACTCATCCGATAAAGGACACACCATGACTGCTGCTGCCACTCTCGCTGTGGATGAACGGCGGGTTTCGCGCTATCTGCCCTATTCCCACTATGTCACGGATCAGATCATCGCCTGCGACAACCACGAGTACCTGGCCGTCATCAAGGTGGCGGGTCGCGCCCCTGACTCCTACGCTCAGGAAGAACTGAAGGAATGGATCGAAGCCCTGCATAACGTGCTGCGCGGCCTGCCCATGGGTTCGGTCGGCTTCTATTCCCACATCATCCGCCGCCGTGTCACCGAATACCCGGAAAGCACCTTCAGCCAACCCTTCGCCTCCCGGTTCGACGCGGCCTACCGCGCCACCTTCGACGCAAGCGGCCTGATGATGAATGACCTGTACCTGTCGGTGCTGGTTCACCCCGTCGAGGATCCCATTCTTGGCACCTTCGCCAGTCTGGAAAAGGCCAACACCCAGCGCATCGCGCACTGGCAAGCGGAATCCATCGCCCGCCTGAACGACATATTGCGCACGCTCAAGGCGGGCCTGTACCGCTACGACCCGCAGACGCTGGGGATTGTGGATCGCAAGGGCTTTGCCTTCAGCGAAACCGCCGAGTTCCTGGGCTTTCTGCTTTCGGGGCGACAACGGCCTGTACCGGTTTCGCGGGAACGGCTGCGCGACACCCTGCCCTATGCCCGGCCCATCTTCGGCAAACATGGGGAGCTTGGGGAACTGCGTACCGTGGCCGACTCGCGCATCTTCGGCATGATGGAACTGCGCGACTACCCGGAAGCCAGCAAACCGGGCCACTTGGACCGACTCCTGGGCCTGCCGCATGAGTTTGTACTGACCCAGTCCTGGGGCAGCCACACGGGAGCCGCCGCAAAGAAACTGGTGAAACGCCATCAAAAGCTGCTGGTGGATTCCGGCGACGACGCCGGCAGCCAGGTGGGCCAACTGACCCAGGCCATGGATGACCTCACTTCCGGCCGTCTTGGCCTGGGCGACCATCACGCCACCCTGCTCATTTATGGCGACACAACGGAAGGCGTGCGCCAGGCACTGGCACATACCGCCACCGCCCTGGCTGAAGAAGCCATTGGCTTCAGGCCATTGGAAAAAGCCCTGGAAGCCGGATTCTGGACGCAACTGCCCGGCAACTGGCACTGGCGCCCACGCCCGGTGCCAGTCACATCGCTTAACTTCCTGTGCTTCTCCAGTCTGCATAACCAGCTGACGGGCAAACCGGCAGGCAACCCCTGGGGACCAGCCGTCACCATGCTCAAGACACAGACCGGCAGCCCGTTCTTCTTCAACTTCCATGCGTCGGTGGAAGACCTGGACGAAACCGGCAAGCGACGCCCTGGCAACACCATGATTATCGGCATGACCGGCACGGGCAAAACCGTATTGCAGGGCATGCTGCTCACCCAGGCGCAGAAATTCGGCGCAACGTGCGTGGTGTGGGATAAAGACCAGGGGATGCAGGTACTCATCATGGCGCTGGGCGGGCGGTACTTCAACATCCGCCTGGGCGAGGCGACCGGCTGGAACCCGTTTCAGATGGAGCCCACAAAAGGAAACGTGGCCTTCATGGTGCGGCTGGTTGTTTTCCTGGCTGAACGCCGGGGCGAGGCGGTCACCAGCCGGCAACATGCCGACATCACTCAGGCCGTGCAGCAGCTGACTACGCTGATCGACCGCGAAGCTCGCACGCTGTCCACCCTGAACACCCTGTTACCGAACCCCTACAGCGACGATGACAGCACGAGCACCATTCATGCACGCCTGGCACCCTGGTGCCGGGGCGGTGAATACGGCTGGGTGTTCGACAACCCGGCAGATCAGCTGAGCCTGGCAACGGATGACGGCAAGCCCGCCATCTTTGGCTTTGACCTCACCGAACTGCTGGACGATGACGCGGTACGAGGCGCGGCCACCCTGTATTTGAAGCACCGCATCGACGCCCTGCATGATGGCCGGCGCATCATCAACCTGTACGACGAATGCCAGCATCCGCTCAAAGACAAGCATTTCCAGGATGACATGCAGGACGCCAGCCGCACCATACGCAAGAAAAACGGCGTGCTGGCCTTCGCTACCCAGGAACCGGGCGCTATCACCGAAAACCCGGTCGGTCCCTCACTGGTTCAGCAGACCGCCACGCTGATTCTGCTGCCCAACCCCAGGGCCAAAGCCCGCGACTACATCGAAGGATTCGGCCTGACCGCTGCCGAGTTTGAACTGCTGAAAACACTGGGCGAAGCCAGCCGAAAATTCCTCGTCAAGCAAGGATCCAGCGTCACGGTGGCACAGCTGGACCTGTCCGGCTGCGACGCCGAACTACTGGTGTTCTCCGGCAGCCCCGACATGGCAGAGATTGCAGAACAGGCAGTTGCCCAGGCCGGGCCTGACCCTGCTCACTGGCTACCGGTGTACCTGGATGCGGTTCGCCGAGGCCGCATTGATCCGGCCACTTCATAGGAATGACCCATGAAACACAATACCAACGAGCGTGAGAAGCAGCAGACGCTGGATGAAGAGCGACGCCAGACACAGGCCCGTGATGAACTGCAGGCGGCCAAGGATCAGGACTTCTATACGCGGCTGGGCCTGCACGACCCGGACGCAGATCACCCCGAAGACACCTTCCTGATTTCCATCTACAGCGAGCACTGGACCCACGAAGACCTGGAAGCCGGGGAAACCAATACACGGGACATTGAGCTTGACCGGGTCACCATAGACGCCGACGACCTCGAACGATACGGCCAGGACTACGGCGTGACCCAACCATCATGCAACGACCCGCGCCTGAGCCCGGATATCTGGTTTTCTTCCACCTACCCGCGCCAGGATCGCACCTATTTTGAGCAAGATGTTCAAAAGTATTACAGCCTGCATGTCCATGAAGTGAATGGCCTGCACCCCACGCCGGAGGATTATCAGCGGGTGGCCGACCTCATCGGCGCACGCTTCGATCATGCGTTCAAGCTGTCGCCACAACATGAACAGGAGGGACCGGACCTGTGTCTGTAACCCGTCCCGACTTCCAACGCCACCCCACTGCCAATGAAATAGCCGGCATGGTGTGGTGGAACAATCTGAAACCTATTGAACGTGCTGCTTGGCTTACAACTGCCGGACACGCTTGCAGCGTGGCCGACGCCTGGGCAGCTTACAAATGCAGCCAGGGGCTTACTGACAACCGACCACCATAGGAACACACCCAATGAAACGAAGACATTTCATCGCTGCGGCCGGAGCCACTGCCCTGCTGAGCATCCTGGCAGGATGCAAGACAGAACCGAAGGGCGAGAAATTCATCGGACATTGGTTCTCGGATAACGGTCGGTATCCGCCCACCCTGGTCCACATTGAACGGAATGGTGACACGTTCCTATTCACAGAAACCGCATGGAACAACCTCGGCAAAGTTGGATACCGGTCCAATACCGTGCCAGCCACACTCAACGGCGCAGACAATATCCTGGTCGTCGGCGACAGCAAACACATTGCCTACAAAGAGGCTGACGATGAAATCGTCTCTGACAACCTGAAGGCTCGCCGTATCACGGAAGCCGAATACCAGGCAGCCGCTTCCAAGTAGTAATTTGCACTTGCTCAAACTTAATCAGGAATCATTATTAATTTCTGGAAGACAGACAACGACCGGAAGCGGACTGTTAAGCTGGTTGAGCATGATTAGGTGATGGCGTTGCTTCTGAGCTCCGTTAAAACGCCATAGCGGGCGACCCCATCCCAGGCGGGCCGGTCCTCCCGTCAGCCTCACAAATAGCAATTATCCGCTCTGCTAGTTGGATGGCCGTGTCACACCGATATGGGATAAAGCGATCTTTACTGTCGTTGGCCATGCTGGGTCTTATGACCCATTTGCCGGAGATGTTGCGCGCGATCTGTGGCAGTTCAAACATCGGTATGAGCCATGTGGCGACGAAGTCTGTCAAATCATCGTTGCACAGGGCGCCAACGAGATGAGCACGCCGCGCTTCGTTGAAGGTGTTGTGGCGCACTTCAAAGTGAACTGTCTTTCCGCGTCCTTCTGAGCCGGCTCTTCTCAATGTGCTCGTTCGGCACTTCAGTTGGACGGCGACAGAATTGCCGGTCTGCTTATCGTAGAAAAGCACGTCGAGGCCATCATCGTCAGCCAGTGGCTGGAATGGTGATAGCCTTCCGTCGCTTGCTTTCATCACGGCGTTGATAAGCAAGTTTTCGCCGATTGCTCCAATTTGGGTGGATGTAAGCGCCATCGTGATTCTCCTCGTGGCATGCATAGTAACGAAAGAAGGATCGTCACAGAAAATCTAAGGCAGTACAGGTCATCCCCGCCCGTTCTCAACAGAGTCCTGCACCACACTCGGCGCCTTAGCACGCCGTCCCCCCCTTACCACCGGAGTTCTCCCATGACACGCTACAAGCATCTTGCGGCGGGCATTGCCCTGGTCGCTGTTTTCATGAGCCCTGCCCGCGCCAGCGGCATCCCTACGGTCGATGCCGCGACCATTGCCCAACTGCAGGAACAGCTACTCACCGCCCGCGACCAGCTGAAGAACCTGACGGATCAACTCGCGACAGCAAGGGAGCAACTGGCAGCATTCACACAGTCCAGCGGCTACGGTGCCATTCCCAATGATTACGCCATCCGCGATCAGCTTCGTGCTGCGCTGCCTTCCAACGCCCAGGACTTGCTCAACCGCTCCGGTAGCTCAGGCTTGAACGGGGATGTTTCCCGCATCACGGATGATGTCAGGGCCCCGGTGAATTTCGCCGAAGATCGACAGGAGCTATCCAAGCGGTCACTGAACATTGAGGCCACCGCAAAAGCCATGAGTGAACGGGCCTACGATTCGATGACGCAGCGGCTGGCCAACGTCGATGCCCTACAGGATCAGATCAATCAAACGACCAACCCCAAGGAAATTGCTGAACTGCAGGCGCGTATTCAGATTGAGCAAGCGAATATCTCAGCCGAACAGACCCGCATTCAGCTTGCTGCGCAGCAACTGGATGCGGAACGACAGCTGCTGCAGGCCCGGGCTGAACGTGTCTATGGAGGATGGTTTGGGAACAAGCCAGCGTCAGCCGCTTCTCCCCACGCAGCTGAATAGGCCAGTACGCCATGGCCAGCCTCACTCCATCCGTCGCGGCACCCACTACGCCAAGCAACATAGCTGAATGGGTCATGACGCAAACTGAAGGTATCCTCAGCGATGCCATCAACGGGCCGATGCAGGCACTGTTCGAAGCACTCATGCCGGTCATCGTGGTGGGCCTGACTCTGCAATTCGTTGTGTATGCGTTTGCGCTCATGCACGGTCAGAGCAATATGACCGTCACCGAGTTCTTCCGCAAAGCCATTCTCGTGGCGATTGTGTCCATGATCTTTGGGGCCGGCGGCCTGTATCAGAACGACATCGCCAAAACCATGATCGCACTGCCTGACGATGTCACACAGCTCGCACTCGGCACGGGCAACGTGGCGGCAGAAGTCGATAAGCTGCAGAACGAGACCAGTGAGGCATCCAATGCCATGCTTGGTTCCAGCGACCGGCCCTGGTACAACTTCATGCCTTCCACGAGGGAAGTGCTGGTCAGCATCCTGGCAACGCTGTTGCGAATCAATGCAGCAGTCGTAGGCAGCATCATCATGGTCATTGTGGTGGTCTGCAAAGTCGGCATGGCCCTGGTTGTTGCAGCAGGGCCACTCTTTATCGCCGCGACATTGTTCGAACCAACAAAGCCACTCTTCAATAACTGGGTTTCACAGGCATTGAATTTTATCTTCCTGGCCTTGCTTGCTGGCTTAGTCTTCGGCCTTATCCTGCAACTCAACATCCAGCTGATCCGCATGATCGCTGACCAGATAGAAACAGGGATGGCCGACGTGCTTTCACTGTTCGGAGCTCAAGTTCTGGTCGGAGCCGCAAGCCTCGTCATCATGATTCTGATCCCCGGCCTTGCTGCCGGCCTCTCCAACGGCTTCGGCGCTCAACTCGGTGTCGGTTCCGCCGCCCGGGGCGCGTTCTCTGTTCTGCGTCTGCGCAGCATGCTTCGACTGCGCGCCAAGTAAGCCTTTCCCCGTCCGCTGCCCAAGCGGGGCCATCACACCCTTCCTTCTGCCCACGCGGCAGGACAGGAGCCCATTCCATGCAAAAACTCATTGCCGCCCTGGCGCTGGCCGGGCTGCTGGCCGGCTGCGCCTTTCATGCGCCCCAACCCCCACAGCCTGCTGACGGGCCGCGTGTGCCGGTGAACGCCAGCGCACCGATTTTCAAAGGAGTCTGAACTGTGGCAGAACCTCTCAAGTCTGAAGACGTGGCAGCCTGGCTGGAACAATCGCGCGGCCTGGAGCGCGACCACCTGGGCGAACTGGTCACCAGCCGCAAGCGCGCCTGGCAGGTTGCCGTGGGCGCGGGGCTGATCGCCTTGGCCGCCGTCGCCGCCGTGGCGGGCCTGACACCCCTGAAGCAACCACCCGAAATGTATGTGGTGCGCGTGGACAACGCCACCGGCAGCATTGAGCATGTCAGCACCCTGGGCGAGCCGATGGAAGACTACGGCCAGCGCATCGCCAAGTATTTCCTGAACACCTACGTACTGAACTGCGAAGGCTACAGCTGGCAGACCATCCAGGAGCAATTCGACACCTGCGCCCTGCTGTCCTCGCCGCCCATCCAAGTGCAATACGGCAAGCGATTTGAAGGGCCGGATGCCGTGACCACGCGGCTTGGCACCCTGGGGGCAGTGGATATTCAGGTTCATTCCATCACTCTGGGCGCCAATCAGGCAGCCATTGTGCGCTTCACCAGGACGGAACGCGAGGTCACTACCGGCAACATTACCCGGACACGGCACCTGATCGCCACCATGGCCTACCAGTACGCCGACGTACCTCTGACGGAAGCCGTCGCCCGCCGCAACCCGCTGGGCTTTCAGGTTGTGCGCTACGACCTGGCCGCCGACCTGTCGCGCTGACCCGACCCGGATCAGAAGGAATCCCCATGCTAGAAAACTTCCAACGCAGGCGGGCAGTGGCGCTGCTGCTGTGTCTGACTCTGCCAGCCAGCGCCTGGGCCCTTGAGACGCCCCGCTCTTCACGGCTCGACCATAGAGTGCGCTATGTGAACTATGACCCGGCCAACGTGATCCAGCTGGATGCGGTGATCGGTGTTGCCACCCACATCCAGCTGGAACCCGGCGAAACCTATCAATATCACGTCTTTGGCGACAGCCAGGCTTACGCCTTCACATACAAAAATCATCACCTGTTCTTCAAGCCCACCGCCGAAGACGCCGACACCAACCTCATAGTCATCACCGACCGGCGCGAATACAGCTTCCGGCTGTCCTACAGCCACGACCGCAGCGCCCCAGCCCTTTACAAGCTGGTGATGCGCTACCCGGAAGTAGAGGCCCGCATGAAGGCACAGGCTGCACAGAAGGCAGCGGTTGAGCGCTCGTTACAGGCATCCGCCGGCACGATGAACTGGCAGGCATACACCCGCAGTGGCAACGCCAGCATTGCGCCCGTTCACGCCTGGGATGATGGCCGCCATACCTGGCTGCAATTTCCCCCGGAAACCGATATGCCCACGGTGTACCGCGTGACTCCTGACGGCCAGGAAGTGATCACCAACTATCACATGGCTGATGAACGCACGATGGTGCTGCATCGCACCTCTCCGCGCTGGCATCTGCGCCTGGGCAACCAGGTACTGGCCATCCATAACGAAGCCTTTGGCCTGACCCCTGTACCCGCCCATACCGGCACAGCTTCCCCCGCCGTTCGGCGCACAGTGAAAGGCGCGGCAGCGCCCGTACCGACGCTGCGAGTTCGGGAGATCAAGCCATGAAGGAACAGCCCATGAACGACACCGATCCGCACCAGGGCCAGACCACCACGGCAAGCCTGGAGCGCGAAGCCCTGAACCTGGAAACTGCCGGGCGCAGCGCCCCACGTGGTGCACGCGCTTTTCTGTGGCTCACCATCCTGGTGACCATTGCCGTGGCCATCGGCGTGCTGCTGAAAGCCTGGAGCCGCGAACCAGCACCTGACAGCGACAGCAGTCTGGAAGCGGATCAGAGTGGAATCACCAACCGGCTGAAGCCGCCCAGGGTGGAGCGGCCCGCGCCACCCAAGCGCTTGCCACCACCGGCACCAGAGCCGGTGCCAGCACCCGCCTATGTCCTTCCATCACCGACGCCCGCAGCACCGCCTCCTATCGATGAAGTGGCGCAGCGGCGGCTGGCCAGCCCGCTACAGGCGGGCAGCGCAGACGGGGGCAGCGCAAGCGGCAACCAAGCCAACGCCCCAAACGGCCCCTACAGCGATGCCGGCCCGCTGGCAGACAAGCTGCGGCCCTTGGAGCTGGCACCCTCTGTGGCCGGACGGCTGGGGGATCGCAACTTTCTGCTCACCCAAGGCACCATGATCGACTGCACCCTGCAGACCAAGCTGGTTAGCACCCAGCCGGGGCTACTCACATGCCTGGCCACCCACGATGTCATGAGCGCCAACGGCAAGGTCAAACTGATTGATGCTGGCACCAAGTTCACCGGCTATCAGTCCGGCGGCATCCAGCAGGGCCAGGCACGCGCCTTTGTCACCTGGAACCGGCTGGAAACGCCCACTGGCGTCATCGTTGAGCTGGCCTCACCCGGCACCGGCCCCCTGGGCGAAGCCGGACTGGACGGTCATGTCGATAACCATTTCTGGGAACGATTCGGCAACGCCATTCTGCTGTCCCTGGTGGGCGACTTCGGCAACTGGGCATCGAATCAGGGCCAGTCCGGCGACAACAACATCCGCTTTGACAACACCGCCCAGGGCGGCCAGGAAGCCATCGCCAAGATTCTGGAAAAGTCTTTGGACATACCTCCTACCCTTTACAAGAACCAGGGCGAACGCATCGGCATCATGGTCGCCCGTGATCTGGATTTCAGCCATGTCTACGACCTTGAACTTACCCCTTGAGGCGGTTGCCTTTGATCGCAGTATTTCGGTGCGGACCTTTCTGCGGCCCCTGGCCCAACATCTGCACGACCCGAAAGTCACGGAAATCGCCATTGTGCGCGAAGGCTATCTGTACGCCCGCACAGACGGACATTGGCTATCACACGACTGCGAGGAACTGAGCTACCCGCAGCTGGAAGCGCTGGCGACGGCCCTGGCCGCCTACAACCACATGGCGCGCAGCCCCATCATGTCGGTGGTTCTGCCCGATGGGGAGCGCGGCCAGATCATTCTGCCGCCGGCCTGCATAGACGGCACCCTCGCCATCAACATCCGCAAACACACCACCGCAACTTTCCACCTGAAGCAGTTGGCATCAGGCGGCGCTTTCAGTAGCACCATGGATGCCACCGCCAAATACAGTGCTGACGGCCTGTCGAAACTCGATCAGCGGTTGTCGATACTGAAGAACAGGGCAGATTATTTTGAGTTTCTGACAGACGCTGTCCGGGCGCGCAAGAACGTGGTGATTTCCGGCGCAACAGGCTCAGGCAAAACCACCTTCGCCCGCTCCCTCATCAATGAAGTACCCGTAGGTGAACGCCTTATCACCATTGAAGATGTGCATGAGCTGATCCTGCCATCGCATGAGAACCGAGTCCACATGATGTACGGCGGCACACGGGGCCGTGTATCGGCCACCGATTGCCTGGCTGCCTGCATGCGCCTGTCGCCCGACCGGATTTTTCTAGCCGAATTGCGCGGCCCTGAAACCTGGGATTACCTGGCCGCGCTGAACACCGGCCACCCTGGATCCGTGACAACCACCCACGCCAACAGCGCAATCGACGCCTTCGACCGGCTGGCCATCCTGATCAAGCAGTCACCCACGGGCGGCAACCTGGACTTGCCCACCATCCAGACCTTTCTGCGGCAGACCGTGGACATCGTTGTGCATATCGAGCAATTCCGCGTGAAAGAAATCTGGTTTGAACCCCGGCGGCACATCGTCGCCTAAGTTCCCGCAACAGCGCCACACCCCATCCATTCGACCCGGCAGGCTGCCGGGTCCACTACCCCGAACCCGTGTGAGGCGCTGCACACATTCCGGGCGGCCCTGGCATGGGCTTGCCCGGAGCACCTTCAATGACCACGCCTACCCGCACGCCTTTCCACAAGGATGCCAACCTGCAGCGGCTGTCAGCTGCTATGCAGCGCGCCATGCAGAAAGCTTCACAGGCCATGGCTGACGCCGCTGAGAAACAGGCCAACACCCCGACACCGTTCATGCTGCCCGGCATGAATAAAACCGTGCGCGCCATCCCGAACTACATTGCCCGCAGCGCCATCTTTGCGCCGGTGCGTCGCGGCTGGCGTCCTCTCCACGATGAAACCGTGTTCCTGGAGGGCAGCCACATTCTGCTCAAAGGCTCGGGCAAGCAACTGAGCGAAGACCATGCCGATATCTGGATGCACGCCATGTATCTGCAGACCACGGCCCTGCTGGGCGAAGCGCCGGTCATCAACCGCGCCGACTTCCTGCGCGGCATGGGAAGGCCCACAGGCGGCAGTGCCTATGAATGGCTGCATGAAGGCATGAAAGACCTGGCTCGCTTCACCCTATGCATCGAGGCGCGCAGAAAAGACGGCTCGGTGAAATACAGCTATGGCCACCATCCTTCCACCCGTGTGATTGCCATGATCGGGGGCTTCGATTACCACGAACCCTCTGGCAGCTACACCCTGTATGCCGACCCGCGCTGGGCGCAGATTTTCGGCAACCGGGAATACGCCCTGGTGGACTGGGCCAAGCGCCTGCAGATGCGTCACGACCTGTCCAAAAGCCTGCAGCGGCTGATTGGCACCTCTGCCGACACCCAGCAGAAATACAGTCTGGACATCCTCAAGCAGCGCGCCCAATACACCGGACGCATGCGAGATTTCCGGGTCACCCTGGAGCGCAGCCTGTACGAACTGGAAGCTCTGAAAGTCATTGCAGAACCCCGGATTGAAGCCGCAATTCGCGGCCATGAACAGGCAGTGTGGACGCGCCTGGATCGCTAGTTTCTCATCGTCATAGCATCGCGCCTCATGCCCTAAAACGACCGTTTCAGGCACGATTTTCAGCCTGTGGATAAGTAGCTTTGAGCATCGTCATAGCATCGCGGCCGGCGCGTCATAAGATCGCGGCCTTTCGTCAGAACATCGCTCTTTATCGTCACAGCATCGCGCATGATTTTTTGAAACGATAGCGTCCGTCAAGGTGGTGTAAATCCGTATTTCGATCTCCGGTCCGGTTTTCCCTCTCAGGCGGCCATCACAGGCGCGCTCAGTTCTGCTGGCAATAGGTCGACCGCTTCCTCGGTCATCGAATGCTGCGGCATGTAG